>Ga0307373_10000413_pt1 | contig 81104 bp, 67 predicted proteins | sample OX2MG_FD_202534 | JGI IMG/M metagenome (GOLD analysis project Ga0307373, IMG submission 202534) | Soil microbial communities from Risofladan, Vaasa, Finland - OX-2 | ecosystem: Environmental > Terrestrial > Soil > Coastal area > Acid sulfate soil | place: Finland: Risofladan, Vaasa | collected...
CTGCGAACGACCGCACAGCTCGCTCAACTACAGGACGCCGGAGGAGTTCCGGCTGAAGGCAGGCTATGCAAATGTGGAAAGCAAAGAACGCTTCCCACATTTACACAGCCTCGACGGCGGCTGCGAGATAATCTCGGAGCCAAACCAAAACCGGGAAACTCCAGTTATCAGTGGTTGAGAAAACGGGGGCAGGTCATATGATTTCGGAGAAGCAAAAAGCCATCACGGAGATGTCTTTTGAAATGAGCGATTTGAATGCTTGTGAAGAAAAGCAGTGCTATCGCTGGGGCGGAATAGCGGCGCTGCTTTTGGCGATTGGTTACGTGGCGATTGTTCCGCTCTTCGCATGGGTGGGCGCGCCTCCGGCGACCGGCGAGGCCTGGTTCCGCTACTTGCCAGGCAAAACGACGGCCTGGTGGGTAATTATTTGGCTTTCGATAGTCACCGATCTACTTTATCTGCCGGTGGTCTGGGCGCTGTGGATCGCCTTGCGCAAGGCGGGAACAAAACTGATGCTGGCGGCTGTAGTCTGCTTGCATCTGTTTGTCGTTCTCGATCTGGCAGTGACCTGGACGCATCATGCTTCTCTGCTGGCGCTCTTCCAAAACTACTCCAGCGCCTCTGACGAGGCTCATCGGGCCGCCTATCTGGCTGCGGCCGAATACGCCTCTTCGATTTATGCGACGCCGCTGCTGACCTTTTACATCATCGTGATTCCATCCGTTGGCGTACTGCTGGCGAGCATCACGATGATAAAGGCAAGATTTGGGAAGGCGAGCGCCTGGACCGGGGTGATCGTGGGAGTGTTCGGGATACTGTCGTTGACAGGCTTCTTTCCGCTGGTGATGGCGAATGCATTGGGCGCGACGCTTTGGTTCTTCCTAGTTGGCGCGCGGTTACTGCGGCTTGGCAGAACCTGCACCGAAGGGAACGAATAATTGGCGACGGAAATGCGAGCATCATGTTGTTGGGCGATTGGCGGGTGGCCACGATCTCAAAATCGGTTCTATCTGGTTGAGGGTGCCCCCGGTCTCAGCGAGGGACCGGGGGTACCCGGCATCGCAGTTGCCGCACCTCAGGAGACGATAGCGGGAGCGTTGGCTGCTCTGGGTACCACAGCCTGGCGCCCTGCACACGAGCAAATGTAGTCAACGTGTGTGGCTTGCGATTGCTCTTGCCGGCTGTCGTGACAAAAATATCATCCACCGTATGTTCGTGAACCAGAAGCGCGTCCCCGATCAGCGAGCGATGGCAACGCCAGGGCACCGCTTCCGAGCACATGATCGCTACCGTGGACTCTTCATCCAGAGCCATGAGTTCCTTGAGCGCCGCGGCGAAAGCGTCAGTCTGCATGTAATCGGCGTATCCGCGGAAACTGGTGTTGTGCCACCCCATGTTGATCGAGTCTTTGCGAGAGTGCCGCAGGCCGCCAAGCGACTGCATCCAGCGGTACCGGATTCCTGCAGCGTGAAGCGACGCCGCTAATTCTTCCGTACCAAATTGCGGATTATGCCGCGAACGAGGAATCGTCCGCACATCCACGAGCAGTGCGACACCATTCTCCTTCAAGGCATGAACAAAACTATTGATCGGCAGCGTGGAGTGGCCAATGGTGAGCATACAGAGATGGATGCGTCTGCATGCCAGCCCGACGGGGTAGATTATGAAAATATTCCCGTGCCACGCCAATACTCGACAGAAACCCAAGGAGACTCTGCACAAGTTCTGCGTCCACAGCCTGATTGATTAAATTAATCTGATAGCTTCTCTCCGGGATTACTCCCGGCGGGTGGCACCCGCCCTAAAGGCCATACTGTTTGGGCCGATTTTCAGGGGGTTAAAACCCCCTGCTCCCTCCGGAAACTCCGATCTACAACTGTAGTACTAGGCCGTATCGACATATGCACTTTGCAGCGGGGTTGATTGCTGCTGAAGTGGTTGTATGTCGCCTAGCCGGTATGAATTGAGTGATTTGCAGTGGGGGAAGATCAAGGATTTTCTTCCTGGGCGCAAGGAGCATGTAGGCCGCACCGCAGCCGATAACCGTCTCTTTGTGAACGGCGTGCTGTGGGTGGGCGGGTGGCCCACATCTGCACTTTACGCCAGCCACGAATTGAGGGTGCCCCACATCTCCCGGTGTTGGAGATGTGGGAAAGCATGAAACTTAACCATCCGTTCTTCTTATCTCGAATCCTTTCGGTAATTCATAGCCGCGTTTCGTGGCTGTCCAGAACGATTCGATTTCAATGGTACCGCGTTCTTCCGTCTGGTAATGGCGATAGCTGGACCATGGCCAGTCCTCAGGACGAGCTACCAGCCCGCGCTTGACGGGATTCCTATGCATGTACGTCAGCTTCTCACTGACCTTCGCGCTGGAGTGCACGTTGAAATCGTAGTAGCGCCTCTGCCAGAAGGGCCGCTCGATAAGGCGTCGCGCGACGGAGATCTTCAGCGCCTGAACCGCGCGCATGAGTTCGCCGCAGCGCGGCTCGCTGACCAGCAAATGGACATGCGCTGGCATAACGACATAACCCGCGATCACGAAGCGATAGCGGATACGCGTTTGTTCGAGCGAGGCCTCAAAGACCTCTTTTGCGCGAGCGGTGCGCAGGTAAGGTTTGCGTCGGTAACAGCTGAAGGTGAGGAAGTGGAAGTCGCCGGTTTGTTGATACCGCACCAGACCGCGGGGCATGGGTAAGGATACATCGGGTTTGTTGTGGGTCGGGAGTTCCTTGCTTTCCCACATCTCCAAAAGCGGGAGATGTGGGGCACCCGAGGTTCGTGCGAAGGTCAAATCGCCAAATGCGGGCCACCCGCCCAAGGCCGTGATCCCGCCCAAACGCAACCGCAAGATGCAACGCGAATACGATAAAGACCTCTACAGACAACGCAATCGCATCGAACGCTGCTTCAGCAGACTCAAGTGTTTCCGCAGATTCGCCACGCGATACGAAAAATCAAAAGCCTGCTTCCACGCCCTGGTCGCCCTCGCCTGCGCATGGTTGCACCTGAGGCTATATGTCGATACGGCCTAGCCGGTAGTCTCCAGAGCGCGCTTGGCAATGTCGCGCCGGTAGTACATCCCGTCAAATGAGATTTCGACCATGGCCTGGTAGGCGCGGGAGAGCGCCTGCTGCAGCGTGTCGCCCACGGCGGAGACGCCCAGGACGCGGCCGCCGGCGGTGACGGTTTGGCCGCCGAGGCGCGCCGTGCCGGAGTGGAAGAGTTGCACGCCGGGCACCTGCGCGGCCGTGCCCAGGCCGCTGATGGGCAGGCCGGTTTGATAACTGCCGGGATAACCGGACGAGCTGGCGATGACGCAGGCGGATGCGCCGGGGCTCCAGCGGAGTTCGGTTTGTGAGAGGCGGCCTTCGACGCAGGCCTCGAGCGCGTCGATGAGATCGGATTCAAGCCGCAGCAGGATGGCCTGCGTCTCGGGATCGCCGAAGCGGCAGTTGAATTCCAGCACCTCAGGGCCGCGCGGGGTCATCATCAGGCCGCAGTAGAGCACGCCGACGAAGGGCGCGCCTTCCTCTGCCATGCCGCGGATGGTGGGCCGGGCGATGTGGTGCAGAATCCACTCGACCATGTGCGGCTCGAGCATTTCGTCGGTGGAGTAAACGCCCATGCCGCCGGTGTTGGGGCCGGTGTCGCCCTCGCCGATGCGCTTGTGGTCCTGCGCGGGCGCGAGCGGGACGACATGGGTGCCGTCCGATAGACAGAGGAAGCTGATCTCCTCGCCTTCCAGGCATTCTTCAATCACGATTTGCTGTTCGGCTGAGCCGAGAAGCGTGCCGGTGAAGAGGCCGTGCGCGGCTTCAAGCGCGGAGTTGCGCGAGGGGCAGATGAGGACACCTTTGCCGGCGGCCAGCCCGTCTGCCTTGACGACGACAGGCGGGTGAAAGAAGTCGATGGCCTTCTCGAACTCGGCCGGCGAAGTGCAGACGGCGTAGTTGGCGGTGGGAATCTTGTTGCGCTTCATGAACTGCTTGGCGAAGGCCTTGCTGGTTTCAAGCATGGCCGCGGCGCGCGAGGGGCCAAAGACGCGCAGGCCAAGACGCTGCAACTCGTCCACGATGCCGAGCGAAAGAGGCAGCTCGGGGCCCACGATGGTGAGGCCGGGTTGCTCGGCCTGTGCCAGGCGCGCCATGGAAGCGACGTCCTTGAGGTCCACGGGGAGGCAGCGGGCGATTTGCGCCATGCCGCCATTGCCCGGCGCGCAGACAACCTCAGTGACGCGCGGACTGCGCTTTGCCGCCCAGGCCAGCGCGTGTTCGCGGCCCCCCGAACCAAGGATGAGAACTTTCATGCAGGTATGCTGCCCTCCGACAGGTTATGGTCCGCAATGGGGGTGGGGGAAGTCAAACGGCCATGGGCGGTCTTTGCTTCTCCTATACTGGGGCGTGCATAGTTGGCCGCGGCATGCGCGGCCGGGATGCAGAGAGACGCCGAAAGAGACGCCATGGTCGATTACCGCATTCCCAATTATCGCGAGCAAAAGGGCGCCGACGAGGCGCGCGCGGCGCAGCGGCGGGCGACGGTGCGTAATCAGGCGGTGGGCATGGTGCTGCTGGCGGCGGCGGCGCTGGCGTGGTGGCTGGTGCATACCGATCCAGGGTGGATTTTTCCGGCCGGGTGGTGGCATTGGTAACGGCAGCTTTCAGCTTTCAGCGATCAGCCGACAGCAGCCTGGGGCTGAACAGCGGCGTTCGCGTCCCGATGCGGCGGCGGAGGTGCGGGAGCGGAGTGCGCGGCCGATGAGCGTTGCGGGCGGGCAAGAGCCGCTGGCGGTTCTGCTGCTGGGGCCCACGGGCAGCGGCAAGACGGCGCTGTCGCTGGCTCTGGGCGAGCGGTTCGCGGGCGAAGTGGTGAGCTGCGACTCGGTGGCCGTCTATCGCGGGATGGATGTGGGCACGGCCAAGCCGACGCACGAGGAGCGGGCGCGGCTGCGGCATCATTTGATTGACGTGGCCGAGCCGGATGAGGCGTTCACGGCGGGGGCGTATAGCCGCGCGGCGCGCGTGGCGCTGCGGGCAATTTCAGAGCGGGGCCGATTGCCGATTGTGACCGGGGGAACGGGGCTGTATCTGCGCGCGCTGACAGAGGGGCTGTTTGCGGGGCCAGCGCGGCAGGAGGCACTGCGTGCGCGGCTGAAGCGCAGCGCGGCGCGGCACGGAGCGCCATGGCTGCATCGTGTGCTGACGCGGCTGGATGCGGCGCGGGCGGCGGCGGTGCACGCAAACGACACGGCGAAGGTGATGCGCGCGATTGAGGTGTGCGTGGCGGGGCGCAGGCCGATGAGCGAGGTGCTGGCTAGGCCGGACGAGGCGCGCGACCCGCTGACGGGCTTCCGGCTGCTGCGCATCGGGCTGGACCCGCCGCGGGCGGCCTTGTATGAGCGGCTGAACCGGCGCTGCGAGCGGATGTTTGCGGCGGGGCTGGTGGAGGAGACGCGGGGACTGCTCGCGCGCTACGGGCCGGTGAGGGCGCTGGATGCGCTCGGCTACCGGCAAGCATTGGCCGTGTTGCGCGGCGAGATAAGCGAGGCGGAGGCGATTGCGGCGGCGCAGCAGGGGCACAGGAACTATGCCAAGCGGCAGATGACGTGGTTTCGGCGGGAGCCGGCGGTGCGGTGGATTGCGGGATTTGGGGATGAGGGGGAGATGGTGCGGGTGGCGGGGGAATGGGTGGAGGCAGCGCTTGCGGCAGCGTCAACTTAGCCCGCGGGATTCCCGGCCTGGGAGTTTCCTTCACTGCCTATTCTTTTCCCGCCGAAGGCGAGGCGCGCCCAGGTTAACAAACCAATGACGAAGCAGATGACTGGCAGACTGAGTAGAACGAAGAGATAGAGGTTCAGTTCAAATTCGTGCGCGAAGTCAGGGTACGGAATGAATCTCGCGGGTATAGGGGGCACACAGGCGAACAGGAAAAGAAGAAAGGTTACGCCAAGATGACACCAGATGCGCGGCAGCCCACCGAAGTGGGATGGCCGTGCGAGCGCTGCGGCATAGAGCGCTCCGGCAATCAGGCAAATCCAGAGCACGGGCATTCCCAGAAACTGCGTTTCAATGACTTCCCAGCGAGATGCATGGTAATGAATCAGCCACGCCTGCATCGCGTGCACGTAGAGACGGGAAGCTACAAAGCTGACGGCGATAAAAAGGACAACGCCGACTACCCACGTTCCCAATCGAATGAGCATTCGGGAATTCACGTTAGGGAGCTGTCTCCTATGCGCAGGTCAAGGATAAGGTCAATCTGCTGGGAGCGCGGCGGGAAAATCGGTGCATCCATTTAGACTGATGTGTGGCAACGCCGCGTTCCGGGTACGGCGGAAGCGCGGGGAACGAGGTGTGCGTTGGCAGAGACGAGTTCGGAAACAATGTACGACGTGGCGATTGTGGGCAGCGGGCCGGCGGGATATACGGCGGCGATTCGCGGCGGGCAGCTGGGGCTGAAGGTGGCGCTGATTGAGGCCGACAATGTGCTGGGCGGGACGTGTCTGCATGTGGGCTGCATTCCGACCAAGGCGCTGCTGTTCAACGCCGAGCTGTGGGACCACCTGAAGCTCGCCGACGAGTACGGCATTGGCGGCGTGGAGGGGCGCGCGCTGAACTGGGCCGCGGTGCAGAAGCGCAAGGAATCGATTGTGACCAAGCACACCAAGGGCCTGGATTTCCTGATGAAGAAGAACAAGGTAACGGTGATCCGGGGCCACGGAAAATTGACCGGCGGAGCGAAGGATGGTGTGCACACGGTAGCGCTTTCGAATGCCCCCGACGGCGCGGCGAACCACCCCAGCGACGAGGACCTGTCGCTGGGGACCCCGGCGACCGAGGTGAAGGCGAAGCACGTGATTGTGGCCACGGGCTCGGAGGCGAAGACGATGCTGGGCCTGAAGCCGGACGACCGCATCCTGACGAACATTGAGATGCTGGCGGTGACGGAGCCGCCGAAGCGGCTGATTGTGATTGGCGCGGGCGCGGTGGGCGTGGAGTTCGGCTCGATTTTTCAGAGCTTCGGTTCGGAGATCACGCTGGTGGAGTTTTTGCCGCGGATTGTGCCGGTGGAGGATGAAGAGATTTCAAAGGAGCTGACGCGGGTGTTCAAGAAGCGCGGCATTGACGTGAACACGGGCGCGAAGGTGGAAAAGATTGAGAAGACCAAGGCGGGCGTGAAGGTGACCTGGACCGCCGCGAACGGCAAAACGGTGGAGAAGGAGGCCGAGAAGGTTCTGGTGGCCGTGGGTCGTGCGCCGAGGACGGAGAACGTGGGCCTGGAGACGACGCGCGTGGAGCTGGACCGCGGCTTTGTGAAGGTGAATGAGGCGCAGGAGACGGCCGAGCCCGGCGTGTTTGCCGTGGGCGACATTGTGCTGGGAATGCCGCAACTGGCGCACGTGGGCATGATGAGCGGGATTGTGGCGGTGAGCAAAATTGCGGGGCGGCACTTCAGGCCGGTGCGGAAGGATCGCATTCCCGCCGCCACCTACTGCGAGCCGCAGATTGGCAGCGTGGGGCTGACCGAAGCGCAGGCGAAGGAAAAGGGCTACGAGGTGAAGGTGGGCAAGTTTCCCTTCGCGGGCAACTCCAAGGCAACGATTGTGGGCAGCCACGACGGTTTTGTGAAGATTGTGGCGGACGCGAAGTACGGCGAAATTCTGGGCGTGCACATTATTGGGCCGCAGGCCACGGAGCTGGTGAGCGAGGCGGTGACGGTGATGGAGCTGGAAGGCACGGTGGAAGAGATGATCTTCCAGATTCACGCGCACCCCACGCTGGCCGAGGCAATGCTGGACGCCTACGCCGCGGTGGACGGCATGGCGATCAACGCGTAACCACCTGCGGTGGGGCCAGCTCCGCTTGCGCGGCAGGGAAGCTAGTGGCGCGTCGGTTTGATCAACTCCTGGGGGAAACGACGGGCTGCCTCTGCAATGGGGCGGCCCGTTTTTATTGCGGCTTGAGGGGAACTTCGATGGTCTTGCTGCCTATGGGTGCGTTCGGCAAGGGCAGTTGAATGGCGTGGATGGGCACATCGGAGCGGGGGACCGCGATGGAGGTGGGCGCGAGGAGATAGGCATCGCAGCCGGACCAGGGCGAGCAGATGACGCGGACTTCGCGCAGCAGGCGGGCCCTGGAGCCCGAGGGAAGCTGTGGCGGAAAGTGGTGCTCACGCAGCGGAGCTTCTAGCGGGCGGAAGGCCTTGTCGCTGCCGAGGAAGGCGACCTGCGTGGGCTTGCCTTCTTCAAACGCGAGGATGAAGAGCGCGGAGCCGGTGAGCCGGGTGGAACGGACGAGCGGGCGAACCTGCTCCATGGCGTCAAGCTCGGCCTGCAGGCTGCCGTCGTAGGCGCCGTGGTTGAGGCCCGTCGCGCGGAGATCGTGGCCGGTGAGGTCGCGATAGGCGCCGGCGATGCGCGGTCCCGCGTCATATTCGGTTTCGGTGAAGCGGAAGCCGCCGAAGGGATTCTGTTCGCTCGCGACGTTGGCCAGCTCGAACTGATGGGCGGCTGCTGATTTCTTGCCGAGCGCCACGAGCACGCGGCCCAGCTGATAGCCGGTGAGGCGGTCCTGGCTGAGCTGCCAGGCGGCGCTGAGATAGGTTTCGGCGGTGGGCAGGTCGTGCGCGTCCAGCGCGGCCCAGCCGCGGATGCACCAGATGCCGGCGAGTGTCCGCGCGGAGTAGAGCGAGTGCGCATCGTCGACAGCAAGCGTGGCGGTGCGGGCTTCAGCCGCATGAACGCCCCGCGTGGCGAGATCGACGGCGTGGGCGACGTCTGCCTTCGGGGGCGCGGGGTCTGCGGCGAGGATCTTCCGCGCTTCCACGCCGGGCTGCACATCCTCGGAAAATCCGCGCAATAAAGCCAGGAGCGCGGGATCGACGTTGCCATTGAATGAGCCGGGCCCGTATGCGGGGATGCCGCCGGGCGGAGTGAGTGACGTGGTCCAGGACTCGTCTTCGTAGATGGCGCGGCGGAAGTCGAGGTATTTGTCCCAGTCGGCGAGGGGCACCTTGTCCTTCTTGATGACGAGGCGGCGGTCGGCGGTGTAGGTGCCGTCTTTGAAGGTGTAGGTGGAGTGGTACTCGGCCCAGTCCTGGACAAGGTCGACGCCTTTGCGCGGATCCATGGTCCAGCCGGGTGGAAGTGTAACTGTGGCACCGTAATCCTGGGTGCCGGGCGAGCCGATTTCGACGTCGTCGGCGGGCTTGATGGTGTGCGCACCGGGAACGGTCTCCCAGCCCGTGGGAGGGAATGGCGGCGAGATGCGGTGCTGGTCCCACTCGCCGTACTTGTCGCGGGTGTAGTCGTAGCTGAACTGGAAGGGGTGAGCGATCTGCTCGATGGGCGAGACGGTGGGGGTGGCGACCACGCCGCCGAAGCCGGTGGCGTTGGAGAAGGCCTGCACAAGCTGCTTCCACTGCGACTGCGGCACGGCGCGGAAGGCAGCACGCAGCAGCATGCCCACATCCCCGTGATAGGACTCCACAAAGTGGCCGGTGAACTGACCCTGGTCACTGAGCTTGCCGGTAACCTGTAAGGTGACGTCCTGCGCATAAGGAAGGTCAGCAGGTGTGCGGATGAGGTAAGCGGGTTTGTCCGGCGGGATGGCGAGGGCCTGCTTGTCGCGCAGGGTAGCGGCCAGCGTGCCGATGGGCGCAACTTCCTCGGTCGAGTCCATCCAGAGCAGCTTGCCGTTGAGCGGAACGAGCGTGATCACGTGGTCGAATTGCGCGGGCGAGGGCGTGGCGGGGTCCAGCTCGCGGCCGCTGTTGATGAGCACAGGCCAGGCCGTGATGCCGGCGGCCTTGAGCATGGTGGCCAGCAGCGTGTGCTTGTCCTTGCAGTCGCCATACTCGTTGGCCAGCACGTCATCGGCATTGTGGGGCTGGTAACGGCCGATGCCGAACTCGAGGCCGACGTAATGAATGTTGAGGGCGACGTCGTTAAAGATGGCGCGCAGCTTTTCCTCGGGGGTGGTGAGGCCGCGGATGAGGGAGTCCACGTGGGCCTGGATGGCCGGAGTGACGACGAGGGCCTGCTGCTGCAGCGACTGGTACCACGCGCCGATCTGCTGCCAGCTTGTGAAGGTGGTCACCTGCACGGAGGGCTTCCAGTGTTTGGTGGATTTGGGGTGCTCGGGGTCGGGGCGCTTGAGATTGGAGCTGACCCAGTGGTAAAGCTTGCGGCCGTTTGCCGTGGTGAGGTTGGGCTGTACGTCGGCGCTGGCCACGGTGACGGGCTTGTCGGCGGGCAGGTCGATATCGAGCTCCTCGTCGAGAATGATGAGGTTTTTGTCGAAGGTGTATTCAAGCCAGAACTGGCCGGGCACCTCCGGCTTGAGCGTGCGGAGGGTCGCCTGGTACTCGAGCGTGTCGCCCACGCCCAGGCCGCGCACGGCCACGTGCTTCTGGTGGATGTCAGAGTACATGGGCGCTGCGCGCGTCACGTCGGCGGGCAGGTCCTGCACGTTGTAAGGCGGCGTGACGACGACCGTGCCGTCAGGCTTGACGACGCGGACATAGCCGATATCGACCTGCTGATTCGAGGCTGTGTAAGTGAAGGTGAGCACGGCCATGGCTTTAACGCCGGCGTCGGCCAGTATACGGATGCGCGCGGTGGTTTCGCGGGTGCCGGTGCCGTCGGCCTCCATGCGGATGCGGGTCTTGAGCTGGTCAAAGACGAGAGCTTCCTGGGAGAAGTCCGGCGGCTTGGGCGCGGCGGCAGGCTTGGAGGACGCGCCGTCAGGTTTGACGGACGGGACGGCCGGCTTTGGCTGGCTTGCGGTGGTTGGTGCGGGCGAAGCCGCGGCGGGAGCGGGCGTTTGCGAGGGTGCGGATGGAGGTGTTTGTGCGTGCAGGCCGGCGCAGGATGCCGCAAGAAGGAGGCCCGAGACGGACAGAGAGCCGATAGAGAAGGACGAGCGCGTCAGCGGAGAGATGAGGCGGCGCATGAGTGGAGGTTTTCCCGGTAGCAGGAACGATAGCAGAGTTTGGGTCGGGCGGGAACGGGAAAGCGCGGGCGGAAGGCGCGGAGGTCATGCGGCGGCTGGAGCGGGCGAAGACGGCTGTTCTCTTCAGAGCAGCGCCTGCCAGTATCCGACGTCAATCCACTGGCCAAATTTGAATCCGACCTCTTTGAGGTGGCCGACTTTCTGAAATCCAAATTTCTCAAGGAGCGCAACGCTGGCGGAATTGGGCAGAGCAACCCCACCGAGGATTGCATGAACTTGGCGTGTGCGGAGTTCGGCGAAGAGACGCTCGAGCAACGCCGAGCCGATTCCCTTCCCGGTTGCGGACGGATGCAGATAGACGGTGGCCTCCACGGAATTCCGGTAGGCGGAGCGCTCCTTCCACTTGGTCGCGTAGGCGTAGCCGGTGATGTTGCCCTGGTCCTCATAGACGAACCAGGGAAAGGATGCGGTCACGTTGAGGATCCGCTGGTGCATTTCATCGGGCGAAACTGGATTCTCTTCGAACGTGATGACGGTGTGTGCGATGTAGTGGTTATAGATTTCGCAGAGGGAAGGCGCATCCTTTGATTCGACATTGCGAAGCATTGAAGCCTCCGAGGGCCGGACTGCGGACGGTTGTTGCATGCTCCTGTTCCGTTGCTACAGTTCAGTGGACTGCGCGGCGACGAGGGCCTGGGCTTTGGCGAGGAAGTCGGCCAGCGGCATGGAGCCCTGGTCGCCTTTGCCGCGGGTGCGCACGCTGACTGAGCCATTGGCTTCTTCCTTGTCGCCAAAGACGAGGATGTAGGGCGTCTTCTGGTTGGCGAGGTCGCGGATTTTGGCGTTCATCTTTTCGTTACGGCTGTCGGTCTCCACGCGGAAGCCCGCTTCCTTCAGCGCGGCCTCGACCTTTTTGGCGTAGTCGAGATGGCGCTCGCTGATTGGGACGAGGCCTACCTGCACGGGCGCGAGCCACAGAGGGAAGGCGCCGGCGTAGTGCTCGATGAGCACTCCGAAGAAGCGCTCCACGGAGCCGAAGAGGGCGCGATGGACCATGACGGGCTGGTGGCGCTCGCCGTCTTCGCCCACGTATTCGAGCTCAAAGCGCGCGGGCAGGTTGAAGTCGAATTGGACAGTCGACAACTGCCACAGGCGGCCGAGGACATCGACGAGCTTGACGTCGATTTTGGGCCCGTAAAATGCGGCTTCACCGGGGATGGTCTTGTACGGGATGCCCTTGGCCTTGAGCACGTTGTCGAGCGCGCGGTTGGCGAGGTTCCAGTTGTCGTCCGAGCCGGCGTAGTGCGCGCGGTCGTTCGGGTCCCATGTGGAGAGCTCGACCTTGTACTCGGAGAAGCCGAAGGTTTTCAGCACCGCTTCGGCAAAGTCGATGCAGGCGGCGACCTCGCTCTCAATCTGCGAGGGCATGCAGAAGATGTGCGCGTCATCCTGCGTAAAGCCGCGCACGCGCAGCAGGCCATGCATGGTGCCGGAGCGCTCGTAACGGTAAACGTTGCCCAGTTCGGCGTAACGCACGGGCAGGTCGCGGTAGCTCTTGGGCGAGTTTTTGTAGATGAGGATGTGGAACGGACAGTTCATGGGCTTCATGCGATAGTTCGCATCGTCCAGTTCCATGGGGGTGAACATGTTGGAGGCGTAATAGCCCTCGTGGCCGCTGGTTTGCCAAAGGTTCACGCGGGCCACGTGCGGCGTGTAAACGAGCTCGTAGCCGCGACGGAGGCACTCGTCGCGCATCCAGTCTTCCATGATTTTGCGGATCATGGCGCCTTTGGGATGCCAGAAGATGAGGCCCGCGCCGGCCAGCTCCTGAATGCTGAAAAGGTCAAGCTGCCTGCCCAGGACGCGATGGTCGCGCCGCGCGGCTTCTTCCAGGCGCGCGAAGTGGGCGTCGAGATCTTTTTGAGAGAAGAAGGCGGTGCCGTAGATGCGCTGGAGCTGGGGATTTTTTTCGTCGCCGAGCCAGTAAGCCCCGGCGAGGCTGGTGACCTTGACGGCCTTGACGCGGCCGGTGGAGGGCACGTGCGGTCCGCGGCAGAAGTCGACGAAGCAGCCGTTGCGATAGAAGCTGACCTGCGCGCCGGGCTGGGTGAAGCGCGTGACGAAATGCGACTTCATGAAGTCGCCGTCGCGTTCGAAGTCTTCCAGACTTTTTTCTCGTGGAGCGAATTCGCGCACGAACGGCTCGTCGCGGGCGATGACTTCCGCCATCTTCGCTTCAATGGCGGCCAGGTCCTCGGGCGTGAAGGGCTTCTCGCGATAAAAATCGTAGAAGAATCCGGAGTCGGTGGCGGGGCCGTGGCCAAGCCTGGTCTCCGGAAAGAGTTCGAGGACGGCGGTGGCCAGCACGTGGGCGGCGGAGTGGCGCACGACCTTGAGGGCCTCGGGATCGTTCTCCTTCACCAGTTCAAGGCGCGTGTCCTGGGTGAGCGGAGCGGTGAGATCGACCAGGCGCGGCGCGGCGGCGTCCTCGGCGGCGTACATGGCGTGCTCGGAGGGCTGGTCCTTTTGCGGGCCGGAGTGCGAATCCTCACCGGAGCTGGTTGCGGCAATGCTGGAGGTGGCGGCCAGCGGCGTGAGGCGCGCGACCACCGAGGCCGCGGCGAGGCGGGGCGAGATGGAGTTGGCGATCTCGAGGGGCGTGGTGCCCGCGGGCACTTCGCGGACAGCGCCGTCGGGCAGATGAACGGAGATGGTTTGCTTGCTCATGATGTGGGTGTGCCAGGCGACGCCGGGCGGCGAAATCGGCGCCTGCGGGCCTGGTGGCAACCCTTCAGGATATACCGGCGCGGGGGGAGATTGCGGGCGGGCGGGGGTTGGGGACTTGCCAGAATTCCCGCGCCGGGTCTAGGCTAGGTGCATGCGTCGATGTCGCTAACGCCGACCTGGTGTCTGCCGCGACGCAGTGGTGCGCTCAGCAGCGCACACGCTTCCCTTTCCGAATCGCCGCGGTCGACGGCCCCAATTCCCTGAAATTTTGAGAACAGCGTCCAGCCGATGTGCATGGTCGCAAAGAGGAGGATATGAACATGGCGCGAATTGCCGCGAATATAACGGAAGTGATCGGGCGCACCCCGCTGGTGCGATTGAACCGCGTGGCTGCCGGGCTGCCGGCGACCGTGGTGGTGAAACTGGAGAGCCAGAATCCGCTGTCGAGCGTGAAGGATCGCATTGGCAACGCAATGATTGAGGACGCCGAGCGGCGCGGCAAGATCAAGCCGGGCGAGACGGTGCTGATTGAGCCGACCAGCGGCAACACCGGCATTGCGCTGGCGTTTGTGGCGGCGGTGAAGGGCTACAAGCTGATCCTGACGATGCCGGAGACGATGAGCCAGGAGCGGCGCGTGCTGCTGAAGGCGCTGGGGGCGGAGATTGTGCTGACGCCGGGGCCGGGCGGCATGAAAGCCGCCATCAGCAAGGCAGAAGAGATCAAGGCAAAGACGACGAACGGCTACATCCTGGGCCAGTTCGACAACCCGGCGAACCCGGCCATTCACTACCACACCACCGGACCGGAGATTTGGGAAGATACCGACGGCAAGGCCGATATCCTCATCTCCGGCGTGGGCACCGGCGGCACGCTGACCGGGGTGGCCAGTTACATCAAGGAGAAGAAGCCCGAGTTCAAGGCCGTGGCCGTGGAGCCGACCGACAGCGCAGTGCTGAGCGGCGGCAAGCCCGGCCCGCACAAGATTCAGGGCATCGGCGCGGGTTTTGTGCCGACGATTCTCGATACCAAGCTGATTGACGAGGTGGTGCAGGTGACCAACGATGAGTCCATCGCCATGGCGCGCCGGCTGCCGCTGGAGGAAGGGCTCTTCGTCGGCATCAGCTCCGGCGCGGCGGTGGCCGCGGCGCTGAAGGTGGCCGCGCGGACTGAGAACAAGGACAAGCTGATTGTGGCGATTCTGCCGAGCTTCGGCGAGCGCTACCTGTCGAGTGCGCTGTTTGACGCGCTGCGCCAGGAGGCGCTGGCGATGCAGCCGGAAGCAGTGGCCGTATAAACAGCGGGCGGCGGCCGGCGGAAAGGAATTCCGCCGGCGCGCGGGCCCGGCAAGAGGCGTATGGCGCTGTTTGAACGGATTCGCGAAGATGTGGCCTCCGTGATGGAGCGGGACCCCGCGGCCCGCTCACGGCTGGAGGTGCTGCTGTGCTACCCAGGGCTGTGGGCGGTGTGGTTCCACCGCGTGAGCCACCGGCTGTGGCGCATGCGCCTGCGGCTGCCCGCGCGGATTCTGTCGCAGATTGCGCGCTTCTACACCGGCGTGGACATTCACCCCGGCGCGCTGCTGGGGCGCAGGCTCTTTATTGACCATGCGGCCGGGGTGGTCATCGGCGAAACGGCCATTGTGGGCAGCGACGTGACCATCTACCAGGGCGTGACGCTGGGTGGCACGGGCAAAGGCCACGGCAAGCGCCACCCCACGGTGTGCGACGGAGTTTTCATCGGCAACAACGCAAACGTGCTGGGCAACATCACGGTGGGCGGGAACTCGCGCGTGGGCGCGGGCTCCGTGGTGCTGTCGGATGTGCCGCCGAACTCGACCGTGGTGGGTGTGCCCGCGCACATTGTGTATCGCAACGGGCAGCGCGTGCTCCTCACTGACCCGCATGACATCAAGGACCCGCTCAGCGATGCGCTCATCGCACTGGCTGCGCGCGTGGACCGGCTGGAAGGCAGCGCCATTCCGGTTGGCGGGCCGTCAGAACCGTTTGCCGCCGAAGAGGCCGAGCGGCGCGCCTATCGCGAGGAGCTGGACCGGCTGAGCGAGTACGTGTCGATGGGTGAGGGCATTTGAGGGGGCGAGAGAATCCGAGGCCGCGCCGAAGTTCACCGGCGACAGTCTGCCGCGCATTCCATCGCTGCGCGCGAATGCTTGTGGGCGTTCACGGCTGAGACGTTGACCCACAGATGATTCGGTGATTGTATCCGGCTTCCCGTTACCGGCCCGCCAACGTTGCCAGAAGCCGGGACGCGACCGCTTTCACGGCCGCATGATGCGGCTCCCAGGCATGCCACACGTCGCGGGCCCAGCGACGCACCAGTTGTTCATGCACGCCTTCATCGGGAGCAGCCGCAACTTCGACAATCGTGAGGTCGCCCAGTTTAGCGGGCGGCGCGAGCCATTCCAGCGCTTGGGCATTTTCAGTGAGTGCGCCGATGATGCGCCGGGCGAAATCGTGGGCCAACTCTCGATCCAGCGTGAGATGGAGGCTGACCAGGTGGGCCCAGACCGACTGGATGGCGCGGCGCTCGGGCTTGCCTGGATGCTGCGCGGCATAGGCATCCACGGTGAGCCGGTGAATCGACCTCATCAACGCAGGGCTCGAGTATTCGCGCGCCAGAACCTGGTTATAAACTTCCCAGCACGACGGCGAAGCGCCGAGGTAGGGATGCCGCGTCGTTGCTCCGCCGGGCAATTCGACCCCGCAGTCCGGACACCGCTCTCGAGTCTGGTCTTCGCTAAAAATTGACATTCTCTCTTTCCGCTTCCCGGCGGCGATGCGCTTATTCGATATCGTATGACAGTGTGAACCCGATCGCGTTCTTCCGGGATGCGTCAGCCGGTGGTCCAATGTGCTACTTCGGCAGTTGGGACACGTCCCACCCGCCGCCAAGTGCGCGCACGAGGCCGACGCTGGCCGCGTACCGGCGCGTCTCGAGATCGGTGAGCGTGCGCTGGTTCTGGAGAAGCGTGTTCTCGACGGTCAACACCTCAAGATAGCTGGTGACGCCGCCCTTGTAGCGCTGGTTGGAGAGGTCAAGCGAGTGCTGGGCGTCGGCCACGGCAAGGCGCTCGGCCGCGGATTCCTGTTCGAGGATGCGCAGATCGGAGAGGCGGTCTTCGACTTCGTTGAACGCGGCAAGCACGGTGGTCTTGTAGGTGGCTGCCTGTGCTTCGTAAAGGTGCTTCACCTGGCGGGTGGCGGCGCGGGTGCGGTCCACGTCCACGGTCAGATCGGGGTAATTGAAGGGCTGCTGAATGCGCGCGTCCACTGCGCCGGGCACGTCGCGCACCTGGTTGAGCATCGTTTCAGCCAGCGCGCGGTTGGCGTAGATGTGGGGGCCCACGATCTGGATGTCAATGGGCGCGGAGAGGCCGAAGTTGAGAATCTGCGTGACGACGTCGACCGGCAGCGCGTAAAAAGTGACGCCCGGATATTGGCGCGCGAGCACCGTGCGCAGGCGCTCCACGTACTGCTCAGTGGGGTGGTGGTGCGGGGCGAGCTGCACCTGGATGTCGGCGTCGGACGGGCCGATGGGCGCCGAGGTGGAGTAACTCAGGTTCAGGCCGGAGTAGGGCAGGCCGATGTTGTCGAGGATGGTGACGAGCTCGTCCTTGGGAATCTGGCTGCGGATGGTGGCGTCGATGTGGTCGCAGAGCGCGGCCGTTTCCTCAATGCGCATGCCGGTGTGGGCGCGGACGTGAATCTTGAACTGGCCGGAGTCGACCGTGGGAAAAAGTCCTGGCCGAGCCACGGGAGCAGGCCGGCGATGGAAACGACTGTGAAGGCGAAGAAGCAGAGGAGAAAAATGACGGCGTGGTCGACGCAGAGTGTAAGCAGGCCGAGATAGAAGCGGCGAAAGCGCTGGAAGCCTGTTTCAAACGCGGCCTGGAAGCGGACGAGCGGATTGCGGCTGACACGATTGCGGATGTCGCGGGCGTCGTCGTGCTCCTCGAGCAGATATTTGGCCATGGTGGGCACCACAGTGCGCGAGAGCAGGTAGCTGGCGAGCATGGCGAAGACCACGGCTTCGGCCATGGGCACGAAGAGATAATGCGCCACGCCGCTCAGGAAGAACATGGGCACAAAGACGATGCAGATGGCGAGCGTGGAGACCAGCGCGGGAACGGCAATCTGCGCGGAGCCGTCGAGGATGGCGAGTTCGAGCTCCTTGCCGGCTTCGAGGTTGCGATTGATGTTTTCGATGGCGACTGTGGCGTCGTCGACGAGGATGCCGACGGCGAGGGCCATGCCGCCCAGGGTCATGATGTTGATGGTCTTGTGCAGCGCGGCGAGGGCGGCCAGCGAGCAGAGGATGGAGAGCGGAATCGAAATGGCGATGATGAGCGTGGAGCGCCAGCTGCCGAGGAAGATGAGGATCATGATGGCCGTGAGGCAGGCGGCGATGATGGCCTCGCGGACGACGCCGTCAATGGCGCTGCGCACGAAGATGGACTGGTCACTGAGCGCGTTGATTTTGAGCTGGGGCGGAAGCTGGCTCTTGATGGCCGCGAGGCGCTCGCGCACGCCGCGGATAATGTCCAGCGTGGAGGCGGAACCTGTTTTGAGCACGTTCATCAGGATGGCGCGCTTGCCGTCCACGCGGACGATGTTGGTCTGCGGCGGATTGCCATCGCGCACGTGGGCCACGTCGCGGATGTAGAGGACTGCGCCGTTCACGGTCTTGATGGGCAGGTTGTTGAGCTGCTCCACAAGCTCGGGCGCGGAGTTGGTTTCGACGGCGTATTCGAAACGGTGAATCTTGATGGTGCCCGAAGGCGCGATGATGTTCTGCACGCCGATGGCGTTCACCACATCAGCCGGTGTAAGGCCCTTGGCCTGCAGCGCGGGCAGGTTCAGGTCCACGGAGATTTCGCGCTGCTTGCCGCCGTAGGGGTAAGGCGTCTGCGCGCCTTCCACCGTGGCCAGCTGGGTGCGGATTTGGTTCTGCGCGAGGTCGTTCAGTTGCTGCTCATTCAACCCCTGGCCGGAGATGCCCAGTTGCAATACGGGCACGCTGGAGGCGTTGTACTGGATGATGAAGGGCGGCAGCGTGCCGGGAGGAAGCGAGTGGACCTCGGCCGAGCAGATGGCGTTGATTTGCGCGACGGCCTGCGCGACGTTGACGTGCGGCTGGAAGAAGACTTTGATGATGCGCACGCCGGTGTAGGACTGCGACTCGATGTGCTCGATGTCATTGACCGTGATGGTCATGCCGCGTTCGCTGTTGGAGACGATGCGGTCGGCCATCTGCTGGGCCGACATGCCGCTGAAGTGCCAGACCACGGTGACGACCGGGATATCGATGTTGGGAAAGATATCGGTCGGCATCGTGAGGATGCTGTATGCGCCGAGAATGAGGATCAGAAGCGCGGCGACGACGAAGGTATAAGGCCGCCGGAGGGCGAGCCGGACAATCCACATGCGTTGGCACTCACAACTGGAGCCGTGCGGCGAGCGGCTTTGGACGCGGCTCGGCCGCTTTGCGGCGGAATGATGTGAAAACTATGGTAGTCGAAGAACCTGCCCTCGGAGCGCGGACCGCGGTGGTCCGGCGCGGGAGCATGTAGATAAGACGCCGCGGGAGGACGGGAAGATGCGCGAAGCACGGCCGGGCCCCAGCACGGGTCCCGGCATGTGGGCGGCTTCGAGCGGGTTCGAACTCGAAGATGCAGGGCCGCCGAAACGCGAGCGGGTCCTGAATTATGAGGCGAACATGGTTTATGAGGCGAAGATGGCCAGGGCCACCACGAGCAGGCCCGCGGCCAGGCTCATGCGGTCACGCAGGGCGAAGACGACCGGGTCGTCGTCCAGCTCGCCGCGCGAGGCCACCAGCCACACGCGATGGACCCAGTAAAGCAGCAGTGGAACGATGAGCCACAGCCGGTCGGGATGGCGATAGAGCTCGGTCACGTCGGGCCGCGCGATGTAAAACAGGAAGACCACCACGGCGGCATAGGCGCTGGCGGTGCCGAAGGCGCGGATCTGTTCGAGATCGGCAACGAGATAACCGCGTCCATGCGTGGTGGCAGCGCCGCGCTCGCGCAGGTTTTCCAGCTCGCTGAACCGCTTGACCATGGCAAGCGAAAGAAAGAGGAAGGTGGAGAAAGCGGCGAGCCATTGTGAAATTGTGGTGGCCGTGGCCGCTCCGCCGGCCAGCAGGCGCAGCGTGTAGAGGCCGGAGAGCAGCAGCACGTCCAGAATGGGCTGCCGCTTGAGGTAAAGCGAGTAGAGCATGGTGGCCACGATGTAAAGCCCAAGCCAGAGGGCGAACTTGACCGGCAACAGCGGCAGCAGGGCGGCGGAGGCCAGGGCCATGGCCGCGGCCAGAGCAACGCCGGTGATGACGGCGAGATCGCCGGCTGCGAAAGGGCGCAGGCGCTTGGACGGGTGTCGCCGGTCGCTGTCGATGTCGAGCAGGTCGTTGACCAGATAGTTGGCCGAGGCCATGAAGCTGAAACAGAAGAAGGCAACCACGGCAGCCCACAGCGCGTGGACCGAGATGCGGTGCGACAGCAGCAACGGGACAAAGAGCAGGATGTTCTTCGACCACTGGTGGACGCGCAGGGCCTGCAGGAGCGAGGGGAAGGGCGGGCGGCGGTCAAGAAACCGGCGTGCAATGGTGATGCGCCGGGTGCGGAGGGCGAGCCGCAGCCCGAGTGTGGGGTTGGCGACCATGGCCTGCCGCGCGTGGGCCAGCAGGACGAGGTCAGCGCGCGCGTTGCCCACGTAGTCGAAGTCGCCGAAGGTCTGGCGCAGGCGATGCAGCTTTCGCTCGCGGGTCAGGTTGGTCTGGCCGTCGGTGGCCAGCACGCCCTGAAAGAGGCCCAGGTGGGCGGCGACGCGCTCGGCCAGCTCGCCGTCGGCCCCGGTGGCCAGCCAGAGGTCGCGTCCGCGGCGGTGCTCAGTGCGCAGAAAGCGCAGAAGTTCTGTGTTGTAGGGCAGATGGACCGGATCCAGCGGGGCCCGGCTGGCTGCCTGGCGCTTGAAGCCGGCGCGCCCGCCCCGGAGCCATGCCGGCGCGCGCAGCAGAGCCAATGGATGGTGGTGCAGGAGCTGGCAAAGGGCGTCCAGCAGTGTGTCGGACTTGACCAGGGTCCCGTCCAGATCCACGCAGAGGGGCGGGTCGGCGGGCGCGGCATCTGCATCCACGGTCATGCGGTCCCTCGAGGAGTCGGAAGTCAGGCATCAGTATAGCGGCAGGCCGCCTTCGGAACCCGCGGGCGCCGATTCCAGCAAAATGAGGGCGTGCGGGCAAAAGAAACGCTGCCAGGAAAGCGTCCTCGGGGGACCTGTGGGAATCTAAACTTTTGCGGAAACGATTCCGTCCAATCTAACGGAACCCATCCTCGGGATTTGACACATACATTACGGGCTTGCACACCTCGCGCCGCGGCCCGTTTTTTTTCGAAAGAAAACAAAAGAGAAACTTCACTATGCCGATGGAACACAGCACCGCCCCCCTCTCTCCCACGCTTGACGACACGCAACCGCCGCGGCCGCGGAAAACCTGGGTGCGCACGGTGGTTTACCTGGTCCTGATCGGCCTGCTCGGAGTGATTGGCTGGAGGATCTACCAGAACAAGCAGAAGGCCGCCGCGGCCAAAGGCACGCAGGCGGCCGCACTGATGAACCGCCCCGTTCCAGTGCAGGTGACGCCGGTGGAGCAGAAGGCGATGCCCATCTACATGACGGCGCTGGGCACGGTGACGCCCAACATGAGCGTGACGGTGAAGGCGCGCGTGAGCGGCCAACTGTTGCCAGTCCGCTTTGTGGAAGGCCAGGAAGTACGCAAGGGGCAGACCATCCTGCAGATCGATCCCAGCAGCTACAAGGCCGCGCTGGACCAGGCCAAGGGCACCCTGGCCCACGACCAGGCCCTGCTGAACAACGCCAAAGCCGAGTACGCGCGCTACAAGGCGCTTTATGACGCGGGCGTGGTTTCAAAGGAAGTGATGCAGACCGACGAGGCCACCATGGGTCAATATCAGGGCGCCATCCAGTCCGACCAGGCGGCGGTGGAGAACGCGGGGCTGCAGCTGAGCTGGTGCAACATCCAATCGCCCATTGACGGGCGCATCGGCCTGCGGCTGGTGGACCCCGGCAACCTGGTGACGGCCAACACCACGAGTCTGGTGGTCATCAACCAGTTCCGGCCCATCGCGGTCTACTTCACGCTGCCGGAGAACGACCTGCAGCCGGTGCTGCAAAAGCTGGCCGCCGACCATCGCATGTCCGTGGATGCGTATGACCGGAGCGACGTGAACAAGCTGGCCACCGGAACGCTGCTGACCGCTGACAACCAGATTGACACGACGACCGGAACCGACAAGCTGAAGGCCGTCTTCGCCAATGAGAACGAGATTCTCTTTCCCAACCAGTTCGTCAACATCCACCTGGTGCTGGAAGACCGGCCGAACGCTCTGGTGGTGCCCACGGCGGCCATCCAGAGCGGCGTGGACGGCTCCTTTGTGTGGGTCATCCAGAACAACAGCGACGGCAAGCCCGTGGCGCGGATGCAGACAGTGAAGGTGGCGATGGCCGAGGGCCAGGACACCATCCTTGACAGCGGCCCGGCGTCGGGCGCGCAGGTGGTGATTGACGGCGCGGACCGGCTGCGTCCCGAGCAACTGGTGCAAGTGAGCCATCCCCAGCGGCAGGGCCGCGGCGCGGATGCGCAGGCCGGGAAGGATCCGTTGGGAGGCTCTCCGGGTCAGCGCGGCAAGGGCCACGCAGATCCCGCGGGCGGCGCTGCCCAGCGAGGCGCGCAGTGAATCCCTCGCAGCCATTCATTCTGCGCCCCATCGCCACCTCGCTGTTGATGGCGGCGGTGTTTCTGGCGGGCGCGGTTGCCTATCTGCAACTGCCCGTCTCGGCGCTGCCGGAGGTGGACTACCCCATCATCCAGGTGCAGACGTTTTACCCCGGCGCGGGACCGGAGGTGATGGCTTCATCCGTCACTTCGCCGCTTGAGCGGCAGTTTGGCCAGATGCCCGGCCTGAAGCAGATGACCTCGGTCAGCTCCGGCGGCGGGTCGGTCATCACGCTCGAGTTCAACCTGGAAGAGAACATCGACGTGGCCGAGCAGGAGGTGCAGGCGGCCATCAACGCGGCGCAAAGCTTTCTGCCCACTGACCTGCCCAATCCGCCCATCTATAGCAAGGTGAACCCGGCCGATGCGCCCATCCTTACCCTGGCGCTGACCTCTGAGACATTGCCCCTGGACCAGATTGAGGACGCTGCGGACACCAACCTGGCGCAGAAGATTTCGCAGGTGATGGGCGTGGGACTAGTTTCCATCGCGGGCGGCCAGAAGCCCGCGGTGCGCATCCAGGCCAACCCCACGCAGCTTGCCGCCTACAACCTGAGCCTGGAAGATCTGCGCACCGCTCTGGCCGCCGCCAATGTGGACCAGGCCAAGGGCACGCTGAACGGGCCGCGGCTGTCCTACACCATCGGCGCGAATGATCAGCTCATTTCCAGCAAGGATTACCAGCCGGTGATCGTGGCCTATCGCAACGGAGCGGCAGTACGCGCCAGTGACGTGGCCACCATCGTGGACTCGGCGGAAAACACGCAGCAGGCCGCATGGATGAACAGGACGCCCGCGGTGATTGTGAACATCCAGCGGCAGCCGGGCGCGAACATCATCGCCGTTGTTAACAGCATTCAGAAACTTCTTCCACAGCTCCAGGCCAGCCTGCCGGCCAGCATCCAGGTGCACATCCTCACGGACCGCACCACGACGATTCGCGCCTCAGTGGAAGACGTCGAGCTCGAGTTGATGCTCACGGTGGCGCTGGTGGTGATGGTCATCTTTCTCTTCCTGCGCAACCTGGCGGCCACCATCATTCCGTCGGTCGCGGTGCCGCTCTCCATCGTCGGTACCTTCGGCGTGATGTATCTGCTGGGCTACAGCCTGAACAACCTCACGCTGATGGCGCTTACCATCTCGACAGGCTTCGTCGTCGATGACGCGATCGTGATGATCGAGAACATCTCGCGCTTCATCGAGGAGGGCAACAGCCCCATGCGCGCCGCGCTGGTGGGCAGCGCGCAGATCGGCTTCACCATCATTTCGCTCACCGTCTCGCTCATCGCCGTGCTCATTCCGCTCTTGTTGATGAGCGACGTGGTGGGCCGGCTCTTCCGCGAGTTTGCCATCACGCTGGCGGTCACCATTCTCGTCTCCGCCGTGGTCTCGCTCACCCTCACGCCGATGATGTGCTCGCGCATTCTGAAGGACAAGGCCCACGCCAGCCAGTCGCGCTTTTATGTCTGGTCAGAGAACATCTTCAACCGCATCATCGCCTTTTACGGCCGCACGCTGAAGACCGTGCTTCGCCACCGCTTTGCCACGCTGATGGTGACCATCTCCACCTTCGTGGCCACGGTGCTGCTGTTCCTCGTCATCCCCAAGGGCTTTTTCCCGGTGCAGGACACGGGCGTGATTCTGGGCACCAGCGAGGCGCCGCAGACGGCGAGCTTTGACCGCATGGCCAAGCTGCAGCAAAATCTGGTGGACGTGGTGCTGCAGGACCCGGCGGTCGACAATGTCTCCTCGTTCATCGGGGTGGACGGCACCAACACCACGCTGAACTCCGGCCGCATCCAGATTACGCTGAAGCCGCTGTCAGAGCGCAAAATCTCGGCGGCGCAGGTCATCGAGCGCCTGCAACCGAAGCTGGCCAAGCTGCAGGGCATCCAGCTTTTCATGCAGCCGCTGCAGGACCTGACAGTGGCCGACCGCGTGAGCCGCACGCAGTTCCAGTATTCGCTGGAGGACCCCAACCAGCAGGAGCTGGCCACCTACACGCAGAAAATGGTGGATGCGCTTAGCCAGGATAAGGTGCTGACGGACGTGGCCAGCGACATGCAGGACCAGGGCCTGGGCGCGGAGCTGGTCATCGATCGCGACACCGCCGCGCGGCTCGGCATCTCGATGACCGACGTGGACAACACGCTCTATGACGCCTTCGGCCAGCGCCAGGTGTCCACCATCTTCACCCAACTCAACCAGTACCACGTGGTGATGGAGGTGGGCCCGCAGTTCCAGACCGACCCCTCCACTCTGAACGACCTTTACGTGAAGTCGGGCAACGGCACGCAGGTGCCGCTGAGCATGCTGGCCCACTGGCAGCAGACGCGCGCGCAGCTCGCCATCGGCCACCAGGGCCAGTTCCCTTCCACCATCATCAGCTTCAATCTTGCGCCGGGCCGCTCGCTGGGCGACGCCGTGAATGCGGTGAAGGAAGTGGAGCAGCGCATCCAGCTGCCCGCCGCCATCAACGCCAGCTTTCAGGGCACGGCGGCGGCCTTCCAGACCTCGCTGGCCAATGAGCCTCTGCTGATTCTGGCCGCGCTGGTCACCGTGTACATCGTGCTGGGCGTGCTCTATGAGAGTTATATTCACCCGATCACGATCATCTCCACTCTGCCCTCGGCCGGCGTGGGCGCGTTGCTGGCGCTGCTGCTGACGCATGAGGAGTTCAGCATCATCGCGCTGATCGGCATCATCCTGCTCATCGGCATTGTGCAGAAGAACGCCATCATGATGATCGACTTCGCGCTGGACGACGAGCGGCGCATGGGCCGCAACGCCGAGGAGGCCATTTTCAGTGCATGTCTGTTGCGCTTCCGGCCCATCCTGATGACGACGATGGCGGCGTTGCTGGGCGGATTGCCGCTGTGGCTGGGCGGCGGCGTGGGCGCGGAGCTGCGCCGGCCGCTGGGCATCTCCATCGTGGGCGGGCTCATCTTCTCGCAGTTGCTTACGCTGTATACCACCCCCGTGGTCTATCTCTACTTTGACAAACTGGCGCACCAGCTGGGCATTGCGGTGGTGCAGCCCGGACTCCACGAGCAACGGACGGCGGGAGACTGACGATGCATCTCTCCGCGCCCTTCATCCGGCGTCCTGTAGCTACCTCATTGCTGAGCCTGGCACTGCTGATGGCCGGCGCGGTGGCCTATAGCGTGCTGCCGGTAGCCTCGCTGCCGGATGTGGACTATCCCGCCATCGGCGTCAGCGCGGGCCTGCCTGGGGCGAGTCCCGAGACGATGGCCTCGGCGGTGGCCACGCCGCTCGAGCGCCAGTTCGGCCGCATTGCCGGCGTGAACGAAATGACGTCGACCAGCACGATGGGCTCGGCCAACGTGGTGTTGCAGTTCGACATGAGCCGGAACATCGACAACGCGGCGCGCGACGTGCAGGCGGCCATTAATGCCGCGCGCGGACAACTGCCGTCTTACCTGCCGCAGAACCCCGGCTACCGCAAGGCCAACCCCTCTGACGCGCCCATCCTTATTCTCACGCTTACCTCGGACGTGATTCCCAAGCCACAGATTTACGACATGGCCGACTCCATCCTGGCCCAGCGCATCTCGGAGATCGACGGGGTGGGGCAGGTGTTTGTGGGCGGCAGCTCCAGCCCCGCGGTGCGCGTGGAGCTGAACCCGATGCAACTGGCAAACACCGGCATCGGGCTTGAGGCCATCCGCACCGCGCTGTCCGGCGCCAACGCCAACCGGCCCAAGGGCAGCTTTCAGGATGCAACGCACCGCTGGATGATTACCGACAACGATCAGATATTCAAGGCCAGTGAGTATGCGCCCATCATCGCCGGTTACAACCAGACCACCGGCGCGCCGGTGCGCGTGGAGGACGTGGGTACGGTCACTAATTCCGTCGCCGACATCCACACGGACGGTGTCTCCGGCATCAATCCGGATAATGGCCCGCCGGCCAAGCTGCGCGGCGCCGTGCTCATCATCGTCTCCAAGATTCCCGGCGCCAACGTCATCTCCACCGTGGACAACGTGATGAAGGAGCTGCCGCGGCTGCAGGCCTCCATCCCGCCCACCATCCAGATCAACGTGGCCCAGGACCGCACCACCACGATTCGCGCCGGCGTGCGCGACGTGGAGATTTCGCTCGTCATCAGCGTCCTTCTGGTGGTGCTGGTGGTCTTTCTCTTCCTGCGCGAGGTGTGGGCCACCATCATCCCCTCGGTGGCCGTGCCGCTCTCGCTGGTGGGAACCTTCGGCGTCATGTATCTGCTGGGCTACTCGGTCGACAACCTGTCACTGATGGCGCTCACCATCTCCACCGGCTTCGTCGTCGATGACGCCATCGTGGTGATCGAAAACATCACGCGCTATCTCGAGATGGGCATGAATCCCTTCGACGCGGCAATGAAGGGCTCGAAGGAGATTGGTTTCACGGTGATCTCCATGAGCAGCTCGCTGATCGCCGTCTTCATCCCCATCCTGCTGATGGGCGGCATCGTGGGCAAGCTCTTCCGCGAGTTCGCAGTCACGCTCTCGGTGGCCATCGCGGTGTCGCTGCTGGTTTCACTCACCACCACGCCCATGCTCTGCGCCAGGTTTCTGCGCCCGCAAGGCGAGATCGTGCACGGCCGACTCTATCGCATGAGCGAGCGCGCCTTTGAGTGGCTCCATGAGGAGTACGCGGTGGGCCTGCGCTGGGTGCTGCGCCACCAGTGGCTCATGCTGGGTGTGCTGCTGGGCACTGTGGCGCTCAACGTGTACCTCTTCAATATCGTGCCCAAGGGTTTCTTTCCTGAGCAGGACACCGGACGGATTGGCGGGCAGACCATCGCCGCGCAGGACATCAGCTTTCCCGCCATGCGCGCCAAGCAGCGCAAGTTGGCGCAGATGGTGCTGGACGATCCGGCGGTGAGCTCGGTGACCGCCTTTGCCGGCGGCGGACGCAACAGCAACAATGTTGGCTTCATGTTCGTGAGCCTGAAGGACCTGGACAAGCGGCCGGCCCGTGTCTCGTCAAATGACGTGATCAACCGCCTCCGGCGCCAGCTTTCCGGGGTTCCCGGCGCGCAGCTCTTTCTGCATTCGTTCCAGGACATTCACATCGGCGGTCACGGAGGCGCTGCCGAGTACCAGTACACGCTCTCCGATCCGAACCTGGAGGAGCTGAACCACTGGGCGCCGCTGCTGCAGGCGCGCATGCGCACCATGCCCGAGCTGCGCGACATCTCCACCGATGAGCAGGACCAGGGCCTGGCCGCCCAACTGGTCATCGACCGCGACACCGCCTCCAGACTGGGCGTGACCGCCGCCGCCATTGACCAGACGCTTTATGACGCCTTCGGGCAGCGCGAGGTGTCTACGATGTATACCGGCCTGAACCAGTACTTTGTGGTGATGGAGGTTGACCCGCAGTACCAGCAGAGCCCGGCCGCGCTGAACGGCATTTACATCAAATCTTCCACTGGGCAGATGGTGCCCCTTTCCGCCATCGCGCACTTTGAAACCGAGCGCACTTCGCTCACCGTGAACCACCAGGGGCAGTACCCGTCGGTCTCGCTTTCCTTCAACCTTGCGCCGAACGTCTCGCTGGGCCAGGCGGTGACGGCCATTGAGCGTGTGGAAGTGCAGATGGGCATGCCCAGCGCGATGCACGCATCGTTCTCCGGCACCGCCCAGGCCTTCCAGGATTCGCTCCGGACCGAGCCCTACCTCATTCTGGCCGCTGTGGTCGCCGTCTACATCGTGCTCGGCATCCTTTACGAGAGCCTGATCCACCCGCTCACGATTCTTTCCACGCTGCCGCCGGCCGGCGTGGGCGCAATCCTGGCGCTGCTGATCACAGGCACGGACCTGACCATCATCGCGCTGATCGGCATTCTGCTGCTCATCGGCATCGTAAAGAAAAACGCCATCCTCATGATCGATTTTGCGCTGCAGGCAGAGCGCGAACAGGGGCTGCCGCCGGTGGAGGCCATCTACCAGGCCTGCCTGCTGCGCTTCAGACCCATCATGATGACCACCATGGCGGCGATGTTTGGCGGGCTGCCGCTGGCCATCGGACTGGGCGTGGGCTCAGAGCTGCGCAAGCCGCTGGGCATCACTATCGTGGGCGGCCTCATCGTCTCGCAGCTGCTCACGCTGTTCACCACGCCGGTGGTTTACCTCTTCTTTGACCGTCTGCAATGGCGATTCATGAAGCTGCACCGCATCGGCGCGGAGCTGGAAGGCCAGCACGGGGACTGAGGATGCGGCTACACTGGATGCGTTTCGCGTTCAGGAGGAAAGCCGCATGTCTCGAAGAGAAATCGTTGTTCTTGTCAGCCGCGCGCTGGCCATCATACAGTTTGTTTCCGCGTTGGAGTTGCTGATTTCCGTTCCGGAAAGACTACCGACTCTTTTGCGCGCCGCCAGCTTCAGCTCAGAGCTCCAGTCTGCCGGGCTCTTGCATGATTTTCAAATCGCGCAATACATCGATATGTCCACCATGCTCGTTCGCATCGCGGTATTCCTGGTCATTGGCATCGTTCTGTGGAATTGCGGCCCATGGGTGGAGAGCAAACTTTTACCCGTACAGCAGCGCCCACAACAGAGCATGGAGCCCGAGAGCTGATGCGACTTCAGTCCGCGTAGGCGGGCTCGATGACCTGCGCGGCTTCTACCAGCTTGACCGGGTAGTAAGCGTTGCGCGTGTACTGCGCCACCATGCGGTTGGTGTTGAAGTAAGAGCCGTTGAAGGCCAGCGCGCCGCGCATCACGTGCGTCCACTGCTCCGGCTGGTCGCGATAGAGCGGCACGATGACGTTTTCCAGCTTGTGATAGAGGTTGCGGGCCTCCTCGGCATCGTCGGCGCCGTCCTCAATCGCCCATCCGGTGACGCCCTCGATGCAGCCCTCAATCCACCATCCGTCCAGAATCGAAAGGCTGGGCACGCCGTTCAGCGCGGCCTTCATGCCGCTGGTGCCGCTGGCCTCGTAGGGCCGCCGCGGCGTATTCACCCACACGTCCACTCCGGCGGTCAGCAGCGCGCCCAGGTCCCACGCGTAGTTTTCGAGATAGACGATGCGCAGCAAATCGCCCGAAAGCTTGTGTGCCGTCTCGATCACGTGGTGAATCATCTCCTTGCCGGGCTCGTCCTGCGGATGGGCCTTGCCGGAGTAGAGAATCTGCAGGCCGCCGGCGGCCGTGGCAATTTCCAGCAGCCTGTCAGGATCAGTGAACAGCAATGCGGCCCGTTTGTAAGTGGCCGCGCGGCGCGCAAAGCCCAGCGTGAGCGCCTCCAGCCGCAATGACTGGCCGGTGCGCGTGGCCACCTCGTCCAGCAGCGCCTGCTTGGCGCGGCGATGCGCGGAGGCCAGCTCTTCGCCCGGCAGCTCCACCACGGCGTTGCGCAGACTCAGGTTGTCGCGCCGCCAGGAGGGGATGTGCCGGTCGAGCATCTGCTGGATGGGCTCGGAGACCCAGGTGGGCGCGTGCACGCCGTTGGTGATGGCCTGAATGGGAAACTCCGGAAACATGGCCCGCGAAACCTTGCCGTGCTGCAGCGCCACGCCGTTGGCAAAGCGCGAAAATTGCAGCGCCAGCAGCGTCATATTCAGCATGCCTTCCTGAAAGCAGTCCAGCTTCTCCAGCCGCGCCGCGCGTTCCGCGCCCAGGATGCGCGCCGACTGGTCGCGCGAAAAGCGGTCGTGGCCCGCGGGCACGGGCGTGTGCGTGGTAAAGACGCATTTTTGCCGCACGCGCTCGATGTCCGCCGGAGTCGGCGCGCCCAGCGGCCCGCCGCCCAGCTCACTCTCCAGCAGCGCCTGCGTAAGCAGCGCCGCGTGGCCCTCGTTCATGTGGTAGACGTTGATCTCCAGCCCCAGCGCGTGCGCCATGCGCGCACCGCCCATGCCCAGCACGATCTCCTGCTCAAGCCGGTAGCTGGCGTCGCCGCCGTAGAGATGGTCGGTGAGCCCGCGGTCCCAGCCCGAGTTCTCCTCAAGGTCCGTATCCAAAAGATAAATCGGCACCACGTGTCCATAGCGGCCGGCCAGGTTGTAGCGCCAGGCGCGAATCGTCACCACGCGGTCTTCCACGCTCACCGTCACGCGCGCCGCCTCTTCGGTGCAAAAGTCGGAGGGGTTCCACGGCTGCACGTCCTCGGACTGATCGCCGGTCGTGTCCAGATGCTGCTGGAAATATCCCTTGCGGTGGGCCAGCGTGAAGGCCACCAGCGGCACGCCCAGGTCCGCGGCCGAGCGCAGCGTGTCGCCGGCCAGCACGCCCAGGCCGCCCGAGTAGGTGGGCATGGCCGGATGGATCGCAATCTCCATGGAGAAATACGCGACCAGGCCGGAGTTGGGGAAGGATGCGTAGGAAAAGGGCTTTTGGATCTTCGGCTCCATGCGGCTCATCTCTGCTTCAGGTCTGCTTCGGCTCTCTTTGCGGGGCCGTGCCGCCCATTATCGACGGTCCCGGCGAACACCGCTCAAAACATGCGCCGGGCCAGTGGTCCTTCTGCCCGGTCTGTGCGGAAACTGGGATTGATTTTACCAAGGATGTGCGGCCATGCTCTTCACGGGCCGTTGCGCCCGCCGCACGCACGTAACCTCAGCAAGCACCTGCGCCGCGCAGGGGCCTGATGCGGGAATCCGATGCCGGACGCCGCACGTCTTTGCGTTCATGAAAGCCTCCGCGCACCCTGCGAGGCGTGGCAGATGTGAATCTCCGGCACAATGCCCGTCTCGGTGGCGTAGCTTGCGCCCAGCGCCTCCGCAAACTCTGCGGCCTGGCCGATCTCCACCAGGTTCACGGTGCATCCCCCAAAGCCGCCGCCGGTGAGCCGCGCGCCGATGAGGCCGGGCAACTGGCGTGCGAGCGCCACCATGGCGTCGGCCTCCACGCAGCTGGCCTCAAAGTCGCGGCTGTAGCTCACGTGCGCCTCGGCCATCAGCCTTCCAAGCTCGGCCATGTCATGGCGCAGCAGCGCCTCTGCCGCGGCCACGGTGCGCGTGTTCTCAGTGATGACGTGGCGCGCGCGCTTGAACGCGTTGGGGCTCATTTCCCTGCCCCACTTTTCCAGATCGTTCAGCGTGGCGTCGCGCAGAAAGCGCACCTCAGGCCGGTGCCGCGCAATCACCGCGCAAGCCTCCTCCACCTCCGCGCGGCGGGTGGTGTATTCGCCGCCGGTCACCGAGTGCTTGACCATGGTGTTGGCGATGACCAGGACCACCGAATGCGGAATGGGCGCAAGCCGGAAACTCAGGTCGCGGCAATCGAGCAGCAGCGCGTGGTCTTCTTCGCCGTTGGCGGAGATGAACTGGTCCATGATGCCGCTGCTGGCCCCCACGAACTCGTTCTCCGCGCGCTGGCACAGCCTGGCAAGCACCGGGCCGGGATAGGAAACGCCGATCAGCGACGAAACCGCGAGCGCGGTGGAAACCTCCAGCGCGGCGGAACTGGACAGCCCCGAGCCCAGCGGCACATCGCCCCACACGGTCAGATTGAAGCCGGGAATTGTGTGGCCCTCGCCCTTGAGTATCGAGATCACGCCCAACGGATAATCGGTCCATTGCCCGCTGCGCACGGATGCTGCGGAAGCGTCAAAGGAACACTCCTCGCCGTTGTTTTCCGAGTAGAGCACGATTTTGCCGTCGGTCCGCGGCGAGATTGCGGCCAGGGTGGCAAAGTCGATGGCGGCCGGCATCACGAAACCTTCGGCGTAATCCGTGTGCTCGCCGATAAGGTTCACGCGTCCGGGCGCGACAAAGAGCACGGGATCGGCCTGAAACCGGCTGCGATGCAGAGCGCGCAGGGCGGAAGGGTCATGCATGGGTCAGATCGCCCCCTCCAAGGTCTCCAGTTCCACGTCCATCGGCCAGCGAAAGCATGCGCCGGGTGCGAGCGTGTGCGACCAGGAGCCGGTTTGCGCCAGCGAATCGACGGGCGCCGTGCAGGGTTCCGGAGCGATGCAGACCTGCTTCGTTCCGGGCCGCTCGGGCCATCCGCCGTAGCAGATCCACAGGCCCAGATAGGGGGTGCAGGCGGGGTCGAAGCGTATGCGGATGCGCACTCCGGCGCGCGGGCGAAGAATCTCGCACCAGTTCTCCTCCGGTCCCAGCGGCCCGGCAAAGAGCTTGTCGCCGATGCCGGAATCGGCCGCCTCGGCCGTGCTCAGGTCGGCCTCTCCGCCATTGGCGAGCCGCGCCAGCGGCCACGCCACCGTGTCGCCGCACTTGCCCAGCCTGTTGCCGCCCGAGCCCTCCAGCCGCATGGTCCTGATCGTCTCCGGCAGCTCGATCCGGTCGCCCTTTTCGGCCACAAATAAAGGATGCGCGGCCCAGGACCACGGCACCGCGTGCGTGCCCGTGTTGGTGACGGCGTACCGCAAGGCAATCCGGCAGCCGGACTCGGTTTCAGAAAGCGTCAGCGTGCGTTCCAGCCTTAGCGGCAGGGAGAAACATGCGCCGGTAAGCGTCGTTGAGTGCTCGTCTGCCCGGGTCACCTGCCAGGCCACGCGCCACAGGTCGCCGTGGTCGGGAATCTCGGCTGTTCCGGCAGGTGTTTGAACGCTGCACGCGGCCACGGAGGGCAGGCATTCATCCCACCCGCTGGCGTCGGCTGCGTCAAAGGTCATGGAGCGGGTGCGCGCGGCGGGTGTTGCAAGCGGAGCCTGGAGCAGTTCCTGATTGCCCAGGCGAAGCGAGGCGATCTTTCCGCCCAAATGAGGCAGGAGGGAAAGGGAGCAGCTTCCCGCACGGATGAGAACGTTTTCTTCCGTACCTGCTCTTACCTCGGCGCTCCCCATCAACGCGACCCCCCCACTCCCTCTTGGCAGGCAGCCATCAGTCTATCCCAAAGTGCCTGGAGCCACTCGGCGTGCTCAGGCTTCATCAGCACGGAGCGCATGCAGGTTCCGTAATCCGGGCCGCCCGCGGGCCCCGCCGCACCCTGAAACCACGATTGCGGCAATTGTACAAGGGCCAGATGCAAATCGCGCGCTGAACATGCCTTAAAAATCGATTCAGCACGCCGCGAAGCCTCTTCCGGCGTGGCCGCCGCCATCCTCCACACCACAATGTCCAGCTCCGGCGGTCCGGCGGCTCGGGGGACAAAGCGCTGGTCGGCGCGCAGGCGGCGGTCCAGCTCGAGCGCCGCAGCCCGGCCCAGCGCCAATCCCCGCGCAAACTCACCGCCCGGCTCCAAAGGCAGCAGCCGCTGCGTGGCCCACAGTGCCACGGCCGCAGCTCCGGCGCGCGAGCACTCCAGCGAAATCTCGCCCAGGTGCAGCTCCTTCGACGTGAAGTAGGTGTAGGGCGAGTCGTGCTTGTAAAATCGGCCCACCGCGGGATCGCGAAAGAGCACGCAGCCGCATCCATAGGGCTGCAAGCCGTGCTTGTGCGGGTCCACCACAATTGAATCGGCCTGGTGGATGGACTCGTAGGCCTGCCGCGCAGGCGCGTCCAGCTCCGCCGCAATCAGCCGGAAATAGCCGCCGTAGGCCGCATCCACATGAATGCGGAAGCCGTACGTCCTGCGCAGCCCCACAATCTCCGGCAGCGGGTCCACGGCGCCAATCGCCGTTGTGCCCAGCGTCGCGACCACTGTGCCCACATCCCCCTTGCGCAGCTCGTCTTCGAGAACTTCCAGGCGCATGCGGCCTGCGCTGTCGGCCGGAACCGCCGCAAAGGGCAACTGCAGCACTCCGGAGATGCGCTCATGGGTGTAATGCGCCTGTTCGCTGGCCAGAATGCGCCGTCCGGGGGCAAGCCGACCGGCAACCCAAAGGGCTTCAAGGTTTGCGATTGTGCCGCTGGAGGTCAGGTGGCCCAGGAACGGATCCGCCCAGCCGAACATCCGCGCAATCTGCCCGACGGCCTCCACTTCCATGGCGGAGCTGGCGCGGCCGCCGTCCAGCGCATGGTTGTTCGGATTGAGTTTCATCGCCAGCGCGTAAGCCGCCCGCGCCACCGGATGCGGCGGCTTGAGCATCTGCCCGGCATAAAGGGGATGGAAGTAGGGGTAGTTTTCGCTCAGCCGCCGCGCCGCCTCCTCCAGCACGGCCAGCATCGCCGCCGGGTCGGCGGCCGAGGGGTGCGCGGGGGTGAACTCGGGCAGCCCGGCAAAGCCGGCCTCGAGGGTGCGCGTGGCCTGGGCAAGCAGCTCCGGAACAGGATCGGTGGCCATTCCAACCTTCTGCCGGAGCACGCTTGTCGAGGCGGGCTAACGCTCGGCACGCGGAGCTCGCTAACGCACAGATTTTGGACCAGTTTCCGCGATCAGGAAGACTCACAGCCGGTCGCGGGCCAACTTTCGTGTCCGGTTTTTCCCCACCAATGCTACACTACCGCCAGCGTTAGAACCGAACCGGGCGTGAGCAGCACTCGCCCAACCAAGCAAGATTCTGCCAGTGGTCGCTCCGATTCATCCAGCGCAATTCAATCCAGGAAATACAACCACAATGGAACAAGGTACTGTGAAGTGGTTCAATGACGCGAAGGGCTTCGGCTTCATCTCGCGTCAGAACGGCGAAGATGTCTTCGTGCATTACTCTGCAATCAACTCGTCCGGGTTCAAGAGCCTGCAGGAAGGCCAAGCCGTGCAATTTAACGTGGTGAAGGGGCCCAAGGGCTGGCAGGCGGCCGACGTTCAGCCGCTCTAAACCCCCCGAAATGCCGGATTCCGGCAGAATCCAGCAAACAGAAGCGAGCACAAGCGAGGGTCGGGAGCTAATCCCGGTCCTCGTTTTGCGTTTTGGGCGCCGAGGCCCTTAAACCTGGAGGCGAAGGTTCGGCGCTTTGGAGCGCGGCTGTTTTGCCTGAGCGAAACCCGCACTGGCAGACAGCTCCCTCGTCGCCTACAATCAGCGGCACACAAGATTTGCCCCAATTTCCAGGGAGAAATAGTCAATGAACGATCGAAATCGCCTCAGGATCTTCGGCCTGGCGCTGTTCGCGCTGCTCTCATTGTGGGTTGTTTCCGTGCCCGCTTCCCGCTGCCTTGCCCAAACCACAGCGAAGAAGGTGGTGAAAACCGAAGCCGATCTTCCGCGATTCAACTACGAGGTGAGCGGGACGGCGACGGGGCTGCTCAAGTCCGACGATGCCACATTTAATGTGTTTGCGGCCAAGGTGAAGTCGGATGTGGATTCGGTTCTGGCGAACTACGACATCGAGGACCATGCCTCGATGCGCGAACTGCTGGGCGTGCGCCTGGATCTGCAGTTGCTGGCCGGCGACAACAAGGATGCGCTGGAGACCGTTGCCAGGCTGCGCGCGCTCGAGGACAAGCCCGACGCCAAACTGATGACCGGGCTGCTGACGAAGGCGATGATCGAGGCGCAGGACGCCACGGGGAAGACGACGGGCCCGGAATACGTGCAGGCTTTTCAGAAGGCTTACGCGGCGCAGATCACACCGCTTCCGTGGGCAGTGGTGGCTGACAGCATCAAGGAAGGGAAGAGCCGCGCGGAGATTGTGACGCCGGCGCTGGTGATGGGCAGCGTGCAAGCCAACGTGGAGCCGGCACTGGCCAAGACGCACCACTTGAGCAACGACTTGGCCTGGGGACTGATCGGCGCCCGGCTCGATTTGATGCGCGAACTGGCCCTGATGCCGGCTGTGGACGCCGTTCTGAGCAAGGAAGTGGCGGCGAATAACGTGGTGAAACCGGAGATTTGGGCGGCGCGCGAGGTGACTCTTACGGCGGCGGACAAGTTGACTCCGGTGCGCGTGGCTATCTGGGACTCGGGCAGCGATCTTTCGCTGTTTCCGGGCCGCGTGTACACGGTTGCCCACCCGGCGCCGGGCGCCGATCCGCACGACATTGCGTTTGATCTGAAAGGCTTTCCCTCGCACGGATATCTCTACCCGCTGACGCCGGAGCAGCAGAAGGAGTTCCCAGGCACGATTGGCGAGCTGAAGGGGTTCTCCGATCTGCAGCTCTCCATCGACAGCCCTGAAGCAACGGCGCTGAGGAAGAAGCTTGCCCACATTCCGGCGTCGGAGGTGGGAAAGTTTATTGAGCAGATCGAGTTGTTCGCGATCTACTCGCACGGGACGCATGTGGCGGGGATTGCGGCGCGAGGCAATCCGGCGATCCGGCTGGCCGTGGGAAGAATCACTTTTGACTGGCACAATGTTCCGCTGCCGCCGAGTGAGGAGCTCTCGCGGCGCGATGCCAAGGACGATCAGGCGTATGTGGACTGGTTCAAGGCCAACCACATCCGGGTGGTGAACATGAGCTGGGGCGGCGGCCCGCAGGACGACGAGGTGGCGCTGGAAAAGAACGGCATGGGCAAAGATGCGGCCGATCGCAAAGCCATTGCCGCCAAACTGTTCGGCATCGAGAGGGAGGGGCTCTACAACGCGATCAAGAGCGCGCCCGGAATCCTCTTTATCTGTGCGGCGGGCAATTCGGACAGCAACAGCACCTTTCTTCAGGACATTCCATCGTCGTTTAAGCTGCCCAACATGCTGGCGGTGGGAGCGGTGGACCAGGCGGGCGACGAGGCGAGCTTTACCAGCTATGGACCGACGGTGAAGGTGGATGCGGACGGCTACCAGGTGCAGTCAGTGGTGCCCGGCGGAGAGAAGCTGCGGATGTCGGGCACGTCCATGGCATCGCCGAACACGGTGAACCTGGCGGCGAAGCTGATTGCGCTCGACCCGAAGCTGACCCCGGAGCAAACTGTCCACCTGATTGTTGCCGGATCGACGGCCAGCGCAGATGGACGGCGACACAACATCGACGAGAAGCGATCCGTGGAGCTGCTGAAACAGATGGAGAGCAGCTCGGCCAAGGCGGTGCAATAGGACTGGCGCCCTTCCGCGGCCCAAATGCGACTGCCACGCCGCCGGTAGGCCGCAGACGCGGCTCCGCGCACGAGGATTGCTCCTCGCGCGCGGGCAAGAGTTCGGGTTGCGAGTGTGGGTTTGGGCCCGCTTCCGCGGAGGGCGGATTACTCGGCCCGCGGTTGCTCGGCCCGGTCAGGGAAGCGCATCACCGGAGAAAATTCTCCGGGCGGCATCATCCCGTTCGGCGCAAAGTTGCCTTGAGGCGCCATCTCCCGTGGGGGCATGGGGGCGTTCGGCTCTTCCATCGGGCGCGAATCCATCCGAGTGTCCATCGCACCAAGCAGGAGCTTCAGGCCCTCGCTCGCCTTCTCCAGACGCGATTTGCGCACCACCAGATTTTCCATCGCTTCTGACAGCTGGTCCAGTTCTGACACCGCCATGTCGATCGCGGTGCGGTAAGTTTCTTCACGGGCAATAGCGGCCATAGGTCTCTCCCTCACAAGCATTAAACCCCGGATGCGCTGCGCGGCGAAATCACACATTCGATGTAGAAGCGCTTTTCGACGTGCCATTCGTACCCTGCGCGCCTCGGCTCAGGCCTGCGCCGCATTGCGATTCGCCGTTTCGCCGTGGTCCGGTATACTCCGGGCACGAACGAGTTTCCTTGCAGGAGATCCTTTTCACCCATGATGAAGCGCATTCCACGAACCTGGATGGTTCTGCTGGCAGCGGGCCTGGCGGCCGCGCCGTTGGCCGTGGCGCAGAGCAACACGCATGCAAAGCCCGACACAGCCAAAGCCGCCCCCACAGTCATCCCCCCCGACTCCGTCACCGAAGGCTCGGTGACGGTGGACGGCAAACCCATCGCCTACCGCGCTGTCGCCGGCACGCTCACCGTCGGCTCCACGGACGCGCAGGACGCCATGATCGGCCTGGATGGCCACTATCTTTCCGACGCCACCGTCGACACCCACGCCAAACCCCAGGACCAGCCGGCCACGGCGCGCATCTTTTACGTGGCCTACTTTGAAAAGAACCCGTCGGCGCACCGGCCCATCACCTTTCTCTATAACGGCGGCCCCGGCAGCTCCACCATGTATCTGCACATGGGCGCATTCGGCCCGGAGCGCATCGTGGTGCCCCAGGACGCGACCCGCCAGGAGGGCGCGCCGTACACCCTCGAGCCCAATTCCAACAGCCTGCTCGACGTGAGCGATTTGGTGTTTATTGATGCGCCGGGAACGGGCTTCAGCCGCGTCTACGGCAAGGACGCCGGCAAGGCCTTCTTTGGCGTGGATCAGGACGCCCACGCCTTCAACCGCTTCATCCTCCGCTTCCTGTCTAAGTACAACCGCTGGAACTCGCCCAAGTATCTCTTCGGCGAGAGCTACGGCACCACGCGCACCGCGGTGCTGACCAATCTGCTGGAGCGGCACCTGGACCTGAACGGCTCCATCTTCCTTTCGCAGATTCTGAGCTTTGACGACAGCGCCGACGACCCCCAGGGCAACCCCGGCACCGACAATGGCTACTTCCTGGCCCTGCCGTCCATGGCGGCCACGGCCTGGTATCACCACCACGTGCCCAACCAGCCCGCGCAGCTGCAGCCGTGGCTCAAGTCCGTGGAGCAGTTCGCCGTGGGTCCCTATGCAAGCGCGCTGCTGCAGGGCTCAGACCTCTCCGAGGCCGGCAAGAAGCAGGTTGCCGAAAAGCTGGAGAGCTTCACCGGCGTTCCCGCGGCCTACTGGATCAAGGCGAACCTGCGCGTGAGCGGCGGCGAGTTTTCCAAAGAGCTGCAGTCGGAGATGGGCATCACCACCGGCCGGCTGGACACGCGGTATGAGGGCCCCGATGTCGATCCGCTGAGCGAGTCCGCGCAGTATGACCCGTTTACCGACGCGCTGACCTCGCCCTATGACACAGCCATCAACCAGTACGTGCGCCAGACGCTGAAGTACGGCGAGAACGAGACTTACAAGCCCAGTGCCTACGGACCGGACTTCAACTGGGACATGCGCCACAAGCCGCCGGGCCTTCGCGGATGGGACTCCAGCACCAACGTGATACCCGACCTGGCCATGGCCATGAAGCGCAACCCGAAGCTGCACATTCTGCTGATGGGCGGCTACTTCGACCTGGGCTGCACCTACTTTGGCGCAACCTATGAGGACAAGCATCTGCCGATTCCCGCCTCGCTCGACAAGAACATCACCTACCACTTCTTTGAGACCGGCCACATGGTCTACGTGACCACTTCGGCCCTGAAGGAACTCCACCAGCAGACCGCCGACTTCATCCGCAGCACGGAAAACGGCGGCCAGTAAGCGCGACAGCAGCATGCAACAGCGAGGGCCGGGAGCGCGCGCGAAGCCGCTCCGGGCCCTTCGTTCATCCGCGGCGAGAATGCGCCGGCCCTTGTGCTATGCTTCCGCTGTGTCAGCCGCAGACTCGGGCCTTAAACCGGATTCGCCACGGCACGCAGCCATCGTCCGCGTGACGCACTGGCTCACCGTCCTGGCTTTTCTTGCGCTGCTCGTCAGCGGCGGCGAGATTATCATCTCCCATCCGCGTTTTTATCTGGGCGAGGTCGGCAACGTAAACACCAAGCCGCTTTTCACGCTGCCCATCCCCTCCTCGCGCGATACCGTACCCACCGGCTACGGCTACGTGATGCCCGACCAGAACGGCTGGAGCCGCGCTCTCCATTTTGAGGCGGCATGGGTTGTGGTGCTCACCGGCCTGGTGTATGTGCTGTGGGGATTGTTCCGCGGGCACTTTCGGCGCGAGATGCTGCCGGGGCGCGAAGACCGCGGCGGCACATCCCCGCGCATGAGCTTCGCCAGATTTTTTCGCCGCGCGCCTCCCGGCGCAGACGATGCCCACTCCTACAACGCGGTGCAGCGCACGGCTTATCTCATCGTCATCTTTGTTCTCTTTCCGCTGGTCATCTGGACGGGACTTGCCATGTCGCCCGCGTTCACGGCCAGCTTTCCGGAAACCGTGATTCTGCTGGGCGGACGGCAAACGGCGCGCACGCTGCATCTCTTCGTTACGGTCGCGCTGGTGGTTTTCCTGGTCATCCATCTCGCCATGATTACGCTGGCGGGCTTCTGGCGGCGCACCCGCACCATGATTACCGGCCGCGCGGCCGCGCAAACCGCGCATAAGGAGGACGCATGAGCTCAACCTCACGCCGCAGGTTTCTAACGGGCGGCATCGCCGCGGTTGCAGGCGTTGCTGGATTTGCAACGGCGGGCCGCATGGCGCGCCGCTATGGCCTCATCCCGCCGGACAGCGGCGGCGTCTGGGGCCCCGGCGAAACGCTCACCTTCGCGGCGCAGCGCATCCTCGGCGCCCATGCCCCGGCCCACCAGTTTCCCCGCAGCATGATCTCGAAAGCGCCCTTCGCCAATGAAGTCGCACCGCTCGGAGATGTCTTCCAGCGCTCGCAGGCCGCCAATTTCAAGGACTGGAAGCTCACGGTCGACGGCACGGTCGCGCATCCCACCACCTTTTCGCTCGCAGAGCTGAAGTCGATGCCGATACAAAGTCAGATTACCGAGGTGGCATGCGAAGAGGGTTGGTCCTACATCGCCGAGTGGATTGGAACGCCCCTGCATGGAGTGCTGTCTGAAGTCGGCATGCTGCCGCAGACGCGCTACATCGTCTACCGTTCCTTCCAGTCATTCTTATGGGAGAGCATTGACTTGGCAGACGCGCTGCATCCGCAGACAATCCTCACCGTTGGCATGAATGACGGCGATCTTCCCGTTCCCTTCGGCGGACCGCTGCGCCTGCGCGTGCCGCGCCAGCTCGGCTACAAGAGCCTTAAGTACGTCACGCACATCACGGCCCTGGATTCTGTGAAGCATTACGGCAACGGCCTCGGCTCAGTCGATCCGGAGTACGGATATGCCTGGTACGCCGGCATCTGAGTGCGGAAAACGATTCGGCGATGCAGGGCGATGGCGCTCAGCCGGTGTTGCGCAGGCCGGCGCTGATGCCGCTGATGGTGGCGGCGAGGGCGCGGTTCACTTCGGGAGTATCTTCGCCCGCGCGCTTGCGTCGCAGCATGTCCACCTGGATCAGGTGCATGGGGTCCACATAGGGATTGCGCAGCCGGATGGACCGCGCCAGCACCGGATTCTTTTCAAGCAGCGCCGTCTGCCCGGTGACGGCCAGCACCGCGCGCACCGTGCGGTGGAATTCAGCGTCCAGCATGTCATAAACCCGCTCGCGCAGCTTCGCGTCCTCCACCAGAGTGGAGTAGAGCCGCGCCGTGCCCAGGTCCGCCTTGCCCAGCGCCATCTCCACGTTGCGCAGCAGGTCAATGAACAGTGGAAACTCGTGCGCCATGGTTTGCAGCAGTTCGAGCGCGCCCGGCTTTTCCAGGTACTGGCCCAGCGCGAAGCCCACGCCGAACCACGCCGGCACAAGCAGCCGCGACTGCGTCCATCCAAAGACCCACGGAATGGCGCGCAGGTCGCCGATGTGCGGCGATGACTTGCGCCGCGAGGGCCTCGAGCCGATCTTTGCGTGCTCCAGCTCGCCCACCGGCGTGGACTGCTCGAAGTAGGTGATGACGTCCGGGCTTTCGAGAATGTGCGTGCGATAGAAGCCGAAGGAAATCTGCGACAACTCGTCGAGCGCCGCCTCCCACTTCGGCTTCAGCACGCCGGTAAAGTGGCCTTCGGGGTCGCGTGCATTGGGCCGGGCAAGCGCATCGAGCGACGCGGCGATCATCAGTTCGAGATTACGCTCGGCCAGCACCTCGTCGGCATATTTGAAGTTGAGCACCTCGCCCTGTTCGGTGATGCGAAGCTGTCCCTCGAAAGAATCCATGGGCTGGGCAAAGATGGCGCGGTGGGTGGGGCCGCCGCCGCGACCCACCGTGCCGCCGCGCCCGTGGAAGAGCCGCAGCTTCACGCCACATTCTCGCGCCACCACGTGCAGGCCGCGATGCGCGCGGAAGATCTCCCACGTGCTGGTCAGCATGCCGCCGTCCTTGTTTGAGTCCGAGTAGCCCAGCATCACTTCCTGCCAGTTGCCCCAGCTCTCCAGCAGCCGGCGATAATCCTCGCGCTGCCACAACTGGCGGCACACTTCGGGCGCGCGGCGCAAATCCTCAATTGACTCGAAGAGCGGCACCGGCATCAGCCCCGGGTCTTTCTCCGTGCCGGTCTGGCCCGGCTCGCCGCTATTGCCCTCCACGCGCACGCCGCCCAGCCGCGCCAGCCGCACCACGGCCAGCACATCCTCCACCGTGGACGCGCCGCTGATGACGTATTGCCGAATTGCCTCCGGTGAGCAGCCGGCCTTCACCTCGCTGACCACACGGAAGGTCTCCAGCACGTTGGATGTCTCCGCGGAAAGTTCTCCGGCCAGGCTTGGCGCAATGGTGTCGGCAATCGCTTCTTTCAGCGCGGCAGCAAGCACGCGCGCATGCTGGCGAATGTCCAGCGTGTGGAGGTGCAGCCCGAAGGTGCGCACCTGCAGAATCAGGGGATCCAGCAGGGTTTGCGCAATCCGCAGCCCGCCGTGCGCGGCAAGCGACGTGCGCATCGTTTCGAGATCGTCGAGGAACTCCTCCACGCCGCTGTAGGGCGGCAGCACCTGCGCAAGCTGGTCCTGTCCTCTTTCCTGGCCCTGCGCCAGCGCGAACGCCATCACCGGCATGGGCGCGCTCGGGGCTTGCGCGGAGCGGTTCATCGCCTGCAGCGTGCGCTGCAGACGCGCCTTCAGGCAGATGACAAACCGCCGGTAAATTTCAAACTCATATTGCGTGCCGAAGACCTGCGCCTCCGGAGTGTGCACGCGCGTCACATAGGCCTGCAGCCGCTCCCGCAGCGCCTCGCTGACCGGCCGCTGCTGCGCGCTTGAGGTCAGTAGCTCCATGATGGTGTTCAGCCGCCGCTGGTAGTAGAGCAGCAGGTGACCGCGCGCGAGGCGAATGGCATCGCGCGTCACCTCCGGCGTCACAAACGGGTTTCCGTCGCGATCGCCGCCAATCCATGAGCCGAAGCGCAGCAGCAGCGGCAGGGCATGCGCCTCGATTTCCAGTCCGTAGGCCGCGCGCAGCGCCTCGGCAATCTCGCGGTAAAGCGTGGGCAGCGTGGCGAAGATGGAGACGTCGTAGTAGTCCAGCCCCATCTTGATCTCGTCGTAAACCGTGGGTCGCCGCGAGCGCACCTCGTCGGTCTGCCACAGGCTGGTAATCTCCGCGCGCACCTGCTCTTCGAGGCGAGCCAGGTCCTCGTCGGGAATCGGAATCCGGTCCAGCGCCGCCAGAAATTCCCCAATGCGCCGCCGCTTGAACATCACTGACCGCCGCGCCACCTCAGTGGGGTGCGCCGTGAATACCGGCACAATAAGCACCTTGCGCAGCCAGTCCATGGCTTCCTCCGCGCCAATGCCCACGCGGCGCATCTCGGCCAGCGTGCCTGCCAGCGAGCCGCGCTGCCGCCCGGCTTCGCCGCCGACCTGCAAGGCCAGCCGCCGCCGCTTGCGGTGGTTGGTCTCCGCCAGGTTGATGAGCTCGAAGTAGAATGCGAAGGCTCGCGTCAGCCGCAGCGCCTGCTCAACGGGAAGCGAGTGCACCAGCCTGAGCGCCTGCTCGGCGTGCTGCGCGGCCTCTTCGTCGCGTCCGCCAGCCTCGGCGTCGCGCCGACGAATAGTGCCCTGCCGCAGCGCCTCCACCTGCTCGAAAAGCTCGTCGCCGGCCTGCTCGCGCAGCACCGCGCCCAGCAGCGTGCCCAGGGAGCGCACGTCGCGCCGGAGCGGCGCTTCTTTCAGGTCGCCGGTCCGCGCTTCCAGCTCCGCCAGTCGCTGCGACCAGCTTTCGGGCTTCCACAGGTAGGCCATCGTTCCTTTGATTATGCCTGATGCGCTGTGACGGTTGTCTCAGCTCATTTGTTCCGCCCCTGACGCCGGCCCAATTCCCACGCGGCCGCCGTTGCGCGGCTCGCCGCCTTACCCGCCTTCAAGCTGCAAGGTCAGCTCTTCCCACTCGGCTGTCAGCGCCGCGGCCTGTTCGCGCAGGTTCGCGGCGAGCACTGTCAGCCGCTCAGTCTCCGTCGCCGAAACATAGACGCCCAGCTCCTGCTCGGTGTTGGCCAGCGCCGCCTCCACGCGCGGAATTTCCTCCTCAAGAAACGCGCAGCGCTCCTCCATCTGCCGCTGCTTGATGGGATTCAGCCGCCGCACACGAGCCCCGTTCGACTCACTGCGCGTCTCCGCGCTCCCGTCACCGCCCGCCGCGTCCGCATCGGAATCAGGCGCTGCCGAAGTTTGCGAAGCAGACTTCGCCTCCGCCTCCGGAAAAGCCGCAGTCGAAGCCAGCGCCCGTGCGGCCTTCCAGCGCAGATATTCCTCGTAGTTGCCCTCGTAGGTCGCGATTGCGCCGTTCTCCACTTCAAGCACGCGCGTCGCAAGCCGGTCAATGAAGTAGCGGTCATGCGAGACGAAAATCACCGTGCCGCTGAAGGCCGCCAGCGCTTCCAGTAGTACGTCTTTCGCACGCATGTCTAGGTGGTTCGTCGGCTCGTCCAGCAGCAGGAAATTCGAGGGCGACACCAGAATCCGCGCCAGCGCATAGCGGTTGCGCTCGCCGCCGGAAAGCACGCCCAGCGGCTTGAAGACATCGTCGCCGGAAAACAGGAAGCATCCGAGCAGCGACCGCAGTTCCCCCTCCCCCACCTTGCGCGCGGCGCGGCTCATGTCCTCCAGCATGCGCGCCTCCGGGTCCAGCACCTTGTACTGGTCCTGCGCGAAGTATTCGCTCACCACGTTGTGGCCTAACTTGATGGTTCCCTCGGTGGGCTGCTCCATGCCGGTCAGCATACGGATCAGCGTGGACTTGCCCGCGCCGTTTACGCCGACGAGCGCCACGCGGTCGCCGCGCTCGATGGTGAATCGCCCGCCGGCGAAGACCTGCTTCGGCCCGTAGCTCTTGGCCAGCCCTTCGGCCTCCGCCACCATGCGCCCTGAAGGCAACGGCTGCGGAAAGCTGAAGTGGATGACGGGCTCTTCCTCGGGAACTTGAATGCGTTCGATCTTTTCCAGTTCCTTGATGCGCGATTGCACCTGCCTGGCCTTGGTGGCCTGATATCTGAATCGATTGATGAACGCTTCCAGGTGCTCAACCTGCTCGCGCTGGTTGCGCCAGGCCGCAAGTAACTGCGCGCGGCGTTCTTCCTTCTGGCTGAGATACCTGGTGAAATTGCCTTGATAAGTCGTCAGCCGCTTGTTCCATATCTCCACCGTGCGGTCGATGGTGACATCCAGAAAGTAGCGGTCGTGAGAAATAAGGATGTAACCGAAGGGATAACTCCTGAGATAGTCTTCCAGCCAGTTGCGCGTCTCCAGGTCCAGATGATTGGTCGGCTCGTCCAGCAGCAGCAGGTTGGGCCGCGCCAGCAGCAGCTTGGCCAGCGCAATCCGCATCTGCCAGCCGCCGCTGAACTCGTCGGTCAGCCGCGGCCAGTCCTCCTTGCCAAAGCCAAGTCCGGTGAGCACGCTGCCCACCTGCGCGTCGAGTGCATAACCATCGAGCGCGTGAAAACGATCCTGCAACATGGAGTAGCGCTCGGCGACAGATTCGTACTCCGCGCTGGCGTGGTCCAGCTCAGAGAGCCGCCCGGCCTGTTGCTCGATTTCGCGCTCCATGGCGCGCAGCTCGTCAAAGACGCTCAGGCACTCCTGAAAGACCGTGCGCCCGGTCAGCCGCAGGCCCTCCTGCGGCAGGTAGCCGATGCTCATCCCGCGCGTCTGCTGCAGCGCGCCGTAATCCAGCGGCTCCAGCCCGGCCATAATCTTCATTAATGTGGATTTGCCGGTGCCGTTTGCGCCCACCAGCGCCGTCTTTTCTTTGCCGCGAATCAGCCAGTCGGCCTCAAGAAAAAGAATGCGCGGTCCAAAGCGCTTGCCGGCCTTTTGCAGAGAGAGCATCTCTACTTATTTTCGCAGAGCGGCATGGCGATGCAGAGTGCGTGCGTGCAGTTCCGTCGCAAAGAACGAAGTGCGGGTGCGGATTGCCCCGTCTATTCTTCGGCGGCCTGGTAGCAGCGACGCCCAGGTGTGCATTGCGACAAATGCACGAAGTGCTCATCCGGTCCGGCCGGGCCCATGGTGCGCAGGCACCAGTAGGTGGAGCTGGCCGCCACGCCGGGAAGCCATGATTCGGCGTTCTGCGGCGTGGTGCCGTAGGGGTTCTTGGTGCGCAGGCACTGGCAGGGCTGCGTGGGGCGTTCCGTGGCAAGGCTCATGAGCAATTCCTTTCTGCGCCGTAATCTGTTTGCTTGCGGCGCGGCTGCGTGCCGCTCAGCCGGCGGCGCTGGGGTCGCGGCCCATCTGTCCGGCGGCCAGCAGAATGGTGCGTGCGATGGCCACCGGGAAAAGCCGCACTTTGTATCCGTTCATTGAGAGCGGCATGGCACCGGTCATCGCGGCTTCACCGGCCGCGCGCGCCGTCTGCGGCGTAATCGCCTTGCCCGTGAGCACGGCTTCAGCCTCTTTTGAGCGGCGCACCACCGGCGACGCCGCGCCCATGGCCACCACCGCGCGGCGGCAGATGCTGCCGTCCATCTCCAGCACAATGCCCGCGTCGGCATTGGCCCAGTCATGGCTCTCCTTGTCGCCGTATTTCTGATAGGCCGAGCGGGTTCCCGCCGCCGGCTTGGGAATCACTATCGCCGTCAGCAACTCGTCGGGCTCCATCACGTGGAAGCGATGCGGATTTGCGTCCGGCTGCACATAGAGCTCGCGAATGGGCACCGTGCGCTTGCCGCGCTTGGCGGACTCGAGCTCCACGCTCCCGCCCAGCGCCAGCACGGCCACCGCGCCCGACGACGGCGCAACGGACGGGCAGCCGCCGTAATCCATGATGGCGTGGTACTGGTTGAGCCCGGAGAAGGCGAAGCAGATCTCCGTGCCCTTGCGCAGGCACTGGAAATCCGCCGAGCGGAAGTACCAGCATTGCAGCTCCTGCAGCAGGTTTCCGCCCATGGTGGCCATGTTGCGAATGTGCGGCGTGGCCGCGTGGCCGCAGGCGTCAGAGAGCACCGTGTAGCGCGCGCGAATCGCCGGATGATCGGCCACTTCGGCCAGCGTGGCGAGCGCGCCGATGCGCAGGCCCGCATCGGTTTGCTCGACGCCGCGCAGCTCGTGGATGGGGCGAATGTTCACCAGGCGCGTGGGCGTGTCCGTGCCGTTCTTCATCCGGTCCAGCAGATCCACGCCGCCGGCTTTCACCACCGCGCCGTCCTTGAGCTGGCTCAGCGCGGCATCCACCGTGGTGCATTCGGCAAGAGTGAAGGAGTTCATAGAGCCTCCATCGTTGATTGGGGCTGGTTCAGCGCGGGGAGCACCACCGCGGGCGTCATGGGTAACTGGCGAATGCGAACGCCGGTCGCGTTGTAAAACGCATTGCCGATGGCGGCGCCGGCGGAGATGATGCCCGCGGCCTCGCCGATGCCGGAAGCATCGGTCGAGCTCTGCCCGATGTAGGACTCGGTGAGTTGCACTTCGATCTCGGGAATTTCAAACGAGCCCGCAATCTTGTACTTGTCCAGGTTCGCGTTCACCATCAGGCCGTAGTTCGGGTCGAGCAGCCGGTGCTCAAAGAGCGTGTAGGAGATGCCCTGGATGACGCCGCCGTTAATCTGGCTGATCGTCTGTGTCGGATTCATCGGCCGTCCGCAGTCGTGCACCGCCAGAACACGCTTCACATGGATGCGGCCCGTCTCCGTGTCCACAGCCACTTCGGCAACGTCCACGCCGCCGTAAGTGTCGTAGTGCTTCGGGTCGTAGTCAGCCACGCGCTTCGCCTGCGCGGAGACCTGGTCCGTGTCCATCTTCGCCGCCGCCGCGCGAAAGCTCATCGGCTGGAACTTGCCTGAGGCGCTGTGCACCATGCCGCCGGAGATCGTCAGGTCCGCGGCCGTCGTGTGCAGCGCCGGCGCAATGCTGGCCATGAACTTCTGCGAGGCCTGCCACGCCGCGTCGCGCACCGCCGGAGTGAGTGAGGCCGTGGTCACGCTGCCGCCGGAATTCGGCCCCACCGGATAATTGGTGTCGCCCACCTTCACTGCAATCTTCGCCGGGGGCACGCCGAACTGCTCGGCCACAATCTGCGCCATCACCGTCTTGATGCCGCTGCCGATGTCCTGCACGGCGGAGAGCACTTCCAGCGAGCCGTCCTTGTGCACGCGCACTTCAGCCGCGGAGTTGCGGTTGATGAAGCGGTACCAGATGGACTGCGAAAGGCCCACGCCGCGCTTCACCGGGCCCGCGTCTGCGTTGGGTTTCGGGTTGCGCGACTTCCAGATGTCGCTCGCGCGGATCATCTGGCGCTGCACGCGGCGCACCGGATTCTCGTCGATGCGGTCGCGCAGGTCGATGGGGTCCATGTTCAAGCCGGCGGCCAGTTCGTCGATGGACTGCTCCAGCGCGAAGGCTCCCTGCGGATGGCCGGGCGCGCGAAAGGCTGCCGCGGGGCCCGCGTTGATGAAGACGTCGTTCTCCTCGGTGTGCAGCGCGGCCCACTTGTAAAGGTTGGTGGCCGGCCCGGCGCATCCGGCGCCCGTGCCGCAGCCCGCCGTGCCGTAGGTGATGAGCTGAATGGCCGTGATGGTGCCGTCCTTCTTCGCGCCGATGCGCAGCCGCTGGTCAGAGCTGGGGCGGTTGCCGACGGAAAGATGCTCCTCCTCGCGGTTCAGCATCAGCCATACAGGCGCGCCCGTTTTGTGCGAGAGCGCCGCGGCCACCACGCCCGGGTTGCCCGCACCGAACTTGGCGCCGAAGCCGCCGCCCATGTATTCGGTAATCACGCGCACCTTCGCCATGGGCAGTTTGAAGAAGCCCGCAAGCTCTTCGCGTACAGAGGCTGTGCCCTGCGTGGAGGCGTAGACGGTGAGCATATCCGGCTTCCAGTCTGCCACCACGCCGTGCGTCTCCAGCGCCGAATGCGTCTGCACCTGCGTGGTGTAGTGCGCGTCCACCACCACGTCCGCGTCCTTGAAGCCCTGCTCCGCGTCGCCATGCTTGTTCACCGAAGGCCCGTGGATGTTGCCCGTTTGCTTCGCGTCGTGGTCACCGCCGCCCCCGCCTGCTGAACCGGCCTCATCGGCCGGTCCGGGAAACACCAGCGGCGCATTGGGCTCGCGCGCAAGGTTCTGGTCCACCACGAAGGGCATCGCGTCGTACTTCACCTTCACCATGGCTGCGGCTTCTTCCGCCGCCTGGGGCGTGGTGGCCGCAACGGCCGCGATGGGTTGGCCCGCGTAGCGCACCACCGGATATTTGGACTGGTCGAGCGCCGGATTGCGCAACACCGCGTTGCCCAGCTCATGCTGGATGACGTGCACGCCCTTTACGCCCGGATGCTTTTCCGCCTCCGAGGTGTCAATCGACAGAATCCTTGCGTGCGGAATCTTCGCGTCCACAAAACTTGCGTAGAGCATGCCCGGCAACTGGACGTCAATCGTATAACGCGCGCGCCCGGTAGCCTTTTCGAGGCCATCCCAGCGCTCCGTCGGCTTGCCGATGTAGTTCAGCTCCGTGTTCACCGGCAGCACGGGCGGCTCGCTGGCCGGAATCGTGCGCTTTTCCTCATGCAGTGTGTGGCCGGGAATGCCCACTGGCATATTCACCGTCCGGGTGGCCGCCGTTGCGGCATCCGCGGCGGCGCCCAGCACGGCATCGGATTGCGGAATATGGGTTGCCATACGCTCTTCTCCTTACGCCTTGCGCGCAAGCTGGCCGGCCGCGTCCAGCGTGGCGGCAAAAACCTTTGGATACGTGCCGCAGCGGCACAGGTTGCCGCTTACGGCCATGCGCACGTCGGCTTCAGTGGGGTGCGGATTGCGCTCGAGCAGCGCCGCGCAGCTCATCACCATGCCGGGCGTGCAAAAGCCGCATTGCATCGCGTCGTGGCGGACGAAGGCCTCCTGCACCGGATGGCGCTCGAGGTCCTCGGCCAGCCCCTCGATGGTCGTCACATTGTGCCCCACCGCGTCCAGGGCCAGCGTCATGCAGCTGTTCACCGGCGTCTTGTCCAGCCAAACGGTACAACTGGAACAAACGCCGCGGTCGCAGCTGATCTTGGTTCCGGTAAGCCCCAAGTGGATGCGCAGCGCCTCGGCCAGCGTGGTGCGCGGCTCAATGTGCACCTCGCGCGCGCGGCCGTTCACGCGCAGTGTCACAGCGGATGGGTTGGGACCGTACTCCTTCACGCCCGCGGGGCCGGTTTCCGCAGCCTGGCTTTGGACGCCATGCAGGCCGTCCAGCAGCGCGGTTCCCGCGGCTGTGATGCCGGCGCCTTTCAGGAAGCCGCGACGCGAAATGCCGATTGGCGCAGGCTGTCGTGTCTGCTCCGGTTGGGTTTCCGGCGGGGAGGATTTGCGCTCATCCATGAGGTCCTCCTTTTGCACGAGCTCCTCGCTCGTGGCAATGTGCGTATTGTTTGCGGCCTGCGGCGGCGCGAACTGGATGCCGGCGGGCGGGTTGGAAGTGCCCCGAAAAAAATTGCGGCGGCCAATGGCGAAATGGCCGCGCAACGGAGGCCCATTCGTCTGGCTGGAAACGCTTCCAGTCCAGGCAAGCGAATTATATGCCTGCCCGCTGCGGCTTTGGAAGGCGGCACGCGTGGGATTTCCGGCGCACCCGTGCCGCCGGGCGCGCTCGCCGGCGCATGGCCTCCTCCAATTCCGCGCCGCAGTGGCCGCCAACCCGCTACAATTTCCGCAGGATCGAGGCATTCGGCCGCTTCCCGTCCGCACTGGGGCCTGTAGCTCAACGGTTAGAGCAGGGGACTCATAATCCCTTGGTTGGGGGTTCGAATCCCTCCGGGCCCACCATTGCCCCGGCATTGCACACAGCAGCCGCGCGCTTCGCACTCGATGCGCCGCCGACGGCTCGCAAAGCCGATTCCTCGTATACTCAAAAGCAACGATGACCACGCGTCTGGACATCATTCTGGAGCGGACCCGCGCCACCGTGATGGCGGCGAAGGCCTCTTTTCCCTCCGCGAGCCTTGAGCTGAAGGCCGCAGCGCACACGCCACGCGGCTGGGCTCGGGCCCTGCGCCATCGTGCGCAATCCGCCCCGGCGGTCATTGCTGAAATCAAGAAAGCCTCGCCCTCGCGCGGGCTCATCCGCGCGGATTTTGACCCCGCCTGGCTGGCCTCGCGTTATCACTCCGGCGGCGCGGCCGCGCTCTCCGTACTCACCGACGAGCCGTGGTTCCAGGGCAGCCTGCGCAATCTGGAACTGGCGTCTGAGGCGGTTCCGCTGCCCTGCCTGCGCAAGGATTTCACCGTGGACGAGTACCAGATCCTCGAAGCCCGCGCGCGCCACGCCGATGCGATTCTGCTTATCGCCGCTGCGCTTGCCAACGCTGAGCTCAAGCGGTTCGCGGCCAGGGCTCGCGCGCTCCAGTTGGACGTGCTCGTCGAGGTGCACACGGCTGCCGAGCTTGACCGCGTCCTCGACACGCTGGGCGAAACCGGCGCGGACGCCATCGGCGTGAACAACCGCGACCTGAAGACCTTTGAAGTCCGTCTCGAAACCTCGCTGGAACTTGTGGACCGCATTCCTACCGGCCTGGTGCGCGTGACCGAGAGCGGTCTCTCCACCGCCGACGATCTGGCCCGCCTGCGCGCCGCCGGTTTCCACGCCTTCCTCATCGGCGAGAGCCTGATGCGCCAGCCCGACCCAGGCGCGGCGCTGGAGTCGCTGCTGGCGGCAACCCTGTTGGCTCGATGAGGCCCATTCGATGAGTATGGTCCAATGAGCCTCTGGATCAAGATTTGCGGCAACACCTCGCTGGCCGACGCGCAACTGGCCGCCGATGCCGGGGCCGACGCCGTGGGCTTCGTCTTCGCGCCCAGCCCGCGCCGCGTCACCGTGGCCGCGGTGGAGGCCATCGCGCCGCGCCTGCCCGCGGAGATGGAAAAGATCGGCGTCTTCGTGAAGGAGGGCCTCGTCGAAATCGAGGAAGCCGTGCGCGCGTGCGGACTCACCGGCGTGCAGATCCATGGCGGGATGGGACCGGAGGCGCCCGGATGGCTCAAAGCCCGCCTCGGCGCGCATCTGCACGTCCTGCGCGTCGTGCATTTCGGGCCCGGAGCGGCGCAGCACGCCGCGGCCTACGCACAGGACCCGCATGTCGACGCAATCCTTGTCGATTCCCGCACGGCCACGGCTATGGGCGGCACCGGCGTGGCCTTTGACTGGCACACGGCGCGCGAAACCCTCTTCGGCGGTGCGCACGCGCGCATGGTCGTCGCCGGTGGGCTCACCCCGCTCAACGTTGCTGAGGCCATCCGCACGCTGCGCCCCTGGGGCGTGGACGTGGTCAGCGGCGTGGAGGCCGAGCCCGGCCGCAAGGACCCGGAAAAGGTCCGCGCGTTTGTGGCTCAGGCGCGGGCGGCCTCTCAGTCGTAGTCCTCTCTCGTCCCCCGCGCGGCCACAACCGCAAGACTCTGGCGCTCATGTGGCAACTCTCGTTCCCCTGCGCTAGTCTGAGTCATGTCGGGGGTTCGTGACTTTGAATTGCGGAGGTTGCCGTGGGTCCGTTTCTATCGCCAATTGAAAATCCACCAAACCTTGTTACAAAAATGGCTTATGCCATGACGCGAGGACAGTTCGGCAAGGTTCTCACGCCTGTCAAAGTTGTGTATTCACGGATGCCAGTTGCCTTTGGCATGTTTGTGGGGAAGATTGCCAGACTGGACAAGAAGCTTCAGATTTCCCCGGAGCTTGCCATGCTGATCCGCGAGCGCGTGGCGCACATCAACGTATGCGAATTCTGTATCGACATCGGCAGGGCATTCGCCGTCAAAGCCTCCATGAATGAAGCCAAATTCGACGCGTTGGACGACTACCGAACCAGCCCGCTCTTCAGCGAGGCAGAACGGGCGGCCCTGGACTACGTCACAGAACTGACGCGCGACAAGCAGGTCAGCCCGGAGACATTTGCAAGGTTGGCCAAGCACTTCAACGAGCGGGCAATCTGCGAGATCGTATGGCTGGTGGCCAGCGAGCATTTTTACAACATGACGAATATCGGATTGAACATCCACTCGGACATGCTGTGCGACATCGCAAGACGGAAGTCGTAACATCGGATGTTCCCGGGCCCACCCTAGTACACTGATAAGTTCCCCGCCCAGTAGGGAATTTCCCTTGAGGAGGGCCCTTATGGCATCGGTCATTCTTCCCGCCGCGCCGTCTGAGTCGCGGCACGGACGTTTCGGCATTTACGGCGGCCGTTACGTGCCGGAGACGCTGATGGCCGCGCTCGTCCAGCTCGAGCACGAGTACGAACGCGCCAAGGCCGACGCCGCCTTCCAGGCCGAGCTCGCGGGGCTCTTGAAGGACTACGCCGGCCGCCCCACGCCGCTCTACTTTGCCAAGCGACTCAGCGAGCAGCTTGGCGGCGCGCGTATTTACCTCAAGCGCGAAGACCTGCTGCACACCGGCGCGCACAAAATCAACAACGCGCTCGGTCAGGCGCTGCTGGCGCGGCGCATGGGCAAGCAGCGCATCATTGCGGAAACCGGCGCGGGCCAGCACGGCGTGGCCACGGCCACCGTCTGCGCTCTGCTGGGCATGGAATGCGTCATTTATATGGGCGACGTGGACATGGAGCGGCAGGAGCTGAACGTGCTGCGCATGCGGCTGCTGGGCGCGGAAGTGCGCGGCGTTTCATCCGGATCGAAGACGCTCAAGGATGCTATCAACGAGGCCATGCGCGACTGGGTGACCAACGTCCGCACCACCTATTACCTGCTGGGCAGCGCACTCGGCGCGCATCCTTATCCCACCATGGTGCGCGACTTCCACCGCTGCATCGGCCGCGAAATCAAGCAGCAAATCCTCGAAAAGGAAGGCCGCCTGCCCACCGCCATCATCGCCTGCGTCGGCGGCGGCTCCAACGCCATCGGCGCGTTTTACGAGTTCCTCACCGACACCGATGTGCGGCTCATCGGCGTGGAGGCCGGCGGACGCGGCGCCGCGCTCGGCGAGCACGCGATGCGTTTTCGCGGTGGCTCACCGGGCGTGCTGCAGGGCACGTTTTCTTACGTCCTGCAGGATGAAGACGGCCAGATCGCACAAACGCATTCCGTCTCCGCGGGCCTCGACTATGCCTCCATCGGTCCCGAACACGCCGCGCTGCACGACTCAGGACGCGCCGAGTACACCGCGCAGGACGATGCCGCCGCGCTCGACGCCGTGGTCCGGCTCGCGCGCACAGAAGGCATTCTGCCCGCGATTGAAAGCGCGCACGCCGTGGCTGAGGCCCTGCGCATCGCGCCGCAGATGGCCGCGCGTGACATACTGGTGGTAAATCTTTCCGGCCGCGGCGACAAGGATATGGGCATCCTGGCCCGCGAGCTGAAGCTCGAAGGGGCCTGAAGCAAGACCGCCATGAACCTCCGTTTCCAGCAGAAACCCGGCCTTGTGGTCTATCTCACGGCCGGCGACCCCAGCCTTGAGGCCACGCGCGACATTGCGCTCGCGGCCATTGACGCGGGAGCGGATGTGCTTGAGATCGGCGTTCCGTTCAGCGATCCGCTGGGTGACGGCCCCATCATCCAGCGCGCCAGTGAGCGTTCGCTCGCGCGTGGCACACGCCTGAAGGATGTATTAGCCCTCACCGCCGAAGTGCGCGCCGCGCGGCCGGATGCCGGCCTCATCCTCTTCACCTATTTCAATCCGATTCTGCGCTACGGCCTGGCCCGCTTTGCCAGCGATGCGGCGGCCGCCGGCGCGGATGGCGTGCTCGTCATCGACCTCATCGTGGAGGAAGCCGGCGAATACCTGGCCGAGATGCACGGCGTGGGCCTGGCCCCGGTGTTTCTGGCCGCGCCTACCAGTCCGGATGATCGCCTGAAAGCAATCGCCGAGCACAGCCAGGGATTTGTCTACGCCATCTCCCGCACCGGCATCACCGGCAAGCAAAGCAGCCTCACTGCCGATGCCGCGGCGCTGGTCGCGCGCATCCGGCGATGGTCCGTGCTCGGGTCTGGGCCCGCAGGAGAAGGCCTGCCCGTGGCCGTCGGCTTCGGAATCTCCAATGCCGAGCACGTCGCCCAGGTTGCCGAGTTTGCCGATGCCGCCGTGGTGGGCAGCGCCATTGTGGAGCTGATTGAGCGCTCCACGCCCGAGGCCGCGCCCGGCGAGGTGGCTCGATTTATCAAGGGCCTGCGCATGCCCAAAGCGGCGCTGGCCCGGTAAGCTCACTCCCCGGCGGGCTGTCCGCCCTGGCGGATGCCGCGCGAAAGGTTGCAACTCTCACTGCTGCGCTGGCCGCGCCGGGCACTTCCCGGCACGGCTCGCGGAGCCACTCACGAGGACGCAATGACGCTCGAAGAACTGCGCTTGAAAATCGATGCGCTTGACCGCCAGCTTGTGGAACTGCTGAGTGAGCGGGCCCGCGCCGCGCAAAGGATCGGCCACCTGAAGGCGGCCACCGCGCTTCCGGTTTACGAACCGAATCGCGAAAAGATCATTTACGCCAACGTGCGCGCGGCCAACAAGGGCCCCCTGCCCGACATCGAACTCACGCACATTTACGAGCGCATCATCGACGTGATGCGGGCGCTGCAGCGCAACGAGTTGGCATCGGAAAGGAAGGCCCAGGCCAATGCGCCGGGTCACCCAACGGGCGCTGAAGCGCCGGAGACAGGAAACGAGCAATGATCGTCGCAATGCAGGAGAAGGCCACCGAGGAGCAGATCGATTCAGTGATTGGAGCCATGGTGGAAGCGGGCGTGGGCGTCCATCGCACCACGGGATCGATGCAAACCATTCTGGCCGGGGTGGGTCCCACCGCCGGCCTTGACCTCAGCAAATTCGAGCTGCTGCCCGGCGTGCTGCACGTGCACCGCATCAGCTCGCCTTACAAGCTGGCCGGCCGCGGCTTTCGCCCGGAAGGCACCATCGTCCGCTTCTCGAACGGCGTCGAAATCGGCGCGGAGCGCGTCGCGGTCATGGCCGGCCCGTGCTCCATTGAAACCGAGGAGCAGATCTTCGCAACCGCCGCGCGCGTCAAGGCCGCCGGCGGCAGCTTCCTGCGCGGAGGCGCATTCAAGCCGCGCTCCTCGCCCTATGCCTTCCAGGGCCTCGGTATTCCCGGCCTGCAATTGATGCGCCGGGCCGCCGATGCCCACGGCCTGCTGGTCATCAGCGAGGTGATGGAAATCTCGCAGATTGAACCCATGCTGCCGCTGGTCGATTGCTTCCAGGTGGGCGCGCGCAACATGCAGAACTTCAACCTGCTGCGCGAGCTGGGCCAGGTGCGCAAGCCGGTGCTGCTGAAGCGCGGCATCGCCGCCACCATAGAGGAGCTGCTGCTCTCGGCCGAGTACATTCTCTCCGGCGGCAATTACGACGTCGTCCTCTGCGAGCGCGGCATCCGCACCTACGAGACCGCCACCCGCAACACCATGGACATCTCCGCCATTCCCGTGGTGAAAAAACTCTCTCACCTGCCCATCGTCGCCGACCCCTCGCACGGCACCGGTCGCCGCGACATGGTCGCCCCCATGGCCCGCGCCGCCGTGGCTGCCGGGGCCGACGCCATCCTCGTCGAAGTCCACCCCAATGCCGACAAGGCCGCCAGCGACGCCGCGCAGACCCTCTACCTCGAACAGTTCGAAGAACTGATGGGCCAGCTTCGCGTCATCGCCACAGCCGTCGGACGATCCATCTAGCCGGAAAAGGACGACACACCGCATGCTCTCACGCATCGCCATTCTCGGAACGGGCCTGCTGGGCACCTCGGCGGGCCTTGCGCTGCGCGCGGCCGGCTTCGGTGGCCGCATCACCGGCTGGAATCGCAGCCCGGAAGGCGCGCAGACCGCCCTCGCAATGGGCGCAATCGATTCGGTGTGTAAAGACGCGCTGCAGATGGCCCGCGAAAGCCAGCTCGTACTGCTGGCCACGCCGGTTTTCTCCATCCTCGACTGGATGGAGCAGCTTGCGCCGGTGCTCGGCCCTGCGCATCTGGTCACGGACGTGGGCAGCACCAAGGCGCAGATCACCGCGGCCGGCGCACGCCTCTTCAACCAGCCCGGCAAGGCCTCGTTCCTGCCCGGCCATCCCATGGCCGGCAAGGAGCGCGGTGGCGCATCGCTCGCCGAGGCCGGGCTCTTTCGCGGAACCGTCTGGCTCTTCACCGACGTGGACGCGGAATCCCGTACGCCGGAGTGCGCCGCGCTCGTCGCTGAATGGCGTCGCTGGGTCGCGGCCCTGGGCGCGCGCACGCTCGACCTCGACCCCGTGCGCCACGACGAGCTGGTCGCCTGGGTCAGCCATCTGCCGCAGTTCGTGGCCACGGCGCTCAGCGCCTTGCTGGAAGAAGAAGTGGGTGACGCGCCGGAGCTGAAGGACGTGGGCGGCCGCGGACTGCGCGAGATGACGCGCCTGGGTGCGAGCCCCTTTTCCATGTGGCGCGACATCGCGCACACCAACACAGAAGCCATTCAGGAAGCGCTTCTCGCGCTCGAACAGCGCCTTGCCCACCTGCGCGAAAACCTGCGCACGCCCGCGCTGCGCGAGGAGTTCGGCAAGGCCAACCGCTTTCGCCGCGAATAGCCTGATACCATCGGGGCGGATGCAAATGGACCTTGCCCAAGTGCGGGATTTTGCAGCACGCTACACCGCAGCCTGGTGCAGTCAGGACGCCGCGAGTGTGGCGGGCTTCTTCGCGCCCACCGGTTCGCTGACCGTCAACGGTGGCACTCCTGCCGTCGGGCGCAGCGCCATCACGGAGGCCGCTCAATCCTTCATGACGGCGTTTCCCAACCTGCGGGTTGAGATGGATGACATCCTCATCCGCGGCGACGAAACCGAATACCACTGGACGTTGCTCGGCATCCATGCCGGGCCGGGCGGCACCGGACATCGAGTGCGCATCAGCGGTTTCGAGCAATGGCGCATCGGCGTCGATGGTCTCATCGCATCCTCGCGTGGCTACTTCGACAGCGCGGAATACCAAAGGCAATTGGAGCACGGCGCCCGGTAAACGCGACGGCGACCACTCAGGGCATTTTTAAAAAAATCGGCTGCGGTAACTTCTACTGAGCCTCCGCGACATGCAGGTCTACTTCTTTTGCCGGATCCAGCACGCTGAAGCCCTCGGCGCGCGCGGCTTCCCGCATCGGCTCTGAGGCGGAGACAAACACAATCTCCGTTCCCTGAAACATATCCCGCGCCACCATCGCCGCGCCCAGTTGCACGGCGTCCGGCCAGCGCATGGCGGTGCGGTCCAGCAGCAGCCGCGCCGTCTCCAGAACCGACGGGTTCAGCGGTTCCTGCACTATGCGGGCCGACTCGGCATTCAACATCTCCAGCGCCGCCGTCGCGTCCCCGGCGCTCATGCCGCCCGCCCGTTCCCGCCGCCGGATCGCCGCATGTACTTCCAGCGGCGATGAAGCTGCGATCAGCTTGCGGTTATCCTCCACGGTCTCCATCAGCCGCATCAGGGCCTCGGTTCCCGCCTCCCGCACAAAGAGCCGGGCAAAGGCCGTCGTCTCCAGGAAGTAGCAGCTCACTCCTCTCCCCGCTCTTCCTCAATCGTCTCCACAATGGAGCCGCCCTGCACGGCCACGGGATGGAAGCGCTGCGCCTCGTCCGGAACGCCCCCCTCGGCGCGGTTCAGCCGGATGGTCGTGGTGGGATAGGCGGGCGATTTGGGATTCGCGATCTTGCTGGTCAGAATGACGCCGCGTTGAATCGCCTCGGCCAGCACCGCCTGCCGCGACTCCGGATGCTGGTTCCAGCGGAAGGTCTTGCGCGGCAAAAACGAGTCGCGAAACCACTTGAGCGCGATGAACGCGTGCCCGCCCCGCTCGGCCTCGGCCAGCGCGCCGCACAACTCCCTGATGCGCTCCAGGATCCGCGCCTCCATGTCGCTTCCCAGCAGATCCTGCTGGCTGTCGTCGTCCTCGTCATCGTGTGCGTCCATCGCGGCGCGGGGCGCGCGCACCATCCGGGGAGCGGCGCCGCCCTCGTCCAACCGTTCAAAGTAAATGCGCACTTCATCGTCCTCAGGCGACCAGCTTGCCGCCGAGGCGTTGCGGCGCTTGCTGCGCCCATTTTCGCCGCACAACTCCACAATGGCCTGGTAGCCGGCCGGCGCAAGAAACTGCAAGGCCCGCGCCAATCCCGGGTCCTGCGAGTAACTTAGTTCGTTCAGAGCTTCTTCAATTGTCTCTTCCGCATCCGGGATGCTCAGATGGCTGACGTCGACGCCGCCTGGCGCGGCTCGAGGGGATTTCATGGCTTCTTCTCCCTATAAGTCTTTTATTCTGGCAAGGCGGGGGCCAGTTCGGGGAACCTGACAACCCATAGTTAGATACGCTGTCACCGTATCGCAGAGAATGCGATCTGGCAAGCATTTCCCGGTAACCCGCGAGCCTTTTTATACCATCCTGGAGCAGGAGGGTAGTTACTGATTCAATACAGGCAACCCCGCATCGCCCCTTTGTACACCCACGCAATCGCCCCCCCTGATTTCTTTTCCACTTCTCCTTCGTACAATAGAAATATGCAGCGCCGTTTTGCTTCACTTTTCTTTTTGTCGTCTCTGTGGGTCCTTTCGGGGCTGCTCGCCAATGCCCAGGCCTTCGATCTCGCGGGTCCCAAGGTGGATGTCCACGTCAAACGAGGTCAGGTCACCCTGCCCATCGGCCAGGTGCCCAACCTGCTGCCTGGTGACCGGCTGTGGATCCATCCCGACCTGCCCAAGAGCCAGTCCGAGCATTTCGTGCTGGTGATCGCCTTCCTGCGCGGCACCACCAATCCCCCTCCGCCGGAGTGGTTCACCCGCGTCGACGCCTGGTCGCGCAAGGTCCGCGAGGAGGGCGTCTTTGTCACCGTGCCTGACGAGGCCGAGCAGGCTCTCGTCTTTCTTGCTCCGGCCACCGGCGGCGACTTCAGCACCCTGCGCGACACCGTGCGCGGACGCCCCGGCACCTTCGTCCGCGCCAACCAGGACCTGCAGGCGGCAAGCTTGGACCGCATGCGTCTCGACGACTATCTCAACGAAATCAAGACCACCTCGCAAACTGACCCCAAGGCCCTGAAAGAGCGCGCCGAAATGGCCGCGCGCAGTCTCGGCATCAAGGTCAACAAGGAGTGTTTCCAGCGTCCCGTGGAGCAGCAGTCTTCCTGCCTCTCGCAGCACACTGAGGGTTTGGTGATGGACGACGCCAACACGCAGTCCCGCGTTTCGCAGCTCACCAGCGGCTCCACCGTGGACCTGATGAATCAGATTGCTTACTCGTCCATGGGCGGGGCAGGCGCTTACAGCCCTTACATCGGCGCCATCCTGGACACCGCGCGCATCCTCGCCTCGCTCCACATCGCGCATTACCAGTACATCCCCGCGCTCGCCCTGCCCCGCGAAGATACGCTCAACCTCCGCCTCAGCGTTCCTCCGTCGTTTCGCAATCCCAAGTCCGTGGTGGTCATTGCGCTGCCGCCCGTGGGCCGGGCCGTCATGCCGCCGCTGCATCCGGTGGATCCCGCGGCCACCTTCTGCGCCCAGCAGCCGGGCCTGTTGCTGCCCGCCGAGGGCGCGCCGCTGGCGCTGGCCACCCAGTTCGCCCACGACCTGACCCTGCAGATCCCCACCGGAAAGGGCGACATCAACCTTCCCCTCAAAGCCGATGCGGCCTTGGGCGGACTTGTCCTTCAGCGTCCGGTTCCGATGCTGCCGCGCAGCGAGGTCACCGCCGTGGTCCGCGGCAAATGGGGCTTTGACGACTGGGAGGGCCCCCGCTACCGCCTGCGTTTCTCGCAGCCCGACGGCTGGAGCGTGGCGCCCGGTGACCAGTCGGCCCTCGTGGTCGGTCGCGAGGACATGCTCCACATCGAAGGCGAAAACACGCAGTGCGTCGACCGTGTGGACGGGCAGACCGCCTCCGGCCAGGTGCTGCCGCTCACCTGGAAATCCACCAGGCCCGACCTCCTGCAGGTCTCCATACCCATGCAGCATGCCGCGCCCGGCTCGGTGAAGATTCGCATCCATCAATTCGGACTCGCCAAACCGGACTCGATTGCGCTCATGGCCTATGCTGAGGCCGCCTCGCTCGACCGGCTCACCCTCAACGCCGGCGAATTGGACGCCGTCCTCACAGGAACGCGCATGGATGAGGTCGCCAAAGTTTCGCTCGACGGCATTCACTGGCTGCCCAATGGCCTCAGCCGCGTGCGGGACACAGACCGCCTGGCCATGAAGGGCGACAGCTCCACCGCCGGCCTCGAGGCCGGCCGCCATTACGTCGCCCACGTGGAGCTGCGCGACGGCCGCCGCCTCCACGTGCAGGTCACCGTGAATCCTCCTCGGCCGCAGATTACGCTGCTCAGCAAGGGCACGCAGGATGTGGCCGAAGACGCGCCTTCGCTCGTCCACCTCGGCAGCCCGGACGATCTGCCTATCGATCGCCGCCTCGTCTTTTTCCTCCGCTCCAAAACGCCCATCAGCTTTCCCCGCACGGAATCCGTTGAGGTGGCCGCCCCCGACAACAGCTTCCACACCACGCTCACCCTCGCCGACGGCAGCCTGATGCTTGAGGACGCTCACACGGCCCTCGGCGTGGTGGAGCCGATGGCCCGCTTCGGCGCTTCCGCCTTCGGCCCGGTCCGCATCCGCGCCGTCTCCGCCCAGGGCGTGGCCGGCGACTGGATCCCCCTCGGCACGCTGGTTCGCATTCCCGGCTTCAAGGAGCTGCGTTGCACCCGCTTGCTTTCCCGGCCCTGCCTGCTGACCGGCAGCAATCTTTTCCTGGCCGCATCGTTCTCGTCCTCGCCGGATTTTGAAACCTCCACCGACGTACCGCCCGACTTCACCGGAACCCAGCTCACCGTGCCCCATCCCGCGGACGGCATCCTTTACCTCAAGCTCCGTGACGATCCGCAGACCGTCCAGATCCTCTCCCTGCCCATCTCCCTCATCGCCATCCACAGCCCGCTTGCTCCGCCGGCAACCATTCCCTCCACGACGCCCACGGAAGAGCCCGGTGATACGCGCGCTCCGCAATCCTCCGCAGGCTCAGGCGCGCATCCGCCCGCCGCATCCGCGGCCCAGCCTCAGGCTCAGGGCTCGGGCTCGAACTCGCCGGAAGCCGCTCCGGACGCCTCCCGGCCTGCCGCGAGCTCCGCCCAATCCGTGGCGAAATCTTCGGCAAAACCCGCTGACTCGAACGCGACCCCGCCCGCCACCACCCAGCCAGCGCCGCAACCCTGACACTCTACGTCGGTTTCGCAGTTGCTGTATTCCCGGGGGCACAGCGATCAAGGGGCTTTTCACTCAAGGAAAAGCCAGATTGCAGGACCGCAAGAAACGTACGCATGAACTGCGGACCGGTCTAAGCGCCAGTGCCCTCAAAGTGAGCCTCGATCTCTTCCAGCGTCTTGCCCTTGGTCTCCGGCAGCAGGAACGCCGCCGTCAGGAAATAGATCACCGTGAAGCCCGCGAAGAGAAAGAAGATGGACGAGTAGCCGTACTTGCTGACGAAGGGCAGAAAAATGGCCGCCAGCGTGGCGGCGACAAGCTGGTTGATCACCAGCGCGATGCTCATGCCGTTGGAGCGAATGCGCGTCGGCATCAGCTCGCTCAGCGCCAGCCATACGCACACTCCCGGCCCCATTGCGTAAAACGACACAAACGCATACAGCCCCAGCGCGATCAGCCATCCGTGATGCTGGTTCGGAACCGGACTCAGAATGGCCTTGTCAATGTGCAGCGGCGCGGTCCGCGCGGCCTCAAGGTTCGCGAATGGATTCTGAAACAAGGCCTCCACCTTGTTGGCGGGCACGGCGCTCGAGCGCGTGATGCGCAAGGGCGCTGCGCCCGGATCGTCTGAGCGCACGTAGCTCGTGGTGGCCGTAAAGCCGCCATAGGAGTAAATCACCGCGAACGACGCGCGGCCTGCCTCAATCGCATTGCCCGAGTAGTCCGACGTGGCCAGCAGTTTCTCGGCCTCCTGCGGCGTAAAGTGCAAGGTCAGCGATTGGTCGGTCGCCACCGCCTGCTGGATCAGTCTGTGGCAATCGATGCTCGCGTGCTCGGTGCCCAGGAACATCGCGCCCACCGTCACAAGCGAAACAATAATGCCGGCCGTGCCCAGCACCAGCAGGAACTTGCGCCCCTTGCGGTCCACCAGCATCACGCCAATCATCGTCATCACAAAATTGAAGGCCGTGAAAATTACGTAGCCCCAATGCGCCTGCAGGTCGTTGAGTCCGCTTTGCAGCAGAATCTCCGTGTTGAAGCCGATGAGCGAGTTGATGCCCGTGGCCGTGTTGCAGAACAGAATCACGCATGCCAGCAGAAACGGGATCACGTACTTGCGCCGCAGCAGCGAGTCGTCCACCACCTCGCCCGTGCCGCGGCGCATCCGCGTCTCCCGCGCCGCGTCTTCCATTTCGCGGAACTCCAGCGCGGCCTGCTCCGGCGTGCGCGAGCGCAGCAGCGCCGCTTCAGCCTGCTTCCGGCGGCCCTTGCTGTAAAGCCACCGCGGCGACTCGCCCACCAGCAGGCTGCCAATCACAAACAGCACCCCCGGCGGCAGCGAGACCCAGAAGATCCGCCGCCAGGCCTGGTTCTGGAAATCGAAGAGCGCCTTCGCATCGCCCAGCCGCGTCACGTTCGCCACGCGGTAGCTGTAGTAGATGCCCACCAGCGCCGCCGCGAAGAGTCCCAGCGTCAGCAGCCACTGGAAGATGCCCGTCCCCTTTCCGCGCTTCTCCGCCGTCAGGCACTCGGCAAGATAGAGCGGCACCACCACGCCGATGAAGCCGCCGCTCGTCCCTTGCAGCAGTCGCCCGAAAAACAGCGGCGCGTAGCCCTGCGAAAGCGCGATGACCGGAATGCTGATGACAAAGGTCACGCCGCTCAGCACCATGAACGGCTTGCGCCCCATCCAGTCGGCGATCACGCCCGCGAAGAGCGACGAAATCACGGTGCCCAGCAGCACCGCCGCCACAATAATGGAGAGCTGCGCGTTGGTCAGGTGCGAAGTCGCCTGCAGATAGGGCAGCGCCCCGCCGATAATGCCCACATCCACGCCGTAGAGCAGGCCGCCGAGCCCCGCCACCATCAGCAAAAACAGGTTGTAGGCGCGCTTGCTCTCCGGTTTCGGCCCGTCCGGCCGCTTCATGCTTTCTTCAGTGGAGGTGCTCATCGGGTCTGGTTCCTTGCCCATGCTGCTTCCGCCCGCGGCAGCCGGATTTCTCCGGTTGCTTGACCGTCCCGGGCGGGTTGTCCCGCGCGGAGCTTGCGGCAGAGCACAACCAGTCTACATGGACCGTTGCCCGCGCCGCCCCGGAGCCCGCGTACCCCCTTCCATGCACCCGCCGCCGCCGTTGTGGCAAAATTTCCGAGCCCATCCTGTAACAAATCCACCGCGCGGGGACTTTCATCAGTTGCATGAATACGCGAACCTTTGTCCCTCGCCTCGGCCCGCCCACGGCGGCCCTGCTCGCAGTGCTCTTCTGCGCCACTTCGGCCTTCGCGCAGCAGCCGCTCACGCTGCGCGACGCCATTCGCCGTGCCCTCGGCCAAAGCCCGCAGGCCGCCATCGCGCAGGCGGACGCGCAGCAGGCCAGAGCCAGCGCATCGCTCGCCGGCACCGCGCGCCTGCCTCAGCTTCACTTCGACGAGGACATCTCACGCGGCAACGATCCTGTCTACGCCTTCGGCACGCGGCTGCGCCAGGGGCAGTTCACCCAGGCGGACTTCGCGCTCAACGCGCTCAACCGACCGCAGCCCGTAGGCAACTTCGCCTCGCGCCTCTCCGGCTCCTGGCTCGCCTTTGACTCCTTCAAGACGCAGCGAACCATCCGCGCCGCCGATCTCGCGCGCAAAAGCGCCGGCTCCGCCGCCAAAGCTGCTGACCAGAAGATCGTCCTTGACGTGGTCGAGGCCTACGAGGGCGTGCTCTTCGCCGAGCGCCAGCTTGCCGTCGCCGAGCATGAGCAGCAGACCGCCGCGGCGCTCCTCAAGCAGGTCTCTGACCGCGTGCACGCCGGTCTCGCCGTCGATTCCGACCTGATGTCCGCGCAGGTGAATGCCGCGGCGCGCAAGCAGGAGCTCATCGCCGCGCAGGGTGGCGTGCAACTGGCATGGGCGCAGTTGCGCCTCGCCATGGGCGCGCCCGACTTGCCCGAATCCACGATCGAGCCCATCGAGCCGCGCACCTTCCCCGCGCAGTCGCTCGACGAAGAGCTGGCCGCCGCGGCTAAATCTCGCCCCGATCTGCGTGCGCTCGGTCAGGCGCAATCGGCGCAGTCCGCCGCGGTCGGCGCGGCGCGCTCGGACTTCGGCCCGCGCATCTCCGCCTATGGCAACTGGGAGGCGGATCGGCCCACCTTCACCGGCAGCGGCGGCAACCACTGGGTCGCCGGTGCGCAGCTCACCCTCGACATTCTGCCCATAGGCAAGCGCGCCGAGCTCGACAGACAAAAGGCCGCAAAGCAGCGCGTCACCGCCGAGCTTGAAGCCGCGCGCCAGCGGATGCAGCTCCAGGTCAGCCGGGCGCACATCCAGCGGCAAACCGCCCAGCTCTCACTCGCAACCGCGCAGGCCGCCATGACGCAATCTGCCGAGAGCCTGCGCATTCTCGGCAATCGCTACGGCGCGGGCCTGGCCACCATCACCGATCTGCTGCGTGCCGAGGACGCCGAACGCCAGGCGCAGGCGAATTACTGGCAGGCCGTCTATGCAAATTCCATGGCCTATGCCCAACTGCTGTTCGCCACCGGGACACTTACTCCCGATGCGGCGGAGGTGCTGCAATGAAGAGTCCCGCATCGTTCACGTTGCTGGCCGCCGCCGCGGCCTTGCTTGCCGGCTGCCGTCCGGCCGACAACACCGCGCAATCCAACCCGCCAACCGTCTCCGCGCGCCTGGTGCAAAGCGTGCGGCGAACGCTGCCCACTGCCATACGCGTCACCGGATCCCTCCACGCGCGCCAGTCCGCGGCGCTTGCGCCAGAGGTTTCCGGCCGCATTGTGCAAGTGCTGGTGCACGCCGGGGACTCGGTCCGCGCCGGCCAGACTCTCGCCGTGCTCGACGATGCCACCCTGCGCGCCGCTGTGGATCAGGCCCACGCCGCTGTAATGGCCGCGCAGGGCCAGCAGGCCGCAGCCAAAGCCGACGCCGCGCTCGCCGCAAGCACCCTCGCCCGCTATCAAAAACTGCAGGCCGAAAAAAGCGTCAGCCCGCAGGAGATGGACGAGGTCTCACAGCGCGCCGTCGCCAGCGCGCGGCGTGCGCAGGCCTTTGAGGAGCAGGTGAAAGCCGCCCGCGCGCAGGAGTTCGCCGCCCGCTCCACGCTCGGCTATTCGCATCTGCGTGCGCCCTTTGCCGGCGTGGTCACCGCGCGCCTCGCCGATCCCGGTGCCATGGCTTCGCCCGGCGCGCCCATCCTTCAAATCGACCAGTCCGGCCCGCTGCAGCTTCAGGTCAACGTGGATGAATCCACCATCGCTGATGTTCACCTCGGCATGAAGCTGCCCGTCGCCGTTGACGCGGCCGGCGCAACCCCGCTCACCGGCACTGTCGCTGAAATCGTTCCCGCCGCCGACCCCTCCAGCCACAGCTTCCTCGTCAAAATCGACCTAGCACCCTCGCGCCTGCTGCGCGCCGGCATGTACGGCACGGCCTACCTCGCCACCGGCACGCACTCCGCCATCCTCGTGCCGCGCTCGGCCGTGGTGCGGCGCGGCGCCCTCGACTGCGCCTACGTCGTAGACCCCAACGGCCTTGCCGAACTGCGCTACCTCACGCTAGGGGCCGCCGACGGCGACAATGTCGAAGTCCTCTCCGGCGTCTCCGCCAATGAAACCCTGGTGGACCAGCCCGCCGACCACGACTTCGCCGGCAAGCGCATCGTGGCCGATTCCAGCGCGCAGCCCAGCACGCAGCCCGGCACGCAGACCCGCGCCCAGCCTCGTGAGGTGCAGCCATGAACAAGCCTCTGGGCCTCGCCGGAACGGTCGCGCACGCCTTCCTCAACTCCAAGCTCACGCCGCTGTTCATTGCCACGTCGCTGGCCATCGGCATCTTCGCCGTTCTCGTCATCCCGCGCGAGGAGGACCCGCAAATCCTCGTGCCCATGCTCGACATCACCACCGCTCTGCCCGGCGCTTCGCCCGCCGAAGTGGAAAAGCGCGTCACGCAGCCCATCGAAACGCTCGCCCATCAAATCTCCGGCGTCAAATACGTCTATTCCACCTCCAGCCCCGGCCAAAGCCTCGTCATCGTCCGCTTCCTCGTCGGCACGCCGCAGGAAGACGCGCTCATCAAGGTCTATAGCAAGCTCTACTCGAACTTTGACCTGCTGCCGCCCGGTGCTTCGCAGCCCATCATCAAGGCGCGCTCCATCGACGACGTGCCCATCCTCTCCGTCACCCTCTGGGGCGAGCATTACAACGGCTTCCAGCTCCGCGCGCTCGCCGACGAGATCGAGCACAACCTCCAGCAGATTCCCGACGTCTCTGAGACTTCCGTCATCGGTGGCCTTCCGCGCACCCTCCGCGTTGTGCTCAGTACGGCCAAGCTCAATGCCTACGGCCTTTCCCCACTCACCATTGTCAACCGCCTTCGCGGAGCCAACGCGCGCCTGCAGGCCGGCAGCTTCTCCCAGGGCAACCAGGAGATCCGCGTCGACGCGGGCAATCTCTTCACCAGCACCAAGGACGTCGAATCCGTCGTCGTCGCCGTCGACCACAATCGCCCCGTCTATCTGCGCGACGTGGCCGACAAAATCCTCGACGGCCCCGGCGAGCCCAGTGACTACGTCCGCTTCGGCACCACGCAGGCGAGTGCGGGGCAGGCGAGTGCGGGGCAGACCGGTGCCGGCGCGGGCAATGTCCCCCAGCAGTACCCCGCCGTCACCGTCACCGTGGCCAAGCGCAAGGGCACCAACGCCACCAACATCGCCAACGCCGCGCTTGAGCGCATCCGCCAGATGCAGGGCGTCCAGATTCCCTCTGGCGTCCACATCACCACCACGCGCGACTACGGCGAAACCGCCAAGGCCAAGTCCGACGAGCTGCTTGAGCACCTGCTCCTCGCCACCCTCTCGGTCACCTTTCTCGTCGCGCTCTTTCTCGGATGGCGCGAATCCGGGGTCGTCCTGCTTGCCATTCCTGTCACGCTCGCGCTCACCATGGCGGTCTTTTACTTTCTCGGCTACACCATCAATCGCGTCACGCTCTTCGCGCTCATCTTTTCCATCGGCATCCTGGTGGACGATGCCATCGTGGTCGTCGAAAACATCGTCCGCCACTTCCGATTGCCCGAAAGCCAGAACCGCTCCTCCAGCGATGTCGTCGTCGAAGCCGTCGCCGAAGTCGGCAACCCCACCATCCTTGCCACCTTCGCCGTTCTCGCCGCCGTGCTGCCCATGGCCTTCGTTCGCGGCCTCATGGGGCCTTACATGCGCCCCATTCCGGTCGGCGCTTCCGCGGCCATGCTCTTCTCGCTCATGGTGGCGTTCGTGGTTTCGCCCTGGGCAGCGCTTCGCCTGCTCGGCCGCCACCTGGGCGGTGCGCGCATCCTTGAGCCCGAGCACGAAAACTGGCGCACGCGCCTCTACCGCCGCGTCATGAGGCCGCTCATCGCCTCGCCGCGCAACCGTTACCTCTTCTTCGCCGGCGTCCTTTTGCTTCTGCTCATCTCCGTCGCGCTCGTGCCCCTCGGACTGGTCCGCGTCAAAATGCTGCCGTTCGACAACAAGAGCGAGCTGCAGATCATCGTCAACATGCCGGACGGCACACCGCTTGAACAAACCGAGCGCGTAACGCAGGCCCTCGGCAACCAGCTCGCGCGCCAGCCGGAGGTCCTGAATTACCAGACCTACGCCGGCGCCTCCGGCCCTTTCAACTTCAACGGACTCGTTCGCCATTACTACATGCGCCGCCAGCCCAATCAGGCCGACATCCAGGTCAATCTGCTGCCCGCCTCCGAGCGCCATGACCAGAGCCACGCCATCGCCAGGCGTCTGCGCCCGCTGCTCACGCAAGTTGCCCAGCCCTATGGCGCGCGCATCCAGGTGAGTGAAGTGCCGCCCGGCCCCCCCGTCCTGCAAACACTCGTCGCCGAGGTCTACGGCCCCAGCCTCGACGGCCAGATTCACCTCGCCCGCCAAATCAAGCAGATCTTCCTCTCCACGCCCGGCGTTGTGGACACCGACTGGTACGTCGAGGATCCGCAGCCGCGCCTCATCTTTCGCGTTGATCAGGTCAAGGCCGCCGAGAACGGCATCGCCGTCGCCGACGTCTCCCGCGCGCTCGCCCTCGCCACCTCCGGCATGCAGGTTGGCCTGCTCCATGACCCCAACGCCCGCGAGCCCATCCCCGCCGTCGTCGAGTTCGACCGGCCCGATCGCTCCTCGGAAGACGCCCTTGAAAACATCCGCCTCCCCGGCTCCGGAGGCTCCATGGTCTCCCTGCGCGAGCTCGTCGAGGTCGAACACACCACTATCCAGCGCAGCATTTATCACAAGAACCTCAAGCGCGTCGTCTACGTCACCGGCGACGTGGCCGGCGCGGAGGAGAGCCCCGTCTACGCCATCTTGAAAATGGACAAGAGGCTTGACCAACTGCAGCCGCCCGGCGGCGGCAAGCTCTCGATCCTCAACTCTGAAATGCCTCAGTCCACTGATCACTACTCGATGAAGTGGGACGGCGAGTGGCAGATCACCATCGAGGTCTTCCGCGACCTCGGCCTCGCCTTCGCCGCCGTGCTCGTGCTCATTTACGTGCTCGTAGTCGGCTGGTTCCGCTCCTTCGTGGTGCCGCTGCTCATCATGGCGCCCATCCCACTCACGCTCATCGGCATTTTGCCCGCCCATGCGCTCCTGGGAGCCTTCTTCACCGCCACTTCCATGATCGGCTTCATCGCCGGCGCGGGCATCATCGTGCGCAATTCCATCCTCCTCGTCGATTTCATTGAGCTGCGCCGCCGCGAAGGCGTTCCGCTGGCCGAGGCCGTCATTGACGCGGGCGCGATCCGCTTCCGCCCCATGCTGCTCACCGCCGCGGCCGTGGTCGTCGGCGCAAGCGTCATCCTCACCGATCCCATCTTCCAGGGCCTGGCCATTTCGCTCATCGCCGGCGCCATCGCCTCCACCTTTCTCTCCTGGCCCACCATCCCCATCCTCTATTACATGGTTCACAAGAACAGACCTGCGGAGATAGCCTGTGAGCCACAACCCCCGCAACCCGGAACTCCGCAAGAAGGAGCATCCCAATGACCGTTGAACGCGCTCTGCGCCTGCTGGCCGGCTTCGTCGTGCTGGTCTCGCTCGCGCTGTCTTTCTACGTTTCCCTCTACTGGCTTTGGCTCACCGCCTTTGTCGGCCTCAACCTCTTTCAGTCCGGACTGACCAACTGGTGCCCGGCCATGACCGTCTTCCGCATCATGGGAATCAAGGATCCATCCTGCGCAACCAAGTGAGACGCGCATGAAGGAACGCAGATTCCACGCCTCACAGGCCCATCGCCTTGATGCGCCCGAGCGGCTCCTCTGGCTTCCGCTTGCGGAGATTGTTTCGGCCGCGGGCGTCTGTCTCGGCGACGCCATCGCCGACATCGGCGCCGGCAGCGGCTACTTCGCGCTGCCGCTTGCGCAGGCAGCGGGGCCGCAAGGCATCGTCTATGCCGTCGATGCGCAGGAGGAGATGCTCGAGCTCCTCAAGCGGAAGCTGCCTTTCTCCGGCAGCGGCAACATCCGCCTCGTCCAGGCGGAGGCGGATGCCACCGGCCTGCCCAGCGCCTGCTGCACTCTCGTCTTCCTCGCCAACGTCTGGCATGAATTCGACGACCGCGCCCGGGTCCTGCGCGAAGCCCGCCGCATTCTTGGCCCCGGCGGCCGCACCGCCATCGTCGACTGGCGCCCCGACGTGGAGCGCAAAGCAGGGCCGCCGCTCGAGCACCGCCTGACCGCCGAGCTGACCATGCGCGAGCTCGCCTCCGCCGGCTTCGCGACCATCTCCGACGCCCACGTCGGCGCCTACCACTGGCTGGTCCTCGCGGAAGGCACGCCGTGACGCGCCAAAACGCTCTACGCGTTCCGATCGTCCGGACCCCATCTCCGCCACATGCCAAGCGCATCGTCCCGCATTGATGCACCACCCCGCGGCTATACTGGGAGCAGAACAGGCTCCTCATGCGTCCGGAACTCCTTCAAGCCGCGCGGCTGCTCCAGCGCAACACACCCCAGTCCCTTGAAGAGGCCGTGGGCCTGCTGCAATCCACGGTTTTCTCCTTCAGCATGAAGGTTTGCGGCCACCCCCAGGACGCCGAGGACACCTCCCAGGAAGTCCTCTTCCGTTCTCTCGGTCATCTGGCCAAAATTCAGGATCCGCAGGCTCTCGCCGTCTGGCTTTATACCGTCACGCGCAACCGCTGCTGGCGCATGCGCCGCAGGCCGGCCCACGCCCCCGCGCGCACCCTCTCGCTGGACGAGCTGATGCCCGGCGACGCCGAGCTTGGCCGCCTTCTGGAAGACCCGTCGCCGGGCCCTGAAGCCTTGACCCTCCGCGCCGAGCAGCACCAGCTTCTCCACCAGGCCGTCCTGGGCCTCCCCGCGCCGCTGCGCATCGTCCTCGTCCTGCATGACATGGAAGAGCTCAACACTGACCAGGTGGCCCAAGTGCTGGGCCTGCAGCCGGGAACCGTGCGGGTGCGCCTGCATCGGGCGCGACTCGGCGTCCGCCAGGAATTAGGCCGCATCCTCAACGTCGCTCCCGCTCTCAAAGCCCGCGCAAATTCCTCGGCCGCGGCAAAGGGCACGGCCGCAAAACATCGCAAGCGCCCGACCGCATGCCGCGAGCTCTTCGCCAGTCTCTCGGAATTCCTCGACGGCCGCGTCGGGCCCCGCGCCTGCCGCCAGATGACCCGCCACATCGAGGGCTGCCCCTCCTGCGTCGCTTTTCTCCGCGATCTCCGCGCCGCCGTTGAACGCTGCCGATCGCTTCAGGTCCCATGCGATCCCCGCATCGCGGCGCGTCTGCGTGCCACGCTCACCCGCGAGGTCCAGCGCATGACCGCCTCGCCCCCCACCAAAAAAATCTCCGCCCGCATGTAACGTTTCATCTCTGCGCGGGCTTTTCTCTCATGAAGGCAGGAATTTCTTATGGAAATCAAAGTGACTCATCTCGACAACGTACGCTTCCGGATTCAGGCGCGTTCCCACTCCATCGTCAGTGACCAGCCCGCCGCAAACGGCGGCGCGGACACCGGCATGACACCGCCCGAGCTCATGCTCGCCTCGCTCGGCTCCTGCGCCGCCTTTTATGCCGTCGAATTCCTCAAGGCGCGCAACCTTCTCGGCGAAAAACCCGTCGAAGTCTCCGTCGCCGCGGAAAAGCTGCTGAAGCCCGCGCGGCTTGGCAACTTCCGCGTCCGCGTCGATTGCCCCGTACCGCTCACGCCTGAGCAAAACGAGGGGCTCATGCGCAGCGTGCATCATTGCCTGGTGCACAACACTCTGCTTGCGTTGCCGCAGATCGCCATCGAGCTGCACCATCCTGAGCCCGGGCTGCTTCACGCCTGATCCGCATCCGGCGCGCGACTCGACCGGCTTGCGCAAACACAAAAACGCCCGGCTCGCTTTGAGCCGGGCGCTTTTCGTTGCGCTGTCTACCTGCGATCGCCGCCGTAGAAATGCCGCACGCCCACGTGATACCCGCGCCGGAAGGCCTCGCGATACATGCGCCGGTCGCCCCGCCGCAGATCCGAGTGCCGGTACTCGTCGCGATTGTTCACATCCGGACGACGATGGTTTTCGAAGTCCTTGCGCGCGCCCTCGATGCCGTCATGAAAGCCGCGCCGCTGCAAATCGTTGAACTCGCGCGGCGGCATATCCCATCCGCCGTGGTCGTGGTCGTGATCGTGGTAGCCCGGGGGCGGCGGACCCTGCGCCGCGCCGCTTGCCCACGCCATGCTGGCGCAGGTCGATCCCAGGAACACTGCAAGAGCGGGAATTGCAAATCGCTTCAGGTTCATCGTGGATGCTCTCCTTCTTTCAGTTGCCGTTCGAACTGCCAATCCGTTCTGGCGCCGCTCCGCGTGGTCGTCGGACCCGCCTCTGCGGGCTCCGCGCACTTGTTTCCAGCCCGCGGTTCCGGCACCGCCGATATTCCTCCAAGGCACATCGATTCTACCCTCAGCCCTGCAACTTCGACTGTGCTCTTCTGTCCACCTCTGCCGTCTGCGCGCGGTCCTCATCGGCCCCGCATCGTCTACGATGGCTGCATGCCGCCGCTTCTTGAAACCCGCAATCTGAAAATATGTTTTGGCGCGCGGGAGGCCGTATCCGGCATCGACTTCTTCATTGACGAGGGCGAGGTCCTCGGCCTCGTCGGCGAATCCGGCTCCGGCAAGAGCGTCACCGCCCTCGCCATCCTCGGCCTGCTTGATCCTGCCGCGCGCGCTGACGGCGAAATCCTCTGGCGCGAATCCGGTTCCGCTCTCTCCCGTTCTGCGGCCGAGCCCCTCAATCTCCTCACTCAGCCCGCCCGCGTTCTTCGCCACATCCGCGGCCGCCGCATCGCCATGATCTTCCAGGAGCCCATGACCGCGCTCAACCCGGTGATGTCCGTCGGCCGCCAGGTGGCTGAGTGCGCCCAGGCTCACGCGTCCCGCTGGAGCCCGCGCGAGGCCCGCCGCCGCGCCATCGAAGCGCTCGAATCCGTCGCCGTTCCTGACGCCGTGCGCCGCTACGGCGACTATCCCCACCAGTTTTCCGGCGGCCAGCGACAGCGCATCCTCATCGCCATGGCGCTCATCAATCGCCCGCGCCTGCTCATCGCCGACGAGCCCACCACCGCCCTCGACGTCACCGTCCAGGCGCAGATTCTCGACCTTCTCGCCCAGCTCCAGCGCGAGCATCAGCTCGCCATGCTCTTCATCTCCCACGATCTGGCCGTCGTCGGACAGGTGGCCGGCCGCGTTGCCGTCATGCAGGCGGGCCGCATCGTGGAAACCGGCCCCACGCGGCGCCTGCTCACTGCGCCATCGCACCCGTATACGCGCAGCCTGCTGGCCGCGGTGCCCACGCTGCGCACCCCGCGCGACCGTCCGCTGGCAGTGGTGGAGAAACAAGTAACGTGACGCCGCACGATTCCGCGTGAATCCGGCGGCCTCGATGAGGTAGAAGGGAAGGAAGCATCCCGACCCGCATCAGGAGGCTATCGATGAAGTTTCTGGCAACTCTCTGCGCTGTGGCGCTCGTGGGCGCCGTGCCCCTGGCCGGCGCGCAGCAAGCGCATCACTCAAAGAAGGCCAAGCCCTCGCCCACCGCGCCCGAACTGGCCGAGTACATCCGCGGCCAGATGCTTTCGCTCAGCCCTGACGACGGCATCAATGACAATCAGGAAGTTTCCTTCGACGCGGCCAACCAGGTGATGACCGTCAAGCAGCCGGACGGCCGCTGTGAGATCTACTTCAGCAACCTCGACGCCAACACCGTGGTCTGGGACGTCTTTGACGCCAGCGACTCGAACGATACCCGCGAGCAGCTTCTTCGCGTCACCATTGTCAGCCTCAGCGGCAAGCCCGCGCGGGTCTGCTATGACCGGCAGAATCACGTTGTGGCCAACATCCCCACCAACCGCGCCCGGCTGCTCTTCGCGTCTTACAAGACCAGCCAGTTGCCCAACTTCGCCTACGATATGACCAAGGCCCTGCAGGCGCTCATCGCGCTCGACGGCGGTCTGGCGGCACAAAAACTCTTTTAGCAAGTGCCCAAACGCACCACCGCTCCCCGGTTCCGGTTCCAGCTCTGTGGCCGGGAGGCGGCGTGGTTCCCTCCTGCGTTACTCGGCTGCCGCGGTTTCTTCTGCGGCTTCCGTAGGGGCTTCCTGCCCCTCAGCCGCTTCCTGCTCCTCGGCCGCGACCCGCACCTTCACGTGCGCGGTCACCTCGCGATGCAGCTTGATGGCCACGGTGTACTCGCCCACGCCCTTCAGGGGCTCTGAGAGCTGCACCTTGCGCCGGTCCACCTCAAAGCCCTGCGCTGCCAGCCCGCTGGCAATGTCAGCCGAGGTTACCGAGCCGAAAAGCTGCCCGTTCTCGCCTGACTTCCGCTCGAAGCTCAGCGACACCCCGGCAAGCTTCGCCACCAGCTCCTCGGCCTGCGCCTTTTCCGTGGCCGAGCGACGCGCCGCCGCGGCCTTCATCTGTTCAATCACGGCCTTGTTCGCCTGCGTGGCCTGCAGCGCCAGCTTGCGCGGCAGCAAAAAGTTCCGTCCATAGCCGTCGGCCACCTTCACCACGTCGCCGCGATGACCCAGGTTGACCACATCTTCCTTCAGAATCACTTCCATCTCAAACTCTCCACTGTTGCGGGCGACTCGGCCGGGGTGCCCAACTCGCTTGCGAGCGGCGCATCCTCAAATCCGGCTCGGCCGTGCAAAAATTCTGCTTCGGCGTTCAATCCTGCCTGCGCGTTACTGCCGCGTGGCAAAGGGCAGCAGCGCGATGTTCCGGGCCTGCTTGATGGCGCGCGTCAGCCGCCGCTGGTGCGTGGTGCACACGCCGGTCAACCGCCGCGGCACAATCTTGCCCCGCTCGGCCACAAACTGCTGCAGCAGCCGCACGTCGCGGTAGGGAATCGCGTCAATCTTCTCGGTGCAGAACTTGCACACTTTCTTGCGCCGGAAAAACTTGCCGCGGCCGCCGCCGGACGGTCGTCCGCCGCTTCGGGGGCCGGCGCTCTGATGACGCGGCGCAGGGCTGGGGGATGCTGTCGTTGCGCCCGTTTCGGGCGCCGTGCTGGTGGTCTCTTCTGTCATGGTTGCTTCCTCTTCTGCTTTTCGCTCGCCCGCGCCGTCCATAGGGCGCGGAAGGGCAAGGGTCGGGCCGCCGCGTTGCGCCGTTTTCGCCGGCGCTGGGTGGCGGCAATCCACAAGTTTTGCTTACGCGCTGGCCGCCGCCGCTTCCGTGGGCTCGGCCGCCGCTTCCACAGCCACCGCCGGCGCAGCCACGGGCTCCGCGCTCAGCTTTCGCCGTGAATTGCGCAGCGCCTTCACCTTCGCCAGCCGCTTCTCTTCCTCATCCGTACGCACGGTAATGAACTTGATCACCGGCTCGGTCACGCGCAGCCGCCGCTCCAGCTCCAGCACCACCGCGCCGTTGGCCTCCAGGGTCAGCAGCACATAGTTGCCGTCGTTGAATTTGCGCACCGTATAGGCCAGCTTCCGCCGCCCCATCCTCTCCACGTTCTTCACCGCGCCGCCGCTGTGCGTCACGGAGCTGCTGAAGCCTTCGATCAGCTTGTCCACTTCCTCTTCGGCCACGTCCGGCCGAACGATAAACATCACTTCATACACACGCGACATCAGGTTTCCTTTTCCGCCGCACCCTCCTCGGGTCGCGGCCGCTGCCGCCGGCCATCGCCATAGCGGCCCATCTTTTTCGCCGTGGTCGCCCGGTCTTCCCGGACCACCCCGGCCCTCCTGCCCCGCCGGGCTGGTTCACTCGCGGCGGTTGAACTCGTTCATCGCAGCCGGCGGTCCCTGTTCGATCAGCCGCCGCGTGGCCGTGGCCACCCGGTCCAGCACCTCGTCCAGCACCGCAAGCTCCGTCTTGCGCATCGGCGAAAGCAGGTAATCCCTGCCCGGCCGTCTTCCGCCCGCCGCCATCGCTTCCGGCGGCAAGTCGAGACCAACCCCGATGCGCAGCCGCGGCCATTCCTGGCCGCCCAGGGCCGCTGTCACGCTGCGGGCGCCGTTGTGGCCCGCGGGCGATCCGCGCTCCCTTATCTTGAACGTCCCCAGCACCAGGTCCAGCTCGTCGTAAATCACCAGCAGGTCCTCGTGCGGGTCCGCTTCAAACTCCTCAACCAGGGCGGCCACTGCGGCTCCGCTCAGGTTCATGAATGTCTCCGGCTTGGCCAGAACCACCTGCCTGCCTGCAATCCTGCAGGTGGCCGTGGTGGCCTTCGATCGCCGGTTCTGCACCACAACGCCCTCTTGCTCGGCGATGCGGTCGATTGCCAGAAACCCCGCGTTATGCGGCGTCCACACATACTCCGGACCCGGATTCCCCAGTCCAACCACCAGAAACGGTCCGCGCGGGCGGCGCATCTCCGGTGGCTCACCGGGCGCTCGCATCGCGTCCGGTTGCGCGGACTGGTTTTCCTCGGCCAAGGCCTACTTCTTGGCCCCGGCGTCGGCCGCTTCCGGCTTGCCCTTCTTCGCCACCTCGGGTTCAGCCGGCGCTGCCGCAACCGCCACGGCTTCCACTTCCGGCGTCGGCGCCACTTCCTCGCGGATCGACGTCACGTGTGCCACCGTCGCGTCCTCGGCCGTCAGGTACTGGATCTTCTCGGCATGCGGCAGGTCGCTCACGCGCACCACCCCGTGCAATCCCAGCTCGCTCACGTCCACGTCAATGTGGCTCGGAATATCCGCCGGAAGGCACTCGACCTCCACCTCGCGCAGCACGTGATCCAGAATGCCGCCGAAGACCTTCACGCCCATCGGCGTGCCCAGCAGCTTCACCCGCACGCTCACGCGCAGCGGCTTGTCCAGCGCAATCCGCTTCAGGTCAATGTGAATCAGGTCGTCCTTGATCGGCTCCCGCTGCCAGTCCACGATCATCGCCTTGGCCGAAGGGCCCTTGCCCAGGTCCACGTCGAAAATCGTGTTGTGCCCCGTCTCGGAATACAGAATCCGCAAAATCTCCTTGGGGTCCACTTCCACGGCCACCGGCTCATGGCCCGCGCCGTAAAGCACCGCAGGAATCCTGCCCGCCCGGCGCACGCGGCGCGCGGCGTTCTTGTTGAACTTGCCCTCACGGGGCTTTGCCATCACAACTTCTGCCATCGTCTCTCTCGTCTCTTTCTCGGGCACGGGCCTCGCGGACTCCGCTCCCTTTGTGCGCGGCCTCTGCCCTCAGGCAGCCGCCGGGGTTTCCGTTTAGCTGAACAGCGTGCTCACGCTGGTCTCCAGATGAATGTTCTCGATCGCCGCGCCCAGCAGCCCGGCCACGGAGAGCACCTTGATCTTTTCCACCTTCTGCGCCGCCTCGCGCAGCGGAATCGTGTTGGTCACCACCACGTGCTCCAGGCGCGAGTTGGCAATGCGGTCAATCGCCGGACCGCTCAGCACCGCGTGGCTGGCGCAGGCATACACCGCCGAGGCGCCGTTCGCATACAGGGCATCCACCGTCTTCACCAGCGTGCCCGCCGTGTCGATAATGTCGTCGATGATCAAGCAGGTCTTGCCCGACACATCGCCGACAATATTCATCACCTCGGCCACGTTGATGTCCGTGCGCCGCTTGTCCACGATGGCCAGCGGCGCTTCCATCTTCTGCGCAAAGTGCCGCGCCCGCTCCACGCCGCCGGCGTCCGGCGACACGACGATCAGATTGGCCAGATTCAACTCCTTGAAGTAGCTCACCAGCACCGGGCTCGAAAACATGTGGTCCACCGGAATATCAAAAAAGCCCTGAATCTGCGCCGCATGCAGATCCACGAACAGCGCACGGTTCGCGCCCGAGGTCGTCAGCAGATCCGCCACCAGCTTCGCGCTGATCGCCACCCGCGGGCGGTCCTTGCGATCCTGCCGCGCGTAGCCGTAGTAAGGCACCACCGCCGTGATCCTGGCCGCCGAGGCCCGCTTCAGCGCGTCGATCATCACCAGAAGCTCAACCAGGTGCTGGTCCACCGGGTAACACGTGGGCTGCACCACAAACACATCCACGCCGCGCACGTTGTCCAGCAGCTGAAAGTACACCTCGCCGTCGGCAAACCGCTGCAGCTTGGCCTCGCCCACCTTCACGCCGATGTGGCTGGCGATCTCTTCGGCCAGCGCCCGGTTCGCCGTCCCGCTGAACAGCTTGAACCGCTTGTCCTCGCTCAGGTTGCGCGACCGCTTCCGCTCGGCGGCCGGTTTGGCCTCCTTGGCGCGCTGCGTCGCTTCCGCCCCGCCGCCCGCCCCGCCGCCCTTCGCGCCGTCCTTCGGGTTCAGGGCTTCCGGGTTCTCCTGCCGCTTCTCGTCCAGCGTCACCGTCACCGTGTCTGCATCCATTCCTAGAACCTCCAAGCTGGTTGGCTTTGGCAGCTCCCCCTGGGTCCTGGCCACAAAATCTGCGGCCGCACAAACTGGCTGGGCGACTAGGATTCGAACCTAGACAAGTGCCTCCAAAGGGCACTGTCCTACCATTAGACGATCGCCCAACACCCTGCCTCTTCAGCCGTGCACATGCGCCACGCCCGAAGACCATTCCCGTCAGCCGCCCGTGAGTCTCGCTTGCCCGGCGGAGGACTGTCAACACTCGTTTGCGGAAAGCATCTGGTCCCAGTACTGCTGCCTTGGCAGCGTCCGCGTCAGTTGCGCGTGTACGCCCGCCAACTGCAGCCGTTCCAGGGCCGCTTCCGCATCTTCGCGGCTCGCATAGAGCCCGAAGAGCGCTGAACCGGACCCCGACAGCGAGGCGTGCAAGGCTGCCCCCGGTGTGTCCGTGGCGGCAAGAATCTGCTTGATCTCTGCAAGGGAGGAGTGCTGGCGAAAGACGACCCGTTCAAAGTCGTTCCGGATCCAGCTAAAGATCCCGGTGCGGACAAGCTCGGACTCCTGCGGTCCGGCCAGGTCCCTTCCCGCGGAAAGGACACCGGAGGAGCCTGCCTGCTCGTATGCCCCGTCCGGAATCGCTCCGGAAAAGGCGCTGGCGTAGGCGCGGCTCAACTCTTTGAGTGTATCTGCACTTGCGGCCTCGGTCAAACCTTCCCGGGCGCACAGGGCATCCCAATCCCGAAAGGCTTCGGGCGTGGAAACCCCCACCTCCGGCAACGCCACCACGCACCAAACCGGCTCAAAATCCGGCAGCGGAGCCACCTGCTGCCCCCGGTCCATCCCAAGCACCGCGCCACCCACCAGAAACAGCGGCACATCGGACCCCACCCGCCCCGCCATGTCCAGCCGCATCTTCAACCAATCGCCATTGTTAGCATCAATTCCCAGCTCGCGTTCCAGCCCCACCAGCGCCGCGGCCGCATTGCCTGATCCCGCGCCCATGCCGCCCTGCACCGGCAGCCGCTTGTCGATCTCGAGCTCCACCTCGGCCCGGACGCCCAGCGCCTCCAGGGCCAGCGAAACCATCTTCCACGCAGTGTTCCGCGCGTCCGTCGGCACCCGCAAGTCATTACAAGTCAATAGAATGCGCGTCTCCTCAGCCCGCCGCGCCCGAACCCGCACCCCATCGTGCATCTCCAATGTCTGATAAACCGTCGCCAGCCCGTGAAACCCGTCCGCCCGCGGCGCACCAATATAGAGGCCCAGATTAATCTTCGCGTGCGAACGTACGGAGGTTGGCATAACGACTTATTGTAGGGCCGCGCTGGGCGGCACATCGTCTTGAAAGTGGTGCGGTTTGTGGTTAGACGGCGATCAACTCTCGACCACTTGTGACATACTCTCAACCCAAATTGGACCTGCTCATTTGGATTTTCTTGCACGGGAGGGGGCTGGCTCCGGCTGCAAAACACAAATAACTGTTATGTCATCGACTCGGGGTTTGCATTCCTGGGTACCAGTGGCATCTCGGACGACCTCCACTCTCAGGTGATAATCATCGATCCACTTAATCGAAGTCGAACCTGCATCATCGTCCCCATCGCCGAAATATCGATATGCGACAAAGCTGGTGCAGCATCCGTGAGGGGCCACTGTGACCTCGGTGGCTTGCGGTGGTCTCGGTAGTTCGGACAGTTTTTGCTTTTTCCTTAAGTGGAAGTTCTTGTTTTTGCTTTTAGGCTGCCATGGATTCTGGCAGGCGGTTGAAGTATACCTGATCGGGCGTTTGGGCTTTCAGG
>Ga0307373_10000414_pt1 | contig 81088 bp, 62 predicted proteins | sample OX2MG_FD_202534 | JGI IMG/M metagenome (GOLD analysis project Ga0307373, IMG submission 202534) | Soil microbial communities from Risofladan, Vaasa, Finland - OX-2 | ecosystem: Environmental > Terrestrial > Soil > Coastal area > Acid sulfate soil | place: Finland: Risofladan, Vaasa | collected...
ATATAAGGAGAGCACCGAGAACCGAAAAAACCAAAGACCACAGGAAGGGAAGAGAAAGTGAAATCAGCAACTTAGAGTGGGCCAAATGAAATGATCAAAGTGGGCCAGATCAGATTGACAAAAGCATTTACACAGCCCCTGCCACTTTTTCTCAGCCCCGGAGGGCCGGCAGACTTTAGCCTACGGCGTAAGCCGTGGGTTTGCGAGCGAAGCCCTTATTCTTACCCGGGGGAGGCTTTGGGTGAAAGGAATGGACCGCCTGCGCTCCCACGGCTTGTACCCTCTGCCACTCCTGCGGAGCTTGCTGATAAACGCGCCGCTACGGAATGTGGGTTCGCCGGTTGCGATCCGCAAAAGCCCACGGCACAGAAATCGTGCCGTGGCTCCCAACTGGCGATGGTTTGTTAGTGATCGGAGTATTAGGACGGTGAACGTGAAGGGGCAGAGATATGGGTACAGTTAGAACGACATCCACGGAAGGACTCTCTGCCCCCCTCTCCAAGATACTAGAACGTATATGCTTTGTCACCTTTATGTCAAGGAACTAAAGTTCTAGGCCGTCTGGCCGGTGCCAATCCAAAAAAGCCCCATCATCTTTCCGCCCAAAGAGCGTAAAGCCCGCCGGCCGCCAGCAGAACGCAGGCGATGGCGCTGGTGGCCAGCAAAACGGGCATAGAAAAGCCGTACAGAACCGACTCTGAAAAAACGCCGGGGCGCTCCAGTTGCGCAGCCAGCCACGGCGCCGCGGCAACCAGCAGCGCAATCAGCACGCCCAAGCCCACCGCCAGAGCCGCTTTTTCCGCAATGGCAACGGGGAGCAGCGCTCGCCGGGCGGCCTCCCGGCGGGCCGCCAGGTTGGCTCGCCACCAGACGCGTCCGGCTTCCGGCGGACGCGCCGCAGCCTGGAGCCGTTCGCTATCCGACTGGAACAGTTCGTAGAGCGCGGCGACTTCCGCGCAAGAGGCGCAGCCGTTGACGTGTTCGCGGAGAGGCTCTGCAAAGGCCTGGGGCGCGCGGCCCTCGCCAAGAGCTCTAAGAAGCTGGTCTTCGTATGGGCATGTTGTGTCTTTCATGGTTCCGCCTTCCTTGCCGTTCTCTTGCAGCGCCGGGCTTGAGAGTCTGTGTGAAAGCCCCAGTTTTTGTGCTGTAGCGGCGCTCTATGAGCGCCGAATCTACGGAAAAGTAAAGGCCGGCGCTACTGCAACCCACTGCCGGCCTGAAAGGCCGGCGCTACGGTAAACCGCTATGGGCCCATCAAGGCCACCAGCTTCTTTCGCGCGCGATAGAGCAGCGGGCGAATGCTGGCCGATTTCAGCCCTGAACGCTCGGCAATTTCCTTGTGGCTTGCGCCTTCGGCATAAGCCAGCCACAACAACTGGCGCTCATTCGGCTTCAACTGCGCGAGCGCCCGGCCCAAATCCGAACGCAAGGGAACGTTTTCCACGGCAGGATCGTCCGCTGCCGCGCCGGCCGTTAGGGCGCTTGCCGTGCCGCGCCTTTGCGCCTGCCGCCAGTGGTCGCGCAGAAGGTTTGTGGCGATCCGGAAAAGATAATTCTTCTGGTGCGCGGCTTCCTGCGGCGGCTTGGCGGCAGCGAGAAGGCGGCAATAACATTCCTGCAAGAGGTCGTCGGCCAGCGCCGCGTCTCCAGAAACGCGCTCGAGGTAGGCCCAAAGCGGACGCGCCGTGCGCTCGTAAAGCGCTCGGAAGCTTTCCTCATCCATGGCAAGGGATTTTACCTCAACTGCCGCCTCCGATGCCGTGACGGCGGCTCCGCCCCTCGGTTCCTCGTCCGCACGCATGGCAAACGCCAGGGCGCGCGCCAGCATGTTGTCGCTTCGGTCCACGGTTCCGTCCAGGTCAGGGAAGTGGGTCTTCAACGGCGCGCTCGCGGTCCAGCAGCCCGAACTTCTTCGACAGGCGATAGGAAATCCAGGCGGAAATCAGGAAGCCTACGCCCAGCGCCACCGCCAGATCGCCCAAGATGCAGAATCCATCCTTTGCATTGGCAAAGGTTAACCCGAGAATTACAAGCACAAAGCCCACCAGCACGAGAATCACTCCTGCCTGGACCGAGGACAGAATTCGACTGTAAGGCTCGCGGCGCGGCTGGTCAATCCCCATCGAGGCTACAAGCCGCTTGCCGGCCTCGGTATGGAGATAAGCCAAGGACTCCGGGCTTGAGCCGATCTTGTCGATCAGCTTGGAGTGCAGCTCCGATTGCATTCGCGCCAGCTTCACCCTGCGAACCATGCTGAAAATCAGCCAGAAAATCGCAACGATCGGGCCGAATGTTATGACGAGAACTAACAGGATGAAGAACAAGTGGGCGGGTTGTAACATCTGCTCCTCCTCTTCTGGCAACGGCGGGTGGCGACGTGCTCATTCAACTCCCGTTGCCGGCGCAGGCTGTGCGACGGTTGCCGCCTGGCTCGATCCAGGCTGAGAACCTTTCTACCGGTAATACGTAAATGGGGCTCGGATTGTTAACAGAAAAAGATGGGCCGGGCGGTGCGGCATCAGGTGGCGCGGGGGCGGCGGGGCGCTTCCGGAGCTTAGCATGGTAGGCTACATTCAGGCAGGGGCCACCCCAATGGGACGGATGGGAATTTCAGTTTGAGAATTGCAAATTTATAACAACAATGTTTTCAGTCACTTAGAAGAACCATAAGATTGCTAAATGGAAATTGCGTCGCAAAAAGGTGCACCGGGCAAAATTTACGCAAGGGAAGTGAAGCGCTCAGCACGCAAGCTGGTCGCGGCGAATCGTAAAGCCTTCGCGCGGCCCTAGCACCGTGACCGCCAGCCGCTCCGGCTGGAAGATGTCGCGGGCCACTTGGGTGACCTCGTCTTGACTGACGGCGTCGATGTCGGCGGCAATCTCGTCCAGCGTGATGTACCGGCCATGATAGATCTCCTGCCGGGCGATGTTGGACATCCGGCTTCCGCTTGATTCAAGCCCCAGCAGCAAGCTGCCTTTCAGATAGTCCTTGGCGCGTTGCAGCTCCTCGCCGGTGATGGGAACGCTTTTAAGATGGCGAAGCTCTTCGAGGATCAGGCTGATGACCTTTTTGGCGTTGCCGGGTGCGGTGCCGGCGTAGATGCCCAGGACGCCGGCATCCTGAAAGGTGCTAATGCCGGAAAAGACCGCGTAGGCCAAGCCGCGTTTCTCCCGGATGTTTTGGAACAGCCGGGAACTCATGCCGCCGCCGAGGATGGTGTTGAGCACGTAGCACGCAAAGCGCTTTTCGTGAGCGTAATGATAGGCAGGCGCGCCAAGGCAAACATGGGTCTGCTCAAGTTCCTTCTTGCGTCGGTAACGGGCGTGGGGATGAGGAATGGGCGCAGCGCCTATGGGCAGCGAGGGCCCGCAGGCAATGCCTCCAAACTGCTTGGCGACCAAATCGACAACCTGGCGGTGTTGCAAATGTCCGGCGGCCGCAATCAGGATATTGGAAGGCAGGTAGTGGCGGTTGAAGAAATGGCGCACCATCCGCTGGTTGAAGCCGCCGACGGTTTTCCTGGTGCCCAGGATCGGGCGGCCCAGCGCGTGGCCCTGCCAGTAAGCCTTGCTAAAGATTTCGTGCACCAGGTCATCCGGGGTGTCCTCCACCATTTTGATCTCTTCCTGGATCACGTGGCATTCCTTGGTAATGTCGCTTGAACGGAGCAGCGGGTTCTTCACCAGGTCCGCCAGAATATCGAAGGCCCGGCCCAGATGTTCATCCAGCGCCTTGATGGAAAAGCAGGTGAATTCCTTGGAGGTAAAGGCGTCGAGGTGTCCGCCGATGGCGTCCGCGGTGCGGGCAATCTCCTCGGCCGAACGGTTTTCGGTTCCCTTAAAAACCATGTGCTCCAGGAAGTGCACGATGCCATTCTGTTCGCCGGGCTCGTGGCGGGAGCCGGTGCGCAGCCAGATGCCGAGACAAACCGACCTGACTGAGGGCATGGATTCAGTAACCACCGTCAGCCCGTTTGGAAGTGTGTCCTTTTTTACGCCAGTTGTATGGTTCAATAAAGCCCCTGTTCTTTTGATAAAGTAGGCTCCTGCCGCGTCACAGGCTCCCTTACTGTTTTTATCATAAGCGCCGGGAAAAGGCGACTTGACAGGCGCTAACGGTGACGTCAAGCTGCTTGTGTAAAAAGGTGGAGGGTGCGTTTTTTCCATTCGGACTTCTCGTTCATGCCTTGAAGATGGCACAGATAATCCGGTCAACTCTTTGGACGTTGACGAAGCAGGCCATGGGCCGGGTGCGGCGTCTGACTTCGACAAAGCAGCGCTCGATCTCGACGCCGCGGCAGGGAGCCCGGCAGCACTGGCGGAGTGGTAAACACCTACGGCTGTCCGTTTTGCGGCCCGATCGGCAGTCCCAGCGACTCGGGTGAAGGAAGCGGCTGACCCTGCCCGTAGTTGCTCCGAATCGTTGAGAACTTTTCCATGAGGTCCAGCCACAAGTCGCCGTTTCGCCGGTAACGATCAAGGATGTTGGGCAGCCAGGTGGGCAGGTTTTCGCTCAGCCAGAGCTGGCGGTACATTTCCGTGAGCTTGGTCGTGTAATCGCGAAGGTCTTCAAGGCGTCCGTTGGTGGAGGTGATGTCAGAGAGATCGCTCCTGACGAGGCTGTGTTTGTTGGCCTGGGCCTGCTGGAGAGCGTCCATGTAGCGCTCGGAAATCTCCTGCGCGTATTGGTAACGCATGCCGAGCGCATCAAGCTTTAGCGCGGCAAACTCAAGGCTTTCGAGCGTACCGCTATTGCGTTTGGCCCGCGGCGCGCTGTCCACCATCACCGTATAAGAGTGTTCGGCTGTCAGGCGAATGAGCGAGGCAACGGGCAGATCTTTCTCGACGGACTTGCGTCCGTCGGGCGAGAAGGGATTTTGCCAAAACAAGCTGTCGCCGGCTCCGCCATAGCCCATGTCGTAGGCTTCGACGGTCTTTCCGGCGCGCATCACCTCATTGAGATGGCTTAACTCCATAATGGCCGCCGCAAAACGGTGGTCGGTATTTCGGTAAAAGGCCCAGTCGTATTTCCGGTTGAACTCCTTGACGCCAGGGCTGCCGGGCTCCCAGGCGCACGCGGCGCCGTAGATGATGGCCCACCAGTTGGGGCCGTAGAGTGTTTCGCCGTCATCATTCCACACCGTGATGATGGTGCCGATAGCGCCATCCTTTTTCCCGTCGCGGAGGAAGCCTCGAATGTTGTAGGCGGCTTCTTCGTAGTCGGGCACCATCAAGCCCGTGTTGCCGACCCATGGACAAACGAAGATCTTCATTCCGGAGCCCGCAAAGGGCTTCAGCCAGCGTTGATAACTTTTTTGGGCGCCATAGGTCCAGCTCGCCACAATCAGATTCTTGGGCAGGCTGGGAATCATCTCGGGATGCTCCGTGGCGATGTCACCCCAGAACAGGACCTGCTTGTTGTAACTCTCAACCAGTTTCGCGACCCGGACGAGATTATCCACGTAGGCTTTTGCGTAGCCTTCTTGGGCGACCAACTGCTGGGTGCGGCCTTTCCCAAGTTCCGCGGTTTCATCGCAGCCGATGTGGTAGATCGACGATGGAAAGACCGGCGTTAGCTGCTTGTACATGTTGTTGAGGAAGTCGAGTTCGCGCGGGTCCTGGGGAGCCAGCACATATCCGTGCGGGCGCTCGGCGATTCCGCTGTATTGCTCAAACCGCAGGACCTTATGCAGATGCCCGCAGTCCTCCGTCGAGGGCACGATTGCGACGTGGTAACGGGCCGCATAGGCCACCAGAGCGTTCCAGTCGGAGCGCGACAGGGTGTCGCTGAGCACGCCCCAAAGCGGCTGTCCGTTCAGCCGGAATGAGTCTTCCATGTACATGTACAGTTGATTCATCTTGAACTGCGCAATCCTGCGCACGACGCCCTTCAGATAGCTGAGCTTGGGGACGGGGCCGCGGCTCATGTCAACCTGGACGCCGCGATATTTAAGGGCGGGCCAGTCCCTTACGCTGACCCCCAGAATCTCGGCTCCGCCGGCGTTTGGAACTACAAGCTGGCGCAAAGTCTGCGCGCCGTAGAACAGCCCCGCGCTGTCTTTGCCGGCCACCAACACGCTGCCGGGCGAAACATCCAGAACATAACCCTGGCCGCCCACTCCTTCCGCGCTGAGGCCCCGGCTTCGGAGCAAGGTTCGCACCTGTGATTGTCCGGACAATCCCATGATGATGGCGGGCGTTGCCTTGGGGGGCTCGGTTAAACCGACAATAGGAAACTGGCGGCCGGTAACGAGTTTAAGTTCCCGCTGGACGCTCTCGGCTGCGTAACGATCCTGGTGGGAGAAGGGCGAGAGAAGCACAATCTCAAGCTTCGAGCTTACCTGGAACGGCTCCGCTTTGCTTTGCAGATAACGGGGCTGGGGGATCAGCAGCGGCTCGATGGCCAGAAGGTTGCTGGTCAAAGTGCAGGCGCCAAACACGATGAGGAATGAAAGCAAACATCGCGCCGGAGTGCAAAACCGGAAAAGATTCGAGCGTTTCATGACGGCCTCCAGAGGAATTGGAAAATAACCCGGCGCAAAGCCGGTTTGACGGCATTGGAAAACAGCGAGTGTAGTCAGTCCACTTGCACATGTCAAGGATTGCCTGCGCGCTTTGACCGAGCGTGGGTGGCCCTGCCGGCTCCTCGGAACAGATGCCTCGCGCCCGGTTGGATCACGGCTCGCCATAAGCATTCCCCGGCCTGTGAGGCTATAATAAGATATCTCCGATTGAGCAGCCGTCTACTAAGGGGCCATGGACTTCAAGCTTGTTTCCGACTATTCGCCGCGAGGCGACCAGAAAACGGCCATCGAGCAACTGGTGGGCGGCGCCGCCGACGGCAAACAGCACCAGGTGCTGCTGGGCGTAACCGGCTCCGGGAAGACCTTTACCGTGGCCAAGGTGATTGAGACGATTCAGCGGCCGGCGCTGGTCTTGGCGCACAACAAGACACTTGCCGCGCAGCTCTATCACGAATTCCGCAATTTTTTCCCGCAGAATGCCGTGGAATATTTCGTCAGTTACTACGATTACTACCAGCCCGAAGCCTATATCCCCTCCGGTGACGTCTACATTGAGAAAGAGGCCACTGTTAACGATGAACTCGACAAGCTGCGGATGTCGGCGACCCGGTCGTTGTTCGAGCGCCGCGACTGTTTGATCGTAGCCAGTGTCAGTTGCATTTACGGCCTGGGTTCGCCGGAAGCTTATTACGGCATGCTGCTGATGCTTGAAAAAGGCCAGAAAATTTCCCGCCAGGACGTCCTGCGGCGGCTGGTTGAGATCCTGTACGAGCGGAACGACATGGACTTCCGGCGCGGAACGTTTCGCGTGCGCGGCGACGTGGTTGAGGTGTATCCGACTTATGACGACAATGCCTACCGGATTGAGCTTTGGGGGGACGAGGTTGAATCACTCGCCCAGATTGATCCGCTCCTCGGTCAGGTCAAGCAGACCTATACTCGCCTTCCCATCTACCCTCGCACTCACTACGTCGTGCCACCCGAGCAGCGCGAGTTGGCCGTCGAAAGAATCTTGAGCGAGCTTGAGTGGTGGCGGGGCGGGCTGGAAAAAGAGGGGAAGCTGGTGGAGGCGCAGCGCATCCACCAGCGAACGATGTTTGATGTGGAAATGATGAAAGAGATGGGTTACTGCCACGGCATTGAAAACTATTCACGGCATCTTTCCGGACGCCTGCCCGGCGAGCCTCCTCCCACGCTTCTCGACTACCTGCCTCAAGACGCGCTGATGTTTCTCGATGAGAGCCACCAGACGGTTCCGCAGCTTCACGGGATGTTTCGGGGCGACCGCTCGCGCAAGCAGACCCTGGTGGATTACGGTTTTCGGCTGCCTTCGGCGCTCGACAACCGTCCTCTGACCTTTGAAGAATTCGAGCACCGGGTGGGCCAGGTTATTTATGTCTCAGCAACTCCGGGGCCTTATGAGCTGACGAAAACGGGCGGGGAAGTTGTCGAACAGATTATCCGGCCGACCGGCCTGGTGGACCCCGAAATCGAAATCCGTTCGACGCGCAACCAGGTGGATGACCTTCTGGATGAAATCCGCGCGCGGGCCGAGGCCAACGAGCGCGTTCTGGTGACGACGCTGACCAAGCGCATGTCGGAGGATCTGGCGGAGTACTATTCCGAAGTCGGAGTCCGCTGCCGTTACTTGCATTCCGAGATTGAGACTTTGGAGCGGGTTAAAATCCTTCGCGACCTGCGGCGTGGCGAGTTCGACGTGCTGATTGGCATCAATCTGCTCCGGGAAGGGCTTGATCTGCCGGAAGTTTCGCTGGTGGCGATCCTGGACGCTGACAAAGAGGGCTATCTGCGCTCCGCTGGCGCTTTGATCCAGACGATGGGACGCGCCGCCCGGAATCTCCACGGGAAAGCCATCCTATACGCCGACCGGACGACCGATTCTATGGGCCGGGCGATTGCGGAAACCAACCGCCGGCGCGCCAGGCAGCTTGAGTACAACAAAGAAAACGGCATTACACCCGAAAGTATCATCAAGCCCGTTGATATGGTGCTCGCGGCCATTGTTGAAGCGGACTACGCGACGGTGCCGAGAGAAGCTGATCTCGAAGACGTGACTTCACAGGATCAACTGGAGGCGCTCGTCGCCAGCCTGGAAAAACAAATGCGGGAAGCCGCCAAAGAGTTTGAGTTTGAAAAAGCCGCCCAACTGCGCGACCGCGTGAAAGCCTTGCGCGAAAAAGGAGCGGGCATCACGCCGGTTGTGGCCGGCGCAAAAGGCGGGCAAAAGCTGGAGAAAGACTAAGGGGCGCTATGCTCGCGGTCGGCGGATTGGACCGGGCGATGGCGTTCGACGGGCTCCCTGTGGGGCAACCCTGCCTTGACCAAGGGCCATATCCAGCGGCGAACCCCCACAAAAACGAAGGCGGCGGCAACGGCGGTATAAAAGAGTAAAACCAGGATAATAAAAACTGTCGACGCGTCGTCCATAAGGTCCAGCGTTCCGGCGGAGTTTTTCTTCCTTAATTACGTTTAGATGCACTTCATCGTCAAGTGTAACCAAAGAAATCGGGAGATTTTTATTGAGCAAGCGCCGGCAACCCAAAAGTGAGAAGGAAGTTAGCGTGGCAATCATCGGGCCGGGACGCCTGGGCCAGGCGATGGGAAGGTTGCTGCTTGAAGCCGGGATCGCAATCGACTTTGTGGCCGGGCGCCGGATGGAGCAATCAAGACGCGCCGTCCGCTTTATCGGCGGCGGAAAGGCCGTGAGCCTGGTTGCGCCTCGGTTGGGTGACGCGCGTGTGATTTTGATCACCACTTCCGACGCCGCCGTGGGCTCCGTGGCGCGCCAGGTGGCTCTCTGCCGCGACGATTGGTCGGGTCGGGTGGTTCTTCACACCTGCGGGTCCTTGCCGGCGTCCGCGCTCGAGACTTTCAAACGGCGCGGCGCATGGACGGCTTCGCTTCACCCTTATCAGACGGTTCCCACGCCCCGGGCCGGTGTCCGCAACCTGGTGGGAAGTTTTTGGGCTCTCGAAGGCGACCGGCAGGCTAAGGCGCTGGCTAAACGCTGGGTCAAGGCGCTTCAAGGGACTTCTTTCGAGATTTCACCGAAAGCCAAGTCCTTATATCATCTCAGCGCATTTCTGGTTTGCCCCACGGTTGTCACGCTGATGGACTGCTCGCAAAAACTTTTGCAGGAAGCCGGCGTGCCTCGCAAAATTGCGAAGCCCATGCTGGAGCGGTTTGTGGGAGAGACGGCAAAGAACTTTGCCGAACTCGGGACGCGGAAGGCTTTGACCGGCCCGGCCGTGCGGAGCGATTGGGAAACTCTCGAGAGGCACCTCGACCAACTTCGCCGCTTTGCGCCGGAGGTGGTCCCGGCGTACCGGGAGCTCGTCCGCCTCATGTTGAAACTTGCGGGTGTGGCTCCGGCAAAGTCCTCCGCCTTCAAGTGAATGGTGGACAACTGAAATGGCGATGCCTGAAATCAAAAGGGCGGGGAACTGATCCCCGCCCTTTTGAACGCCGCCGGGTCCTTACGGGCTCCCGGTTTTACTTTTTGAGGCTGCTGTTTAGTACATGCCGCCCATGCCGCCGCCCATGCCGCCTCCCGGAGGCATGGCGGGACCCTTATCTTCTTTTTCCGGAATCTCGCTGACCAGCGCCTCGGTGGTGAGCAGCAATGAGGAAATGGAAGCAGCGTTCTGGAGAGCGGTGCGGGTGACCTTGGTGGGGTCAATCACGCCGGCCTCAACCAGATCCCCGAAGGTTTCCGTCTGAGCGTTGAAGCCGAAGTGCGGGTTCGAGTTGCCCCGGACCTTTTCCACGACCACGGCGCCTTCCCATCCGGCGTTCGTTGCAATCAAGCGGACGGGCTCTTCGAGCGCCCGCTTCACGATGTTGATGCCGATCTGCTCGTCTTCCTGCGCCTTGAGCTTGTCAAGCGCTGAAATGGAGCGGAGCAGCGCGACACCGCCGCCCGGCACGATGCCTTCCTCGACCGCAGCTTTGGTGGCGTGCATGGCGTCTTCAACGCGCGCTTTCTTCTCTTTCATTTCGGTTTCGGTCGCCGCGCCCACCTTGATTTGGGCAACGCCGCCGACCAACTTGGCCAGCCGCTCTTGCAGCTTCTCGCGGTCGTAGTCCGAAGTTGTTTCTTCGATCTGCGCACGCATCTGCTTGACCCGGCCTTCGATGGCGGCACTCTTGCCCGAGCCTTCGACGATGGTCGTGTTGTCCTTGTCAACGGTGACCTTGCGGGCTTTGCCAAGGTCTTCCAGTTGCACATTCTCGAGCTTGATCCCCAGGTCTTCGGTGATGGCCTTGCCGCCCGTCAGGATCGCGATGTCTTCGAGCATCGCCTTGCGGCGGTCTCCAAAGCCCGGAGCCTTCACCGCGCAGCACTGCAGGGTTCCGCGCAGCTTGTTGACCACCAGGGTGGCCAGGGCTTCGCCATCGACTTCTTCCGCGATGATGACCAGGGGCTTGCCGGACTTGGCAATCTGTTCGAGCAAGGGAAGCAGATCCTTCATCGAACTGATCTTCTTTTCATGAATCAGGATCAGGGGATTCTCAAGCGCGCACTCCATGCGCTCCGGATCCGTCACAAAATAGGGAGACAGATAGCCGCGGTCGAATTGCATGCCCTCAACGACTTCAAGCTCCGTTTCCATGGTTTTGGACTCTTCCACCGTGATCACGCCATCCTTGCCGACCTTCTTCATGGCCTCGGCGATGATCGTCCCGATGGTGTAGTCGTTATTGGCCGATACCGCGCCTACCTGGGCGATCATGGAGCCCTCGACAGGTTTTGAAATCTTTTCAAGGTCGCCCTTTACATGCTTTCTGGAACCATCCTTTGCTGTTTCGTCGTAGCCACAGATGCTGCGCACGGCGGCTTCGATGCCGCGCTTGATCGCCATGGGATTGGCGCCCGCCGCGACGTTCTTGACTCCTTCGCGGAAAATAGCTTGCGCCAGGACGGTTGCGGTGGTGGTGCCGTCTCCCGCCACATCGGAAGTCTTTGAGGCCACTTCACGCACCATCTGGGCGCCCATGTTTTCCATTGCGTCCGGCAGCTCGATTTCCTTGGCCACGGTCACGCCGTCTTTGGTGATCGTGGGGGAACCGAACTTCTTGTCGAGAACCACGTTGCGTCCTTTCGGGCCCAACGTGACTTTCACGGCGTCCGCCAGTTTATTCACTCCCCGGAGAATCGCCTGGCGGCTCTCTTCGCCATGTACAATTTGCTTTGCATTCGCCATCTTTAAATTCCTCCAAATTTTCCCGCCCTGCGGCTCTCAGGCCTGTTAGCGGTCTCTAAAATTTTCACTGCGATTTGTTGCCGATCTCTTGAAACCAGTTACTTCTTGCCTCCGGCGGCGCTTTTTGCCGCCTCAAGGACGCCCAGAATTTCGTCTTCGCGCAGGATCAGATACTCCTGACCATCGATTTTGATGTCGTTTCCGGAATACTTCCCGAACAGGACACGATCACCAGCTTTCACATCCAGGGGGATGAGCTTTCCGTCTTCGGTTTTCTTGCCAGCGCCGACGGCGACAACTTCTCCTTCCTGGGGTTTTTCCTTGGCCGTGTCCGGAATAATGATTCCGCCTTTCACGGTTTCCTTCTCTTCTACCCGCTTGATCAGGATTCGGTCATGCAATGGCCTTAACTTCATGTTCAACTTCTCCTTTCCATTTTCCCAAGTGTTATCCGTCTAAAGACAGCCCGCCCCGAACACCCTCACAGTAAGGCTGCCAAACGCATTCCACTTGTATTTTGCAGTGTATTGAAATAAAAGCATTTATTGTGAAAGACAAACGCTACCCACGATTAGCACTCTCGGTTGACGAGTGCTAATTTATAACATTAGACCCTTTCTGTCAAGGGCTGAGGCTTGCCGGGTAGTGGGTCAGTTCGGCTGGCTGGCTGCAAAGCTGCGGCCCCATTTCAGGGAATCGTCAGAACCGAACCGGGCAAGCCGTTTGCAGGCCTCGCCGCTCATCTGTGCCCACGCTTAAGAAACAATCTGGGCTGGGCCATGGGGCGAGATGGCATTGGGATCCGTGACCTTGGCGCCTCGGGGAGCCGGGACCGGCCCGCGTAACAAAGGATCGTTCGTCGAGCGCATCCAGCGGTCCAACCGCTTCCTCATCTCCTCCAACCTGGGTCTGTGAGATGCGTCGCCAGCCAGGTTGTTTCGCTCATTGGGATCAAAGAGCAAATCGTATAAGGCTTCCGGAGCGACGGCTTGTTGGGCCCATCCATTTTCCACCCATTGGGCTTTGCTTGGCCCGTCATCGCAGTTGGGCAGAACCGGATGAAGGCGTCCTCCGTAATGGCGGATGTACTTCCATCTTTTGGTCCGCACGGCGCGCTTGGGTTCATAGGACGCATGATAGTTAACTTCGGCAAAGACCTCGTCATTGATCTCCTGTCGTTCGCCGCGCAGCACGGGCAGGATTGAGCGTCCCTGGAGCCAATCGGGCGGGTTGATCTTGAGCAGTTCGCATAGGGTAGGATACAGATCCAGTTGCGAGATCAGCGAGTCGCAAACTTTGCCGCCCGTGAATCCTCCGGGGCCGCGCATGACCAGATGGACGCCCATTCCACCGTCATAAAGGTTGCACTTCATGGTCGGGAAGGCGATGCCGTGATCCGTGGTGGAAATCACCAAAGTGTTTTCGGCAAGTCCCGTTGCCTCGAGCGCAGCCAGCACTTCGCCAACGCCCCAGTCGAGTTGGCGCACGGTGGCATGAAAGTTGGCCATATCGTGCCGGCTGGCCGGTGCGTCGGGAATGGGAGGCGGGGGCTCGATGCAACGCCAATTATCGGCGGGTCCTGCCTTGCGATACGTTCGGTGCGTTTCATGGTAGCCCACCGTCAGCCAGAACGGCTGCTTGGGGCTCGAATGCAGGAAGCGCACGGCCGCCGGAGTGACCTGCTCGACATGGTTGCTCCCGAAAGTTTCAACATGGTCGTAGCCGATCGTGCGGGGGTCTTTGGCAATATGCTGTAGGCCGATTAGCGCTGAAGAGTATTCCGCTTCCCGCCGCAGCGTCCGGACGATGTGGTGCTGGTAGCCGTTGGGCGTCATCGAAAAGCCGCGGTTCACCAGTCCCAGCATCCCGTTGCTGTGCGGACATTCACCCGTCAGGAGGCTTGCCCGGCTGGGAGAGCAAGTGGGAGCCGCGCAATACACCTGGCGGAAGAGAATACCTTCCGACGCCAGGCGCTGGATGTTGGGCGTCGGAACCGAATAACCGTAAGGGCTGGTGAAGCGGCCGGTATCGTGGGAATGAATATAGAGGATGTTGGGTCGCCGGGCCGTGGGCCCAGGAGAGCTTTGGGCCGCGTCCGAGGACAATGCGGCGCCAACGACGCCAGCCACGGAAGCTTTGAGAAAATCTCTCCGGCCTGAACTTGAAGCGGGCTGCGAAAACGAGTCACTCCGGATCTTCATCGATGAACCTCCTGACGCTTCTGTGGCTCAGCTGGCCGATGCCATCCAAAGAGCCTTTCCTGCATTTCCTTGGCCTTCTCTTTGTAGGCTGGCAACAACGCCAGATTCTTCATTTCGTGGGGGTCTGCGCGAAGGTTGTAAAGCTCCGGCGTGTCGTTCACATAATAGCAATACTTATAGTCTCCACGGCGAATCATATAGGCCGGGTGGGCGGAGGCGAGACCATGTTCGGCAAAAATCGTGGTTTCCTCGGTTCGATGGGGTTCCCGCAGGTTGGACACAAAGCTGGTTCCGTCAATCCCGGTGGGGGCCGGTATTCCACACATCTCGGCGAGCGTCGGCAGCACCTGTACAAGGCTTACGGGAGTTTCGCACCGGCTGTTGGCGGAGGTCAGCCCGGGGGCGCGAACCAGCAGCGGAACTCCCACGGAGGGCTCGTAGAAAACCGTTTTCCCCCAAATTCCATGCGCTCCCAGCATGTCGCCATGGTCAGCCGTATAGAGGACGATCGTATCGTCCTCCAGACCCAATTCTTTCAGCGCTTGCAGAACCTTTCCCACACAATCATCGGTCTGCGCCAGGCTGGAATAGTACTTGGCAATCCTGCGCTTTGCCTGTTCCGGATCTCGCAATTCCGGAGTCGCTCCGTTGTATTCGATATGTTCTCGGATCAAGCGCGGGACCGTTGCAAGGTCCACCTTGCCCCACGTATCGGGCAGCTTGATGTCCGGGGCGCGGAACATCTTTGCAAACCGCTCGGCGGGCGTGAACGGATCATGGGGTTTCAGGAACGAAGTGACCAGCAGAAACGGGCGCTTCGTTCCGAAGTTCTTCAAAAAACGGATGGACTCTCGGGCGACAAAACTCTCAAAGTGGTCCCTCTCCGCCAAACCTGAGGCACGTCCCACCATCGAGTATCCTTCGCGATTGTCCCTCTCGATGACTCCTGTCCACGGGTCGCCGTAGTCCCTCCACAAATCGTTAATCTGCGGCAGTCCCGAACCTGAGTTCGGATAGAAAATTTCTTCAGCCCGCAACTTCGTCTTGGGTCCCAGATACTGATACCAGTCATTGAAATCCAGCTTGTACTCAAACCCGTGGGTCTGCGCGTCCACAAAGTGCATTTTGCCTACCAGGCCCGTCATGTACCCCGCTTGCCCAAAATAGTGAGCGATCGTTTTGTGCTCGGAAGGCCAGGGAAAAGTATTGTCGTACGTCTTGTGATGATGGTCGTAAAGGCTGGTCAGCAACGAGGCCCGTGAAGGAACACAGACTGGGTCCGCGCAAAAGGCATGGTCAAAACGGAGCCCGCTTTCGGCGAGCCGATCCAGATTGGGGGTTTTCGCTATCGTGTTGCCCCGAATCCCCAGAGCCTCCGGCCGGTGCTGGTCGGCCATCATTAAGAGGACATTCTTGGGCTTTCCTGAGCGCCCTAACGGGGCTGCTTTCCCAAGCGGCCCTTCCAGAGCCGCGGCCTGCGCCAATCCCGCACCCGCCGTGAGCGCCCCCAGAAATCCTCTGCGGTTCAGTCCTGACATGCTACCCTCCTTGCTTGAGGATTGTGCCCGCCTCAGTTCGACTTGGGCCGCGCCACGAGCGCTCACGCCGTTGTTGAGATTCCTGCCGTGCCCGGTTTGGCGCATTCCCGTCAAAAGGATCTTGCGTGGTCGGCCGGAATACCGGACCAGCATTTTTTACCACTTGCCGCGCAAGAGTGCAAATCAGCGGCTCGATCGGGCAACGGCCCATCAGCAACTTCGCGGCCCGTTGCCGGAAGCGTATAATGGTGAGGAAATTATGTTTGGACTCTCTCACGCTGCGATGTTATCCCGCCTCAACTCGGGGCCGGTCAAGGAAACAATCCGAAGAGGGAGCGGTCCCCTGGCCCTGGGAGTGCTGAGCCTTTTTTCTCTCTGCCGGCCGGCTAAGCTTTCTGCAAATCCTCCACTCGCGGCTGGCAAAGAAATCGCCGTGCTTTCGGTTGTGGGTTTCCGGGTGCCTTTTCGCTCGCTCGGAACCGCTGGCCGGAGCCAAATGGTGAATTCCCGCCCCGCGCCCTCGGCGATTGAAATGGCCCTCGGAAACGTCCATACGCCGAGCCTTAAAGATGTGGCCGTGGCGCTTGGAATAACCACCCCTCAGATGGGCGCCCAATCGCTTGGATCATCCGAGGCGGGAATGGAAGTTGTTGGCGACTTAGATGGAGACGGTGTTCCCGAAGTGGTTGTAGAGTGGGCGCCGCCTGTCCGGCCCGGCCAGGAGCAAACAGCAAGAGAGCCCAAGCTTTATATGCTTTCCTGGGATGGAAACGAGTGGCAGGCTTCCCATCTGATGAATGTGGTAAACCCTTTTGGGCTTCAAGTTTTGCCAGGGTCGCGAGGCGCGGCGCGGCTGGTTGCCGTGGTTGTATCGGAGGGCGTCACGGCCCTGCCTTATCCGGTCATCTTCCAGTTCTGGAAACACGCGGCGCAAATGCTCTGGGATGGGCGGTCTGATTCCAGTTTCTATACGGCCTATGATTACGGAGCGGTGCAATTCAAAGCGGAGGGCGGTGGCGGCTTTCCTGAGATGATTGCTTCCGGCCGGGCGGATCCGGGATTGCTTGTTTTTCCCAAAGATCCGAAAGAGAACGGCCGCGGTTTTGAGGAGACGACAATCTACCGGTGGAAAGACAACGCCTACGCGCCGGTCCGGACCGAATACGGGCAGAATGCGGACTATACGATCTACCGATTTATTGCGGCCTTGCACCTCCACGAGTTTCGCGCGGCTTATGCTCTGATCGACCCTCGGCCATTTCTAAAGACCGCTAAGCCCAGCCTCAAACTCTTTCGCGAGAGCGTGGAGAAGGAATGGCCGGAATTTTTGGACGACCGGATTTTTCAAATTCCGGACGGCTCGAGCGGCTCCGCCGGCCATGTTTTTACCTTGACGCTGGAAAGTGGCGCCCGCTACATCTACCATCCAAGCATTACCGCCGGCCCGCGTTATCTTTTGACCGGCCTCCAACGCGAGAAAAAGAAGGCGAGCGAAGAGTAGTTGGCCTGTGGGGAGTGGGTGAGTTGAGCCAACCCTGAAAGAGGCTGGGAAATCCTTCGCTTATCGCCCTGCAGTTCCGGCGGCAGGGCGCGGCCGCAGGCTAGCCTGCATCGCTTTGCCCGCATGCTCTCGGACGCTGGCAAGTTCGCCTGTCAGGCGGTTGCTGACCTTTTGGAAAGCCGGCCAGTCTTTGCGATCTACGGAGCGAGCGGGCGGCAGTTTAAGGGAAAGGAAGTTGCGGAACCTGCCATCCTCAGCGATCCGGAAATCCAGGTGAGGCCCTGTGGCCAGGCCCGTTTCGCCCGTCAGCGCGATGACCTGCCCCTGATGGACGTGTTCGCCGCGGTGAACCAGAATGCGCGAGAGGTGCAGATAGTAGGTTTCATATCCGTGGGAGTGGTGCAGCCGGACTTCCTTGCCGCCCCCGCCCCGCCAGCCGGCATCATCCACTCGGCCATCCGCCACTGCTTGCACTTTGCTTCCCACCGGAGCGCCGTAATCGATGCCCAGATGCGGCCGGTAGCGTTTCAGAATGGGGTGAAACCGGTGATAACTGAAGCGCGAAGTTATGGGTGCTGCAAACCGCAAGGGAGAGCGTAAAAAGGCCTTCTTGACCGCCTTCCCGCTAGGTGCGTAATAGGCGGGCTGGCCGTCCGGCTCATGGAACAACACGGCTTGATAATCGTGGCCCCCGTTATCGTATTCGGCGGCCAGAATGCGCCCGTAGCCGACGAATTTCCCGTTCAAAATCTTCTTTTCGACCACGACTTCGAATTTGTCGCCTTTTTGCGTATCGGTATTGAAGTCGATGTCCCACCCGAAGATGTCGGCGATATTCAGCGCTAACTGGTCGCTCTCGCCCGCCGCCTCGACCGCTCCAAAAAGCGAGTTCCGGACCGTTCCTCCCACTCCGGCAACATCGACGGCGTAGGGAATCTTGGTGATGCCGGGTCGGAATCCGTCCGATTCCTTCTTGATCCACAACATATGATCGCGGTCGATTTCATAACCGACCTCCCGCAGTTCTCCGGCGCCGGAAGTTACCATTGTCACCTGGTTGCCGGCTCGAACCTCTGCCAGGTTGTAGACCGGGCGCGTGTCCTGGACAAGTTCCTGGACATCGCTTGCCTGAAGCCCCTGGTCCTCCAAGAATTCGCCCATGGTCGTCCGGGGGGGAAGTTCTTTCGTGGTATGCACTTCGCGCTTTGCGGCAATGACTTTGACTTCCTTTGCCGCCAGGCGCTCTTCCCGGACAAGAGATGCTTCGGCCGCGTTTCGCCGTTCGATGATTGTCGCCAGCAGCGACCCTTCCACTGCCAGGAACGCCACGGTGGCAACCGTCAGCCATTTTCCCCAGTGTTTGTTTTTAAGTTTCTCTAAGGACATCATTTGAATGAACTTGCCGTAGCGCATCTCCGCCGACTTTATCACAACTATATATATTGGCAACCCTTTTTTATAGTTTTCTTATTTTCCCTGTAGTAATCGGCAGTTCTCCGGGCGGGAGAACTGCCGTCATATCTATGGGTTTACATGTAAATCTTCAAGCCTCGTCGCTCTAAATCAAGCTAACTGTTCGTGTTGGCAGGACTTGCCGATCTTATTTCATGCTTAATTGAACCCGTTTGAGCGGCGTGATGAGTGCCGGCCCCAGCAGTCCGGAGCGTGGCAGAGGCTTGAACCCGAACAGTTCGCGCGCCTGCGGGGTGTTGTCATCGATCCCGCCCCCGTATAAATCCTTAAGATTAGGCGGCAGCGGGGGAACGCTTTTCCAGCCTGCCACGCGATTGATCAGCGTGTTCGTCACGAGCACCGTCATTTGGTTTTTGCCCGGCCGCAGGTTGGAGGTTACGTCCAGTGTCTGCCCGCGCATCCAGATCACGCCGATGCGTTTTCCGTTGAGTTCCACGTCGGCAATGTTGCCGACGGCGCCCAGGCTCAGCCGGAGTTGAAGGTCGTCCGCAAGGTAGGCGGCCGGCAGGTTGAAGGCGATCGTATAACGCCCGGTTCCGCTAAAGTGCTGGGTGGCGGGGTAGTCGGTCCATGAGATGAGCCTCGACAAAGTCGCTTCCACTCGGGGGAAATCCTTGCCTTCCAGAATCAGCCGCCATTCGCCGTCAATCTCAAAAGGCGCGGGAAGGGATTGCACCTTGATGCTGCGAACCCCCGGCCTGCCTATCCCGTCCGGGGCCACGATATGCGTGCCATTTTGGGTGGCCAGGGCGGTGATGCCCTCCGGACCCATTTTCAGGATTTCCGCAAAGGTGCTGTAGGCGATGTGCGAGGACTTCCCTTTTGCGAACACGAAGATCGTCGACTCGAACGCCGCCAGCCTGACCGGCAGTAGTGTGCCTCCGGCCCGCTGGCTGTACTCGTGCAGGGCCTTCATCTCGCCGTTGTAGGGATTCCACTGCTGCGGCGCCTTTCCGGAAACGCGAAACGCCACGCGCATGTCAACGGGGTGGTCTTGAACGTTCGAGACAAAGTAGATGTCCGCCTCGGGCAGTTTCCGGTGCATGAAGGTGAGGCCGTTGTTCTCACGCAGGTCCTCGCGGACAAAGTCGATGCCGAAATCCGGCGTGACATAGCGCCGCAGGGTGTTTACGAAAGGGTCGAACACGCTCGAGCGGCGATCCAGCACCGCCGTGCGGTCGAGGACCAGTTTGATAAAGTGCGTCTGACCCTGCCCGTATCGATGCGCGCCCGTGCCATTGAGCCCGACGGGCTCGCGGAACATCTCGGCGGCGATCGAGCGGACTTCCGCGTCCTGCTGCTGGTAATCGGCCAGGCCGGTTGAGGCGCCGGGAATCTGTTCGAGCGCCACCGCCACTCCGCCCTGCCGGACGAATTGCTGGACCCGCTTCATGCTTTCAAGCGGCAGCGCGTGGATGTTCGGAAGGATCAGGATGCGGTAGGCAAGGTCTCGCACCTTGATCCTGCCGTTTGAAAGGTCCGCGTGGCGTTGCAGCACGTCATCGTTCAGCAGATCGAAATTATAGCCGTTCGATAGAATCAGCTTTCCGAGGTCGCCCCAGTTGAAATCCCGCGTCCAGCGGCGCACGTTCAGCATGTCGAGGGTCCACTGGTTGGCAAGCGGGGAATACACTGCGATATCGGCCACAGGGTGGCCGTGGCGAAGCAGCGCCGAGCAGCGCGCCACGTAGTCGCTGAGCACCCGGTAGTATTTCCACCAGACGTTCACCGGGCTGATTGTGATTTCCGCGCCGAAGCGCCGCGACGGCACAAACTCGCGTTCCGGCGTGCCCGTAAACCCGGAGTTGTAAAACTTGTTGGCGCCCCAGCGAAGGAACATATCGCTGGCAATTTTCATCTCTTCCAGCGTTGACCGGCCGGGCTGCCAGTGGAGGAACGTGTAGGCTTCCACGCTTACCATGTTGCGCCCATACAAATGGGCGCCCGAGGAAACATAGGCTTTGGGACCAATCCGCGTGTCGAACCAGGGCACGGCGTCTTTCTCGCCCGCCGTAACCTCCATTTCCGGGATGTCGGTTGCCCCGGCGCCCTGGATATTGTCGGTGACGAAGCCGTAGGCCTGAACGCGCCCGCGGACGCCGTTGCGGTGGCACCAGCCGAGGAACGTCCCGAAGAAAGAATCCATGCCGGTTTCCGCCAGGAATTGGTTCGTGTCATAGCGGATCTTGGGCGACAGGTTGTCCACTTCAAACCAGAGGGCGGGAAGATAACGTTCCAGATCGTAGCCCTGGCGCTTCTTGAATTCCGCCAGCAATTCGTTGTTCCAATAAATGCCGTTGCGGTAGATGGGCACCTCAAAACTGTCGCCGAACATGGATTCCACCGTTTTGCCGAACTCGTCGCCGAAGTGGGCGCGGAATTTCCCGCCCAGGGTGTCGCAGTAATACTGCATGGCGTCTTTGCTTAAATGATCGACGACATCTTTGACCCGGCAGTCAACCAGCCAAAACGCCATCAGCCGCCAGCGGCCCGGCGGAATATCCCAAGTGAGCCGGCGTCCTTGGGCGTGAGCCGTGAGGACGGTCAGCGAGGATTCTTCGATAGCGTCTCCCGAGATCCTGCCGGCCACGACCGACATCAGCCGGTCTTCCGGCAGGATTTTCGGCCGTGACCGCGGATGGTCGAGGGGGTTCAGCACCGCCTCCGTCGGCAGGTCTCCCTGGAACGCCCGGCCTCCTTCAAGATCAATCGAACTCGCCAGAAGATTCTGGCAGCGATAGCGCTTTGGAACCCATTCGCCTCCCCAAACCCAATACGGCCCGCCAAAGTTGAGCGAAAACTCCATGTTGAGCCTTTGCGCTTCATGGATGGCGTGGGTCACCAAGTCGAAGTAGGCGGGCGAAAGATACGGGTGGTTGCCGCGCTCGTAGACCGGTGCCATGGTGATCTGCTCGACGCCGCCGATGCCCTGGTCGTGCATCTGTTCGAGCTGCCAGGTGATGTCTTCCTTGGTCAGCGCGTTGCCCATCCACCACCAGCGGGTATGCGGCCGGCAGCTTACCGGAGGCTCAAGAAAGCTGTGGCTCATCTCATCGAGCGACCCTTGCGCTTCGGCGGAGATATCCTGGCCGGGCGTTCCGCTCTTGGCGTTCAAGGCCGGCACGCCTGCGTTCAGCACAGACGCGTGCGCGGGGATCAGGCCGGCTCCCGCGGCTCCCGCGGTGGTTTGCAAGAATTTACGGCGGCTCATGCCAGCCTGATCGGTGGATCCTTCGATGTTTTCGTTATCTCTTTCGCTCATTTAGTCTCCTTCTATTTCCAGAACCGCCAGATTGAGTTTAATTCCCGTGATCCTTCTTCTCAGTTCGCATTCAGCACATTTGGGGAAATTTACCATCGCCCGTTGCTAAGCAATGGCGCTGGTCGCTTGCTGTGTTGCGCATTAAGGCTTCATGGCCGTATGTTGATCGAGCGGCAATTCTACAACACGTACGTCGGTATCTCGATCCCGCAAGACAGCCAGCACCGCTCCGGTTGAATCAGCCACAACGCTTCCGCCTCCGTAGGTATATCCCTTCCAGGGACCATGGGTCATCTCTCCCACCAGGTCCGTTCCAACCGTGGGACACTTCCATAACTTGGCGCGGCTTGAAACCAGGCGTTCGAGGTCCTTCTCGTGCGCGGGCCACTGATTGGCCGGCGCGGCCCACCCGTAGGGAACAAGCATTAGATCCGGCTTCAAGCTCGCCATCCGCCGGACGTACGCATCCGTGAACGTGTCGGCGCAGATGACGACGCCAATGCGGCCAAACGGCGTATCGACGACGCCGATGCCGCTGGGTTTGCCCCTCGAGTAAGGTGGCTTCATCAACTGCGGCAGCACCCTGATCTTGCGATATTTCCATAGGAGTTTGCCGGTCTTCGCCACCAGGATGGCCGAGTCATAGAGCTGCTCTCCGTCTTGCTCATCGAGCCCGATCGAGATCATCATCCGGTACTTGCGGGCCAGGGCCGCAATGCGGTCGCTGTCTGCGCCCGGGATCGGAGTCGCCAGGGTATGCGCGTCAGGATTTTCCCAGCCCAGGATCGAGGATTCGGGAAAGGTTGCAATGTCAGCGTGCTCGGCGCGCGCGGCCTTGAGCGCGTACTCAATACGGCGGAAGTTCCCCTGCCGGTCGCCGTCAATGACCAGGATCTGGCAAACGGCAACCCGCACCTGGGCGTGGCAGACCGCTGCCAGCGACATGGTGGCCGATAAGCCGATAGCGAGCTTTGAAACGGCCGTCCGGTGCGGGACCTTGTCGCGATGCGTTTTCGTTCTCCGCCGTTTTAGCGGCATAAAGGGTTTCTTTTTCGGCGGCTCAAAAGTCACCGGTCCTTCCGCAGCCTGCAAGCGGCTGCGCAGCAAAATGTCCATCGCTTTCTGGGCATTCACTTTCCGGGTTACGCTGTGGGCAACTCAAGATTGTAATGCAGGATCTCTTCGCGGCCCTCCATGTTGGCGCGGGCAACGATCTCACCCTGCGCCGAGTAGATCACGCTGCCGCCCAGAGTCTCCTTGGTTACCGAACGTCCCACGCGGTTTGTCACCAGCACCGGAGCTTCAATCGTCCTGGCGATCCCGGCGTAGTCTTCAAAGGACGAAGCGTTGTGGCGGTTGATGGGGAAGAAAACCACCTGCGGTTCAAGTTCCGCGACCCGATGGATGCGACGCCTGGAATTGCTGTCGGCGCAGATCAAGCAGGTGGCCCGCACCCCGCCGATTTCGAAAGATTCCGGCCCCGTGCCCGGATCAAAGCGCGCCCACTCATCGCGGTAGTCCAGGTCTGCCGGTTCATGCCACAGCCAGGTCTTGCGATAGCGGTAGAGATAACCCTTTGGCCCGACAAAGACGGCCGAATCATAAATCCGGCCGTGATTCTTCTCGGCAAGGCCGAACCCAATCATGACGCCCAGGCGCTTGGCCACCCCGATCATGCGCGTTGTGGACTTTCCTTCGGGTACCGCCTCGGCGATTTCGCCGGCTTTATCCACGTAATCGCACACGGTCAACTCGGGGAACTGAATCCACTTTGCGCCGCCCCGGGCCGCTTTCTCGGCGAGGCGTTCCATGTTGTCGAGGTTCCGCTCGATTTCGCCCGCCACGGAATCGCTTTGCACCAGCGCCACAGGCGTTTTTACGATTCCTTCGGCGGTTCGGTTTTCAGGCTTCATGCTTGCTCACTCCAGCCCGGCGACTGTTCAGGGCTCCCGAAAACTGCCTGCGGCTCCTGCCCATGGCCCTATTTTCCTTTTCCCAGAAGGTATTGGCTCACTTCCGGGTTATGCCGCGGGAATCTCCAGATTGTGATGCAGGATTTCCTCCCGGCCTTCCCCGTTGGCGCGGGCCAGAATTTTCCCTTGCGCTGAAAGAACCAGGCAGCCGCCCAGCGTTTCGTGCGACACCGAGCGTCCCACCCGGTTGGATACCAGCACGGGCGCCCTGATCGTTTTGGCGATCTGGATATAGTCCTTGAGGACGGGAAGGCGCTTGTTGATCGGGAAGAAGACGACCTGCGGTTTCACCCCGGCGGCCCGGTGGATGCAACGCTTGGAATGGCAGTCGGCGCAGATAAAGCAGGTGGCGCGCACCCCGTCGATATCAAAAGGCTCCGGCCCCTGGCCCGGGTCGTACCGCGCCCACTCATCGCGATAGTCCCAATCGTTCGGTTGACGCCACAGCCACGTCTTGTGATAGCGGTGGAGAAGCCCCTGAGGGCCGACGAAGACCAGGGAATCATACATCCGGCTCCGATCCTTCTCAGCGAGGCTGAACGCAATCTTGACGTCGAGGCGCCGGGCCAGCCCGATCATACGCGTTGTGGACTTTCCTTCGGGCACCGCCTCGGCCACTTCGCCGGCCTTGTCCACATAATCGCACACGCTCAGTTCATGAAACTGAATCCATTTTGCGCCGCCCTTGGCCGCCTCTTCGGTGAGGCGTTGCATGTTGTCGAGGTTCCGCTCGATTTCGCCCGCCACAGAATCGCTTTGCACCAGCGCTACAGGAATCTTTTTTGCGGGCGCGGCGTCGTTTGCGGCTGAAGATCCCTCGGAATTCACGCTTGCCAACAGAGGCCCGGCGGCGGCTTCTGCAGCGAGCGTCGTCAAAAACGTTCTACGATTTGAAGACATCCAGTATTCTCTCCTCCTTCCGGTTAGACCCTGCGGCCTTTGCTGATTTTGCTCCGCACGGCGTTTCTTTGCAACCTGTTCCATTCACACCGATATTTGGTAACATAAAAACTTCCGCGGGGCCGAATCCGGCGGGGGCGATTCAAGCTCTCTCTCAAGCCGCAACTGCGCAACGCGGCCGACGGCGGCAGGAAGTGGGACAATGCCTAAAGAGATCAGGAAAGAAGAACGCCGGCAGCCTTACATCAAGTTCAGCCACGTCTACAAATCTTTCGGCGACCTTCCCGTGCTGATCGACGTCAGCTTTGAAGTCCAGCGCGGCGAAATGGTGGTGGTTCTGGGCCGGAGCGGCGTGGGCAAAAGCGTTACGCTGAAACACATCCTGGGATTTTTGCAGCCCGATGAGGGAGACGTTCTGGTTGCGGGCCGGGACGTCACCAGGATGACGGAGGAAGAGCTTTTCGAAGTCCGGCGCCGCGTAACCATGGTTTTCCAGTCCGGAGCGCTTTTCGATTCGCTGACCGCCGGTGAAAACGTGGCGTATCCGCTTCGCGAGCGGTCCGTGCGGGGAGAAAAACTTAGCGAAGACGAAATCCAACAGCGCGTGGACGAACTGCTCGCTCTGGTGGATGTGAAAGAGGTTCGCGACCTGATGCCGTCCGACTTGAGCACCGGCATGAAGCGCGCCGTGGCGGTTGCGCGGTCGCTGGCCGCCAAGCCGGAAGCCATCCTCTACGACGAGCCCACCACCAACGTGGATCCCCTGATGGCGCAGACCATCAGCGAACTCATCTTAAAGCTCAAAAAGCAAACCGGCCTCACTTCCGTGGTGGTCACCCACGACATGATGCTGGCCCGCAAGCTGGCCGATCGCGTGGTCTTTCTGGTTGATGGAAAGGTGGCTTATTTCGGTCCGGCATCGCTCCTTGATGATTCGACTGAGCCCGTCGTGCAGGACTTCATCCGCCTGGATGAGGTTTCTCTTATGAATCAAACTCCTTAGTTTGGAGGACGGATTGGAGAGTCTGTGTGCCAACTGTTCCCAGCCTTGTCATTCCGAGCCCGTTCGCCCTCCGCTTGCGAACGGCCCTGAGCGAAGCGAAGGGGCTCAGGGTAAACTCCGCGAGGAATCTCGCACTGAAATCGCAACGCTTACGAGATTCCTCGTCGCCTGGGCTCCTCGGAATGACACACAACTTGGGTTATCACACAGACTCTGGATGCTGCCGGCTTTGCTGTGGCCAGCGGCGGGAGGCTCGCCGTCGTGATCGCTCGTGGATCAGGACGCGGAGGCGAGTGGCGGCGCAACTTTTCCGGAGGGCAGGGCCTTGGCCTTGCGGCCCGAGGGCGCTGCGCCGTCATGGGTTCCGAAGCGAATCTCCATGGCGGTGTCTTTAGGAAACACCACCTCGCTCCCGCGCGCCATCAAGTGCGAATAGACGGACCAGGCGGTGCCGTAAAACGCGAAGCCCGCCGTGACCGCCTGCGAGCGGGCGGCCATCGCCACCAGGCTACCGACCAGGCCGAAGCTCACGCCGCCCCGCACGGCTCCTCCGGCAACGTCTCCACCCCCGCCGCCTTCCTGGATCGCCCGTTGTCCGGAATCGCCGTCAATCGAAGAGCTGGCCAGAAGAACGTCGATGGCCGGCATCAAGAACTTCGTTTTTGATGAGGTGGCATGCGCTCCGCCTTCGGAGTCGATTCTCAAGTGCGAGGCTTTGGGGACGCTGGCCGCCTGGAGTCCCGCTTCCACCTGGCGGGTGATGCCCTGTGGCAGCTTGATGCGCCGGAACGTGAACCGCAGCCGGCCGTTCCGGCTGAGGTGGCGGGCTGGCACGGCCTTGGTGACAAAGCCTTCCAGCAGCGCGCCCTGGGGCAGAATCAACTGGTGGCGGCTCGAAAAGACGGGCTGGGAGACGATGGCTTCCACGTGCGTACCCTTGTGGTCCGTGCCCGAACTCAAGGGCGTGACAAGCCAGACGTGGACAACGCTTCCCGGCGGAATTCGAGACCCCAGCTTCTCAAACTCTTTTTGCGAGCAGTCTTCCGTGCCCAGTTCCAGCGGCGTTTCAAGCTGCGCGATGAAATGGGTGCCCGCGTTGAGCGACTGGCGATGATAAGGAAGCTGGGCCGAAAGCTGCGCCGTCAGCATTGTCTCCAGGTGCTTTAATTTTCCCGGAGCTTTAAGGGCCGCAAGGGTTTTGTTTTCCTGTTGCTTGATTTGCCGCCGCGCCTCGGCGATTTTTCCGTGAAGCACTCCCGGCTTCTTTTGTTTTGCTCCGCCCGCCACCAGGCGCACCACGTTTCCTTGGCCTTGTGAAACCAGCGTCTCAATGGGCAGTTGTTTCCCGTTCTTGAGCGTCAGGCGGGTGAACTCAATGTGCACGGTGTGGAAAGGCGTAAAGTTGCCGTTGGCCAGGGCAGCCAGCCGCCGCTCTTTGGAGACGGGGTCGATCCTGGTGATGCGCCCGTCCACCTGGCTCCCGGCGGGAATTACCTGGCGGTCAAAGACGTAAACGGGCGCAAGCACCCGCCCTCGGACGGGGGCCCCCACGTGCTTAACGCGCACGGACTTGAGCAAAACCACTCGAATGGGCACGCCCGCCCGCACCGTCAGCGGAATCACCTTTGAGTTTTGGGGATGATTTTGTTTCCGGGATTGGGCCCGGCCAAACGAGGCAACAACGAGGATCATTCCAAGGCATGAAACGGCCTTTCCTCTGTGCATTGCCCGCCTCTTCAGCAGCCGGCCCGGCCCTGTTTGGGCCGTGCCACAAACAAACCTTCAGCGCGGCCAGTGGTCCGTCTTTTAACTTTTTAGGACGCCCCTGAAAAAACTTTTGCGTTGGAAAAAAACGCGCCCGCGCGATCCCGAAACTGATGCAGAGCTTCCGGCCGCAGCGGCGGGCGAATCCTCCCGCGGGCCATGAGCCGCAGCTCTTTAATTCGAGTCGGCCGTGTTGACGTCGACGATCGGGTTGGCGGCCGGAGGCATTTCGCGCGCTGCCACGTTGCGGTCGACCACAAAGGTCAGGTGCGTGCCCTGGAGAAGAACGAGAGCCTTTTCATGTTTGAAAATATTGTAAACCAAAGCCGCGCCCGCTCCGATTGCCGCGCCGTATCCGATGTCCGTCCCAAAGCCGGGCCCGCCGCAGTTGCCGTAATACCGGCAGTCGATTTCGTGGCCCATGCCGACCGTGGCGCCCGCCCCGGCGCCCATGGCGCCCGCGATCGCCGCTCCCTTGAGAGCACTCTTGGCGCTCTTTCCGCACCCCTTGATGGTTCCTTCGTCGTCATTGCCGCTTTTCGCGCAGGGGCTCCCTTGCGCGTCTTCCAGCGTGCCGTTCAGCAGGAACTCGGCGCCGTTTTCCGTGGTAATGTCGTCCAGCACAATGCGCATCTGGCCCACGCCCTTAATGCGCTTCGCTTTCTTGATGAACACCACGTGGCCGTCCACCAGGCTCCCGCGGGGGACGATTACCTTGCCGTTGGTGGTGACCGGCTTTTCGACGAACCCGGTGAATTTGTCGCCGGTCTTGTTGGTTTTGGAAGTCAGGGTGGTTTGCAGCCGCACGTGGAGCGAACTGCCCGCCTGCAGCAGCAATCCCTTATAGGCCTTGGCGGCGGCCGTGTGGGTTGCCGCGCCTTCCATGGCCGGAACGTTGCTTGCGATGGTTGTGCTCTTGCCGGGCGTGCCGGGCTTCTGGTTATTGCCCGTCTGCGCCGCCATCAGAGCAGGGAAGACCGATGCCGCCACCAGAGCCAATCCCAGAGACTTTATTTTCGATTTCATAGGTCTTTTCCGTCCGTTCCCTGGCCTCTGTCTCGATCCTGGCTTTGAGCCTAATATGCGCTTGATCACACCAGTTTGCAAGCGCCATCCACTGTCCATTGGATTCTTATGACGGCCCGCAGGTTGCACCTTTCCCGGCAGTCCGGTTGGTTGCTGAAAAACGCCCCGTAGCCGTGTCATTCCGAGGAGCCGAAGGGTGACGAGGAATCTCGTAATGCTTTTGTTTTCAGAACGAGATGCCTCGCGGAGCTTACCCTGAGTCTGAAAAGCAGATTCCTCGCTTCGCTCGGAATGACACGTACCAGAAGTTTTTCAGCAACTTGCTAGGCAAGTTGGCGCCGAAGGTTTTAGGATAAGGTGTGTCCGCAAAGACCGAGATGACGCTCGACCGCGTGCTTTCCCGTTATGGGATTGCTTCGCGCACCGCCTCGCTGGAGGTGATCCGTTCAGGTCGCCTGCGTGTGAACGGCAAGGTTGAGCGCGACCCGGAGTGCTGGGTTCGGCCGGAAGTTGACGTTGTGGAGCTTGACGGCAAGCGGCTCCGCCCCGTCTCGAAAACCTACCTGCTGCTCTACAAACCCAAAGGAGTGATCACCAGCCACGGCGATCCCGATGGCCGCAAAACCATCTATGACCTGCTCGGCCCCGGCGGACGCTGGGTGGCTCCGGTGGGCCGTCTGGATAAAGATACTTCGGGCCTGTTGCTGCTTACCAATGACACCGAATTCGGCCACGCCGTGATGAGCCCGGAATCCAAAATCAAGAAGACCTACATGGCCAAGATCAATTCCCTCCTTGATGACCAGGTGATCGCGCAGCTTGCCCGCGGCATTGAAATGAAGCGCGGCGACTGGGCCGCGCCCCACAGCGTGCGTCGCCTGGAAGACCGCGGAAAATATACCTGGCTTGAAATCGTGCTGACGGAAGGCAAAAACCGCGAAGTCCGCCGCATGGTGGAAGCGGCCGGCTTTAAAGTGCTCAAGCTCGTCCGAACCCGCATCGGCCCCCTGACGCTTTCGGGACTTGAAGTTGGCAAGTCGCGCCCTTTGACCCACCGCGAAATCACCGCGCTCCGCGGCCGCTAGGCGCCGCCGTTTATCGTCCTGCCATTCAAAGGCCGCACAACTGCAAAACAAATTCGCTGCACTCTTTTGACAAGCGGAAAGGATCGTCATACTCTCCTAAGCATCTTAGGGTAACAATGTGGACCCGCAAGCTCAAATTCTTCCCGGCACGCTCGACCTGCTGATCCGGAAGGCCGTTTCGCTCGGACGCCTGCACGGCTACGGCGTGCTCCTTCGCATCGGGCAGATTTCGCGTGGCGCGCTGGTCGTCGAGCAGGGCGCGCTCTACCCGGCCTTGTTCCGCCTGGTCCGGCAGGGATTGCTGAAAGCCGCGTGGGGCACGTCGGAGAACAACCGCCAGGCCAAGTATTACGAACTCACGGCGGCGGGCCGCAAGCGCCTGCGCGAACAGGCGGAGAGCTGGAACCGTCTGGTTGCCGCCATCGGCGCCGCTCTCAGCGCAGAGCCGAACGAATTATAGGGGCGGTGTCCTCACCGCCCGTTTGTAGCGGTGATCGGCGGCAAGCACTGCTTGCCTGATCGCCGACTTTTATTAGAGGAACCGGCGAACGCAGTTCGCCGCTACAGCGGATTCAGGCCAGGCGAAAGCGGAGGCCGGGCAGAGGTATCCCATGCTCATCGGTGAAGCGCAGCGCAAAGCGCCACGATCCGTGGTCGTTTGAGGACGTGACGGTAAGCTTGCTGCGGCCGCGTTCTAATCTGATGGGAACGCTCCGAACAAAGCGGTATTTATCCCGATAAAGCGCGTAACCGCCCCAGTGCGGCGATTCAAAAACCACCTTGTTTCCCAGCCGGATGGTGACGGCATCGTCCCAGGCCACCTGCAGAACGGCCGCGCGTTCCGTGGGGTTTTCAACGAAGGTGACAAAGTGGGCGGAGGTCTTATCTGTGCCGAGCCAATCGAAGATGTACCGGCAGTCGGTCAGTCCGCGCGGGTCAAAATTGGAATAGGGAAACCAACGAACCGCCTGGTCGCGTCCCGGGTACGGCGTGTAGGTCTGAATGGGCCGCTCAAGCGCCTCAAGCGCGGCGAACTGCGGCAGGGTGTGAGCGTTTCCCAGCAGCCCCAGGATCCACCAGCGGCCGGGCGTTCCAAAGGTCTCGCAAAGCTGATTTGCGGAAAGCTCGCCGCGGTCGAACCGGCGGATGGCTTCGACAAGCGGGCCAAGGCGCGATCCCGAGGCGAGCGCGGGCTTATCCATCAAAATCTGTTGCCAGTCTTTCAGGTTGATGTCAGGCCGCTTCAGGTTCTGCTTCGGGAGCCCGTATTGCTTTTCGAGTTCGGGCGAATAAAGGTACCAGACGGGGCTAGCCGTGAACGACCAGATGTAGCGCTTGGCGGTGGTTCGCAGGATGGCCATTTGCCGGCGAAGTTCGCGAACCTCGTCTTTCCACGGCTGCACCGGATAGTCCATGCCGCCCGTTTCCACACAGTGCAGCGGCCACACGCCCGGCGCGATCGTGCACCGCCGCTTCCAATACTCGGCCGCCCGCTCGCCCGCGAGCAGCGCAACCGCTCCGTCCTCAAAGCGCGTGGTGGCGAGCGTGGTGACGGGATCAGCCAGGCAGTAGCTATATTCCGAGGCCAGATGGAAGCCGCCCGGCGCGTCGCGCGTGGACATCAGGTCAAGCACGCCTAGCTGATAGGCCCGGCCAATGGGGCTGGAACGCAGGTCGCCCGGCAGAAGAAGAATCGCGGCTTCCGGGAAAGCGTCCAGCAAGGCCGCCGCCGAACGCTGCCCTTGCCGGAAGGCCGCCGCCGTAAGGTCGCCCGCCGTGTAATCGTCGTAGCCGTAGATCGGGTTGGAAAGGTCATAACGCCGGTAGGGATATTCAATGTCAATTGCCACGCCGCGGAATCCCAGCTCCCGCGCCAGGCGGCCAAGCGCCGCGAACTGCGTTTCCATGATCCCGGTGAAGGATTTTGTGAGCAGAGATTGCGCTGAGGGCCACCCCCCATCCTGCTCAAAGGCCACATCCAGAAAGTTTTCCGTCACTCCGGCGGCGCGGAGCGATTCGAGGTTCTTGCGCACCGTTGCAACCCACCCGGACTGCTCCGGCGGCACGCCGTTCACGCCCGCAAAGCGCTCGTCGAAGCGCTCCCAACTGCCCACGGTAAAGAAAAAGCCGTCGTAAATCTTCTTGATTTCGGCGGCGTGATCGTCGAGATACCCGTTCGGTTGGACGGAGTAGCAAAGCATCGCGGGGCCGCGGCCGGAGGATGAGCTGTCGCCCGAGAGCCGGGAGAATGCCGGCTGCGCCGCCTGCGCGAGCGAGGCGTAACCCGCCAGCGCCGCCGAGGTTTCCAGAAATTCCCTGCGATTGGTTTTCCTTTTCATCGGGCCGCTCACTTTCCGCTGAACTGAAATATCTATAGGGCTTCAGCCCGTAAGAGTCAAACGAAAACGCCGGCGGATGCGCGCTCAAAGTTTAAAACTCAAGGCGCGCTCCTGACGCTGCCGCCAGAAAGTTCTTGACAGTGTAGGCCTAGCATGATAGCCTCTTAGGAGCGGTTTGAGATTGCTTGCCGCCTTGTGCCTGGCGAATGGGGAAAGACGTTGGAAACAGCCTGGAAATGCACAAAAACCCGCCAAAGCCATTCAGAATGAGTGTATTCAGCCGCTTGACGGCTTCCGAGCCTAAAAAAAAGAATTCTTTTTTTCAAAAACGAAGCTAGGAAGTTATTGAAAACAAAAGAGGGCTGTGGAAAAAACAGCTAAAACGAACCGAAAACGAACCTAAACGAAGCTAGCCAAGTTGTTGAAAATATGTGATGGGCAAAAAAACGAAGCTAAATCCAACCTGGAATTGCCCGCCGCCGCCCAAACTCCCGCAATTGCCGCACTGCTAGCCTTTTGAGCGTTGGGGATAACAGCCTGGAACAGAACAAGCCATGAACGGCGCCAGGGCGAGATTCCTCGCTGCACTCGGAATGACACGGGGAGGGTTTTGACCCCCAACAGAAGATGACGAGCAGAAAAGCCGATGCGCTCACTTCTCAAAAAGCGAGGCCACAAAATCCTGCGGGCTGAAAGGAATCAGATCATCGATTTTTTCGCCGATGCCGACAAACTGGATGGGCAACCCAAGCTCGCGCGCGATGGCCACCACCACGCCGCCCTTCGCCGTGCCGTCGAGTTTGGTTAGAATGATACCGGTGGCTCCGGAGTGCTCGGTGAACTGGCGCGCTTGCGCGAGGCCGTTCTGGCCTGTCGTGGCGTCGATGACCAGCAAGACCTGGTGCGGAGCGCCCGGGACTTCGCGCGAGGCGATCCTGCACATCTTGCTGAGTTCCGACATTAAATTGTACTTGGTATGAAGCCTTCCCGCGGTATCCACAATCACGGGGTCGGACGGGCGGAACTTGGCGGCGCGCAGCGCGTCAAAAACCACCGCCGAAGGGTCAGCACCGGACTTCTGCTTGATGACTTCAATCCCCAGGCGCGACGCCCAGACGTCAAGCTGTTCGATGGCTGCGGCGCGGAAGGTATCGGCCGCGGCAAGCAGGGGATGGCGGCCCTGTTCGAGATAAAACCGCGAGAGCTTGGCGATGCTCGTCGTCTTGCCCACGCCGTTCACGCCCACCACAAAGATCACTTCCGGCTGGCCGGCCGGAGGCTTTTGGGGCGCGGGCCGGTTTGCGGTTCCATTCGCGGCCCCGTCCTGCAGCCGCTCGAGAATCTTCAGGATTTCCTGCTCCACAACGCCGCGAATCTGCCGCGGGTCTTCGAGTTTTCCGCGGCTCGATTGCTCGCGCAGCCCGGCGAGAATTTCACCGGACGTCTTGACGCCCAGGTCGGCCATAATCAGCGTGGCTTCCAGGTCGTCGAGCAGGGCGGGATCAATGCGCTGCTTGCTTTCCGTGATTTCATCGAGCCGGTCGACAAACTGCGACTTGGTGGAGGCGACGGCCTGCTTGAGCCGCTTAAAGAAACCGGCTTTCTCTTCCGGCTGCCCAAAGAGTGTTTGAACCATAAGCTTTTATTGTAACCCAATCGGGCGGAAGTCAGGAGTTGGTCTGAGATACGGGAATCAGGTTGTGCCGCCGGTCTTCAAATTTTTGCAGGCCGCCCTTGCTGTATGCCGAGCACATGGCGTCCACCAGGATGGGATCGTAGCGGGTGCCGGCCTGCTCTTTGAGAATGTCCAGGGTGGCGGGGAAATCGCGGCCCGCCTGATAGGGGCGGTCGGTGGTGATGGCGTCAAAAGTGTCCGCGACGGTGATGATCCTGACCAGCAGAGGAAGCTCGTCTCCCTTGAGGCCGTCCGGGTAGCCCGTGCCGTCAAGCGATTCGTGGTGCCAGCGGATGCCGGGCAGCGTGTCCGCAAGCTGGGCCACCTGCCGCACGATCTCGAATCCCATGATGGTGTGCCGCTTCATCAGATCGAATTCCTCGCTGGTCAGGCGCCCGGGCTTCTTCAGCACGCGGTCATCGATACCGATTTTGCCCACGTCGTGCAGGATGGCGGATATGCGCAGCCGCTCGACTTCATCTTCATCAAGGCCGATTTCCTTGGCCAGAATCACCGAGTACTGCGACACGCGGTTGGAATGGCCTTTGGTATAAGGGTCCTTGGCGTCCACGGCCGCGGCGATCATCTCAATCGAGTCAATGAAGAGCTGCCGATTTTGCTCCGAAGCTGCTTTCAGGTCGCTGATGTACTGCTGGATGTCTTCGGCCATCCGGTTGAAGCTTTCCGCCAGTTCGCCGATCTCCGTGCGGCTGCGCACATCGGCGCGGACACTGAAGTCTCTTCCGGCGATGGCGCGGGCGGTTCGGGTCAGGCTGTCAATGGGGCGGGTGATGGACTTGGCGGCAAAAACGGCCACAATCAGGCTGATGAAAATGACCAGCAGGCCCAGCCGGATGGTGGCGTCGCGCATTTCGTTGACGGTCATGAAGGCGTCGCTCTTTTTCTTCTGGAGGATCACGCCCCAGAGCCCGTTCAAGGTGGGCGAATAGGTTCCGAGCATGGGGACGATCTTGCCGTCTTGAATCAGGTTGAATTCCGAAGTTTCCGTCAGATGCGCGCGCCCGCGCCAGGCCAGGAACTTCTGCACGATCGGCACTTTGGCCATATCCAGGCCGGCGATGTTCTTATTGGGATTGTTGGAGGCGACGACGCGGCCGGAATTATCCACGATGTAGGCTTCCAGGCCCAGGCGTTCCGATTCGCGCAGTTCCTGCGTGAGAGGCTTCAGCGACACGGCGGAGGCCACCATGCCGAGAAAGGAGTTTTGGACCATCAGGGGCCGGGCAATCACCATCACCAACTCGCGGCCACCGGCCCCGACGATGGTCAGCGGATTGCTTTCGTATTGCTGGCCCTGGCGCGCGGCGAGGAAGGCCGCCTCCAGTGTTTTTCTGACAAAAGTGTCGCCGCCCACGTTCAACCCACTGGTCTCGGTTGCCTGGGCGCCGCGGCCGCGTGCTTCCTGGTTCAGCACGGTCACGTAGATGATGTCCGGGCGGTCCGCGATGTAGTCTTCCAGGGCTTGCTGGAGGTGCGAGTCGGTTTCATAGTTGGAATTTTTAATCTGCACCGCGAGCGGGGTGAGCGCGTCAAAGAGTTCTTTGACCTGCTGCTGAACGTTCTCCATGTAGAGCGAGACCTGCTGCGCGAGCGATTTCGACAGCGTGGTTTGCAGCACTTTTTCCTGAGTTTCAAGCCGCTCCTTGTTCATCGCCACCATTCGAGTTCCAAAGAACCAGAGCGGCAGGGCGCTGAGGGTCATCAGAATCGGCAGGAGAATGTATTGGATCTTCAGCCGACGGGGATGGGTTGGGTTCATGGCGCTTATCTCCGCACACCATTAATAAATCTCGGGTCGAAATCGCCAAAACTTGAGAGTGGGGCGCCGGGCGGAGGTCGAGCGGACCATGACGAGGGGGCTTCAACCCTCCGTGGCCCGGGTGTTGAAGGCTGGGGATTTTACGGATCATGCGGAGGATGCTGTCGGTATGTTAGACTAAAAGAAGTTGGGGCTTTCAAATCAAAAGAATCTGTAGGGAGGAACGGCCATGATGGGGATGTACCCTGAAGAGATGGTTCAGCCGATGCGCGAGGAGCTTACGCGGATTGGGTTTAAGGAAATGCGGACGCCTGCTGAGGTGGATTCCGTGCTGGGCGCGGCTAAGGGAACGACCCTGGTTGTCGTCAATTCAATTTGCGGCTGTGCGGCCGGCAAGGCCCGCCCGGGAGTGGCGCTTGCCCTCCAGCATCCGGTCCGTCCGCAAACGCTCACGACGGTCTTTGCGGGCCAGGACGTGGAAGCTACGGAGCGCGCTCGCGGCTATTTTTCGGAATACCCGCCTTCATCTCCTTCCGTTGCCCTGATGCGCGACGGCAAGGCCGTCTACATGCTGGAGCGCCGCCAAATCGAAGGCCACATGCCGGAAGATATCGCCGGCCAGCTTACCGCCGCTTTCGACCGTTTCTGCTCCGCCGCCAGCTCCAAAGTCGCCGGCTGATTTCCCATGGCCAGGGTGGGGGCTTCACATCGATGGAAGGATGCCGGGACGGCTCAGCATCGCCGTCTCAGGCTTCTTCTGCCGCGTGCTGTGGGAAGCTTAGAACTTTCCGGTATTGAGCCCCCTGGGGGAGGAGTTGGCTTTCCCACAGGAAGCATTCCGAAACTTCGAATCCGCCCAGAACTGCGCCGCCTTGCCCGCGAACGAGTTCCTGAAGCTTTGCTTGAGGGCGGGGAACTTTGAACCGTGCGAGCGTCAGGTGGGGGCTGAAGGTGCGATTCTCCGGCGGGAAGCCCAAAGGCGCCATGGCGCTTTCAACGCGGGCCGCAAGCTCCGCGAGCGCGGCAGGAGCGTCGAGCCCGGCCCAGAAGACTCGCGGCCGGCGCGCATCCGGGAAAAACCCAAAACCCCTGACTACCACAGAGAAAGGCTCAAAGGATTTTATCTGTCGCAACGCCCTTGCGACTTCTGCCACTTGCTCATCCGAGATTTCACCCAGAAACTTCAAGGTCAAGTGGATCCCTTCCGGGCGCGTCCAGCGTGCATCCGCGGCCATGGCTCGAAAACGGGATTGCTCTTGGGCAAGTCTTTGGCGAAGTTCTTCCGGCAACTCGATGGCGATAAAGGCTCGCATAAAGTCAGCAGGCTCAGTGGCTCAAGCGGCGCCGAAGCATTTCGAGAGCGAACTGAGAGGAAAGCAGGCGAACACGTTCGCGGTCGCCGGGGAAGCGGAACTCCCGGACTTCAGTGCCGCGTTCGTCGGCGAGCCCGATAAATACCAGGCCCACCGGCTTCCCGGGCGTGCCGCCCGAGGGCCCGGCAATGCCCGTGATGCCAATGCCGACCGAGGCGTTCGCGCGGAGCCGGATTCCTTCTGCGAGCGCCTGCGCGACGGGCCGGGAGACGGCGCCGTGCTCCTCGATCAGTGTCGGCGGCACTCCCGCGAACCTGGTCTTCAATCGGTTGCTATAGCAGACCGCGCCGCCCAGGTAGAAATCGGAGCTGCCGGGAACCCGCGTCAGGCGCTCACTTAGCAAGCCGCCCGTGCAGCTTTCCGCGGTGGCCAGGGTCTTCTGTTTCATCACCAGGTACATGCCCACCACTTCTTCGAGGGTTTCTCCGTGGGTGGAAAAAACATGGTCGCCGAGCGCCAGCTCGATTTTCTCGCTGAGTTCCGTCGCGAGGCGTTGGGCCTCCGCCTCGCTTGGGGCATGGGCGCGAAGATGCACCTCGATGGCGCCGGAAGCGGAGAGGATCGTTGTTACCGGGTTCTGGTAAGGCGTGTAGAGCGGGGCAATCCGCTCATCGACTTCGGATTCCGGCAATCCCGTCACCTTCAGTACGCGGGTCCGAATCCACTCACCCGGGGCAAGGCTCTTCAAGCGCGGCAGGCATTCGGCCTCAAACAAAGCTTCCAGTTCGCGGGGCGGTCCGGGAAGCATCACGATGATTTTGGGGTCGTGCTGAATCCAGATTCCCGGCGCGGTGCCGTTCTTGTTCTCAAGCCACTCGGCTCCTTCCGGGATGAGGGCTTGGCGCACATTGTTTTGCGGCATCCGGCGGCCCGTGCGGGCGTAACGGGCTTCAAGCTGCTTGAGAATTTCGGGGACCTCGCGCAGGGGCCGCTTGAGAACTTCCGCCACAACCTGGCGGTTGATATCGTCTTCGGTGGGTCCCAGGCCTCCGGTCAGGATGATCAAGTCGCTGCGGGCCAGCGCCGCGCTCAAGGCGGCGCTGAGATGCTCGGCAACGTCGCCCACCACGGTTTTGAACCGGACTTCGATCCCGATGGAATTGAGCTTTTCGGTGAGGTAGAGGGAGTTGGTATCCAGGCGGTGAGACGTGAGAAGTTCCGAACCGGCGGCAATGATTTCAGCATCCATCGAGACTGAGTGAGCGGCGGCTCGTGCCCGGCGGCAGGTTCCGGTGCGCAGCGCAAGTGAGAACGGTCTTGAAATCCCCTGCTGCCGGCGAGCCGCTAGATTAGAGGCTTGCCTTCAATTCCCAGGAACAGTTCAATCAAGGAGTTGTTGGTCGCCACAACCATGGATCGCCGCGGCGTAAAGGCCAGCCCGACGATATTGTTTCCGGAAACAACCAGTTCCGCTGAGTTGCCGGACGCAAGTCGCACGATTCCGCGGCGCCCGGAGAGCGATGCTGCGGCGTAGAGGTTTCCGGCAGCGTCAAAAGCCAATCCCTGAGGCCGTCCCAAACCGCGATAGAAAGTGTTCACCATGCCGTCCGGCGAGACTCGGTACACTTGGTCAAAACTTGAGGTGGTGGGCCCGGAGACGTAAAGATTCCCGTCGGGTCCGAAAGCCAGATGATAGGCGGAAACGCTGGGTTCGATTGTGGCAAAGACAAAGATTTGCCGCTCCGGATTGATCTTGAAAATGGTGCCCGTGCGGTCGCCCACGTAAAGGTTTCCCGCCTTGTCAAAGGCCAAGCCCGTCGCCGTCCCCATCCCTTCGGCATAAACGGAGCGTTGTGCGTCCGGCGTGACGCGGAAGATGGTGCCGTCCATGCGGCTGGAAATGTATAAGATCCCTTCGGCGTCGAAGGCGAGTCCGGTGGGATTCATCAAGTCGCTTAAGAACGGCTTCACCACGTGCTGGGTGTCAATCTTGAAGATGGAAACAGGAACTTTCTGCCCGCGACCGCCGCTGAAGGTTGTGTAGATGTTTCCCGCGGCGTCGATGGCAGGATTGGCTACGGGGTGCAACATGTCGGTTACCGGGAGCCCGACGGCAATTTCCGCCGGGGCTGTGGTTCCGTTGCCGGTGTCAACCGTGAGGTTCCCGCTGACTGCCCCTTCCGGGACTCGAACGACCAGCCGGCTGGAGGAACTCAGCAGGACGGTTCCCGGTTGCTCGCCAAACCTCACCGTGGGCTGAGTGCTTCCATTCGGGACCAGGCCCTTTCCCCAAATGGCGATTTCCCCGCCGGGAATCGCAGCCTGGGGTGTCATTTTTTCGATCTGAGGACTTTCTGAGGTCCCAATCTTATTGTTCATAGGCTTGCTGGATTGTTGTCCCGTTTCTTACCAACTCAGTGAACGATATGGCTGAGCCATGCCATGACGATCATGGCATAAATTCCAGCCACAACGTCATCTACCATGATACCCCAACCGGCCGGCAATCGCTCCGCGCGGCTTGCGGGAAAGGGTTTGGTAATATCAAAAAGCCTGAAAAGTGCGAACCCCGCAAGCAGCAGCTTCCAGGAGGCGTGGGGCACCAGTAAAAACGCAACCGCCTGTCCCACGACTTCATCGATGACGACTTGGCCGGGGTCCGTGCGGCCAAAAAACTTTTCGCACCCTCCTGCCGACCACACGCCCACCGCAAATATCGCGCCTGCTCCGAGACCCAGCAGCACGGCTCGCCAAGCCTGGGCAACTGGAATGGCGCCAAAGGCCGCAACCAATCCTATGCCGACGGCGGAGCCCACGGTCCCGGGCGCGTAGGGGAAATAACCCGTGCCTGCAACCGTCCCGATCCAGACCGCGGGAGAACGCCGTTTTTCAGCCACCGTCTTCATCGGCGTCTTCTTTTGTGTCCTCCGGGCCGGCATCCTCCTGGGATTCGCTTGGCTCCGGAATTCGATACCGTCCCTCCAGCCAGTTATCGAGATCAAGCAGCTTGCAGCGTTCACTGCAGAACGGCCGGTAAGGGTTGCCTTCGTACGGGGTTTCCCGCCTGCAGTTAGGGCATCGCATGGCTGCTCGTCGATGTTGGCCGGGCGGGTGGTTCGATCTGGATCAAATCCCGCCTTTGCTCCCGCAAAAGGGTTCCGAGGTTGGAATCGCCGAAAGCCTGCGCCTCAAGCTTTGCCACGAGATCGTAATCCGCGCTATCGGTCACCGTCGCCCACCGGAACTGGCCGGGGCGGGGTTCGGCGCCTTCAAAGTCATTGATGTAGACCTGGCCGTCAATACCTGGCGCTTGAGATTCCAGCCTGCCGCGGAACAGCCAGTCGCTTTCTTCCGACTTGCCTTCGACGATGACCGGAAGAGTTTTTCCGACCTTTTGGCGCAGTTTGCGGCGCGAAATTTTGCGCTGCGCCGCCATCAGTTTCCGACGCCGTTCTTTGGAGACTTGCGGGGAAACCTGCCGGGCATGGCCATAGGAACCGCAAGACTCCTCATTGGAGTATAGAAAGACTCCAAGGTGGTCAAATTCCGCGGCTGCGATGAAGTCCATCAGGATCTTAAAATCTTCTTCGGTCTCGCCCGGGAAACCGACGATGAAGGAAGTTCGCAGGCTCGCTTCCGGCAAGGCTCGCCGGATCTTCTCAAGCATTTTGAGAAAATGCTTTCCATTGGAGCCTCGCCGCATGGCTTTCAGCACGGGCCCGCTGGCATGTTGGAGCGGGATGTCAAAGTACTTGGCCACTTTGGGCGTTTCCGCCACGGCCTCGATCAGGGCTTCCGTTACCCGGTTCGGATAGCAATAGAGAGACCGGACCCAAAGCAATTCCGGAATCTTGCCGAGTTCGCGGAGCAGCGCCGGCAAGCCGTCGCGAAGGCCAAGATCTTCACCGTAGCTAGTGGTGTCCTGACCGATCAGGGTGATTTCCCTTACTCCCTGCCGGGCAAGCTGCTCAGCCTCGCGCACCACCGATTCAAAACGCCGGGACCGGAACTTCCCGCGCATTTGGGGTATGACGCAAAACGCGCAGGGGTGGTCGCATCCTTCGGCAATCTTGACGTAGGCGGAATAGGAAGGCGTGGAAAGAATCCTGGGGGTGAACTCGTGGTAGAGGTAAGGTTCAACCGGGTGGCGCGACTCGCGCGCCGAGATTTCCAGATTGCAGGCTTCAAGAACCTGCTCCAGCTCGTTAGTGCCGATCACAAAGTCGACTTCCGGAATCTCTTTCAGAATTTGTTCCCGGTAGCGTTCAACCAGGCAGCCGGCCACCACCAGCTTCTTTGCCGCCCCTGATTTCTTATACTCCGCCATCTCCAGGATGGTGTTGATGGATTCCTGCTTGGCGGGCTCGATAAAGCTGCACGTGTTGACGATCAGGACTTCGGCATCCTCGGCCCGCGCGGTCAATTCGTACCCTTCCCGGGTGAGCAGGCCGAGCATGACTTCACTGTCCACAAGGTTTTTGGGGCAGCCCAGGCTGACCATTCCTATTTTAGGCATCGAATCGTCTTTCGGATGATTGCGCAGTGCGCCGCAGCCAACATAAAAATTCTAACACATCTTCTCATCCCTCTGGGGGCGGGCCTCTTCTCAGAGCGCCCGGAAACCTGCAACTCCTTTATGCAAGCCCCACCCGGGGGCGCAAACAATTCTTCTGGAAAAGAACCAGCCTGGATTCTTCAGCGCCTCGAAGGGGATGGATGCGCGGGTCTTTGTCTTCCGTATCCGGCTAGGGGCCGGTATTGGTTTTTTGCCAGATCAACACATAGTGTTCGGTGCTTGCCGCCAGGTATGAACCATTGGGAGAAAACCCAACCGTCAGCACTGGAGCCTTGCTTTCGTGAAGCGTCTGCACAAGCCTGCCGGTACTGACGGACCATATCCTGACCGTGTCGTCCTCGCCGGCGGACGCCACCCACTGTCCATCCGGTGAAAACTCTGCCCAGTGCACCGGACCCTCGTGTCCCGAGAGCGTTTCAATCAGTTTCCACCCTGCCACCGACCATATCCTGACCTTGCCGTCTTCGCACGCCGTCACGACTTTGCTGCTGTCGCGCGAAAAAGCCATGCTCATGACGGTCCCTCCGTGTCCCGCCAGGGAAGCGACAAACTTGTGCTCGCTCAGGCGTACCACGACCGGATCCGGCGAGCCGCTGGCCGCGATTTGTGCGAGCAGGAGCCAGTGTCCGTCAGGCGAGTAGGTAAAAAGATTTGGCGTCCGCGTGAGGTCTGGAATCTTGACCTGTCCTCCCAGGCCGCTGACAGGATTCCAGATGGTGAAGGCACTGTCTTTGTACATGCTCAGGTAACCAATATCCGGGAAATAGCGCGGCCGCCCGTACCCGCCGCCTGCTCCCAAAACTTCAACCTTGCCCACCCTGGCATCCTGCTCGATGTCCCATTGGTATCCCAGCATCGGTGTCATGGCGGCCGGTTTGTCTTTCTTACGAATCACGCCGGTCCCAAGAAGAAAAAGCTTGTTTGATGCTATGTAGTTTGCCGATTCAATCTCCAGATCGCGAAGGTCCTGAAGCTTGGGATGAAGCAATTTCTCGATGTTGCTCGCCTCAAGATTGATGATCACGACCTTCCCGCCATCGGCGACCGCAAGGCTGGAGCTGTCCGTGGAAAAGGCTCCGTCGGGTGAAGAAGACAAGGCCAGGTGGCCCTCAATGCGCCCGTGACCCACCCATGCGAAGCTCTGCGGCGATGAAGGAACCGTTTCAACCTGGGCAAGCGGCGGCCCGGCTTTGGGACCGGATATGGCCCCGAGGAAAGAGCAAAAAAACAAGAGAGCAGACAGCGAACCTGGAATTTTGCTAAGAAAACTCAAACGAGTGCTCCTTCCGCAATCAGCTTTACGAGATCCCGATCGGCTTCAAGAAAGTTGAACCGCCGGAGAGTATCGCGCGGCGCCCATTCCATCGCCTCAAAAACCCGGTTGTCCGGTTCTCCCCGGTAGGACTCGATCCGGAAGAAAACAACTTCGACGTAGCGGTCGGGATAGCGGTGGCTCAGGCGGTAGACTTCCTTACCCACCTCGGCATCAATGCCCAGCTCTTCCTCAAGCTCTCGCCGGAGAGCCGCCTTCAACTCTTCACCGTTCCGGACTTTGCCGCCCGGAAATTCCCACTGAAGCCCGTAGGGGTCGGAGTGGTGCCGCTGGCAAATCAGGATTTCTTGCCCACGGAGAAGGATTCCTGCAGTTACCAGAATGGGTTTTCCCTCGCTCATATCCAGATGATATTTTATCAGACCTTCGGGGTTAATCGCCGGGGCAGGAAGACGAGGGCAGTTCAATGGAAATCAGCATACTGATTCATCATGCGCCTCGGCCAGGCGCACCCTACGAAGGCCTCTTACTGAGTTGCACAGATAGATTGCGTCGGCGGTTCGGAGGTCTCGCAGGGTGAGCGTGTGCTCGGAGGCCCGTGATTCACGCTCCAGAAGATCCCGACGGTAAACGCCCGGGAGCAGCCCGCACTCTACCGGAGGGGTGAACAGGCTACCGGCAACCTCGGCAAAAATATTGTTGTTGGCCCCTTCAGTGATCTCGCCCTTTTCATTGGTGAACAGGACGTCCGCATGTCCCTGCCGCCGGGCTTCGGCATGCCAGTGTTCATACAGGTCACGGCAGGTCGTTTTGTGGTAAAGAAACTTATCTTGCGAGGACGTCTGAACCGGCGACAGTATGACGGTCTCGCTTTCCGGCGCCAGGTCGAGAGGCGCATGGTCGATCTCAATTTGCCCCGCAATGTCAACGAGCAACCGGATCTTGTACGCTTGATCAGCCCGCAGGCATTTCTGATGGTTCTCAAGGACTGATACCACCTGGGGCTCGTTCAACGGGAAGTCGAAATACTCAGCCGACGATCTCAGCCTTTCCAGGTGCTGCTGCAGGAATTGGTATTCGCCGTCCCAGCGGAGACTCTCCAGGAGCCGGAAGGCCGGGCGGGAGCGAGTGAGGAACTGCATCTTGAGCAGACATTCCTCATATTCCTGGAGCGGAAGGGAGTCGAAGACGATTCCGCTTCCCACTCCGATTTCACCGGCGGCCCCATCCAGAACCATCGTGCGGATCGGTACGCTGAAGACCGCGTCCCGGCTGGGGGAGAAATATCCGATTGCACCGGTGTACACGCCTCGGGGAGAGTCCTCGGTTTCCTGGATGATCTGCATGGTGCGGCACTTGGGCGCTCCGGTCACCGAGCCGCTCGGGAAAATCGCCCGGAACAGGTCGTAGAGCGTTGTCCCGGGGCGCAAGGTTCCGGATACCGTGGAGGTCATCTGGAAAAGGGTTTCGTAGGTCTCTACGGCAAAAAGCTCGTCCACCCGCAAGGAGCCGGGCCGGGCAATCTTGCCAAGGTCGTTCCGCTCCATATCAACGATCATCACGTTCTCGCTGCGATTCTTGGGGTCCTCCCGCAGCCAGTTCCTGATTTCTGCGTCCTGGGCGAGGTGGTGGCCCCGGGGGGCGGTGCCTTTCATGGGGCGGGTGGTGATGCGGCCGTCTTTCAGTCGGAAGAACAGCTCGGGAGAAAAAGAAAGGATGTGGCGGTTGCCCGCATGGATCAACGCCGCATAGGGCACCTTCTGTTGGCTTCTCAGGGTGGAGAAAAGCGCTGCGGGCGATCCGGAATACTTAAACGAGGCTCTGGTGGTCAGATTGACCTGGTAGGTATCGCCCGCCGCGAGGTATTTTTTAATGGCCTCAACCTTTGCGCAATACTCGTCTTGGGTGATCGCTAATCGAAAGCGGGATACCGGGGGGGAATCGGTTGCGCGGACCCCAGGCGCGGACGACTCCTGCCCTGGCTGCGGCCGGTCCGGTTCAAACGTGCCGGTTCCGTGATCAAAAATGAAAGGCTGTTCGTAGACACCGAACCAGGCGAGGGGAAGTCTGGACCTCGCGGGAGGATGAGTGGCGGCGCGAGGTTCGAAATGGTAGCCGCACTCGTAGCCCATATAGCCGGCAACATACCGCCCGTCCTCGAGGCACTCCTCGATAAGCTGGAAGAGCCGTGGAACCTCGTCGAGTGTTTCCACTCTCAGGACGCGCGTGGGATTTACAAAAAGATAGCTCCGCCGGTTATCAACGTCCGGCCGGGAAGTCTCGAGAAGTACGCTGTCCGCCAGAGTCGTTAGGGTTTCGTAATACTTGGAAGGAAACGGTATCAATTTGCCCGCCGATTAACGAAATTCTCTTTCACCGTGTCCGGTACCCATCGGGGAGAGGTCTTCGCGGGCGAGAGCTTCGCTGTGCCGGATCATCCCTCTCGATTCTGGCGTTGCGTCCGTTTTTTACGCAAGGTTGCAGGCCTGCCGGTTTGTTACACGCCAGAAAGGACACCATACCGTAACCTAGCATACCGACTCTGTTATCTGCAGAAATTGTGTGCACGGGAATGGAGGGTGTTTGGACCGTGGGCAGGTTTCGCGCATCTTCGCAAGGCGGCGCAGGAGTGATTGCCGGACGGGATTTCCAGGCGGCCCCACGCCGTTAAGTCCGGGGCGAATTTACCTGCAAAACGGCCGAGCCGCGGATCGAGTCGTTCTTCAATTTGTTCAGGGCAAAGTTGGCCTGGTGGAGGGGATAGGTTTCCACTTGCATGCGGATGGGAATCTCGGCGGCGATGCGCAGGAAGTCTTCGCCATCCTGCCGCGTGTTGTTGGCAACGCTGCGGATGACCCGTTCGTGGTAGAGGAGATTGTAGTCGAGCGGCGGCGTGGGGCTCATGTGGATGCCGGCAAGCGCCAGCGTCCCGCCCTTTTTCAGGGCTTTCAGAGCCGCCGGAACAATCTCACCCGCCGGAGCAAAGATGATGGCGGCGTCGAGCTTGACGGGAGGCTCGGCGAAGGTTCCGCCCGCCCACTTGGCGCCCAGCTCCAGCGCCAGCCGTTGATGCCGTTCATCGCGCGTGGAAGCGTAAACGTTGACACCCCAATGCCGGGCGACCTGAATGGCCACGTGCGCCGCTGATCCGAACCCGTAAAATCCCAGCCGCCCGCCGCGCTCGATTCCCGAAAGGCGGAGCGCCCGGAAGCCGATGATTCCCGCGCAAAGCAGAGGCGCCGCCTGCTCATCGTGAAAACCTTCCGGGATAGCATAGGTGAACTGTTCCGCAGCCAGCGCGTACTCGGCGTAACCTCCATCGACCGTATAGCCGGTGAAAGCGGCGTTGTCGCACAGGTTTTCCTTCCCGGCGCGGCAGTATTCGCACTTGCCGCAGGTCTTGTGAAGCCAGGCAATTCCCACTCGCGCGCCTGGCTTGAACCGTGTTACCCGGTCGCCCACTTTTTCAACGATGCCTACGACCTGGTGGCCGGGAATCACCGGCATTTTCCGCTGCGGCAGTTCCGCCTCGATCACGTGCAGGTCGGTGCGGCAAACCCCGCACGCCGAAACTCGAACCAGGAGCTGGTCGCCCTCGGGCACGGGTCTTTCGACATCGTCGAGTTTTAGAGGATCCGACTCGATCTTCGCCGTTGAATGTAAGACGCAGCTTTTCATCCTTGTTCTTTCCAACTTTAAGGATGCGCCTCGCTCAGCGAGGGCGGTGCATCCTGCGGAGCCGATCCCCAGGATTTGTTGGGCTCGCGGCCAAGCGCAAACTGCAACCTGCCGCCCGCCGTGATGCTCTGGAACCCGATCCAGTTCTTGCTGTGTTCGTGCCCGTTGAGTTTTACGCTTTGGATATAGGGTTTGGCGGCTGCGTCTGCCGGGGCTTCAATGGTGAAAGTCTTCCACTGGTATGGAGCTTGCAACCGGATGATGACCTTGTGAAACACCGGGCTGACCAGCTCGTAGGCCAGGCTTGCGGGATCGACCGTATAGATTCCCATCATGGTGAAAACCGCCCAGGAGGACATCTCGCCGCAATCGTCATTGCCGGGAATGCCGTCGGGAGACGTGGTGTAATTTTCTCTCAAGACGCGCCGGACCGCGCGCTGCGATTCCCAGGGCATGCCGGAAAAGTTGAACTCGAAGGGCGCTTCCAGATCGGTTTCATTGTAAGGGTTGTAATACTGGCCATACCATCCCGGCTTTGGGTAGCTGAAGAATTTTTCCAGGCGCTGGTTGAAGAGATTCTTTCCCATCGCGTGGATCACCCAGGCCAGATCAGCCGGAACAAACCATTGGTAATGCCAGCCCGAACCTTCGATGAACCCGGTGGGGGGCTCGCCTGGCTTGTGGCGCTCCCGCGCCGGGTCAAAATCGGGGGTCCACTGGCCGTCCGCATTGCGGGGGCGGAAGAAGCGGTCCTGATGGTCAAAAACGTTGCGATAGTAGAGAGCCCGTTGATAAAGCATTTTTGCGTCCTGGGTCTTGCCGAGTTTCACGGCCAGATCGTAGAGCGAGGCGTAGGCGATGCACTCTTCCTGAAGTTGTGAGACGGAACCGTAATCGATCTTGTCGTTCGGGACGTAGTGGAGCTTATTGATCCACTCGATTCCGGTTTCACCGACATAAGGGCGGCCGGGCGGTGGGGCTACGGTGGCGTCCTTGAGCATTCCTTCCCATGCGGCTTTGATGTTGAAACCGTGCAGGCCGTCCAGCCAGGCATTGGCCAGCATGACGGTTATTGGACTACCGGCCATGGCGTTGGTAAAACGGTTGAAAAGCGGCCGGCGGCCCATCCAGCCGCCTTGCTGGTACATCAGCACGAGGGATTGAGCCATGTCTTCCATGCGTTGGGGTTCAATGAGTGCCAGCAGCGGTATTTCACTGCGGTAAATATCCCAGCCCGAATAGCTGGCATAGATCATGTGGCCGGAAGTCACGTGGTGGGTCTTGTCGTCAAAGCCGATATACCGGCCGTCAGCATCGTTGAACATGCACGGCGACAGCATGCTGTGGTAGAGCGCGGTGTAAAAGACGGAGTGTTCGCTCGGGGTGCCTCCGGACACCTGGATCACCTTGAGCTCTTTGTTCCAAGCCGCCCAGGCGTCGTGCCGCACTTGGTCAAAACTCTTTCCGGCGGCCTCGACCTTCAGATTGTTTTCCGCTCCGGCTACATCCACAAAGGAGATGCCGATTTTTGCGACGACGGTTTGCGAATGAGAGGAGGAGGGCCAGCTTGCATAAGCGCCCACCCATTGCCCGGCGTGAGTCTGGGCGGCTGAGCGGCTGCTGGCGGAAGTCTCGCCCGGTCCTTGGGGTTTGTTACCCTGCCAGGTGCCAAAAGAGGAAAAGGGACGGCTGAAACGCATTACGAAATAGACTTTATACGGCTGATGAAAGGTGCGATTTCCAACCCAGTTCGCCACATAGCCGGTGATTTCGCGGTCCCCTTTTACCTGAATCTCAGCTGCGACTGACTGATTGAGGGTGTGGCTGATGGGAACCAGAATGTTCGCCGCTTTGCCGGCCGGAAAAGTGAACCGTGCAAGGCCGGTGTGATCGGTTGCGGTAAGTTCGGCATTGACGCCCCAGCGTTGCAGAAGCACCTGGTAGTATCCTGCGGCGGCCGATTCATGGCTGTGGGAATAGGGTGACTCAAATTCCTTAACTGCCGTCCTGATGGGGCCGGCGGTTGCAGTAAAGAAGACCTCGCCCTCGCTTGACCAGCCGGGGCCGCTGCCGTGAAGCATGCTGAAACCCTGGATGTCGGGTTGAAAATAGTGATAGCCAAAACCGTGGTTTTCCGTGTCAGGGCTCGGCCGCGCCAGGCCGAAAGGCATGGTCGGTCCTGGAAACAGGTTGATGCCGCCGCCAGGTCCGTGTCCGGTGCCGATAAGAGGATCGACGTTTGCGGCAAGTCCTCTGCCCGAAGCTTGGCCGGCCAGGGCGCGGCTCGGCGCCCCCAGAAGTCCAAGCATGAGCACGGCCAGGACTGGGCATAAGGCAAAAAGAGTCTTACGCGCGGCAGTCCCTTTGGCAAAGTTCAGACGAAACTGCGCGCCTGCATCAAAACGCAGGGAGCGGGTCATGGAAACTAAAAAGCGCTGCAAAAATTGCATGAGTATCTCCTGATGAGGTTGAGGTTCCAGCGTCGGTTTCGGATCGTCGGCGGAACTGAATCGAAATTTCACGAAACGACAGGATACACCCGCTCGATTGTGTTGGAGCGAGCTTTTTTGGGAGGACGATCTTCCGGGTTGTTGGGCAGATTGATCGTCCGCAGGTGGGCTCCAGAAAATGCTAGGCTTAGCCGCAACTATTTGCGAGCCGACGTGTTATATAAATTGTGGAACCGATGGCCATCGATTCAGATCTGGAGTTGATGTTGCGGGTGCGTCAGGGCGACTCGGAATCCTTTGACGAACTGCTCCGGCGCTATCGCACGCCCCTGGTAAAATACTTTTGCCGGATGGTTCGCGACCAGGCTTTGGCCGAAGACCTGGCGCAGGAGGCCTTTCTGCGTGTGTACAAGGCCCGGCAGCGCTACCGTCCCGATGCCCGGTTCACCACCTGGCTCTACAGGATTGCCACCAATCTTGCGCTCAATGCGATTCGGGACGGCAAGGGAACGCTATACCGCAGTGAAAACGGCTCTGCCGAGGATGGAGGCCGCCCGTGGGATATGGCCGACCCGAAGGCTTCCATCGAGCAGCAGATGATGGAGACCGACCGCCAGAGGATGATCCATGGGGCGATTGCGGCGCTGCCGGAAAACCAGCGCGCGGCCGTAATCCTGCATAAGTACCAGGAGGTGGATTACCGCCAGATTTCAAAAATCCTCAAGGTATCTGAAAGCGCGGTGAAGTCGTTGTTGTTCCGCGCCTATGAGACTCTGCGCGTGCGCCTGGAACCGCTTGTCAGGGAGGGGCAAATATGAAATGCCATGAGCGTGAAAAGCTTTTTTCGTATCTCTGCCAAATGGTGAAGCCGCGGGAGGCGGAGGAGGTGCGGCGGCATCTTGCGGGGTGTCCCCGGTGCGCTCAAGTTGTGGAAGAATACCGCAAGCTCGATCTAGCCCTGGATAAGTGGACGGCCGCTGAGCCTTCGCCGTGGTTTGACGCTCGCATCCGGGCCCGGCTGGCCGCCAGTGAAAAAGAAAAATCTGGATTCCTGGGGTTTGGGGGACTGCGGACGCTGGTCGTCAGCGTGTTAAGCGTGGTTTTGATCGTCGCGGGTTTCATCGCTTTCCATCAGCGCCGGGCGCCCGAACAGCCGGTCTCGGCTGCTGGCTCTTCGTTGCCGGTGGTGAGCCAAACAGCGCCTCAGGTTAGTGGCGCGGCCGAAGGCCAGGCGCAGTCTTTGTCGGCCGAGCAGCGAGTCAAAATGGATGAAAATCTTTCCGTGCTTGAAGACTATGACATGCTCGCCAACTTTGACGTGCTGTCGGAGCTTCCAAAGGCAAAGGATAATTAGCTGAACGGTTGATGATGGAAATGGGAAAAACAGCGCCAAGCGCAAATCGAAACTCGGGTTTCCCCAGGCTTGGTCTATTCCGGGCAATGGTCTGGGTTGCCGTTTTCGGCTCACTCTTCTTGTCGGCGTTTCCAGCTTTTTCCCAGAGGCGGGGCGGCCGTTTGCCGGCTTTCCGCCAGGGTCGCAGAATGCTGGCGGCGAGGGCGATTGCGCGTGCGAGAATGCGGGAACGACAGAGGCGCTTTTTCGAGCGTCTTAGCAGCCTGCCGCCAAAGGAGCAGGAACGGGTGCTCGAGAATAACAAGAGGTTCCAGCGCCTGTCCCCTGAGCGCCAGCAGAGGATTCGTGAAAATCTGCGCCGCTGGAACGAGCTGCCACCCCAGAGGAAGGAACAGATTCGCGAGCGGGAGGCGATTTTCTCGCGGCTCTCGCCGGCTCAGCGGCAGGAAGCTCGCGGCATCTATCGGCAGTGGCGCGAGCTTGAGCCGGCTCGGCAGCAGAAGATCATGCAGGCGTTCCGCCACATGAGGGACTTGCCTCCGGCCGAGCGCCGTCAGTTTCTCTGGAGCCCGCAGGTTCGGCAGCGTTTTTCGCCACAGGAGCAATCACTGCTTAAAGGGCTGGACCGCCTTTTGCCGGGTGGTGGCCCGGCGAAGGACAACTCCGGGAGTCCGTGATTTGGGAAGCTGTCCTCGTTTCCGGGGACGGACCCTAATGTCCGGGCTAAGGATAAGGGAAATAAGGCGAGTCAATTTCCGCGCTGTGATCTCCGGCTTCTGCGATCCGTTCTTTTAACCTGCCCCGAAGCTGAAGGGCGGCCTCAAGCGCTTCATTGCGTCCCGCCATGTTCACCAACTGATGCGGGTCTGAATAGAGGTCGTACATCTGGCATTCCACGTAGCGGTCTGCGTACGGCGCCGCCTTTGATCCCTCTGAAAGATTGTAGTTTTTATGCTGTTCGTAGATCTCGGATTCCGGCACCGGAGTGATGGGTGCCTGATTGCGATTGGGCGAGGCCACGGCGTAGGTCCATCGTTCGGTCCGCAACGCCCGGCCCACCTCGAACTCCGACATCTGAATGAACACCTCGTTCCGCCACTGGTCAGCTTTTCCTTCCAGCACGGGCATGGCGCTGCGGCCTTGCATTGTATCCGGGATGGGGACTCCCGCCGCGGCCAGCAATGTGGGTGAGATATCCACCATGCCGACCAGTTGAGGCACTGTGAGCGACCGGTTGAATCCCGGCCCTTGAATAACCAGGGGCACGTGGATTGAACTCTCATGCGGGCTGCGCTTGTATTCCGTGTTTCGGGTGCGGAAATGGCAGCCGTGGTCGCTGGTGAAGGCGACGATCGTGTTTTCCTCCAGCCCCAGTTCCGACAAGGTCTTCATGATGGTTCCGACCGCCTGATCGATGCTGGCCACACAGCCGTAGTAACCCGGCAGTTGACTTTGCCAGTCGCCCGGGAAGAAGCGCAGATCTTTGGGGACGAAAGGATTTGCGTACCGCTGCTCTGAACCTTTGGGCCCCACAAAACGGACCAGGTCGTTCTGATAATGCGGCTCGATGTAAGCGACGCTGAGCAGGAAAGGTTCATGGGCTTTTTCCTTCAGGAAGCGCACGGCGCGCTGGGTGAGAAAATCCACCCGGTAGACGCCTGAATAATGGATTGGTTTTCCTTCGGCGTCGTAGATGTCGCCTTCGTAAGGATGCGAGGTGAATTCCAGCACGTTGGACGCTTCCCAGAAATCCAGAAAGCCGCCCCGGTGTTCCGGGGCCACCGGCCCGGTGGTATGAGCGGCCAAATGCCACTTGCCAATGTAGTTGGCCGTGTATCCGGCTTGCCGAAAGGCCGTCGCGATGGTCGGCGTATCCGTCCTGAGCCCAATGCCATTCCTCCAAATGCCGTGCTTCGAGGGATATTGCCCGGTCCACAGACAAGCTCGCGACGGGGCGCAAACCGGCTGATTGGTGATGGCGGATTGGAACAGCGTGCCGCGCCGCGCCATCGCATCCAGGTTGGGCGTCAATCCCATGGGATTCAAACCGTAAGCGCCCATCACATCCCAGCGAAACTGGTCGGCATGAATAATCACCACATTCGGCCGGCGCGTTTTGCCGGAGTCTGAACCTGTTCCGGAACTCTTCCCTGAAGCCTCCGCGGAAAGCGCCGGCAAGGTGGCCGCTGCCGCCGAGCCCACAAGAAACTCCCGCCGGGTGAGAGGGGATTTTGAAGCTTTGGGTTGCTGGGATGCGCTCATGGGATATTGCTCCTTGGTCCGAATCTGATTTGCTTAGCGTACTTCAGCGGCTTGCGTCGAAGGGTAAATAATTGCCTCCATCATCCGTGATGAATGTTGGGGAAAGTATATGCACGCAAATAGCTCGTGTAAACATCCTTTCCGGACTTCTCTTTTTTTTGATGGGCTCATCCCACGTCTGCGCTTGGTTCGTGCGGGCAGCGGTTGGACGTTTGCAATCCGACACGCGACATCTTCCGGCCGCATCTCCAGACAAACCTGAAGAAGATCAGGGTGAATCGTCGTTGGCAAGGAATAAAGGGCAACAGCACTCTTGGCGTAAGGCTCCGTGCTGAGGGTCTTTGGGAATTGCTGAAGCCTGTTGTTTACTTGAAGCGCTTCCGGAATTTCAATTCAATGCCGAAGATGCCGTTCTGATCGCGGAAACCTCGCACCGACATGCGCGGGTTGACGGTCCATTCGAATTCAAACACGCGGTACTGGGAGTTGGCGGTGGTGGTTTGGTAGGTTAGGGTGAGCTGGGGCGAGAGTTGCTGTTCAATGGTCAGCACCGGGCCGCCCAGCGTGCCAAGTTCCTGCGAGTAGGGAGAGAGCTTGACACGGCTCACGCCAAACAGCCGCTGGACTCTCCCGGTGACCTGACTTGAAAGCGCCTGGGAAAGCAGGGCGCTGGCGCCCATGGACGAAAAAGAATTTCTGCTTGCCGGAGCAAACTCGTCCAGCCGCCTTGAGTATCCGAACGCCAGCAGCGAGAGGATATCTTCGGTGGGCAAGGGAGGATCCGATCGGTAGGAGAGACGAATCCGGTCGGGAGGGCCGGAAACTTCCAGGGTCAAATCGTATTTGTCGATCGTCGTGTGCACCTGGAGATCGACGACGGGCTCAGTCTCGAAGGGGTTCGTCATCGAAATTTCTCCACGCGAAAGCGTGTAGCGATTGCCGCGGAAGATGGCTGCCCCGCTTCGCAGATATACGTTTCCCACTACGACAGGGTCAGCCAGCGTTCCTTGCAGGCGAGTGTCAACATCAGAGGTGAGGCGCAGATTGTGAGTCTCAATCCGCACGGGCCGCGCTGAGGCGACACGGACGTTCAGGCTGATCCTGGAAGCGAAAGGCATTGCACCCCCGAGGGGGGACTGCGCGAGGGGCCGGTTCTGCCCTGCCATCAGGTCGATGAGATTCAGATTTTCACCCGCGAAAATGTTCCGGATGGCAATGTCGCCGGTCAGTTGTCCCCGGGCCGGCGTCCCTCGAAACGCCAAGTTCCCGTCCAGCAAAGAAGTGAAATCCGAAGGGTATCGGACGCGGACCTGAGAGAGTTGGGTCCGAATCTGGTATCGAAGGATGTCTTGCAGCGCGACGTAACCTGAAAGACGGACGGTTCCTCCGCCAATCGTCCCTTCCAACGAAGATATCTCAGCCCGCTCGCCATCCAGCCTGATCTTGCCGTTCAGAGCATTCACGCGGAAGGGGAGATCCCCATATCCCAGGTTCACGTCATTGATGTCCACCATGCCCGCCATCCGCGGGTGTTCGGGCGTTCCCCCGATGCGCACTTGGAGCGTTGATTTGCCTGTCGCTTGTATTTGGGGCGAGAGCAGGCTCAGGAGGGTTGCTGCCGTCTCGCCCTGGGCCGTCAAATCGATCGCTGGAGGGTGAGCGAAACGGATGGACCCGCCGACTTCGAGGTTCGTGGAGGGACCTTGCATCCGAAAGCGCCCAACCTTTAGCTGTTGGCCGGCATACTGAACCGGAATGGGACTTTCATTTGTCAGCTTAATCGCCGGGAAATTGATTTCCAGTTGTTGCACCTGCCCGCCAGCCGTGATGTGGCTTGCCTGACGGATGGGTCCGTTCAGGTTGAAGGAGCCGCTCGAAACGATCTGCGCATCCAGTGAGTGCGCTACAAACTGTGCGATCCAGGGGTCCAGGCGAAAATCGGTATATTGGCCGGAGACTTGCAATGGCCAGTTGTTGCCCGTTCCAATATTGCCGCTCAATTGGATTTTCCCTCCCGTGCCTCCTCCCTCAATTCGTATTTGGATTTGATTTCCTTGCCAATCCGCACTGCCGCGGACATTCCCAAGCGTTTGTCCTCGCCAGGCGAGCTGTCTTATGTCCAGCGTTGAATGCACTCGAGCGTTATTGAAGGAGCCTTCACCGTTCACGTCAAAATTGACGAACCCCAGGACGGCACTGGCCGAGTCCGAGGCGGCTCCCTTTGGGTGGAGAAGGTGGAGTTGGCTGAGCGGGAAATCGCGGCCATGCAACTGGGCGGAGAAAGTGCGCTGCACAGGATCAAGGCGAAGTTGGCCGCTGGCTTGCCCTCGGCCCTCGAGAATTCTGAGATGATTTACTTCCCATGCGGAGCGCGCAACGCGGATTGTCGCCGAAAGCAAATCGAAAGGGAGGCCGGCGAATTGGCCCTTGTGAACTGCAAATTCACCCGCCCCTGAAAGATTTTCCAGGGGCCCCTCGGCCTGAATTTGGCCTGTTAGAAGACCCTGCATAGCAGGCTTCAGGTTTAAAGCGGCGCGCAGCCCCGCCATCGGAGTTTCCCGGGCGGTGGCCTTGAGATGGATCAGGCTATCAGGTTGGAGCGTCCAGTGGATCAGGCTTGCCTGGGCATCCAGCGTCAAAGTGCTGGAGCCGAGCTTCAGCCGGCCAGAGCTAACTTGAGTCCGGTCTGAGGCTCCGAAAACATTGGCTTCGAAACCGTCCCATGGCCATCCGCCATAATCGAAACGCCCCGTTTCCAGATGGCCGTCAATTTCCGGATGGTGGAAAGTTCCAGAGACCTTGCCGGTAAAAATCGCGTTGCTTCTGAGGACAAGAGACAAGGGCTTCTGGGTTTTAATAAGAAGGCTGGCAAGGGAATGCCATTCATCAAAATTCGACGTCTCCATCTTGACGGCCAGTGATGAATCGGGCGCGCCGAACGCGCCTTGAGCTTCCAGCGTGGAGTTGGGTGTTGAGATTCTCGCTTCTTGGATATCCACCAGAGTTTCACGTCCCAGCGCGACAGATCCCTTGGCCCTTCCGTTGAGCGGAAGGCCGCCGGAATTGACCTCATTGGGGGCATGGAATTGGAGATCAAACTGGCTTCGAAGTCCGGAGCGCTGGCGCCAAGTTCCCCGCGCCATTCCGCTGATTTGCGCCCATGGATGTAAAACCCCGATCGCACCCGATGCCGCCGGAATTGACTGAAGAAGCGAGCGGAGGCTCAGATTCGCCATCTGACCGCTAAACGTGAGGCTGGGGAAAGAATCCTGGAAGGCAACGGTTGCCTGGCCTTGTGCTCTTCCCTCCAAACCGGCAAAGGCGATGTCGGTTAGCTTCAGGCGTTGCTTTTCCAGTCCGTAATCTAACGACAGGCTCACCACGCCGGGCTTAAACTGTGGAATGGCTGCCTCGAGTTCGCGAGCTTCAGCGCGGCCTCGAACGCTCAGTCCATCCTGTCCGTATGAGCCCTTGCCTTCGAGATACAGGTAGCCCTTTTTTACGCTGCTGATGCGTAGCGCGTGCGCGAGTTGCGCAAGTCCGCCATTGGTTCGAAAGTCAAAGTTGCCGGCAAACTGCTGTTTCCAATGGAAGGAGCCGCGCGCCTGGCCCCGGAGGTTCTCGATTTGCCAGCCCAAGGAAGACACCTGCACCTGATTGCCTGAGAGTTGAAAGCTGGTGGCGAAGGAAACCGGCGGCAGCGTTCTGGACTTTGAATTGAAGATCGTATTGGAGGAAGCGATTGTTCCCAGGTAACGACCGTCGCGGCTGTGCCGCAATAGAATCGCCACATTCTGCGCTGCGGCTTCAAAGGGCAACCGGCGGTTATTCCATCTGAGGGTGGTGTGCGCCAATGTCAGCGTGTGGATTTCAAGGTCCATCAAGCCCTGAAGGGGAGGCCCGCTCTCCTGCGCGGCACGGGTTCCCGGCAGATTGGTTGAGCCATCCGGGTAGGTTATCAGGCGGAGGTCGGCCTGCTGCCATGCAAGGGTCCTTAAAAGCAGGCGAAATCGCATCAAGGAAACGGGGCTGACCTTGACAACGATGTTCCGGGCCGCAAAAAGGGGTTGTTCGGGATTGGTCTCGCGGCCATGGATGATCACCTGCCGCGCGCTGACCTTGAGATCCCGAGGTTGGAATCTCATCCCGATGATTTCAACTTTGCCTCCCGTGATTTCTTCAAGGCTGGCTTGGACGCGATGTTCAAGAATATGCCTGAACCAGGGAGTGCTCGCCAAACCGATTACCACTGCCAAGACGACGAGGATGATCCCCATCGCGTGGATGAGCCGGTCAACGAATTTGGGTATCCCTCGGACCCTGAATTTCACTTTTTCTTCCTAAAAAATCAGTTCGAGTGAATGACGACGCGGTTGGTGGATTTCAGCCGTTCAAGCCACTTCTCAAGCAACTGATTCATTTTCTTTTGCACAAGGACTTCCTGGACCTGACCTTGAACTTCAGCAAGCGGAGGAGGCGGAGTGCTATGGGTTTTGGCATATTCCGGAACAAAAGTTTCCCGGTAGTAGGTTTCAACTTCATCGGGGGCAGGCCATGCGCTGGACCTCAGCCGATCATCGATCATGCGCAGCGTCCCCTGGTAAATTGCCAGCCGCTTCAGCACCTGGGGTTCGGTCATGCCAATCGCCTCGAGTGCTGAGCGATAAGCCGCATCGCTCGGAAATTCCTTTCGGACCTGGTTTAGCGTTTTCTCGGCCGCCTTCTGCCCGTTGGCTGATTCGCCGGCTGTGTCGCTCATCTGTCCCGTAAGGAGCTTTTGGCTGATCAATCTATTCAGGACGGCCCTGCGGGCGGTGGAGTCTGGCGAGCCGGTCGGAGACCTTCCCTGGAGAAATTGTTCAAAATGGTATTCTCCTTCCACATCACGCTGGGTAATGGCGATGGGACCGACGGATGCAACAACCCGGTCCAAAGTCTCGCCTCCGGCGGGTCTTGGGAACAGCAGGGCGCCGACAGCCAACCCAGCGATCAGAAGCTTTGCCCGATACTCAAAAAATATTGTACGTGCGATAGTTGGCGGACCTCCACGCCGCCTGGCACCGCAACCTGGTAATGGGGCGGATTTAGGGAATAGCCCACGTCGAATCTCAGCGGGCCCACCGGGGTGTTGTAGAGCAATCCGACACCCACGGCGTGAACGGTATAGTCGAAATCAGCGGGCGAACTCTGGCTAACCTTAAAAAGCCGCATTTTCCGAATCGTCGAATAGACGTTTCCCATGTCGTGGAAAACCACCACTCCCAAGCGGTTGTTTGCCAAAGGCATCCGCAACTCAAAGGAATTCAGGAATAGGGCGTTTCCCCCGATGGGATAGCCGGTCTCAGGATCGCGTGGCCCAGCTTGGTTAATCGAAAAACCGCGATGAGAATCACTGCCTCCCATGAAAAAGCGCTCCGGCAGCGGGATGTCGTGGGTCAGGATGACTTGTGTTTGTCCGTTGGCCCCGGTGACGGTGACGCTTCGGAGCCCTCCATAAGGTGAGTCGACAGCGAAACGCGTATTGCGGGCAAAAATCAAGTGAGGGCCCAGGCGGTAATAGGTCGAGTTTTGGGCTGAAAATCGGAGGAAATTAGATTCAGATCCGAAGCCTGACCAGGAGACGCCTGCGTCGGCCAGCGTATACGATCCCCGTGTTGGGTTGATTGGGTCGTCCCGGCGGTCGCTGACGTAACTCAAGGCAAACATGCCAATGCGGGCGGGAAGGCTGTACAAAGGAATCTGGTTCGGCGAAATCCGGTTCGACAAGTCGAGTGCCTGGACGTTGCGAAATGAGTAGCGGGCAGACAAAAAGGTCGTCCGACTCCAGCGCTTTTCAGCAAGAAGCGAAATCTCCTCGCGTTTTGCTGTAAAAGTCAAAACGTTTTGGCTGTAGTCCGCGGAGGCGTTGAAGCGGACGCTAATGTCGCGCCGGGAAGGAAACCGTGGGATGAAGTAACTAAGGGAAGCCCCTTTATCAAGAGAAGAAAGCCTGCCTTGGAAGCTTGCCGTCTGGTCACGCCCTCCGACATTCAAGCGTGAGACTTCAACAGACACGCGCGGGCTGGCTTTTAACTGGCCCTGGGGATCATTACTCCCCAGGCGCTGCACTTCCATCCCGCCCCCGTAACCGAGGGTCCAACGGGGCGCTTCCTCCATGTTGACCAGGATGGACTTGTGGGTTTCTGTTGTCCCGGGATTTTCAGGGGCAATCTGCACCTGATTAAAAAGACCCAGGTCATAGAGCCGGCGCTGGGATCCCAGCAGGTTGCTTTCGTTGACAGGCTGCCCGGGACGAAAAGAAAGTTCCCGCCGGACAACGCCGTTTCGCGTGTGCTGATTGCCCAGCAAGACAATGTGGCGAATAAACTCTTCGCGGCCGGGGTCCATTCGATACTCGACGTTGACAACATGGCTTGTGGACGAGGGTGAACTGCTTGCGTCAACTTTGGTGTGGCTGTATCCATGATTTGCGAAGTACTGAAGAATGGTGTTGCGGTCTTTTTGCTCGCCCTGAGGAGAATAGGGCCGCCCGGGCTGGTTGGCCAGCCGGGATAACAGCAGCTTTTGCTGATCCGCGGTAACGCCTTTGAATGCCAGGTTTCCGACCAGCGTCTGCGCTCCTTCCTGAATTTCCAGCGTTACGAGAAGATGATTCTGCCGGCCGCGGCGGTAATCGTTGAGGTGGGGAGTGATCTTCGCATCCAAAAAGCCGCGCGATTGGTAGAGTGCTTTCAGGGAATCGATATTCTGTGCGAGTGTTTTGTCGCTGAAAATCGGGGTTGAGAAAAACAACCCGGCGGAGTGGATAGTCATTATCGACAGAAGATCTTCATCTGGAAGGTAATGATTGCCGGTGAGTTTGTATCCTTCAAACGCGACCCATGCTCCCCGGTTCACGTGGTAGGTGATCAGGACTTGGTTGGGCTTGGGATGAGCAATGGGTTCCACGCTGACTGTGGCATGAAAATACCCCTCTTGCTGGAAAAGGTTCTTGAGGGCGTCGGCACCTCTTTTCAAAGCCTGCTCATCCGTTACGCCGTCCTGATAGACCGGCAGAAGATTTCGGAGCTTCGATTTTGACACTTTGGCTCCGCGCACGTGCACCTGGATCATAGGGCCCGCTTGCGATTCCACGTAGAGATCTTCGGTGTTGGTTTTGGGTTCGAAGACTCGCTTTTGAATGAGGGTATTGGTCTTAAGGTAGCCGTGCTTCATGTAGAAATTACGGATTTTAAAGAGGCCCTTTTCGATGTCGGAAGAGGCGAGGTGATGGCCTTCCTTCCACCCAGCGACCGAACTTAAGCGCGCTGCGGGAAAGGCAGGCTGCCCGGCAAAGATAATCTTGCGGAGGCGGGCTGGCGAACCGGAGTTGATCGTGAAAAGGACGTTGGCTGTTTGGGTTTCCCGATTGCGGACGACTCGGGTCTGGATTTTGGGCTGGTAGAAGCTGTTGTCGCTGAGAACTCGTTGGATGTTGTTCTTGGCACGGGCCAGGTCGCGTTCGTTTAATGGATTTCCCAGCGACAGTCGGGCAGCGGAGACAAGTGTGCCTGGGTTGAGCGGTTTGAAGGTTCCCGCCGCCTGCACAACTCCTATAAAATACTGGACTTTTCCAACAAAAACGAGACCAACCCCGCCAGGAACGGCTTCGGCGTCGGCACGGAGATCAATGAATCGGCCTGTGGCGTAAAGCTCCTTGAGGCTTTCATCCACTTTGGCAGGATCGAGCGGCTTGCCGGTCTGCTGGATGATTTGTGTTTTGAATCGGGAGAGAGGGAGGTTGGCGTCGGTCTTAAGGCTGATGCGAGTAACCGTGCGCCCCCACTTTGGGGGAGACGCCAGGACCCATCCCACGCATCCAAACCCTGCGAGAATCAGCGCGATAAACGCGCGCCCAAGAAGCTTGCTTAGGGGTGCACACCAAAAGGCCTTGCCCTGCGCATGGGATTGTGCGCGGGAGCCCTTGTGGCAGCGAAGTTTGCTGTAAAGTTCTTTCCAAGAGATTGCGCTTCACCCCCGAACGCTTTGAACAGTCAATAAAGCGAATTCGGCCCTCTTTATTATAACTTTCATTGCAGAATCCGTCGAAGAAACCCGAATAGCCTTATTGTCCCTCGGAAGATGGTCGGCTGCGGACTCTTCGCCCCCCCGGGGAATGGCTTTTCAGCGCTGTCAAACGAGGAATGCGTTGGTCTCTGGCTGGGATTCCGGCGTTCGTTGGCGGAATGAGGAGGCCAGGCTTCGATGCGGTTTTAGGAGAGCTATCGAACTAATCTGCCGAGTAGTTTTTTGAGGAGATTATCGGCAGGAAATCCTTGGCCAAGGTGTTGTCGAAAACCTTCCGCCCAACGGAAGCCGCCGCTCTTTCCGACTTCTTGCGACATTTTGCGCATCGTTAAGAGTGTTCCGGGTATCTCTTGTTGCGTTTTGAGCCATGCCTGCTGGCTTTCGTGGCAGGCCAGCATTTCTTCCTTCCGCTTGAGCGTCTTGCTGATGTCGACGTAGATTCCGGAGGCTATTTTGTGGCCCAGGATGTCTCGCCGGCCGAAGGCGTCGGCGTAATAAAGATGAGGGACGCCGGGCAAGGGCGGCGCCGGATGTCGATGGCCGGTTTTGTAGTTCGGCGCCATTGCGCCGAAACAAGCGGTTTGAATGAGACGGCTGACCATCTCATGGTCAGCCATGTAATCAACCGGCGAGTGAGTGAAAACGAGCGACGGGCGCACTTGGCGGACGAGTTCCATCACCTTGTTCAGATGCGGACGGTCGTAAAAGATCAGGAGGTCTTTCCCCTTCAGGCAGCGGTACTGCGCTCCAATCAAGGAGGCGGCGCGCGCAGCTTCGCGCTGGCGCAAGGCCGCAATCTTGGAAGACGCGAGAGTCGTACTCCCGCAATCTCCCGCCGACATCGTTGCAAGGTGGATACATGCGCCGCGCGAGGCAAGATGAGCCAGCGTCCCGGAGCATAGGAATTCCGCGTCATCCGGATGGGCAAAGAGGGCAAGAACATTTAGGGTATTCGACATCATCGTTGAGCCTGTTTCTCCTTTTGGCAGCCGCAGGTTCCATTGTTAACGAACCGCGTCGAGCATCGCAACAATGTTTTCTGGGGGGACGTCGGCCAGGATGTTGTGCACCTGCTGGAAAACGAACCCGCCTCCCGGCCTGAAAATTTCGACCTGCTCCTTGACGTGGCGCCGAATCGCCTCTGGCGCGGCCTTCGGCAAGATTTCCTGGGTGTTGCATCCGCCGCCCCAAAAGACCAAGTCCTTTCCGTACTCGCGTTTCAACTCTCTGGAATCCATTCCCGAGCAAGTGATCTGGACGGGATTGATGGCATCGAGGCCCGCGTCGATGAGGTCGGGAAGAAGCTGCCGGACGCCGCCGCAGCAGTGCAGCATGACTTTTACGTCAGCCAGTTCTTTCGCGCGCCTCCACATCAGACTATGCCTGGGCTTGAAAAGCTCCTGGTACATGGCCGGAGAGATCTGCGGTCCGGATTGCATCCCGAGATCGTCCCCGAAGACAATGATATCGATGTAAGGTCCCACGGCGCCCAGAAAGTTTTCAAGATTTGCGAGATGAATCTCAACTAATCGGTCAAGAAAATCGTGCGCTTTCTTCGGCTCGCCGGCCAGGAGCATAAAGAAGTTGTCGTTTCGATAAAGGAACTGCCCCGACTCGAGGAGGTTGCCTCCGAACAACCCTAAGATGGCTTTGTCGGTTTGTGCGCGCAGTCGCTTTGCCCCCTCGGCAAAGCGTTTGCGCCCTTCCTCGCCATCCGCGAGAGGACCCGGAGGGCTGGCAATCGAGTGCCACATCGATTCCTGCATGGCCGCCTCAAGGGTTATCGGGCCCGTTTTGTCAGCGAACGGGAAATACGCCTGTTCGAAATATAAGGCCCCGTCCGGCATTCGCGCGATGACCCTCCCGGTCTTTGACCGGTAGATCCACTCCCCTTCCGCGCGTTCAGGCAGAGCCCACACCGGCATCTGACAAGGGGAACCATCCGGCAAGACCCAATCCGCCCACGATTCGTCTTCCAGGGCAAAGCCGCGCCCCAGTTCGATGGTGTCCACTGCGAATCGGTCCAGGACATCCTCATCCACGATGGCCAGTTGTTGAATAGGGTCATAGACGCGGATCGGTTTGCTTGGAAGGGCAAGGTGCTTGCGCAATTTGGCGTAGCTGATTGCGGCGATTCCCGACGACCGATGTCCGGAAAGATCGATAGGGATTCGGTCCGGTTCCTGATGCGCAAAAGCGGCAAGGACTCTTTCCCTTGAAGTCATGTTTTTCGCTCCTTACGCCTCTGCTTCGGTTCTGCGCCGCGGGTATGCCTGTTTGCGCCCTGACGACCGAATGAGCAAACGCGAATTTGGAGTTCCACTGGAGAGGGCAAAGGGTGAATGCCGAAAGCCGCGCGTGGGGAAATCTTCATAGCGCCGTACTCCTGCTCTCTTACTTCCTGACGAGAGGCGACGATTCCAGATTTCGGTGCTTTGACTTGCTTCGCTCCTGCTCGGTTTTTTCGAATAATCGCCATTCGAAAAGCAGTGAATACTTCATATATTGATCAAGGAAACTCCAGCCATGGCCTCCGGGGCGAAGGAAATATTCATGCGGATAATTCTCTTTATTCAAAATTTCATCAAGCAGCGCCGCGCCTTTTTCAAAGCCGTAACGGTCCTGGTCCCCGCAGTCAAAATAGATTTTCAGGCCCTGGAAGCGTTCAGGATGTTCGGCAAGCGTGAGCGGGCTGTTCTTTTCCCAGTAGGCCTGGTTGAGCGGAGATCCGAAAGCGTGCCGGAGAATTCGGGCGTAAAATCCCCAGCGGCCTTCGGTGGGGATCGGGTTTGGAAACTTGGACAGAAGGACGGCGCTGTGGGCGCTGACCGAACCGAACACGTCCGAGTGGCGCATCGCGAGGTGCAGCGCGCCGTAACCTCCCATCGAGAGGCCGCTGATCCCGCGCGCGTTGCGTTCCGCAAGAGTCCGGTAATGTTGATCGATGTAGGGAACGAATTCCCGGATGAAGAAATCCTCGTAGCGGTCCTGGCCGTCTTCGGAATTGATATAAAACGTTTCGCCTCCGTCCGGCATGACGACCAGGAATTTCCCGATCGTTCCTTCGGCAGTTAGTCGATCAAAAACGTCCTTTCCGCCGCGATCGGCCCAGCGATGGTCATTCCCGAACAAGCCGTGCAGGAAATAGAGCGTGGGGTAGCGCTTCGGAACCGTGGAAGCGTAGTCAGCCGGAAGATCAATGCAATAACCCACGGCGCGATGAAGAATCGCGCTCGGAACGGAGCCACACTCGACCGTGGTTGGCGAAGCTGCGGCAACCCTGCTGCATGAACCCACTGAGATTAGAAGGAAAATCACCGCACAGGCGGAAAACGCGAAATCCGACAGAAGCTCACGAATGCTCCGGTGTCTTTTTGAATATAAATCAATGCCCATCAGTTAATGGGGGGCTGGATTGCTTACCTGGGAGTTCTGGCCTTCGACGAAAACGTTGAATCTCCCTCCGCGCGCAGCCGCCCCGATGGCTCCGGAAGTGGAGTTACCCGCAATGCCTTGAGCGCCCGTCGCGCCATAAATTGTCCCGTGAACATCCTTCAGCCGGGGCTTTTTGCCATCCTTCATCTGAACCGTTCCGGAATCGGAACTGGCTGAGGATTCCGGTCCGGCGGGCCGAAACTCCATCACTCCATCGCCCGCCACTTGCCCGGATTTCGACGCAGACTTTCCCGGTGCCTTGGCGTTTGTTTTCTTGGCAGCTTCGCGGGCCGCCTTGGAGGTGCTCACGAGGGTGATGTCCTTGAGCGGCAGCTTGGCAGAGGTTTTTGGTGTTTTTGTCTTCGTGGCTGACGAGCCGGACGGACTGGAGCTTTGTGCCTGGGCCTTGGCCGGAGCGGTAACCGGCAACCCTAAACCGAGAATTACGGCAACGATCGCGGCCTGCAAGAGCTTTGGGCTCATACTTTCCTCAACCAAACCACTTCATTCTGAGCCTGATCATACGGTCAGTCAAGCGATGCTATCCGCCCCTTCGCCCGATCCTCGAGCGCTCCGGGCCCGCTGTCAGGAGGACTGCAAAAAAGACGAGGTGAAATTTCCTTCGCTGTCGAACTGGAGCGAATAATCCTGCGGCACAAGCCGCCAGCCGGGGAGTTCCGCCGCCTCCCGAGCGAGGGTTGCCGTAACGGCAATCCGATTGAGAGCGAGCGTATTTTGGATCCATATAATGCGTTGTTCTCCCAGTCCCGGGCTGCCCAGCGTGGCCAGGGCAAAATTGAGGGCGCTGCGATCAGAAGCCAGGAACATGGGCATACGGCCCATAGAAGGATTTAGAGAAGTCTGAATATTTACATAAGTCTTTTGCAGGTCGATTTTGCGGTACAAGCGCTCGTGCATGACGTCCGCAAGCCCAATTCCCGCCGCGTTGCCGTCGCTCTCCTCCGTCAAATCGCGGACGTAAACCAGGCCGATCTCGGGCGATTCGCTCGGCGGAGGCCTCACGCCTCTTCCCACAACCTTGGTGTCCATGCCTGTGCCGCTGATGTTCTTTCCCATCTCGTTTACAACGAGAAGCTGAAATTCTGAAAAGGGTATGCGAGGAACAAGCTTGCGCGCCGTGGGCAGCATGGCCTCTTCCATGGCAACAATGCTCTCCGGGAGAGCGGCATCGAGGGCTGCAATCTGGTGCATTTCGTTTTCGACAACGGCCAGGCCGCACAAAATCTTACCCTTGGCCAGCGTAACCCTGGAGATGGCGCGAATAACCCGCTCGGACCCAAATTTCCTGCTCCAACGATGAGTCTCGCGGGCGCCGTCGCGCTTGCCCATGCCGACCGCCATCATCTTCAGCAAGCCGCTTTCGATGTCGCCTGAAAAATCCGTGTGAGGTTTGACGCGATTCATGACCACCACGGCGTCCGCTTCCCAGGCATTGCGGTCCATGGAGACCTGAAAGCCCTCGGGAGTTTGTCCCAGAAGGACGGTTGCCATGTCGGACTTGATTTCGGTTCCAACGCCTTCAGGGGTGACGCCGTAATCCGCAAGAATCGCAAGCTGGCCTTCAGCGGTCGCCCCGCCGTGGCTGCCCATGGCGGGAATCACGAAGGGATGCGCGCCCCGCGCTTTCAGCCACTGGCACACGGCTTTTACGATTTCCTTCAGGTTGGCAATGCCACGGCTTCCTGCCGTGACCGCAATCCGCCGGCCCGAGAGTTTTTCAGGAGGAAGTCCAAGTCCCGTGAGCGTTTGTCCGATCGCGCCGCTGAGATCAGCCAAGGCGGGCATGCTTGGTGAAGTTCTCTCCAAAATCCTGAAATCTTCTATCGGGAGCTGTCCATTCGTTGTCATGATTTATCCTATAGAAGCAGCTTAACCGTGGACTCGGTTGCGGTCAATCGAACTCGCTGTCCTCCTGGTCCGCTCGACCAGCGCCGATGGCGAATGACTTAACGCGCGCCACACAATCTGCCCGGCTCCATTTTCGCTTTGGACATCTTCCTGGCACTGCCGGTACAATGCACTTTATTCCGACGAAGGAGCCACCATGAAGGCAGCATTTTTGACGGGTTTGCGGCAGATCGCGATTCAGGAGACAGCGCGGCCGGAGATCGATGATCCTCGCAGCGTCCTTATACGGATAGGGACGGTCGGAGTGTGCGGGTCGGACGTGCATTTCTTTACTACGGGACGGATCGGTTTGCAGGTGGCCAACTACCCGGAATGGACCGGGCACGAATGCGCGGGGACGGTGGTGGCTGTGGGGAGAGATGTGAAGTATCTGAAGGCTGGCCAGCGAGTGGCGATCGATCCCTTGGTCAGGTGCGGAAAGTGCGATCAGTGCCTTTCCGGGCGGGAACACACCTGCCGGGACCAAAAATTCCTGGGAGCGGCAGGGGGAGCCGGAGGTGCGCTGGCCGAATACGTGGTGATGCCGGAGGATTCTTGTTTTGCAACTCCAGATTCCATGACCCTGGTGCAGGCTACCGCGGTGGAGCCGCTCTCGATCGGTTTATACGCACAGAGACTGGCAGGAATCGAACCCGGAGCGAAGATCGCGATTCTGGGGAGCGGACCCATCGGACTGTGCGTGCTGCTGGCCTGCAAGGCGGCCGGCGATTGCAAGGCCTATGTCACCGATCTGATCGATGAACGTCTGGAAGCAGCCCGGCGCTGCGGAGCGGACTGGGTGGGTAATCCAAAGAAAAGCGATGTTGTCAGCGCTCTTCGGGAAGAGGAGCCGCTGGGAGTGGATTTTGTGTTTGAGTGCGCCGGCCAGCAGGAAACCCTTGACCAGTCCATTGAAATGCTAAAGCCGGGTGGAACGGTGCTCATCGTCGGCATTCCAGAGGTCAATCGCGTCAGCTTTGATGTCCATGCCGCGCGGCGCAAGGAAGTGCGTTTACAAAGCGTCCGCAGGCAAAATGAATGCACGGCTGCGGCAATTGATCTGGTCGCGAGCGGGGCGATTAATGTGGATCAGTTGGTGACCCACCATTTCCCCCTGGCTGAAACTCAGCAAGCTTTCGATCTGGTCGCGGGTTACCGGGACGGTGTCGTCAAGGCGATGATTCACGTCACTGACTAAAGGTGTTGGCCGGGTGCGCCGCATTCCATCGGCCTTGCGCAAGGGGCATTCGGCAATATCCAGATTTCTGCTCTCTCATTTCTCGTAACTTCAGTCAGATTTTCGAATCTACCAAACACAACGGGAGACGGCCCTCCGGCGCGGGGCTTTGCGCCGTGGTTCCCACGCTCTTTCAACTGACCTTCAAAGGTCGTAAGCTACAAGGAACACGAGGCCGGCTGTTTAACGGGGCAATGCGTGATGGCCGGCTGGTTCCCAGGTTGATGTGCGAATATCCTTGTGCCTGAGGCGGCAACGCGAAATACTTGGCTGAAAAGGTGACAGGGCGATGTGGCGATCGGCGCTAACAGCTTTAATGATGGCCCTTGCGGCATGCAGCGCAAGTCCCCCGCAACAGCCACCTGTGCAAACCCAAATGATGCCCAAAGGGCTTGCAAAGGCGGAGCCGCAAGATTTAGTTGCGGACGGAAAGCTTATTGGAAAACGAATCAAGACTGTGCAGGGAATGGCTTGCTGGGTCTGCAACAAGCCCGTTGGCAAGGACGATTTCTCCTTCCTGGTCAACGGGCAGAGGGTCGCTGTCCATCGGGTGAACTGCTACGCCGAGCTGCTGAGGCGTCCTTATCACTTTCTCGAAATTCTTCAGCCGCATGGAGCGTTCCTTGGGGCCGGAGCCGAAGAACCGAAAGCCTCATTCGGATGGTTCCTGGCCGGCTTGTCTATTCTGGCCGGGCTGGTGTTCGCCGCGCTCTGTGCGCAGCAGGCTCTACATTGCGGCCGCAGTCCCGTGGCGTGGTTCGGATGGGGACTGGTATTTAATGTTTTTGGTTATCTGTTGCTGCTGACGTGTCCGCCGAGGCATGCGGAAGGTTTTGCTCGTGTTCCTGCGGGACTCGGGAAAGTCCACGTTACGCCGGAGCCAAGTTCCTGCCCGGAGTGCGGAAAAACGAACCATCCTTCGGCTGCGCAGTGTGCGGGATGTGGCGCTAGGCTGCAGCCATCGTCAGAATCAGAGGTTGAGAAGGCCGGCTTTTGAACACGTTGGCCGGGGAGCTGATGTTGAGCAAGATCGTGGAAACGGTGCAGGCGATTTTTGCGAGCGCCAACATGACGGAACGGCGTCCTGCTCTGAAGTCCCACCAGGAAAGTAATGTTCCGGGGCTTTACGTCATCGGGGATTTGGCCGGCGCTCCGGTCATCAAGCTGGCCATGGAGCAGGGCTACAACGTGATTCAACACATTGCTTCAAAGCCCGATGCGCGCTCTGGAGATCGAGGTGTATACGATGTCATCGTGGTTGGCGCCGGAGCCGCCGGGCTCAATGCCGGACTTGCTGCCAGGGAGAAGGGCCTGCACACCTTGATTCTGGAAAAGAACAAGATTGCCAACACTATCGAAGATTTTCCGGAAGGCAAGTGGGTTTATGCGGAGCCCGACCAGCAGCCTCCCAAGGGCAAGCTCTGGCTTGACGGTGCCCGCAAAGAGGACCTGGTTCGGCGCTGGCATCAGATCATCCGCGACAACCAGATGGAAGTTCACGTTGAGGAAGGCCTCAAATCCCTGGAACGGTTGAAGGACGGCGGCTTCCGCCTCACCAGCGACAAGGCTGAGTACCGGGCCAAACGCGTCATTCTTGCCACTGGGCAGCGCGGCAACCCGCGCAGGCTCATGGTTCCCGGCGAAGAACAGGAACGCGTTTATCACCGGCTCTACAGTCCCAAGGAATATCAAGGCGAAGAAATTTTGATCGTGGGCGGAGGCAACAGCGCCGCCGAAGCGGCCATCACTTTGAGCCAGCACAATCAGGTAACGCTCAGCTACCGCGGCAATCAGTTTTACCGGCTTTTCAAGGACAATAGCCGTCTGCTTGAAGATGCGGCGGCGAGGGGTCGTCTAAAGACCTGCTTGAATTCTACTGTTCTCGATTTCGGCGATAAGGTTGCCGCGGTGCAGGTTGAAAGGGAAGGGAAGAAATCGGTTGAGCAGATTCCTTTTGACCACGCCTTCGTTCTAATCGGCTCCGAGTTTCCAGGAAAGTTCCTGAAGTCGCTGGGGCTGCGGCTTGAGAATGAATGGAACGGGAGTTGGCTGCGAGCCGCAGGACTGACGCTGGCGGTGTTGCTGGGCCTTTGGATTTTTGGCGGGCAATCCGGTCTTCGTTCGATCCAACACCTCTCGACGTTGCTGGGCGGGCTGGTCGCGCTGGCGGCGATAGGCGCTCTGGTTGTCACGGGATTGCGAGGCGACCGCTTCTCCTGGCTGGGAGTGTCGTTCCTGGTCTGTTACACGATCTATGGTGTAAAGACCACCAGTCCTGGAATGGAGTATTGGCCTTACCGTGGCTGGGGTTTTAACTTCCTTTCGGTTTTTGGCCGTTCCGCTTCTTTCTGGTACGACGTGCTTTACAGCGTGGTCATGACGGTTTTTGGCATCGCCGCTCTGAAGCGCTGGGGGCTCGACCGTAAGGACAAGTTCCAGATCTGGCGTTACGTCAGTTTGCTGGGTTTTCAGTGGGTCTTCTTTTTCATCATTCCGGAGTTCTTGTTTGAATGGGCCATCAAATATCAATGGGTAGGTGAGCGGCTGGCGCACGATCCCGCGTTCGCGGGCCAGGCCTGGCGCAGCTACGGCATCGTTTACGCCTGGCCGCTGTTTTTTTACACCTTCTTCGGCGATCCCAGCAAAATCTGGGTCATTTGGGGCGTCCTGCTGGCCTTCGGCATCATTCCGTTGTTTGTTCTCTGGCATGGCAAGCGTTATTGCTCCTGGATTTGCGGTTGCGGAGGCCTCGCGGAGACGCTTGGCGACCGCTGGCGGCATTTGGCGCCCAAAGGTAAGTCCAGCAAGCGCTGGGAACAGATGAATCTGGTCATTCTCGTTCTGGCGGTGATTGTGACGTTGGCGGTGCTGCTGCATGACGCAGTGGCTTTCCTCCGTGGGCCGGGTACGTGGGGACTCGAGTTCTATCACGTGCTGGCGGACATCTGGTTAGTGGGGATTATTCCTGTCACGCTCTATCCGTTTCTGGGTGGAAAAGTCTGGTGCCGATATTGGTGCCCCCTGGCCAAAATGATGGAATTGTTCAGCCATGCATACGCCAAACTGGGCATCAGCCGCTACCGCATCGAGGCCAACGAAAAGTGCATCGCCTGCACAGAATGCAGCCGCAACTGCCTGGTTGGAATTGACGTGATGAGCTTCGCTCTGAAGCAACAGCCGATCACCAACGCCAACTCGTCCTGCATCGGTTGTGGTATCTGCGTGACCGTTTGCCCCATGGATGTTCTGAGCTTTGGCAGGGGTAAGCCCACCAGCGACTTGATTCAAATCAAGCGTCCGGCGCCGCAGCGGCCTGCAAGCCCCTTGGAAGCGTGAATTTCCCGCCGACGGTTGGACCGGAGATATCTCCAGTCAATCCAATAAGTGGAGCTATAATTTTACGCAGACAATGGCTGGGAACCCAAGAATTCGAGTGGGAGCCTTTTCCGTGAGGAAAAGGGACTGAACCATGAATGATGAACTGCACCCTGGAGAGGCTTTGACCGGCCCCGATCCGCTCAACGAAGCTGGAACCTTTAAGGACCCCGTGTGCGATATGGACGTCGATCCTTCCTCGGCGGCGGGGAGTTATGAGTATAAAGGGACCACCTATTACTTTTGCTGCGAGCCCTGCCTTGAAAGGTTTCGCTCTTCGCCCGAGGAATTTCTAGCCCCTTCGAAGCCGGCGCCTCAATCCGCTGAAGCTCCCCCTGGGGCCGATTACACCTGCCCGATGGACCCGGAAGTCCATCAGCCGAAGCCAGGGCCGTGTCCCAAGTGTGGCATGGCGCTCGAAGCAGCGATGGTCACGCTTCCGCAGACTAAAACGCAATATGTGTGTCCTATGCACCCGGAAGTGGTTCAGGATGAACCCGGAGCCTGCCCCAAGTGCGGGATGGCGCTGGAACCCCGAACCGTAACTCTTGAGGAAGAAGCCAATCCTGAATATGTGGATATGAAGCGCCGGTTCTGGATCAGCCTGGCGCTGACGGTTCCCCTGATCGTTTTGGCTCTCACGGAAATGGTTCCCGCAGGACGCATGTTTTCGAGCGCCACTGGGACATGGATTGAGTTTGCGTTGGCGACGCCGGTAGTCCTTTGGTGCGGTTGGCCGTTCTTCCAGCGTGGCTGGGCATCCATCGTGAACCGTAGCCCGAACATGTTCACCTTGATTGCTATCGGCACTGGCACGGCGTTCTCCTATAGCGCTGTGGCGACCATCGTGCCTGGGATTTTCCCGGCCTCTTTCCGGGGCGTGGGCGGAACCGTTGCGGTTTATTTTGATGCCGCGGCGGGCATCACAACGCTGGTGCTGCTCGGCCAGGTGCTTGAGTTGCGCGCCCGCAGCCAAACGTCCAGCGCCATCAAAGCCTTGCTGGGCCTCGCGCCGAAAACAGCTCGCCTGGTTCGCGAAGACGGAAGCGAGGAAGACGTCCCGCTCGACCGTGTGCATCCGGGTGACCGGCTGCGCGTGCGGCCCGGTGAGAAAGTTCCGGTGGACGGAGAAGTTCTTGACGGTTCGAGTTTTGTGGATGAATCGATGGTGACCGGAGAACCTACGCCCGTTGAAAAAGCCGCCGGCGCGCGCGTGACCGGTGGAACCGTGAACGGCAAAGGCAGCCTTGTGATGCGGGCCGAGCGCGTGGGCAGCGACACTCTGCTGGCGCAGATCGTCCGCATGGTGAGCGAGGCGCAGCGCAGCCGCGCGCCGATTCAGCGCTTGGCGGACGTGGTGGCGGGTTATTTTGTTCCGGCCGTGGTTGGCTCCGCCGTCATTACCTTTGTTGTCTGGTCGATGGTGGGTCCTTCGCCGCGCATGGCCTATGCGCTGGTCAACGCCGTTGCGGTGCTGATTATTGCCTGCCCCTGCGCCCTGGGACTCGCGACGCCCATGTCGATTATGGTGGGCACCGGACGCGGCGCCACGGCGGGCGTTTTGATCAAGAACGCCGAGAGCCTGGAAGTTTTGGAAAAAGTCGACACCGTGGTGGTGGATAAAACCGGAACCTTGACCGAGGGAAGGCCGAGGCTTGCTTCAGTTGAACCGCTGGAAGGTTTGAGTGAGCAAGATCTACTTCGCCTCGCGGCAAGTCTCGAACGGGCGAGCGAGCATCCGCTGGCGGAAGCCATTGTTAACGGCGCGCAAAGCAAGGGCGTGAAGCTTGTGGATGCCCGCGATTTCCAGTCCCTAACCGGCAAAGGCGTCACCGGAAGCGTGGAAGGCCGAAAGGTTGCGCTTGGCAACAGCAAGCTCCTTGAAGAACTCGGCATCCGCTCAAGCGGCCTGGAGGACCACGCAGAGATACTGCGGCAGGATGGGCAAACAGTGATGTTCGTTGTTGTGGACGGGCGCGCGGCAGGCTTAATCGGCGTGGCGGATCCGATCAAGGAATCGACGCGCGAGGCCATCAAACTTCTCCATCATGACGGAATTCGCATTGTGATGCTGACGGGCGACAGCCGCACAACCGCCGAAGCGGTGGCCAAGAAGCTGGGGATTGATGAAGTGGAAGCGGAGGTTTTGCCGGACCAGAAGAACGAAGTCGTCAAGCGGCTGCAACGCGAAGGCCGCGTGGTGGCGATGGCGGGCGACGGCATCAACGACGCTCCGGCGCTGGCCCAGGCGGAAGTGGGAATCGCCATGGGCAGCGGCACCGACGTGGCCATCGAAAGCGCCGGGGTGACCCTGCTTAAAGGCGACTTGCGCGGCATCGCCAAGGCTCGCAAGCTGAGCCACGGCACCATGCGAAACATCCGCCAGAACCTTTTCTTCGCGTTCGTTTATAACTCGCTCGGGATTCCTCTTGCGGCGGGCGTGCTCTATCCGTTTTTCGGCCTGTTACTCAGCCCTTTGATCGCCAGCGCGGCTATGACGTTCAGCTCGGTTTCCGTAATTTCTAACGCGCTGCGATTGCGCCGGCTGGCGCTGTAATGGGATGCCAACAGAGCCACGCGTCATTCCGAACGAAGTGAGGAATCTGATTTTCCTTCTTGAAAAACGAACAAAGCAGATCTTTCGATTTGCTCAAGATGACCCTCAGGTGTTACACGCCCTGCGCTGTCTGCTATCCCGCGACTATCCTCCGGACTTCGAACGCCGGCCTGCCAGCTCTTCGACGTAGTCGATCATGCGCGGGTCTGTCCAATCGGTGGCGCCGATGATTTTTTCCGCGACGTGGCCGGTTCGGTCGATGATGTACGTTTCCGGGAACTTGAGGGTTCCGTAGCGGGTAGGAATGTTTCTTGAGGGATCGAGGGCGACAGGGTAGGTCAAGTGATTCCTTTCAACAAACGCCTTCAATGCTGCCGGATCTTGATCGACGCTGACGCCGAGGACTACCACGCCGCGGTCTTTCATCTTGGAAGCCAGGGCCTCAAGGCTCGGCGTTTCCACGACGCAGGGCGGGCACCAGGTGGCCCAGAAGTTCAGGAGGATCACTTTGCCGCGAAAATCCCGAAGCGACACATCGCCGGAAGGAAACTCTGACAGGGTGAAATTCGGGGCCCGATCTCCTAAGGCAACCGGCTTCCGGGATTGAGGATGAAAAATCAGCCACAAAATTGCCAGGCCGGCAAACCCAATGACAATCCACTTTGCGATAGTGATTTTGCGCATGTTATAAACCCCCATTATAATCGTTTGGGGCGCTCGTGACAGCATCAATCCATTTGGCAGCCGGGCAGCACGCAACGGAAGAGCGCGGGCGGCGCGTCGTATCTGTGATTATTCCCGCGCGAAACGAGGAAGAGAACATTGAGCGAGTGGTGAGATCGGTTTCCGCGCAGAAGGGCGTCCAGGAGATTGTGGCGGTCGACGATGAATCGACCGATGGTACAGGCGCGATTCTCGAGAGGCTCGAGAAAGAGATTCGGCTGCTTCGCTCCATTCATTTAGGAACGTTGCCGGAGGGCTGGATAGGAAAAAATCATGCGGCGGCGGTTGGGGCGGAGGCGGCGGCAGGCGAATGGCTGCTTTTTACCGACGCCGACACGGAACATCTCCCCGGCAGTCTCGAAGCCGTCCTTGATCGCGCAGAAGCAGAGCGCGCGGATCTCGTTTCGCTTTCGCCCGGCCAGCAGATGATCGCGTGGTGGGAGAAGTCCGTGATCCCGATGGTCTTTGTGCAACTCGCGCGCCTTTACCGTTTTGATGAGGTTTCAAACCCCGCCTCGTCTGCGGCAGCCGCAAACGGGCAATACCTGCTGATCCGGCGCAAGGTTTACAATGGTGTCGGAGGGCACTCCGGGGTGCGCTCGGAAATCCTTGAAGATGTTGAACTGGCCAGGCGCGTTAAGGCGGCGGGAGGCCGGATCATTTTTCTGCCGGGGCCGCGTTGGGTTCGGACGCGCATGTACCTAAGCTTCGGGGAAATGTGGCAAGGGTGGAGCAAGAATCTATATTTGTTGTACGGGCGGAAGCTCTGGCCGATGCTGAAGTCCTTTGCGGGGGCATGGGCTTTCGATTTGCTCGCTCCCGTGGGAGGATTGGCAGGGTGTCTTCTTATTGCGGCGGGCTTTGGAAGCGGCGCGATGCTTCTGGCGGCTCTCTTATGCTTTGCGGTTGCGGTGGTGCGGCACCGGGCGTATCGGCAGAACTTGGGCCGGCTGGGCTTTGATACGGACCTTGCGAAGTACCAGGTTTTGGGCGCAGGGCTGCTGGGACTGCTGCTGCTGAACTCTGCACGGGAGTATCGCCTGTCGAGCCAAGTCTGTTGGAAAGGGCGCCGGTATTCGGCGAAAAGGTAGGGATAAGAACAAGATGATATATCTGACGCGGCGCGCGGAATTCTCAGCTTCGCACTATTACCATAATCCGGATTTCAGCGCTGAAGAGAACCGGCGGATCTTCGGCAAGTGCAATAACCCGCACGGGCATGGGCACAATTACACGTTGGAAGTCACCGTGGCGGGCGAGGTGGATGGAACCACCGGCATGGTCCTTGATCTCAAGGATTTGAAGGCCGTGCTTGAAAATGAGGTCCTGGGGATTATGGACCATCGCTTTCTGAACAAGGAAGTTCCGGTTTTTGCGACCAAGATTCCGACCACGGAGAATATCGCGGTGGAAATCTGGAAGCTTCTCGCGCCGAAACTTCCTGCTGGCAAGCTGCATCGAATTCGTTTGTACGAAACTCAAGACCTTTTCGTCGACTATTACGGGGAATAATGGTTTTTCTGACACGCCGCTACCGGTTCTCCGCCGCGCACCGCCTGCATAACGAGGCGCTTGGGCCGGCGGCGAATTCGCGTCTGTACGGCAAATGCAATAATCCCTATGGCCACGGCCACAATTACAGTGTCGAGGTTACGGTGTGCGGGCCTATTGACGCGGCCACCGGGATGTTGATCGATCTGGGACTGCTGGACCGAATTGTCGAGCAGGAAATCCTGGACCGGTTCGACCATACGCACCTGAATCTGGATGTCCCGAGTTTTAAGGGACGAGTGCCGACCACCGAAAACCTTTGCGTCGAAATTTTTAATCTGCTCCGCGACAAACTCGACGCGAAGAACGGGTCCGCGCGTCTTGAGAAGGTTCGACTTGAGGAGACGAATTCCAACTTTTTTGAATATCTCGGCCCGTCCCCGAGCCCTGTGGAGGGAGCAGCATGCGAGAAGAGATGAAAACCGACCATCCGTCGACCCTTAGTGAACTGCAACACGACGCCGGGCCCGACCGTCTGCGGGAAGTGGTGCGCTCGCTGCTCGGCGAGGTCGGTGAAGATCCCGGCCGGGAAGGTTTGCTCGACACTCCAAAGCGCGTGGCGGAATCGTTGAGGTTCCTGACCAGCGGCTACGCGCAGGACGTCCAAAAAGTTCTGAACGGAGCCGTCTACTCGGTGTCCTACGATGAGATGGTGATTGTGAAGGACATCGAGATTTTCAGCCTTTGCGAGCACCACTTGCTGCCGTTCTTCGGGCGCTGCCACGTGGCCTATATCCCTACGGAAAAGGTTATTGGGCTCAGCAAAATTCCCCGGCTCGTGGATGTTTTTGCCCGCCGGCTGCAAATTCAGGAGCGCCTGACCAATCAGATTGCCAAAACCATTATGGAGACGATCAAGCCGCAAGGCGTGGGCGTCATTATCGAAGCCAGACACCTCTGCATGATCATGCGCGGCGTCGAGAAGCAGAATTCCGTGGCCGTAACCTCCGCGATGCTGGGCGCTTTTAAGGAATGCGAGCAGACGCGGGCGGAGTTCTTGCGCCTGGTCCGGGATCGGGGTTAGGTACGGGTTAACTCCCATTACTTTCTTAAATATCCGAAGACAAGAGCCGCACGTGTCCCGCCCTCGGATTTGTAGGCACTTGCCAGCGACGATAGCGGTTTGCGATCCCACACCGAGCCGATCAGAAATCAACCCAACCTTTTCCGGCAGCTATACCGGTGTCAGAGCCGATCGAAAGATCACTGCCGCACGTGATGACAGTCACAGCGGCTCTTCAGCCGGCGATATAGCTTGCTGTTAGCTGGATGCGGCGGTGTTGGAGCACATCCGGCATGACAACCCGGCCTCGGGAAGAAAGCGAAGTTCCGGCCAACCATCCCGGGTTGAGGTCGACCTATATGCCTGACGCGAATACTGGGGGGCTACGCCAGCAAATTCTCACCTTGAAACCGATCAAAGCGACTCTCTTGTGCTTGCGGCTTGCCATTGGCTGGCAATTGCTTTACGAGGGTCTTGCCAAGTTGCTTACCCCGGATTGGACGGCGGCTCCCTATCTGCTGTTGTCGCGCGGATTCTTCGCAGGCTTTTTCCACTGGCTGGGATCGCATCCGGGTTTGCTCGGTGCGGTGGACGTTGTGAATACCTGGGGGGTAATCCTCATTGGAGCGGCGCTTATTCTTGGCGTCTTCACTCGTTTCGCCAGCGCCTCCGGCGCTGCGCTCCTTTTGCTATACTACCTGGCGCAACCGCCCTTGATTCGGACGAATTACCGTATCCCTGTGGAAGGGCATTACCTGCTGGTGAACACGACTCTGGTGGAGTTGCTGGCCTTGGTCATATTTCTGGTTTTGCCCGCAGACAGGTTGTGGGGGCTTGACCGGCTGTGGCGCGGGTGGCGATTCCGCAAGAAGTCCAGTACAGAGGTTGAATCCTCGGCATCTGTGGGTGGTTTGCGCACACGGCGCGAAACGCTTGGGAACCTGATAGGTGCTCCGGTCCTTGGTTTGCTCGGATATGCCGCGGACAGGAAATTCGAGTGGGAGAAGGTCCATGCGATAACAGGGGCTACCATCAAACTGCAGGATGTGAGCCTGAAGGATTTGAAAGGCGAGTTGCCCAAAGGGACGCTTGGCAAGCTGAAAGTCAGCCGGGTTATTCTCGGCGGCAATCTGATCGGGGGATATTCGCATTCCCGCGACCTGGTCTACGGTTCTCAGCTTTTCAAGGCCTACAACACGGATCGCAAGGTTTTTGAGACGCTCGAACTGGCCGAGCGCGCGGGCATCAGCACATTTTGCGCCGACCCGGGCGAACTGCCTCTCTTCAGCAAGTACCGCGAACTGAACTCTTCTAAGATGCAGACGCTCGTCCAGGTGTGGGGACACCCCAAGGTAACGGACCTGAAAGGTACCATCGACAAGGCCATCGATTATGGCGGCACCACGCTCTACATCCGGGGCGTTGAGGGTGACAGATTTGTCCAGAATGGGCAGATCGATCTGCTGGGCGAAGCGCTGGACTACATCAAGCGCCAGGGTGTCCCGGCGGGCATCGGCGCGCACTCCATCGAAGTGCCGATTCAATGCGAAAAAGCCGGACTGGACCCCGATTACTATGTAAAGACCCTGCATAGTGACAAGTACTGGTCGGCAACTCCGCGACAGGAGCGCGTCGAGTTCTCGGTTGTGGATCCGAAGCTTGCCCACGGGCGGTTGCACGACAACATGTTCGACCTCTTCCCGGAAAAGACGATCGAGTTCATGGGAACCATCAAGAAGCCGTGGATTGCTTTTAAGGTCCTGGCGGCCGGGGCTTTCCATCCGAAGGACGGTTTTCGATTTGCCTTTGAAAATGGCGCCGACTTTATTTGCGTCGGGATGTTTGATTTTCAGGTGGTTGAGGATGTTAACGTCGCTCTGGACGTGCTTTCAACCCTCAAAGGCCGTTCACGTCCCTGGTATGCGTAAGCACCAGATTGGCGACAGCCACCGGGTGGCCACCCAGTTTGTTCAACAAATTCGGCAAGCGAAAATTGGACGGGCAGAAGGGCATCCGTTCCCGGCGGTCGATTCCACGGGTCTTTTTTCTGGCGGCCTTCTTGCTGGCCCTGAGCACTTCTGTCTGCTTCCTCAAACGCGCTGAACTCGCCACTCGCTCTTTCCGTTCCATGGGAACGCTGACTACCATGACGCTCGGCGCCGCCTATACTGGCCGAATCGATCCTGTCACCACGCATGTCCGCGACATCTTTGAGCGTTTGGACCGTGAGCTGAGCTCTTACCGGCCTGATAGCACCATCAGCTTGCTTTCCAACAAGGCAGGCGTGGCTCCGGTTGCAGTCTCGCAGGACACCTATCGTGTACTCAGTCTCAGCGAACACTTCAGCGCCGTGAGCGACGGGGCGTTCGACATCACGGTTGCTCCGCTGGTCAGTCTCTGGGGATTTAACGGAGCACCGGTCCCAATGTCTCTCCCCTCCGAGCAGACCCTCTGCAAGCGTCTAAAGCTGGTCGGTTACCGCCGCCTGGTTCTCCGTGATGCGACGGCTTTTCTTCCTGTGAAAGGCATGGCGGTGGATGTCGGGGGAATTGCGAAAGGGTACGCTGTGGATCGCGCCTATGACTATTGCCGAAGTTCGGGCATTCGGGATTTCCTCATCGACTTCAGTGGGAACATCCGGGCATCTGGAAGGCCGGAGTGGGGAGAGAAATGGCAAATCGGGGTGCGCGATCCTTTTGATCGCACTCGCATCATTGGCAAAATTGCCTTGACCAGCGGAATGGCTCTTGCTACCTCGGGAAGCTACGAGCGTTTTGTCAACATCGCCGGTGAGCGATTCTCCCACATCATCGATCCGCGCACCGGATATCCGGTGACGGGTACCGCCAGCACGACTATTCTGTGTGCCGATGCTACCACCGCCGACGCACTGTCCACTGCCTCTTTTGTTGTTGGCCTCGGAGGAGCGCGCCAACTCCTCAAGAAGGTCCCTTCGGCCGAGCTGCTTATCGTGCCGGACAGATATCCCCTGGAGATCTGGTTAACTCCAGGGTTTGCGAAAGCGTTCACGCCCGTTCCGGAATTCGCCCATTCCATTAAGGTTCTCCAGGTCAGGCCCTAGCCCGTCGGGAATCCGTGTTCTCGTGGGGCAGTAATCGAGGTTTGACAAAGCCCGGCGGCATCGTGGAAACTGCGTCATGGATGCAGGTCTTATGAGCAACCTCGCAGAGAGTATTGCTGTTGTTACCGGAGCAAGCCGCGGAATTGGTTTGGCGATCGCCAAGCGTCTGGCGGCAGAAGGAGCGGAGGTCGTGCTGGTGGCGCGGGATGCGGAGTCGCTTGGGCGGGCGCGGAAAAATATCCCGGGAAAGACGCTAACGATTGCCGCGGATGTCACGAGCCCTCGTGATGTTGGCCGCCTCTTCCGGCGAATGAAGAAGCTTTACGGCCGTCTTGACATCCTGGTGAATTGCGCCGGGATTTTTACATACAAACCTTTCCGTGAGACCACGCTTGAAGATTGGCGCAACAACATCGAGACCAATTTGACGGCTCTTTTCCTGACCACTCAGGCGGCACTCCCTTTGTTGGTTTCGGCCGAGCACGCCAACATGGTCAACATTCTTTCGGTATCGAGCTCGAGGACTTTTCCCAACTGTTCGGCCTATACCGCCTCCAAGTTTGGAGCGCTGGGGCTGACCCGGGTGCTGCGGAAGGAATTAAGGGAGCAAGGGATACGGGTGACGGCGATTATGCCAGGGTTAACGGATACCCAAATGGTGGACGCGTTTGGCTTTGCCATTTCCCGCGCCAAGTTGATGCAGCCGGAGGATGTGGCTGACGCCGTGATCGCTGCGTTGAGGCAACCGGAGCGAACGGCGGTGGAAGAAATTTTCTTGATGCCTTCAAGCGGGGCGGTCTGAACCCTGCCATCAAAGGGCAATCGAGTTCTTCAGTCTGGACAACCAAGGGCTGATAGGAAGCTTGGCGACGCAGCCCGGCCGATAATTGCAGGGAGCGGCGGCCGGATGTATCTTCAGGGCGCGGCTTGCAGTTGAGGCGGACATTCGACTGCTGTTGCGGCGAATAGGCACGGCCCTATGGACGCTGGGTTCTGGGCAGCCCCCCTGCTTATGTAGGGGATCCGGGGGCATGGAATGAGCCCCATGCAGATCGGGTTGGCACCGTTTCAGGGGGCGTGGACAAGTGCACAGCATTTTTTTTGCCATGATGGAATGGAAAATGTTATGCTCATTATCGATACAAGAGGGAGAATCTGTCGGAAACGAGGAGAACTAGCGGATGGCGTTAACCCCTGATTCAAAGTCGAGATTAATCGAAGGTTATAAAGTACATGCTTCGGATACGGGGTCGCCTGAGGTGCAAGTCGCTCTGTTGACGGAGCGCATCTCTTACCTGACGGACCATTTTCGCGTGCATCGTAAAGATCACGCCTCAAGGCGCGGGCTTTTGACCATGGTGGGAAAGAGAAAACGCTTGCTGGAGTACTTGAAGCGTCATCATGCTGAGCGTTATAAGCAAGTGATCGCGCGGTTGGGCATCCGCAAGTAGGCCGGTTGTTTAACAGGAACCAGGCAAGGCCGGTTCAAACTGCTCCTTGGGCTCAATCGACCCTCGGCGTTTTGTGCCTCGGGTCGTTTTTGTTTAGGTAGAAGGTTTCCATGTCCGGGTGAGAGCCCGGCTTTAGCTTGGACACTTACCTCGATCCACGATCCCCTACTTAACGAATTCTAAGGTTCTATCTGAAGACCCTAACCCAAGTGACTGGCAGCAGGGTTGCAACGACGGGCAATTCGCATGGTGCAGAGGGGGCTTCGCTGAGGGACTGGCGAAATTTTGAAGGAGCGATTTATGGAACAAGTTAGCATCCCATTAGGTGGAAGTACACTTTCGATTGAAGTTGGCAAGCTAGCCAAGCAGGCTGACGGTTCAGCCTACGTCCGATACGGGGACACGGTTGTGCTGGCAACAGCGTGCGCGACCCAAAGTCCGCGGGAAGGAATCGATTTCTTTCCGCTTACAGTGGATTATCGTGAATACAACTATGCAGCGGGCAAGATTCCCGGAGGTTTTTT
>Ga0307373_10000416_pt1 | contig 80969 bp, 82 predicted proteins | sample OX2MG_FD_202534 | JGI IMG/M metagenome (GOLD analysis project Ga0307373, IMG submission 202534) | Soil microbial communities from Risofladan, Vaasa, Finland - OX-2 | ecosystem: Environmental > Terrestrial > Soil > Coastal area > Acid sulfate soil | place: Finland: Risofladan, Vaasa | collected...
AATATTTTGTCTCGGATAACAGCACCGAAACTCAGGAAACGGAAGTCATGATCATGATGACGCCGCGCGTGGTGCGGCTGCCGGAAAGCCCCTCGGAGGCTACCGCCAGCCTGAGTGGATCGAGTGTCCCGGGCGCGGCGCGGCCGATGCTGCCCTACCGGAATCCAGGAAGACAACAATAATGGCCGTGCGGCAAAAATGCGGTATCAGGTTGTGGCGCGAGGAAGCCTTTACCCTGGTGGAGCTGATCGCGGCCATGGCCATCATGATGATCCTGGCCAGCGCCGCCCTGCCGCTCGAGCGCATCCATGCCCAGCGCCTGCGCGAACAGGAACTGCGCGAAAACCTGCGCGAGATGCGTAGCGCCATCGACCGGTATAAAGACTTTTCCGACCACGGTCTGATCCAAGTCAAGATCGACACGTTCGGATACCCACCCGACCTCGATACATTGGTCAAGGGCGTAACCCTGAGCGGAACTTCCAACGGGAAATACCGGTTCCTGCGCAGGATTCCCGTGGACCCCATGACCGGGCAAGCCCAGTGGGGCATGAGGTCCATGCAGGACGACCCGGACTCGACGAGCTGGGGCGGCCAAAACCTGTTTGACGTGTATTCGTTGAGTATGGCGACTTCGCTCGATGGCACGCCGTATTCCAGTTGGTGATCGGGTGTGGCGGTCAGTGACCGCCGAGCTGATGGCAATACTGTTCAGATAACGTAGGGGCGGCCCTTGTGGTCGCCCGCGGGCGGGCACAAGGCCCGCCCCTACAGGGGATGGAAGGACTCAAAGTGTGTTAAGGGCCAGGAAAAACACGCAACGGTTTCGGGAGGCGGGCTTCACGCTTCTGGAATTGACGATGGTGATGACCATCATCCTCATCCTCGCCTCCATTGCCCTGCCTTCCTACCGCATGGCCATTCAGCGCGCCAAGGAAGCCGTTCTGCGCGATGATCTCTATACCATGAGGAAGGTCATTGACGAATACACGGTGGATAAGCAGCAGCCGGCGACTTCTTTGCAGGACTTGGTGGATGCCGGATACCTTCGTGGGGGCATTCCCGTCGATCCGGTGACCGGTTCGAACGATAGCTGGAAGACGGATACGGAAGATGTGCCCACCGGCTCGAATACGACGACGAATGGCGTCGTGGACGTGCACAGCGGATCGGAAGGAACGGCCCTCGATGGCACGGCCTACAACACTTGGTAAATTTCCTCTCTTAGTGCAGCGCTTCGTAAGTTCGCTCACGTCTTCTCGCACCCCTCACCCGGCGCTGCGCGCCACCCTCTCCCCGCTTGCGGGGAAAGGGACTGGGGGTGAGAGGTTGTTGAAGAACACTGCAAGGATACGTCACCGTAATTGCGAAAAGCGGAACCCGGTGGCAGTCAGCGGTCAGCCCTCAGGAAGAAAAACAAACCGAAGCAAGGTGAAGGCTGAAAGCTGAGGGCGCCTCAAGCCTTGAAGGAACACGCAGTGGGTCAGTTTGCTGTAGCGGCGGTCTCTGACCGCCGGAAGCTGTTGATAAATGAAATTCGGCGGTCAGAGACCGCCGCTACAGCAGCGAAAATGTACGACGGATCAGGTTGAGTGGGACATGGATTATGTTTGCAAAATCGCCACCCCCTCTGGCCGGGTGCTCAGCCAGACCGAGCAAGCCGCCTCGGAACCGGAGCTGCGCAAGCGCCTGACCGCCGAGGGCTACTACATCTTTTCCATCCGTCCGAAGGATATTCTGGGCGCGCGCCTGGCTTTCTTCAAGCAAAAGAAGATCAGACCCGACGATTTCCTGATTTTCAATCAGCAGTTTCTGACCCTTTCGAAATCCGGGCTGCCATTGCAGAGAGCCTTGGATTTGCTGGCCAAGCAAGCCCGCAGTGAGGCCCTGCGCGAAGCCCTGGAAACGGTCCGGGACAATGTGAAGTCCGGAAACTTGCTCTCCGAGGCCTTTGAAGCCACCGGGCGCTTTCCCAAGATCTATGCGGCCACCTTGCGCGCGGGCGAGCGCAGCGGCAGCCTGGACAAGGTGCTCGGCCAGTATGTGACTTACCAGAAGCTGAGCCGCAGCTTTCGCAAGCGATTCATCTCCGCCATGATCTACCCTGCGTTCCTGGTGGTTTTCCTGGGAATCCTGATTTCCTTCGTGGTGGGCTTCATCGTTCCCAGGTTTGCCCTGCTTTACAATGACCTGGGCTGGACCCTTCCTACGATTACCGAAGAGACGATCGCTTTTTCGATGGGCATCCGGCATTATGCGGTCGAGATTTTGGCGGGCATTGCCGGCTTGATCGTGCTCTGGCGAGTCGCCTGGCGGTCGGCCCGCGTGCGGCTGGCTTGGGACCGCTTCAAATTCGGCTTCCCCATTGTCGGCCCGCTGCTTTTGAAGTTTTCGGCAGCGGAGTTCGCGCGGACCATGGCCACCCTGATTCAAGGCGGATTGCCGGTGGTTGCCGCGCTTGAAACCACACGAAACTCCGTGACCAGCCCGCTGTTGGTGGAAGCGGTTACCGGAGCGCAGAGAGAGGTGCTGGGCGGCCGCTCCCTTCACGCCAGCCTCCGCGCCTGCGGTTTTTTCCCTCCCACGGCGCTGGACATGATTGAGGTCGGCGAAAGTACCGGGGCGCTGCCGCAAATGCTCGATAGCCTGGCGGAATATTACGAAGAGGACGTGAATATTGACCTCTCGGCCCTGGTGGCGTTGGTGGATCCGCTGATGATCGCGGCCATTGCCGTGGTCGTGGCATTTATTCTAATTGCGTTCTACCTGCCCCTGTTTTCGATGGGATCGCAGATCGGATGAAAGAAGCGATTAGGGGTCAGCCATCAGCATGATTGATTCGTAAGCGTGGCGCTGAGGACTGCCGTTGGTACCCCTCACCCCCAGCCCCTCTCCCCACGGGGGAGAGGGTGGCCCGCGTACCGGGACGGGTGAGGGGGGCAAAATACGTCAGCGAACATACGAAATGCTGCACTTAGGACCTGATTGCTGAAGGCTTTTTGAGGAGAAATCGCTTGGCAGAACCAATGGTAGAAACGCTTCCCGAGGCGCAGCAGGCCAGGGAACTTGCCGAACGCTATCACTTTGACTTCGTGGACTTGCACAGCTTCCGGATCAACCCGGAATTGCTGCAGACGGTTCCGCTCGACCTGATGATGCACTATGAGTTCCTGCCGCTGGAGTCGCACGACCACTCCTTGACGGTGGCGATCGCCGACCCGACGCGGCTCGAACAACTCGACGAGTTGGAGGCGAAGCTCGACCGCCGCCTGATTATCAAAGTGGTGGCGCCCGGGCAGTTGCGGGACCTGTTGAAAGCGACGGAACCCTCGAAGCGCGTTCTGGAGGAAGCGACCGAAGATTTTAAGCTGGAAGTGCAGGGACAGACCGACGCCAGCACCGATGCCCTGGCTCTGGAACACCTGGTGGAGGGCCGGGAATCAAATCCCATGATCCGCCTGGTGGATTCCATCATTTTCGCCGGGTTGGAACACCGCGCCAGTGATATTCACATTGAGAGCCAGGATAACGCGGTGATCGTCAAGAACCGCGTGGATGGCGTGCTGCAACAAGCCATGCCCCCCATCTCGCCGGAATTTCAGACCAATTTAATCTCCCGCATCAAGGTCATGGCGGAGCTGGACATCGCCGAGCGGCGCGTGCCGCAGGATGGCCGGTTCCGGGTTCATTATCGCGGGCGGCCCATCGATTTCCGCGTCTCCATCATGCCATCGATCAACGGCGAGGACGCGGTGCTCAGAATCCTGGACAAGGAGTCGTTGAGTGAGAAGTTCCGCCAGCTTCGCCTGGACGTGCTGGGGCTGCCGGAGCGGGAGATGAAGCGGCTGCGGCGCTACATCCGCGAACCTTACGGCATGGTGCTGGTGACCGGGCCGACGGGAAGCGGCAAAACCACAACCCTCTACGCGGCGATTTCCGAGATCAAAAGCGAAGAGGACAAGATCATCACCATCGAAGACCCGGTGGAATACCAGATTCGCGGCATCACCCAGATTCCGGTGAATGAGAAGAAGGGACTCACCTTTGCCCGCGGCTTGAGGTCCATCCTGCGCCACGACCCGGACAAGATCATGGTGGGGGAGATTCGCGATAACGAAACGGCGCAGATTGCCATCCAATCCGCCCTCACCGGACACCTGGTGTTCACTACGGTCCATGCCAATAACGTCCTGGACGTTTTGAGCCGGTTCCTGAACATGGGAGTTGAGCCGTACCATTTTGTTTCTTCGCTCAATTGCATCATGGCGCAGCGGCTGATGCGCGTTATTTGCGAGAACTGTAAGCGTCAGGTCAAAGCGCCCCGCGAGTTGCTTGAGGAATCCGGCTTGAACCCGGCCGAATGGAACGACGTTCCCATGTATGAAGGCGCCGGGTGCCCATCCTGCAATGGAACCGGCTTCCGGGGACGCACGGCGATTGGAGAGTTGCTGGCGCTCAGCGACACCATCCGCGAGTTAATCCTGGAAAAAAAGTCCACGGCGGAGCTGCGCCGGGCGGCACGGCGCGAAGGGATGGTGACCTTGCGCGAATCGGCCCTGGAAAAAGTGCGCGACGGCGTGAGCACACTGCGCGAGATTAACAAGGTGACGTTTGTGGAGTAAGGGGCAGGCGGTGCGCTTCCCCAACCTCAAAGGCCCAGTCCATGGATCTCGATCAGATTGTTGAAAGGCTGATGCCCGTTTCCCGCAAGGGAGGCGTGCCGTTCACGCTGCCCCCCGCCGTGCTTGAGGTGCAGCCGGGTTTTGTAGCAGGGGCCCGGCTGGAGCGCAAAGGCCGGGGCCAACGGGGACTGCGGCGAGTGAGCCTTGCGAGATTTGACCCTGATGCGGTTGAACCCTCCATCGGCCGCGCCAATGTGGCGGGCGCGGAGGAGTTGCGCGGCGCGTTGCGTCGGGTGACGGAAGTGATTGGGCTGGGAGACAGCCGTTTCGCCCTGCTGGTGCCGGACGCTGCCGTGCGCGTCAGCCTGGTTTCCTTTGAGGCGATTCCATCCAAGGCTCAGGAATTTGAAGCTCTGCTCTGCTGGCGGATCAAGGACAATCTGCCCTTTGCCACCGATGAGGCGAGGCTTTCCTATCAGGAGAACTGGAGGGGCGAAAACGAAGTCGAGATTCTGGTGCTGGCTGCCAAGGCCGAAGTGCTGGCCGGGTACGAGGCCGAATTGGGAGCGGTGGAAGCCTCAGCCGTTCTAGTGCTTCCCTCCACGATAGCCTTGCTGCCGCTGACGCCCGAGAATGGGGGCGACCCGCAACTTCTGATTCATCTGTGTGGTGACTGGGTGACAAGCGCCGTGATTTGCGGCAAACGCCTGCGCTTCTGGCGGACGCGGCGATTCAATGCGCAGACTGCTGGAGACGTGTGCGGTGAATTGGTCCCCGAGGCGGCGCGGGCCTTTGCCAGCATGAGGGACCGCTTCGCCCTGGAAATCGACGCGGTTTGGCTTGCAGCCCGTCCCCAAGCCTGCAAGGATCTGGCATCGCAGTTGGAGTCGGCGCTGGGACGGAGCGTCCGGACCCTGCCCGGGATCGAAGCCTACGGAATGGCCTTACCGCAAAGCGAGCTGGAGGCGTTCCGGGACTACGGCGCACCCATCGCCGGGCTTCTTCAAAATGCCGGAATCATCTCGGAACCGTGACCGCGCTGAATTGGAAGACGCCTTGAAAATCAACCTCAATCTCGGCAAAACCGAAAACGTTTTTGAGCGGTACATCTTGGTTTGGGCGGCGCCGGCGCTGGTGCTGGCGGGTCTCTTCCTGATGCGCGGGGTGTATATCGCGGCACGGGATTTCCTTCAGGTGCGGCGTGTTGAGAAATCGGTGCTCGAATACCAGGGACAGATATCCATCTTGCAGGACCGGGCGAACCGCGCTCAGCACCTGCTGGTGAACCCCTCGACCCGCGAGTTGGAACGCAAGGCGGACTTTCTGAACTCTTTGATTGACCAGAAGCAGGTTTCGTTGTCGGAAGTGACGATGAAGGTGAGCCGGCTCCTGCCTGGCGAAACCCGCTTGGCCGGGCTGGCCGCCGTTCCCACCAAGACCTCCCCGCAGGTGCGGGTGAGCGTGGAAGGGAAGACGGTGGAGGCGGTGGATACCTTTCTTGATAACCTGGAACAATCGCCGGATTTTTCGGACATCATTGTGACCGGGCAGGCCTTTAAGAAGCCGGGGCCGCAAGGGTCGTTGATCGCCCTGAAGTGTACGGTCTCCTATGTGGGAAGCCGGTTGCCGTAGCTTCCGGCCGGATGAATCATCATGCCCCAAAGCCGCCGCCGGGTGCTGGCGCAAAAACTGCTGAAGGCCTTGCTGGTCCTGATCCTTCTGGATGCGGCCGCCTACTTTGTGGTTGACCGCCCGCTTGAGGTGTGGGTGAAGGATACGCAGGACCGCTTCACGGCCACCCGTCAGGCGTGGCTCCAGGCGAAGATCCGCGCCGCCAAGCTGGAGAAGAGAGCGTCCGCCCTACCGGTGGCAAATCAGCAGATTGATGCGTTCCTTCAGAAGCGCATTCCGTCGCGCCGCCAGGGTTTCTCCAAAGCGGCAAGACTGGTGCAGGATCTTTCACAACAGGCCGGGGTTCAACTGGATTCGCTCTCCTACCGGCTTCAGGAGAAGCCCACCGCCCCTTTGGATGACTTGGAGATTAACGTCGCCATTGAAGGTGATTTTCCAAAGCTGATGGCCTTTACCCACGCGCTGGAAACCAGCCAGGACTTCGTGGTGATCCGGGAATTCCGGTTTGAAGAGGGTGACCAAGGCGTGTTAGGCTTACATTTGATAGCGGATCTTTATTTATTGCCATGAGGTAAGATGAGTTCGCGCCAAACTTGGGCAAGCGTTGGGCTGGGGTTGGTTTGCGTGGTGCTGCTGGCCCGCTTGGTGGTGAATTCAGTCTCGGTCAGCGCCAAGAGCGAGACTCCGGCGGTTTCGCCCCGTGCCGTCGAGCGGCATCTTGTCCTCTCCGGCGCCAAGGCCGGCCGCAAAATGCAGTCGGAGTTTCCAGTAGCTCCGGTATTGCGCACGGAGTTGCTGAAGCAGGAAGAAGGCCAGCCGCTGGAGGCCCTGGACCGCGACCCCTTTCAATTTGCCCCGACCGCCGAGCAGGTGCGCCAGGCGATGGCGCAGAAGGCCCTGGCTGCGGGTGGCCAGCCCGCTGGACCGCCGCCCACCGCTCCACCCATTCCTTACAAGGCGCTCGGTTACAGTGAAAATGTCCACGGCCAGTTCCAAGCCTACCTCACAGATGACAAGGACATCTTCGTGATTCACGAAGGTGACGAATTAGACCGCCATTATAAGATTCTGAAGATCACTCCCAATCTGGTTGAGGTCCAGGATGAAGCTTTTAACCAGAAAAGCCAGCTCCTTTTCCCGCAGTAATCCTCTGGAGAGTGCCTGCCGGCGTTACCACCCGGAAAAAGGTTATGCGTTGATCGCCATGATGATTATGGCGACGGTGCTGCTGATTTCTTTGGCGGCAGTACTGCCCGGCGTTTATCAGGAAGCGCAGCGGGAGAAAGAGCAGGAACTGATATTTCGCGGCAACCAGTACGCCCGCGCCGTCTATCTGTTCCACAACCAGTTGGGCCGCTATCCCGTCTCCGTAAAGGAACTGTTGAGCACCAACAGCATGCGATTCCTGCGCCAGGCCTATCGCGACCCCATGACTCCCAGCGGCAAATGGAGGTTTATCCACGCCACTGCTGCCGGCATCCCGATTGATTCCCGAACTCAAATTCTGACACCACAAAATCCCGTCAATCCTTTGGGCAGCCCGGCTTCGCCAAGTACGCCAACCGCCACGGGAGGCTTTGGAGCATCCAGTTCTTCACCAGGATTTGGGAGTTCGGCCACCCCGGGGCCATCGAGCACCACAACCCCAACCAACGGCCAGCCGAACGCCCAGAAGCCTTCGCCCGATTGCCAGAATTCGCAAGTTCTCAATACATCTCCAACCACGGCAGAATCAAGCCCCATTTTGGGGACCTTCATCGTGGGCGTGGCCAGTTGCAGCGATCACATGTCGATCATGACCTATAACAAAAAGAACCAGTATAGTGATTGGGAATTTCTCGGGACCACCTATATCGTTACGGGAATTCCCGGAACGGTCGCGCCTCCCACAATCCAGAATCCCGGGCAACCCACAACGCCCGGCCAAGGAGGCCCGGGGACGGGCCTCGGTTCGCCCACTGGGGGAGGCCTGAGCCCCTCCAGTTCGCAATAGTGCTTTTGACCGCAACCGGCAGCCAAGAGCGGTGTTACTTATACCGGATGGTAGTATTGAACCACGCATCCCGAGGTTGGTAGTCCGGCGAACTTCGCCGCGATTTTGGCGGTTTCCAAGTTCGCGAGGGTCTTTGCATGAATCGAGCCAGCCCCATCAGGAAAGTCCACTTTTCGCAGCAGCTATTGCTGATTGCCGGCTTGGCCCTTGCCACCCTGATGGCCGCTTGCGGCAGCAGCTCTTCAAGCAGCGGTGGTACCGGGGGCGGCGGGGGGGGTGGAGGTGGAACCACCTCGATTTCCTCCCTGAGTCCTGTTGTAGCGATGGAAAACGCGGTCGCGTTTTCGCTGACGGTGAATGGCAGCGGATTCGCGTCGGGCAGCCGGGTGGTGTTTAACGGAACCACGGAGCCGACGACGCTTGTGAATTCGGTGCAGTTGACGGCGCAGATTCCCAGCGTGGCTCTCTCCAAGCCCGGAACAGCTCCCGTAGCCGTTCAGACCAACGGTTCAACCAGCGGCAGCTCGAATTTCTACGTCGTACCCAGTATCTCGCCACAGGCCGTGAACGTGACCGCGGGTCCGGGGGCAACCACAACGGTTAACATCAGCGTTCCCCCGTTTACCCCTCCGACTCTGATTTTGACGGCCGTGGGCTTGAATAATTCGGCAGGCGCCACGGCGGTGGACGTGGCGCAAGGGACGCATGCAAATCTGTTTGTGGTCGGGAACGGCGTCGCCGCGGGGACATTTTTCGAGGTCACTGGGGCCAATAATGATGTAACGGTCACGGAGCCGGTAGTCTCAGATTTCACATCGACCACCGGTGGAACTCCTGCCGTGAACTTCAATATCAACGCGAACGCCTCGGCCACGCTGGGCGCACGCAATCTGGTTGTCATCAATACGGCGGGTGAAGTGTCCGTTGCGGTCGGAAGCATCGTGATCACGGCGCCGTGACCATAATTCATGAAAAGACATCATCTACCTCTGGTTGCAATCGCACTGACCGTGTTTGCCGCAACCGGCACGGCAACCTCGCTGGTGCAATTGAGCGTCCAGCAGTTGACCCAAGCCTCAGCGGTGATCCTCCGAGGCCATGCGGTGAATCAAGTGAGCCGGTGGAATGCGAACCACACCTCGATTGAAACCCTGACGACGATCGCCGTGGATCAAAGCATGAAGGGACAACCGGCCTCGACCGTTGTAGTCCGCCAGACCGGCGGCACGGTCGGCCGCATCCGCGAATATGTCCCGGGTTCGGTGCGCTTTCTGCCCGGAGCTGGCTACATGTTATTCCTTGAACCATCGCAGATTGCTCCATCCGAGTACCTGGTGGTCGGCATGATGCAAGGCGCCTACCGCGTCTTTCGGGATCCCAACACGGGAGAAGAGCGGGTGATTAATCCTACGGGAAAGTATTTCCACGGTACGCGCGGGCCGGTTTCAAGTGTCCCGTCAAGCCCCCAGACCGTTCCCCTGCGACAATTCCAGCAACAAGTGGCGGGCGCAATTTCTGCTCCGGTGGTCATTCCAACCGGAACGGCCATTCCGCTGAAAATCGAGTCGGCTTCCTTTGACGGGGTCGGGCGCATGGCTCTCCAGGCCCGGACCACTGCGGACCTCTTTCCGAATGACCATTTGGTGGTGCCGGCACAAAGCACTTTGACAGGTTACGGCCAGCGAGTCGCAGGCCATTGGGTGGTGCATTGGAGTACGGTTGAAATTGGCGGTACTCCAGTGAAGATCCGGACAGCGCCGGAGAGGTCATTGGGAGCACACTTGAGCGGCGAAAAGTTTGTGGCTGTCGTAAGGTAGGCGGCGGCGCGAGGCGACCGAATGAGCAGAGTACAGGCCTGGAAACTGGCATTGAAATCGCTGGCCCTCCTTGCGGCCGTGGCCGGACTCGGATGGGCGCTGCTGCTGTTTGCTTACAATCACGAACAGGATGACGTGAATGGCCCGGTGGCCGCGAAATGGTGCAATGATGATAACGGAACGGCCTGCAATAACACCGTGAGCTGGAGCCTGAATCCGGCGACCGGAACCAACATCAACGCCAGCGGCGGTGAAAGTGTTCAGACCGCAATTCAGAATGCGTTCAATTCCTGGAAGCAGGCGCAACTCAATGGACAATCCTTGGTGAATCTAACCATAGCCCAACTCCCCAACAATTCGCTGACCGGGCCGAATTCAGGAGATTGCCAGAACACGATTGGGTTTGAGGATTCCACCAAGTCGGATTTTCCGACCGGCACGATTGCCTTCACGCAAATCGCCACTTCCTTTGGCTGTACGGTTGCCGGCCCCAACTGCCCTGTGGGATCGCCGCCCAACACCTATACCTGTCCAAATTCCGCAAATCCGAACACACCTCATACTTGTCCACTTCCGTCCTGCATCATCGATGCGGACATTGAATTCAACCCCGCAGATCAATTCACCACATCCGCCACTCTGGGCGCCAGTGCCTACGATGTTCAAGCCATTGCCACTCATGAAATTGGCCACTTGCTGGGGATGGACCATAGCGGGCTGGCCAGCGCCATCATGTTTGCGTATGGGGACACGGGCGGGGTGGCGATCCGCAGCCTTTCTTTGGACGATGCCATCGGGATGGGCGCGCTCTATCCCGGCTCGAATTACGCCACGCTCACCGGCACGCTTTCCGGTCAAGTCACCCTCAGCGGGGCGGGCGTTTTTGCGGCCCACGTTGTGGTGATTGACGCGGCCACCGGCAACGCCGTCACCGACGGCCTGACGGATACCAGCGGCAACTATCAGATTGCTGGCGTTCCACCCGGGTCCTATAACGTGCTGGCGCTTCCCCTCGCTGGAATTTATACTCTGAGCAATTTCTCCGGCTGGGCCTGCGGATTCGGCGACAACGTTCCACCTTGCTGCGATCCAACCTCTGATCCCTCTTGCAACAAGTCCGGAGCGTTGAAACCGCACACCAACTACAGCGGCAAGTTTTATTGATTCGCTCCCGGCCGCAATTCGCTTTCGATTTTCCTTACAGTCAGGCAAAGGGCTTGGGCGTCACGCGCAAGACTCTCTCGTCGATTCTCAACGGCCGCTCCGGCATCACAGCGGAAATGGCGCTGCGGCTGTTCCAGGCGTTTGGGAGCACGCCCGAGCACTGGTTGCAGATGCAGCTTGCCTACGATCTGTGGCAAGCGAAGCGCCGCGCCAAGAAGCTGCACGTCAAGCAGTTCTTCGCCATGTCGCCGGGCTAACGGACGGCCTTACGGTTGTTATATCCGCAAGGCCTTCGCAGTAGGGGGACGGCTTGCCGTCCCCTCTGTGTATATTGGCGCCAAACCAAGAAGGGTAGGGCAAGCCCTACCCCTTGGTGATCGAGTGGCGCAAGGTGGGAAGCTAGAAACCGACGTAGCGCCGACCTTTAGGTCGGCACCGAACGGCGACTGAGGTTGTGTGTCCCGGAGGTAGCCACTGTCAATTCGTCTTTGGAATTGACCGTCGGTTCGTCATCGAAGGAAAAGCCCACGGTGACGAGAGCGGTGATGGTGGCTACCGCTTTGGAATCGCATACATTCCATAGTGCGGAACGTATGCGCCACCCGCGTCGGTTGCAACACCTTGTTAGCCAGCGCCGCGTGCCTGAGGATTCCGCCGTCTATACTCCTCTAGAAACATCCGTCCCAGGCCCCGAGAAGTTCTTCGAATGGTTGACGCCGATGCCGGCTCAGAAACGAGGGCGACAATCCGATCGTCGAGGAGGTCTCCGGTTCTGGGCACGTGCAGAATCGCATTTCGGCAACGGTGGAGCAGCGATGACACGCTGTCGATGTCCGCCCTGAACCTGCCGCGGATGTCCACGCAGCGGCGTTCGCATGGATCCGTGAGCCCCTCGATGACTGCCCAGAGCATGCCGTACCAAACGAACATGAAACCGAATCCGGGACTGGCAAGCGCCGCCGGGCCAGGCTCGAACAGTTCCGCCGACGCAGCGCTGAGTTCCCGGTCGAATGCTTCGCGCTGCTGGTTCGCCCACATCCAGTGCCGATGGAGCAAAAGAAAGTCTTCGATCGGCCGATCGGCTAATGGAAAATGTCCAGCAGCGGCTCGCCACTCGTCCTCGCTGTAGTCGTCCGGCCCGTTTTGATTCATTGCTGAGATTCCCAAATACTGGTGCCGCCTAACTCTTTCTTAGGCCGACCCGCCGTGGCGGGCTGCCTACGACCGGCCCCCAGATCGGGGTCTCTATAACTTCTCATTATAACGCGGGTGGCGCATACGGGTAGTGTCTCAGTTTGAGAAATGGATGGAAGCAGAATTGCGGGTATCGTCATCCCCGTCTTGACGTAACTTAGGCCTTCCGCTTTCCGTCGTAGCTTTCATAACGTCTTCTCGCTGACTCGCGTATGCTCTCTAACTCCGCTTGGAGTCTTTCGATCTCGGCACCAAACTCGGCAAAGCTGAGGCACCGATGCGAGATAAGCGGAAGGTCGGTGCCCACACCCTTGTACCCTCCCGATGTCGAGTGTTTGACGGCGACGTGAGAGATTGGCGGACCAGATTCGGATTCCCGCTCCGGGCTTGGCGGTTCCAGAAAAAGCAGGTCAAGTGAGTAGGTATTTTTCATCGCGTCCTCCGGGTGCTCTGTCATCTTTTGATGCTCCTAAATTTTTTCGATACGTACACGACGGTCCAAATTACGTTCAGTAGGTAGCGAAGCACGTTTCCAATCAACGCCAGAGCAAGTATTACAAATGCTGCTTCTCCCAGGGCTTTCCCTGCCCACAGAAACCAGCTCCATAAACCTTCGTGGACCGAAAACGCAAAAATAAGCAGCAAGATCAACCAAATCAGAAGCCTCAGAATTGACTCTTTTATTTTTTCGCCCATCGGGAATCATCAACGTTCACTTTGCAAGATCACTGATTTCCTCAAGTGACCAAACGTGATCGGCAACTCCAGCTTCCATCGCAGGCGTACCGCGAAGCGTCTTGTGAACCCTGCAGAAATTATAGTGCATAAAGTGAAGGACAACACTTCTTCACGCGCTGGCGCCGTCTCCAAGCTCCGCTGTGCCGACTTTTACGATGCCGGCGACCAGTGGATGCCGGCTGAATGCCGCATCAAGCTAAAAGACCCCACTACCTGAATTCTATAACCCTTGACCGCGGGTGGCGTATACACTGTCTTTCATGTATGCGCCCCACTAACACATGCAATTTCACCGCCCACTGGCGCGGCGCGGTTTTGGCCGTCGGCTGCGGTGTCTTGTCAGGCGCTCCTGCGCTTCGGTGCAGACCGGCGTTGTCCGGTCTTTGGATGGCGGTCCCGAATGATGTGCCCGAGCGCACGAAGAGCTTTATTCACCGATTTCGGATCGGGAAATACTTCGGCAACGTCAGGGTCAAGGACCACCATGATCGTGCCCTTCGCAAACCGACTGGCGTATTTTCCGCGAACGCCGCCGGAAAAGTCATACTCCGGAAGCATCTCCTCGGGTTCGCGTCTGGAGCGTACCCTCTTCATAGTCTTTCCTTTCACGACGGGTTGCGAGTCTCGCGCTGATGATGCGGATCGCATCCCCGAACTCGGTGTGTACCACGACCAAGGTTCGGCCTCGTTCCGACCGTCCCAGGGTCACGAATCGACTTTCCTCAGTCGAATGGAGCGGGTCGCTGACGGTAACCGAGAGGATGTCTCGGAACACCGAAGCCGCCTCCTCAAAGCTGACACCGTGCTTCCGCAGATTTGAGCGAGCCTTCTCCGGATCCCAGCGAAAAACCGGTCCCATTCCGCTTGATTGTTCCTCCCGATCTGGCGGCCACCTCATGTTCAGATTGAACCGGTCCTGGCCAGCCTAAGACGAAACCGCCAGCGGCGAGCCGGGCGACAGCGAGCCTCGCCGCGAGTTGTCGGCAATGGCCGTTCTTGGCGGCGATCGTTTAGGAGCTAACTTCTTGCGGCTAAGCGGCCGCGTTTTCCAGCGGTCGGCTTCAGGCGGGTGTTCGAGGCGGCGAGCCGACGACGCATTGGGCCTGCTGCCGCCTCGGCTGTATTCACCAACAGACGCAGGGCTCGGTTCACCGATTCCGTGTCGGGGAAGACCTCCGCGAGCTCCCGCTCGATCAAGACAAGGTTGGTCCCGGCAGTGGCCTGCCGGTAGTACTTGCCGCGGACTCCGCCCTTAAGCTGCGAGAGGTCATACTCCGGCCGCAAATCGTCATCAAATCCTTTTGCCGATGCCTTCTTCATATTGCTTGTGCTCTCCTCGGGTCGCCTTCCGTGCGCTGATGATTCGGACGCGGTTCCCACGCTGGCAATGCGACACGAAAACGACCTGATGCCTGCTGGAACGGCCAATGGTGATCTCCCGATCCTCCCCGCTGGAGTGATCCGGGTCAGGAAACGTAAAGGCCAGTGGATCAAGGAAGACTGTTGCCGCATCCTCAAAGGAGATTCGGTGCTTCCGCAGGTTGCGCTTTGCCTTCTCCGCATCCCACTCATAGATCACAGGCTTAGTCTACCTTACCCAAGTCGGAAAACCAAAGCGCCCGCATCCGCCAAGTCACCTAACGGCTTCCGTCTCAGCCGCGGCAACATCCATCACTCGAGGCCGGAAGAGCCTGGTAACAGGCCCAGAAGGCAGGAGAAGCGTGATGGTTCACAGCTTCGTTGACCGTCCCGCAAGGTGGTCCCGGAACGCATTCTCTGCCAAAGCGTCCAGTTTCCCGGCGTTGACGTCAGCTTCAAACTGATGGTCCCAAACCTCAGCGTCGAATGCGGCGAGCCACTCGCGGAATTGCGCCAACTCTGCCCGAGAAAGCTCTTTGACCTGGCCCTCGATGATTTCCAGTTTGCCCATGAGTCACGTCGGTCTCCAAATTATATCAGAGCTGCAGGTTACGGGAAGCGGCTAACCGCCACGCTCAGCCGCGAACTGTGCGAACCGGCTTGGGCTCAAGTCACGGAACCGCCGTATACGGACCCGTACGTACGGTGGTGTGGGAGGGGTGGGCGGGCGACCGCTCCTCCTATCCCGATCTCACGGCCAAGATGAAGAACTGCCCGGCTGAAGCCGGCCTCTACGTTCCGTAGGACCGGGGAGGAGAGAGTCATCGCGGGAGGCGCATCCGTGCCGTTGTTTCGCATGGATGCGCAATATCCCATGGCAGGGTCGCCTACATCGCGAGGAGCGCGCGACGTAGGCGCCACCGGCGGGTTTACCCTGCCAATTGGCGGCATAAAGCCGCCTCACCAGCAAACTGTGACACGACCCTCCAATTAGAATACTTGGCAACCATGGTGGAATTTTGATATTCCTATTAGTCTGAGGTTTTCGCGAGCGGGCAAAGCAAGACGCGCGGTGGGTTTCGCGAAGCCGCAGTTTGGCATCCAAATAATTGAGAGATGATTTGTCTATTTTCTGGGGAACGATTGGCATCGCCTGATTTGCACCGCAAGGAACGTGAAGACCGGGTGACCCCGAAACCAGCGACAAGAAGAAAGCCGTCGAGCCGGTGCTCTGTTTGTTTCCAACTGTCTCCCGGCGATTTTTTACACTCAACACCATCATAATTTTCTGAGGTGAAGGACCAGCATGATTGAAGTTCAACAGCTCACCAAGCGGTACGGGCCCACTCTGGCGGTTTCAAACATTAGTTTTGAGGCGAAGAAGGGGGAAATTCTGGGTTTCCTCGGGCCGAACGGCGCGGGCAAGACCACAACCATGCGCATCCTCACCGGGTATCTTCCGCCCAGCGAGGGCACGGCGCGAGTGGCGGGCTTCGACGTGGTGACGGAGCCTTTGGAGGTGAAGAAGCGCGTGGGCTACCTTCCCGAGCTTCCACCGGTTTATACGGATATGACGGTCACGGAGTATCTGACCTTCGTGGCCAAGATCAAAGGCGTTCCCCGTGGGGACGTGAAAAAGAGAGTCGACGAAATCAGCGAGAAATGCGTGGTGACCCATGTACGGAACCGGCAGATCGGCAAACTCTCCAAGGGCTACCGACAGCGCGTGGGGCTGGCGCAGGCGCTGATCCATAATCCCGAAGTCCTGGTGCTGGATGAACCGACGGCGGGACTGGACCCCAAGCAGATCATCGAAACGCGGGAGTTGATCCGAGGCCTGGCCGGGCAGCATACCGTCATCCTGAGCACTCACATCTTGCCCGAAGTCTCGAAAACCTGCGAGCGTGTGGTGGTGATTAATGCGGGCAAAGTTGTGGCCGAAGGGAAGCCCGAAGAACTGACGCGGCGACTGCAAGGCTTCGAGACGGTGCTGGTGACGGCGGAAGGTCCGTCCGGGGCCATCAGGGAAAAGCTGGAGCGAGTGGGCGGCGTGAACCTGGTTGAGTTCCGGGGCGATTCCGAGGGACGCGCCAACTTTGAGGTCCATGCCGAAAAGGGCCGGGACGTGCGGGCCGAACTGGCGCGAGCGGTGGTGGAATCGCAGTGGAGGCTTTATGAGCTTCGGGCCGGCGGCTTGAGCCTGGAAGACATCTTCCTGAAGCTCACGACTCAGGATTTAGTGGAAGCGCAGGCCGCAAGCGCCGCGGCCGAAGCGCCACCTGCCGAGCCGGAACAGCCTTCCCAATAAATCGTCGCGGCCTGGAATTTTGTAGCGGTGCTGTGCTCAGCGCCGGAAACGCCGGTGGGGACACCGGCGCACCAGTAGGGTTCCCGGCCGGTTCGGACATCTTGAAATTCAGGAGAAAGGAAATCCGTCATGCGGAATATTCTGGCTATTGCGGGGAAGGAAATACGGACTTACTTCACATCCCCCATCGCCTATTTGGTTCTGACCATCTACGCGGTACTCAGCGGTTTCTTCTTTTACAGTTTTGTGGCCACCTACGTCGTGCAGATGTTCCGCATGATGGAAATGGGCCAGGCGGGCGGGCCGTCCCCAAACATCAATACCTGGATCATCCGGCCTTTGTTTGAGGGAGTTCTTACGGTGGTTCTGCTCCTGCTCCTGCCGCTGGTGAGCATGAGGTTGTTTGCAGAGGAAAGAAAGACCGGAACCATCGAGTTGCTGCTCACTTCGCCGCTCACCGAACTCCAGATTATTCTTGGGAAGTTTCTGGGAGCACTTACCCTTTACGTGGCCATTCTGGCCGTGACCTTTATCGACATCGGCATGTTGTTCTTCTACGGGAATCCCGACGCGAAGCCGCTCATCGCCCAGGCTTTGGGGGCCCTACTCTTTGGCGGAGCGCTGCTCTCCCTGGGCATGTGGATTTCCAGCCTTACCCGGAATCAGATCATCGCCGGAGCGGTTTCGCTGACGGTTTTCCTGCTGCTTTATGTCTTCGACTGGGTCACGTCGTATTCGAGCGGACCGGTCGGCCGGGTCATGAGCTACATGGCCTTCACCACACATTTCGACAATTTTTCCAAGGGCGTTATTGACTCGACCGATCTTGTTTATTATCTCTCGGTGATTGTGCTAGGAATCTTCCTCACATCCCGGTCGGTTGAGGCGCTGAAGGGGAGGCCTTAATCATGGCGGACAACGGACATCAACAAATCCGGCCCCGCAACCGGGTCCTGCGGGGCTCAAATTTCGTGGTTTATCTGATCGTCGTGATTGGCATTATCGTGCTGGCAAATTGGTTTGCCAACCAACACGACGTCCATTGGGACTTGACGCCGAATAAGGAATTTTCGCTTTCCGCGCAAACCCTCAAAATCCTGAAAGGGCTGCGCCAGCCGGTCACTTTGTACGTCTTCGACCGCGCTGACGCACTCAAGGCGCGCAAGGACCTGCTGGGCCTTTATTCCTCGGCTTCGTCCCGTGTTTCGGTGCGCTACGTCGATCCGGACCGCGATCCTGGGCTGGCGAAGGAATTCGGGGTGAGGAGTTACGGGTCGATTTACGTGGCGGCGGGCACCCGCCACCTGGAAGCCGAATCAGCGACGGAGCAGGCCATCACCAACTCGCTGATCCGGCTGTTGAAGGGCACCAAGACCATGTATTTTGTTCAAGGCCACGGCGAGCGCAATCTGGACAGCGCGGACCGGTTCGGATACCAGAAATTGAAGCAGAGCCTGGCCTCCGAGGATAGCGATGTCAAGACCCTCGTGCTGCTGCAGACCATGCAGATTCCCGCCGATTGTTCGCTGCTGGTTATCGCCGGGCCGCAGAAGGATTATCTGCCTCAAGAGGTGGATCTGATTGAGAAATACGTCCAGGGCGGAGGCCGCGTTCTGTTCCTGCTGGATGCGGGAGTGGACATGCCCAATCTGGCCAAACTTTTCCAGGATGAGAATGTGACGCTGGCCAACGACCTGGTGATCGATCAGAATCCGGTCTCACAAATCTTCGGTACCAATCCCAGCATGCCACTCATCCTCAAGTACGGATCCAATCCGATCGTTCAACCGCTGCAACGGACGGCCACGCTGTTCCCCATCTCGCGATCGTTCGAAATCGGCAAGGCGTACAAGCAGGGCGTCACCGTGGATTCGCTCTGCGAGACCTCGGCACAGAGTTATGGAGTGATGGGCTTCAACCTGCAAATGCGCGAAGTCTCATTCCGGGCGGGCAAGGACATCAAGGGCCCGCTGACCGTGGCCGTGGCGGGTACGGTGAGCGCCGGACCGGGCGGGGGCAAAAAGGAAGGACGGTTTGTGGCGGTGGGAACTTCGCTGCTGGCCTCGAACGCCTACTTGAACTTTCAGGGCAACCGCGATTTGGTGATGAACATGGTGGATTGGCTTGCCGCGAATGAAGACTTGATCTCCATCCGGCCCAAGCCCCAGGAGGCACAGCGCCTGAATCTCACGGGACGCCAGATGTCAGGATTGATGGTGCGCACCGCAGCCATCCCCCTGATCATCATCATCATTGGCATATTCGTTTGGTGGAGTCGGCGATGAATAGGACCTACCTCAAGACCCTAGGGGCGATTGTGATTTTCGCGGCGCTTTTTGTGACCCTCACCCACTGGGACCAATGGCACAAAAAGAAGGCCAAGAGTTCCACGCCCGCTTCCCAATTGATTGCGCCGCTCAAGACCAGCGAAATCACCTCCTTCACGCTGACGCCGCAGAATGGAAAGCCCATCACCTGCCAGCGGCAAGGGAAGCACTGGGTCATCGTCGCGCCCAGTAACATTGCTGCCAGCCAGGAGAAAGTCCGAAATTTCCTGCAGAGCCTGGCCACGACTGAGGTAAGTGAAGTGGTGGACCCGCATCCGGCCAGCGTCAAGGACTTCGGCCTGGACCCGGCCGCAGAGACCATCGATGTCGCTTCCACGGGGAAACCGCAGAAGTTCACGCTTTTGCTCGGAGATATGACGCCGACGGGCGAAGGTGTCTACGCCCAGGTAGCGGGCAACCCACAGGTGGTGGAGCTTCCCGAAACCGCGCATTCGGCCTTGGTGCAGACGCTCTTTGACCTGCGGGACACGCACGTGGTGACCCTCCCCGCCGATCAACTTCAGAAGATCCAGGCAGAAGCCGGTCCCAACAGTTACACTTTAACCAAGAACCCGGAAGGGGTGTGGGAGCTCGATCTGCCTCCCGCCGTCCGCGCCGGTTCTTACTCCATCGAAACCATGGTGGATAAGCTGCGCACCGCCAATATGAGTGCCGTCGTCAGCGAGGACAAGAAGAATGACGCGCAGGATGGCTTCGAGAAACCGGCGCTGCGCCTGACGCTTACCGGTTCCGGGGGGACGCAAATTGTGGTTCTGGGCAAGAAGGACGGCGATGTTTACGACGCCATGAATTCAGGCCTGGACCCGGTCTTCACCGTCACCCAGGATTTTCTCACTCTGTTCCAGAAGAGCCCCGATGAGCTGCGCGAAAAGAAGCTGTGGTCCTGGGAGACTTATGATGTGAAACACGTTGACATTCAAACCCCGAAAGACCGGTACGTGTTCGACAAACAGAACGGCCAGTGGAAGGAAACCTCGCCCCAATCGAAGGCGGTGGATGCCGGCAAGATGGAAACGTTCCTCTCTGATCTAAACGACCTGCGCGCTGAGTCCTTTCCCAAAGCCAAGCCTGGCGACTTCACACCCTTCGGGCTGGACAAAGCCGGGTACAGTATCAAGGTCACGTTCGGCGACAAGAACCAAACGGAAACGGTGAATCTGGCCCAGGCCAACGGCAGCCTCTACGCGCGGCGCTCGGATGACGTTTTGCCCAGCGAGATTTCCCAAAAAACGCTCGACTCCATCGTGAAGTCTCTGGGAAATCTCTAAGTGCAGCGTTTCGTAAGTTCGCTCACGTATTCTCGGGTAGTGTCTCAATTTGTTCCTTCATCGTCATTCCCGCGAAAGCGGGATTCCACTCCGAATATCGCAGTGGCATTCCGAACTCGTGCCGATAAAGGGGTTGTCCGGAGCATGGATTCCCGCCTTCGCGGGGATGACGGTGGCGAACAATGTCACAAAAATTCAAACTGAGACACTACCTATTCTCCGCGCCCCCTCACCCCCAGCCCCGATAGGCGTTAAAATAAGCGTTTCCGCTCCCGCTGAGCCGCGCTAGCGGCGATAGCATTTGGCCCACGGCGATTAGCCGTGGGGTAGAGTTCCCAAAATCCTGCCATAAGCCCCGTCAGGGGCGACATGATTCCCGCACATGATGGCGCCCCTGACGGGGCCTGGAAGCCTGCGCTCCCCTCTCTTCCCACGGCTTGCGCCGTGGGCCACGTGATGGCGCCCGCCAAGGCGGGCTTTGTCGTAGTTCCTGGCCCTTATTTTAACGCCTATGGGGGCTGGGGGTGAGGCGTGCCAGTTGAAGGATGAAACAGTTATTTCCGAACGGGCCCTAAAGAGTACAGTCCGCTTCAGGCCGGTTTGCCCGGCGCCATAACCACCCGGGAATCGCTGGCGCGGCACCCGTCTTCGCGGTCACGGTTCACGGCGCCACGGACATACTCACACAACGCGGGTCCGGGCCGAGGCTGAAGATTCATAGGAAAGACGGGCTTCCGCCTGGCTTCGTCAAAATCAATTTCGGGCCACAAATCACGGCTCAGTTTCCCGCCTGCCACCACCAGCGCATCGGCAGACTGTAGCGCCCGCTGAGCCGACCATTTGAAATCTGTCTGCGAACTGTCCAATACCATCAGAAAGACCGAGGGCTTGATGAACTGCAGGATGCTGTTGCTCTCCACCATCACGTTTGTGGAATTCTTCAGAGCCTGGAAAAGCGCCGGCATGGCGTCTCCGAGTTGGCCGTCGCGGACGCGCAGCCAAAGGGATCGAGCCGCGCCCGCGGCGAGAAACCGGCAAGTATCGCTGCGACCCTCAGCGTTTGACTCCTCGCTGATTTCGAAGGCATGGCGGCGGGGCGCGCATTCGCAAGCGTGGCCGTCGCGCGAGCACACGCCGTGACCGTATTGGGTGATCTTCACCGCCGTCCAGCCGAGAGACGGCAACTCCTGGATGATCCCGGCCATCAGCGTGGTCTTGCCGATGTTCCGCGTGTGGCCACCAATGACGACGGTGGGCACTGGCAAGCTCACGGCCGCAGTTTTCCAATTGGGACCTGTTCCTTGCCGCTGCAAATCAACCTCCGTGCTCGGCGCCGGCGGCTGTGGCGCGCACCTTCACGCCCGCCAATTCCTCAAGGAAGGTGATGACCGCCGCGTAATCGAGATCGCCCTTGCCCTGCGCCTTGGCGGCTCCGTAGACCTCCTTCACGGCAGCGGCGGTGGGCATGGGAACGCCCTGGGCGTAAGCCGACTCCATGGCCAGCTCCAGATCCTTGTGCATCAGCTTCAGCGGAAAGTAAGGCGTGAAGTCTCCTTTGAAGATGAAGGGGGCTTTGAAGTCCGTGAGGGTGGCGCGGGCCATGCTGGATTGAATGATTTCCAGCATGGTTTCGGGCTTGACTCCGCCCTTTGTGGCGAGCACAAACCCTTCACAGAAGACTTCCACCATGGTGGCCTGGATGGCATTCTGGGCGAGCTTGGCGGCCAGGCCGGCGCCGTTCGCGCCGCAGTGGATGTGCTTTTTGCCGAGCAACTGCAGCACCGGCCTCACGCGGTCCAGCGCGGAACGCTCGCCGCCGATCATGAAGGTCAGCTCGCCGGCCAGCGCGCCGTGTTTGCTGCCCGTCACCGGAGCGTCCAGCATCTGCGCGCCCTTGGCCGCGAGGTGGCAGGCGAACTTGCGGCTGGCCACCGGACTGATGGTGCTGGAATCAACGAGCACGGCGCCGGAGCGAACGCTTTGTAGGATGCCGTCCTTGCCTAGAAGCACTTCCTCCATCGCCGCCGTGTCACTGACGATGCTCATGACGATATCCGCTTCCCGCACGGCTTCGGCGGGGCTTGATGCAACACGCGCCCCGGCTTTCTCCAACGGCTCGGCCTTACTCTGCGTGCGATTGTAGACGGTCAAGCGGTGCCCCGCTTTGAGCAGGTTCAGCGCCATCGGCTGTCCCATGATTCCCAACCCAATGAAACCGATCGATTCGGCCATGCGTCCTCCCGATCTGTGAAATAGTCAGTTCGAAAATAACGGCACATCGTCCAAGCAGACCCCGATATGCGCTAAAATAAGGGTTTGCGAATCCCTGAGCCGCGCTAGCGGCGATAGCATTTGGCCCACGGCGATTAGCCGTGGGGTAGAGTTCCCAAAATCCTGCCATAAGCCCCGATAGGGACGACATGATTCCCGCACATGATGCCGCCCCTGACGGGGCCTGGAAGCCTGCGCCCTCCTCTTTTCCCACGGCTTGCGCCGTGGGCCATACGATGACGCCCGCCAAAGCGGGCTTTGCCGTCGTTCCAGGCCCTAAATTTAACGCCTATGAACCCGGGCCCTTCACCCCCCGCTCCGCAGCTCCCACTCCCCGCTTGCGGGAATGGAGCCAGGGCAAGGGGTCCAACTTTCCACGGCATGGATGAGCCTCAGCCATGATTGAAGTCCAGCAACAGCCGCAGGTCACGAACATTGTTGTCCGTGAATCCTGTCTCGATGGTGTCGCCCAACGTCCGGAAGAAATGGTAGGAGTCGCTTTCCGCGAGAAAGGCGGCCGGGTCCATGCCCAGAGCCGCCGCTCGCCTCATGGTGTTGCCGTCCGCCACCGCGCCGCTGCTTGGGCTGTTGCCGTCGCGGCCGTCGGTCCCCGCGCTCAAGACGACACGCGATTGACCGGAAATCCTTCCTGCCGCGTAGAGGACATAAGCCTGATTGCGCCCTCCCAATCCACGGCCTGTCACCGGACAGGTGACCTCACCGCCCGCCACCAGGCAAACCGGCTTTCCCGGATGCTTCGCGGCCAGCCGCTTGAGTGATTCCAGATTCTGGTCCGCGACCTCCCGGTAATCGCCATCTTGCAAGCCCGAATCCGCTTCGCATTCAAACTTGAAGCCGCCGGCAATCTCCTTTGCGGCTTGCACGGCGCCGGCATTTGAAAGCAGGCAAAACGTTTTCGACTGGGCAAAGCGCTTGTCCCCCGGCTTGGGAGTTTCCTGCAAAGTTTTTTCTGTAAATTGGCGGCGGATCCGCGCGGGAAACTTTTCGGCCAGTTGAAACTGATCCGCAATCGCGTAGCATTCGCCGGTGGTGGATTCGTCAGGCACAGTCGGTCCAGAAGCCACCATCGAGGAGAAATCAGCGGGGACGTCCGAAATATAAATGGTGAGTTGCCGGGCAGGACTTGCGGCCAATGCCAGCCGTCCGCCCTTGACCGCGGAAAGATGCTTGCGGAGGACGTTCATCCGTTCGATGGGCAAGGTGCCGGTGACCAGCACGCGATTGAAATCCACAAGGTCGGTCAGAGTGACGGTGTCATCGAGCGGCTTTTCCAGCATTGCCGATCCGCCGCCCGAAACCAGAAAGATCACAAGGTCCGCGTTGGTCAAAGCATCTACCAGATGCAACGCCGCGTCAGCTCCCGCCAGGCTGCCGGACGTAGGGTGCGGATGTCCGCCCACGAAATACTGAAACCGTTCGAGTCTCCGTGTTGGCCCAGCGGGAGAGATCACGATTCCGGCGTCAATCCCACCGCCCAAAATTTCTGCCAGCGCCGCCGCCATGCTGTTTGCAGCCTTGCCGAAGGCGATCACGCGTGGCGGCCTCAGAATTTTCCAGGCCACATCCCCGGCGGTGAGCGTCCCCTCGGAGAAGTCCACCTTGTGCAGCATCGCCCGATAGACGTCGAGCCGTGTCAAGGTCTCCATGAAGATTGCTTGAACCATCTGCCGCCCTTTGACATACAGAGGGCTGGCGGCTGAAACCGGTGCTTGATGAATTGCCATCTTGTTGAATAGTCCCCCCATCATTATTGGAGACGTTCGCATTAAACGCAAGCGCCCGTGGCGATTGTCCGCAGACGGTGGGGCAACCCTGGCGGGCGCCCGTCATTCGAGGCACCACGGAAAGCGGGCGGGCACCCGCCAGGGTCGCCTACTGTCATCCGTAGATTTCTGGATTCACCACATTGGGCGGGCGGCGGCCTTGAAGCGCGGCGAGCATGTTTTCCGCCGCCAAACTCGCCATCTTGAAGCGCGTTGCGGCGGTGGCGCTGCCCACGTGCGGCGTCAGGACGACGTTCGGCAGCTTCAGCAGTGCGGGATGGACGCGCGGTTCGTGCTCAAAGACGTCAAGGCCCGCGCCGGCTAGTCTGCCGGCCTCAAGCGCCTCCACCAGGGCTTGTTCATCCACCACATTGCCGCGCGCCGTGTTGATCAGGAATGCCGACCGTTTCATCAGGGCAAGCTCGGCCTTGCCGATGCGGTGATGAGTTTCAGGGGTCAGAGGAAAGTGCAAACTCAGGAAATCGGATTCGCGGAGCAGCGTTTCCTGGCCCACAAATTCCGCCCCCATCTCGTGCTCGACGCCTGGGTCAACGCGATGGCGGGAATGATAAAGGATGCGCATGGAAAATCCGCGTGCGCGCCGGGCCAGGGCCCGGCCAATGTTGCCGAGGCCGTAGATGCCGAGCGTCTGGTGATGAATATCGCTGCCCCAGAGCAGGCTCCAGGACCATTGTTTCCAGTCGCCATGTCGAATGGCGCCGTCACCTTCCACCACGCGCCGCGCCACGGCGAGCAGCAGAGCGAAGGCCAGGTCGGCCGTGGTTTCTTCCAAGACGCCGCCGGTGTTGGTGACAGGGATTCGCCGCGCGCTGCACGCCGCAACGTCCACATTGTCGTAGCCAACGCCGGCATTGGCCACCACGCGCAATTCTGGCGCTGCATTTAGCACCCGGGCCGTCACCCTCGCGCCTGCCAGCAGCAACCCTTCAATGTGATGCTCACTTAGAACGCGAGTTAACTCTTCTTCGGTGAGGGACGTGTCCTCCGAGTGAGATTCCACCTGGCAATCCGCGGCGAGGCGCTGGACCACGGCTTCCGGCATGGGCCGGGTGATGAAGACTTTGGGTTTCATCCGGTTGAGTCTCTCCAAGAAATTTGAAATGTCCTCGAAAATCAGAATTAGGCAGTGGCGCAACCAAACTGCGCCACGACCCAGAATTAACGAACGGTGACTTCAATCTGGCCGGACGGTATCCAGATTAATTCATTGTTTGATCCAGGACCATGAGATAAGCTGCCACCAGCCGGTAGTTCTCGTTGTAATAGCCCATATTGATGGCTGACATTTGGTCTTTCCGGCTATGGATGATGCCCAAAGTCTTTTGTGTCAGGGAGTGAATCGTGATCGTGGGCAGGTGACGCCGGCGGAACGACTCCGCATCATCGGTCCCAACCCGTTCGACGTTGACGATGGGCAATGTGAAGCCAAGTGTCCGCGCGGTCAGGAAGAGCTTGCGAAGCAATAGAGGATTCGCATGATGCGCCCAAACTTCGGCGACATTCAGCCCCAGACATTCCAGGTTCACCATGGCCCGAATCCGGGACTGTTGCTTCCAGCTTAAATGCGAGACGTAATATCGTGACCCGATCAGACCTTTCTCTTCATTGGAAAATCCGATAAACAGGAAAGTGTGACGAGGCGGAGTTTTTGAAAACGACTGAAAGAGAGTGGGCAGGAGCGAGGCACCACTCCAGTCGTCCACCACTCCCTGGCCGCGGCTCACATAATCGAAGTGGCCTCCCACGATAATCTCCGAGGGAGAAATGCCGGGAAGCCTGCAAACGACATCCGGCGGTTGATCCCTGCCGATTCCGACCGTTGTTAAATTTGTTTTTGAGCAACCCGCCTGGGAAAAAATGGTTCTTAACCTACTTTCACGGTCCAGATTGGTTCCCTGGAATTGTCCAAGCCTTTTTTCGAGGACCGGCACGGGGATAAAGTCCGTGTTTGAAGTAACGAAGGGCGGTGGACTTACAGTTTTGGGAGTGGCGGAAGGGGCGTTCTGCGCCAACGCGGGCTTTCCGAATAACACCCAAATCAAAGAAAGGAGAAGCCATCGGCGGCATTGGAAGTTCCGGCCTCCGCCCGTTATGCGGCAATGGAGGCTTCGGTTCAACAAATTATACAGTGCGCAATCAGTCGGCGGCCTTCCAAGACTGTAGCGCCAGTCTGTGACCGGCGCATTTCGCCGCTCATGGAGCGGCGCTACAGCGAATGATCGCCGCCGACTTACTTCGTTGTGTATTGCCCGAAGTCTCAGGAAAGAGATTTGTCCCCAAAGCCGGATGTTACTTCGTTTTGTCAATTGCACGGCGCCTAAGCCTAACCGGGAGTGGCAGAGCCCCGCGAGATCGAATGAAGCGCGCTGCGGTCCATCCGGGTATTCCCTTATGCTAGAATGAAAAGCGGGAGGGATGGGTGAGTGGTTGAAACCGGCGGTCTTGAAAACCGTTAGTCCCGAAAGGGGCTCGGGGGTTCGAATCCCTCTCCCTCCGCCATGTGCCGCTTCGATTCCCGCATGGACTACGGGGGCGAGGCGGATCTGAGAGCATAAAGAATAGTCGCAATTTGGTTTGCAAGCTCCAGAAACCACGTGAAAAGCTTGACCGGGCGAGGGCCGCGCCTGGCCGGAGGCTTTGGCCCCCGCTAGAGCGTTTGGGCCATCCGCCGATCTCCCAGGCGGCTTGTCTCGGAGCGCGAAATCGGCCCGGAGCTGATTGAAGTCTGGCTCGTCACCTAATTCATTGACCTTGAGGACCATGATGTTGACACGTTTTGGAACGCTCATCGTTTGCGTTCTTGCACTTATGAGTTGCACCTCAGCGCCGCCCCCCGTGCCCGGGACCAGTTCTATTTATACGCTCATTGGCGACCAGCCCGTGTGCGACGTGCTTTCCTTCCAAGTCCTGATTACGGCAATGACCCTGAAAGGAGCGGCGGGAACCGCGAGCTTCGCGGTGCTGCCCACCAGCTCCGCCATCAAGGTGGACTTTGCCGAGCTCGAGGATTTCAGCACCGTGATGAATTTGACGACGGTTCCGCCGGGAACTTACGATAAGATCAAATTGACCATCGCGGCGCCGCAGCTTGTGGTTTACAACGCTGCGGACAATCCTCCCACCCAGACCATCACACCCACGCTCTCCACGGAGACACCAACCTTTGACCTCAATCCCCCGTTGGTGGTGACGGCGGGAAATTCGGGCGCGCTAAGAATCGATTACAACCTCGGTCAGTCCGTGCAATTGGGTACCAACGGCCAGATTTCCACCAATATGACCCCGGTGTTCAGTGCCACGACAGTTCCCCTGAGTGAGACGCAGTCGCCTTCGGCCGGACTCGATGATGTTTATGGGTTCGTGACCACCGTGAACAACAGCGTTCCAAACTCCGGGACCAACTTTGCCGGCAGTTTCGTATTGCAGCTCCTGGTGAATGGCTCGGGACCGGAACTCACCGTCCAGCTCAATAAATCCAGCCAACTGTTGGGTGTTCCCGCGTTGAACCAGTTGCTCACCGGCAGTTTTGTCGAAGTAAGAGGATACATCGACAGTGGTGGCAACTTTATCGCCGACACCGCCAACTCTGAATACCACGAGGTTTCGGAGGCGAATCAGGTAGCGTTTCTGGGCATCGTTGAATCGGTGACCCGCGACTCGAACGGCAACGTCACGCAATTTAACTTTTTCAACCGGGACGAGCAACCAAATACCGGGTTTACCGTAACGCTGGACAGCACGGTGGTGGTAACTCCTTCGTCCCAGACTACTTATGCGGTCTCCTTTCCTACGGACAATTTTGCCACTCTTCCATTTGACCCGACCGCCATCGCTCCCGGCCAGCAATTGATTGTCGACGGGACTTTTACTGCACCGCCCAGCAATCTTCCAGCAGGCACCACGCCTCCGCCTGTCCAAGTTGCAGCCAATGAAATTGTTGATCAAGTGCAGGTCCATGAGGGCAACTTCTCCTCACTCCTTGCCACCGGCTCGGACAACTTTTCCGGCGCTTTCCTGCTTGTGCCTTGCGCCACCATCCTCCACAATACCCCAATTTACGTCTTCACCAATTCGTCGACCCAATTCGTGAACGTGGCTGGACTTTCCGGGCTCACCCCGGTCCCATCCTTGCTCGTCAAGGGGCTGCTTTTCTACAGCATGAAGGGGACCACGATCAACGGGGTTCAGGCTCCTGCCGGGTCATGGGTGCTCCTTGCCACCCAGGTACACCAGCTTACATAAAGCCGCCGGGGGGCCCTGTCCGGAAGGTTCGGCGCAGTTGTGGCAGTGGCCCCTGTACGCGCCGCTGGCTGCTACGGATTCTGCTGGCCTGCGGGTGATGAAGGGATCGACGGTGGCGGATAGTCCGGCAGCTTGGTCTGGGTGAGGTTGGCCCGCTTGATTTCCAGATTGTCAAACAACAGGCTGGGTGAAACGACCGTGGCTGGAATCGGTAGAAAAAGGTTCTGAGCTTCAGCATCATTGCCGGCGGCCACCAGGTCATCACGCAAGGCGCGAACATCCATGCCGCTGAACGTCGCTCCGCGCACCAGTTGCTGATGGCCATCTTTGGCATACACGCGGTAGAGCACGCGGGGGCTGAGATCGGGCGCGGTCTGGGTCACCAGATAGCCGTAAGGAATCTCGTGTTCCTTGCAGATGGCAATCAATTTTTGCTTGAGCTGTTCGAAGGATGAGGATTGCGAAGGCCGGACAAACAGGTTTGAAACATATGGGACGGAGGGTCCACCTGGAGTGGCGCGCCCATGCCCGTTTGAATGGGGAAAGTCCCGGATGGGTGTACGATCGGTGAGGTAATTGATCAGGTTGCCCCGGTTGATGGCGGTCACGGGTCGAGCCTGAACGGCTTGGTCGTCAAACGCGTAAGAACCCAACAGAGCTTTGTTCTTGAACAACTGGAGGGTTGGGTCATCCACGACGCTGAGAAATTCCGGCAGGACGCGGCTCTTGTAATAAAAGGAGTAAGCGCCAGCCACCCGCGCCGGCTGGCCAAGTTTCGGCCGTCGCCCCTCAATGTTGGCTCCTACCAATTTGGTGATCAGGCTGGCGGCCGCCAGGGGAGAGAAGAGCACGGGACCTTGATAGTCATCCTCCACCACCGGCGCATGGCGTAAATCCTTGAGGCTGTTCATCATGCGAGTGACGGCGGCGCGAATCTCCTGCTCCTGGGGCAGGTCCTGGATGCGCCGGACGTAGAATCCCGTATCCCGCATGATCTGCATCCCATCGGGAGCTTGGGTGACACCGATGAGGGTGATGGAGTAGCCGGCGGTCCCGCTTTGGGTCACCGAACCTTCAGAATTGATAAAGGTCCGGTTGATCGCGCGGAAGTTCAACACGGCTTGCGAGGACTCGATTTTGGGGTCGCTCCGGAACAGGGCGGAGACGTTGCGGATGATCTCCGTCCAGTGGATAGGATCAGCTTGGATGGTGGCAGGCGGATCCTGACCGTGAAACGGTTGTTCCTTGCTGAAGTCGTCCACCGGATGTTCTTCCACGAACTGGCGAAGCAATGCGCCCTTCTCAGTCAGCGCCTGCAGAGCATTCTTATAGGCCGCGTCCGTCACCAGCCACACCTGGCGGCGAATCGCCATGGCATCGTTATCGATGGGGATGAGGTTGGCCACGCCCTGACCATTTCCGTAATAGCTGTCCTGGTTGTAGTTGCCCACCCGCACCACGGCGCGCAGAATCCGGTTATGCTGAGGCTGGTGGGAGATGATGGCGCCGAGCGTTGCTTGTGCCGTGTAAGAATGCTCGTCGGTGACGGCGTAGGAGATGTAATACGGCGCCGGAAACTGGCCCAGATGCATGTTTCTCGAACGCGCCAGCTCCAGGCGCAAGGCGGTGAGGACCGCCGCATCCGATGACATTCCCGCCTGTGCCTGGGACGCGGCGGATGGCGCGGGCCGGGCGGCAGGGGTTGCGTCGGGCACAATTCCGGCGGGGCGCGGCGCGGCGGTCAAAAACACGATCGGGCACAAAGCCGCGATCCCCATCATGGAAATTAGCGCGGATGTGCCGGATTTTGGCAATCGAGTCATGGTCAGTTTCCGCCTGACGCGGGCGGTGGCAGAATGGGCGGGCGGTTGTGGCTCTGCGCCTTCTTCTGCACCTCAATTTGCGAGAACAGCATGGCGGGCGCCACCGCCGAAACCGGAATCGATCCGGATTCGGCTCCGCACTCGCCGTCAAACACTTGCTGGGTGTTTCCTGTCAGCACGATCTTGGTAAGGGCGTCGAGCGGTGTTCCCACAATGTCCACGCCGCGCACCAGTTGCGGCTTGCGCCCGTCAGGAAAGACCTTCCATACCACCACCGGGATCACTTTGAAGGCTTGCGGCTCGGTCCTTTGGGTCAGCGTCAAGCCACCGGAAATATCCTGGAAGTAGAGCCCGTAAGGCTTTTTCTGCTTGCGGACCTCATCAATGAGTTTGCCCACCATTTTGGCATCGGGAACGGTCTTGGTGGAGGTCACAATCAAGTTTCCTTGCCGTCCTTCGGGCATCAGGCCATCCTGCGCCCGCCCATGGCCATTCGAAGTGGAAAAACCCTTCACCGGCATCCGCGACATCAGGAAATTCTTCAGCACACCCTTCTCTACCACCAGGGTTTTTTCGGCGGGCACACCCTCCGAATCAAACTGATATTGGCCGCTCAGTCGAATACTGCCGGCTTCGGTCTGCAGCGGGTCATCGACGACGGTCAGAAACGGGGGCAGAACCATTTGGCCGATCTTCTTGGCGAAGGTCTGGCCTTCCTGGTTTCCGCGCTGGCGGTGTCCCTCCACGCGATGTCCCAGAACCTCGTGAAAGAAGACGGCGGCGGCGCGTCCGGAAAGCAGCGCCGGACCGCTGTAGGGTTCCACCACCGGCGCCTGGCGCAGCTCGATCAATTCCTCCGCCATCTTTTGAACGGCGGCTTCAATCTGCGGCTGGCCGGGCAAGCCGGAGGGACCGGCAGCGTCAAAAGATTCCGTCCGCGTCAATTCCATGCCATCATCGGCGCGCGCTTCACCCACAATGGACAGACGGGCGATGGGCGATGAAGTAATGATGCGAGTTCCTTCGCTGGAGACGAAATAGCGCGTGGCATGATCCAGAGACAACATGACCACGGAATTCAGGATCTCCGGGTACTTGTTGAACAGGCCGGAATACTGCCGCAGCACCGTCTCCCAATGGGCCTGGTCAAAGTGAAGCGGCGCAGCCGGGTCCGATAAAGAAACGTGCGGAGCTTCGGTCGAAAAATCCGGCAGATTGTCCGGCTGCGCTTCCACGGAGTGGTTGGTTTTCACCTGGAGATAGGCGGCTGCGGCCTTCTTGTACTCGACGTAGGTGGTTTCCCACAAGACGTGCGCAATCGCCCCAGGATCGTCATCAACCGGAAGCAGGTCCGAGGAGACTCCGGAGGCGAGCCCGCCGTCATCCGTATTGTCGAGGGTGGCGCTGCCTACCCGGACAGAGACATCCAATTGGCGGCGGCGGGTCACGGTGGAGGTGAAGAGAGCGCCGTGCTCGGCAAAGACCACCGCGGTCTGGTGGTCATCGACAGAGTAGCTGATGAAATAGGGCTTGGGGTTGGACTGCGCCAAGCCCTGCATGGCCCGTTGAACTTCCTGCTGCATGGTTTGGATCAGGAGGTTTGATGCCGGAGCGGGCGCAACCGAAGCGGATGTTTGCGGTGCGGCCTGGGCCGGAGATTCATGCCGGTTCGCCGCCCGTGAGGGTAAAGACACGGCGGCCAGCACACCCAAAACCGTCAGCGATGCTGAAATCCCCCTCATAGGCCGAAAGGAGAATAACCGAAAACCTGGCATCGGAGCAAGTGCTTTCCGGGCGGCTCGGCCTTTTCTCATGGCTTATTTTTTCAGTCCGTGCAAAAGGGCCACTATCATGCTGAACAACAGAAGAAAAACGAGGATGGGAATGAGCCACCACAGCAGCCGCCTTGCGCCTTGGTCCATCACCGGACAGGGCGCTGCCGGTGTCTTTCTCCGGGCAAGATACCAGGGAAAGAAAACGATCCAGAATAGAATGCAAGCGATGCTCCAGCGGAAGGGGTGCGGAACGTTGCGGGCACGGGCATCGTAAAAAACCCAGATGGAAGTGGCGCAGACGATTCCAGCCAGAAAAAACTGCTCGTGGAGTGGGTTCAAAAATCGCTGACCGGCATAAGCGGCCAATAACCAGACCACCAAGACAACAACAAAGATTCTCCAGGAGAACCGCGCGGGTTCAACCGAGGCGGAGGCGGCTGGAGTGAATTGCGTGAGCGGTTGATCCGCCACCGATGTAGTAACGTTAATCTTGGAAATATCCACCGATTCGTGGCAAGCGGCACAGATCCGAACCGAAGGACCGAGCATCTGCCCGCAGTTGGGGCAGGGAAACGGCTCATCCGGAACGGAAGCCGTGTCCAAGCGTTCCGGCGTGGCCGGGTTTGGAATTTCAGTTTTGGATGCGGTAGGGTCTGGTTCATTCATTCAGTTATTGTCCGGTTAAGCGGAAAGCGGTGAGTGAAATCCCAACCCGTGAGTCCACCCATTCATACTCTAACACGGACGCGCCTGCTTCGAATGCTTGGAGATGAGCTTGCCTCTGGCCGAAGCGGGAATCCAGTCCGCAAACCTTGCATATGTATCGGCGAGTTTATCTTGCCAACGCTCCCCTCTTACGGACCGGGCATGGCGGCATCAAGCCGCCTCTGCCAGGACCCGATTGACCGTGGCTATCCCGCTCGCGGGTCAGATCATGGAGATGATTCCCGCCGTAGTCACGGTGCGGTCGCGGCACCGGCACAGTATAATCAGGATGGCGTGGATGGCAACGGCTTTGCCTTTCGCTGCCACACCCCTTTCATTGTCACCCCCACGAAGGCGGGGGGCCATGTGGCCACGGGTAAGAACTGGATTCGCGCTTGCGCGGGAATGACGTGGGTGGCGCAGACATGAAGAGCAATGTAAGGCCACCCGCGCGCTAAACTTACACGTGGCGCGACGGGCAGAAATACGGTCCCCTGTTGATAAAAAATGGCATACCAATTGTCTTTTAAGACTGTGAGGCCAATACGATCGGTGTCCGATTCTGAATTTAAGTCCATGGAGGCTAATGATGAGCGAACTCAAGAATAAAGTTGCGGTGGTGACGGGAGGAACGCGAGGGATCGGATGGAGCGTGGCGAAGGAGTTGGTCAGTGAAGGCGCCAAGGTGTTTATTTGCGGACGCGATGAAAAATATCTGAAGACCGCGCTCGAGCAACTTCGAGCCGGCGGAAAACAGGCCGAGGTGGACGGAACTGCGGCCGACGTGGGCGAGGCCGGGCAGTGCCGCAGGCTGATTCGCGGCGCCGCGGAGCGGTTCGGAGGGATCGACATTCTGGTGAACAATGCAGGCGTGGGCATCTTCAAACCGGTTGACCAGATCAGCGTGGAGGAATGGGACGCGGTGATCCAGACCAACCTTTCCGGCGTGTTTTACTGCTGCCGTGAAGTGATTCCCCTGATGCGGCAGCGGGGCGGCGGATACATCTTCAACATTTCGAGCCTGGCCGGCGTCAACCCGTTTGCCGGAGGCAGCGCCTACAACGCCTCCAAGTTCGGATTGAACGGATTCAGCGAAGCGATGATGCAGGACATTCGCTACGATAGCATTCGCGTCAGTTATATCATGCCGGGAAGCGTGGCCACGGATTTTGCAGCGGCGCCGGGCTCGAAGGCGGCGGAAGCCTGGAAGCTGCAAGGAGAAGACATCGCCAAAGCGGTGATTGACCTTTACAAATTCCCCAGCCATGCGCTGGCCAGCCGGATTGAAATGCGCCCGGCGCAGCCACCCCGCAAGAAATAAGGGCGCGGTAACGTGCGGCTGGAGTTTCTACATTTCCGGAGTCTGGGAGTTTCTGCCAAATCTCCAGCGCTGTCATCCTGAACGGAGTGAAGGATCACTGTATTTGAGATTTTCGGAAGCTGACGAGTTGGAGATGGTTAGCGGAGCTTGCCAGGGGCGAAATATCGGAGTTCTTCGCTTAGCTTACCTTGCGCGAAATACGGGGATTCTTCGCTTCGCTCTGCAGAAACTCGATGCATAAGTCATTTAGATTCAGCGTTCGCTCTCCTCTGGCGACGAGTCGAGTTTCTGCCAATGATGGGCAGCCGCAAGGCTGTGAACGCTCAGAATGACAGGCTGACGGTCCTCGAGTAAAACATCGTGAACAATCCAGGTTAGGCCTCTGGAATGCCACTGAGCCGCTTCAAGCGGCGGAGGGAAAATTAAAACGGCACGTCGTCATCCGTGATTTCCGGTGGGAGCGAAGGTTCCGCGGCGGGGATCGGATCGTCAGTCGAAGCGGGCCGGTCATAGCTGGTGGCAGTCGCTGGTGTCTTTTCGGAATCGGCCTTGGAGCCCAGCATCTTCATGTCGCGGGCGATGATTTCAACTGTGGTGCGCTTGGCGCCGCTTTGGTCTTCCCATTGGCGGCTGCGAATGCTGCCCTCGATATAGACCTGCTTGCCCTTGGTCAGGTACTCGCCACAAATCTCCGCAAGGCGGTTCCAGGCGACAATGTTGTGCCATTCGGTGCGGCGCTGCTGCTCTCCGGCGCGATCCTTGAACACTTCATCGGTGGCGAGGCTGAACTTGGCGACCGGCGCTCCGCCCTGGGTATACTTCACCTCCGGGTCCTTGCCAAGCCGTCCGATCAAAATGACCTTGTTTACCGATCCCGCCATTGCGCCCTCCGTGGCTTGCCACCGCAGACCATTTCCTGCTGTGCGTTGCCAAACCCGTCCCTGGAATCAAAGGACAAATTACCAACAAATTTGCACTTGGGTAGTGGTACATTTTCGCTGCTGTAGCGGCGGTCTCTGACCGCCGAACTTTATTCTTCAACAGTTTCCGGCGGTCAGAGACCGCCGCTACAGCAGACTGACCTGCTACCTGCACTTGCTAAATCTTTGAAATGAATGACCGCTTAACCCTGGCCATGAGAAGTCGAGTCCATCCGTCGAAGCCGCTGGCGGGCCAAATCCGCTTCCTTTGAATCCGGGTAGCGGCGAACCAACGACCGCAACTCGCGAACTCCCGCCGAAGTTTGGCCCTCGGCCAGCAAGGCGTAGCCCTTCTTAAGCTGGGCCGCCTGCATTTTGTTGCCGCCGGGATACTGCATCATGCAGAGGTTGTAGGCTTTGATCGCCTCGGCGTATTTCTTTTCCAGATAATATGAATCACCGATATAGAACTGCGCATTCGAGGCCAGATCAGTCTGCCCGTAATTCTCGATATATTGCTGGAAGCCTTGAACCGCAAGGTCATAATTGCCGTTGGTGTAATCGGAATACGCGGATTTATAGAGCGTCTCGGGGTCAGGAACGGCAGGGGTTGAAGCGGCAGGTCCCGGCGCGGCGTTGGAGGCGTCCTGCCCGTCCGGTGGCGGCCCGGCTGCCTGTCCGCCCGCTCCTTGCGCTGCCGAGGCCTGGGCGGGCGGCGCGTTTAATGTCTCCAGGGTACGCTGAGCTTGGGCCAGTTCGCCGCTTATTTTGGAAAGCTCACCCTTGGTTTCGTCCAAGCTGGCAGAGAGTTGCTGGATCTGGCTGGTCATGGAATCGAACCGGCTGCTGGTGATTGCCAAGCTGCGCTGGTTGACCTCCTTGAGGTCGGAAACCGTAGTCTTCATGGAGGTCACATTGTCATTGGTTTGTTGAACCAGCAGCTTCAGGACTGCGGTCTGGGAATCCACCGTTTTCTGCAGGTTTTGCATCTGCTGCTGGAGAGTATCCAACTGCTGCATCATGGAAATGATTTCCTTGCTGACGCTAAACCCGGGCCGCGCGCTGAGGATGGAAAACGCACCTGCCAAAAAGAGTGCAATCGCTTTTTTGTTCAAGGTTTATCAGATCTCCCTTAAAAAAGGTGACCCCCAGTTGAAGTGTACTCTTAGGAGGATTTGGGGTCAACCGCACCGAACGTGGAGGGCGTACCAACTGGAATATTGAGCCGACGGGCAGAACTGCACGGTATGCTGAGGTTGTGTCAGCGCGGGTTCACAGACAACAGACAGATTGCCGGTCGCCCGGTGACCCCGCCTGCGAAGAGCGCTCCAAGAGAAAGCTACCCTTACGCAGCGCCCGCAGGCAATATGGTTGCCAAGGCGGGCCAGCATAAAGACCGTCGACCCTCAATCGCAATATCTTAAACAGCCAAGAACAGCAGGAGAGAGCCGGAAGCGCTCTCACGCTTCCGGCTCTTGACCTTACTACTTGGATTCAGCGCCGAACACCAAGTGCGCGCGGCGGTTTTGCTGCCAGCATTCCTCGTTGTTGTCGGTGCAGAACGGACGATCCTTACCGTAGGAGATGGTAGTGATGTTGTCCGCATTGACGCCGAGGTTGACAAGGAATTTCTTGGCAGAGTTGGCACGCCGGTCACCGAGGCCGAGGTTGTACTCCTCGCTTCCTCGATTGTCGCAATGTCCCTCAATCGTGAACTTGATATCGGGATGCGCCTTGAGGAAGTCGGCATCGGCGGTGAGCGCCTGTTGTGCGTCAGGACGGATATCCGACTTGTTGAAGTCGAAGAACCCGTCTTTAACGTTCTGCTGGAATAGTTCTGTCTCCGTGGGTCCAGCAGCCGGTGGCGGTGGAGGCGGTGGAGGCGGCGTTGTAACCGTCACACGCGCCGTGGCGCTTGCATTGCCACCCGGCCCAGTCGCCGTAATGGTATACGTGGTTGAGTCGGCCGGTGAGACCGTCGTCGAGCCTTGAGCCTCAACTTTCCCAGGTCCTGGCTCCAGATCGAGACTGGTCGCATTGGCGGAGGACCAGCTTAGCGTTGAACTTTGACCCTTTTCAATGGTGCTTGGCTCAGCCGTCAAAGTCACCGTGGGCGCCGTCGGCGCGGATGGTGGTGGCGGTGGTGGCGGTGGCGTCACAGGCTTCGGCTTGTGGCACGCGCCCGCGAGCAATACCAAGCCCAGCAAACCGACCAAAATGGCAAGCATTTTTTTTCTTTGTGGCATTATTTCTCCTCCTAAGTCGGTAACAACATTCTCAGTTTCCAGGGATGACTTTCAAGTGCTTCGGCTTAGTCCCTTCAATGGCGCGAAGATTAACCAGAACCCACTTCTTGCCCCAAAGGGTAAAAATAACATCCAAAGGTTGTTATACTACCACGAAATACACACAAAACAAAGGCCTTTTTCTATCTTAGCCAGAAAGGGAGAATTTCCCGGCGTTGTTTTGCCCGCGACCGCAGCTCCTTCGCCTTGCCATTCCATCCTTCCGTTTAACGAAACCGATAGTAGCAAGGGTTGACACACCAAACTGTTGTTCACCCATTCCGGAATTGGCCCATAGAGTCCATCCAATATTTTCCCTGCTGCTTTGCCTTCAAGTCTTCTAATAATTTACCAGAAATTTAATTGCAAACAAAGAATACTGTGGCAAACCTTCGGGCCGAACGGCCGGGATCACACCACGCAGGGCCTTAGTTCGACCAGCTTGGATTCCAGTTTTCGCCCACGGTGGTCAACTGCTTTGGATCTGATCCGTCCGCCAGCATCGTCCAAAGTTCTCTCCTTCCGGAACGCGTTGACTCAAACACCAAGTGGCGTCCGTCAGGTGACCAATACGGATGCTCGTTGCGGGCGGCGTCGTGGGTGAGTTGCACAATGCGGCCGGTCGCAATTTCCACAATGTAGATGTCATAGGTGCCGGTGTCGGAGACGCGCCAGTGAAAGGCCATAAACATACCGTTGGGAGACCATGACGGGGCGCTTGCGTCGCCGCCTCCCGTGATAAGCCTGCGCAAATTGGTTCCATCCGCATTCATAATATAGATTTGTGGGTTGCCGCTGCGGTCGGAGACGAATGCGATTTCATTCCCGGTTTTGGGATTCCACACGGGTGAGATATCCACACCCGGCGAATAGGTCAGCCTCTGCAAATTAGAACCGTTGATGCTTGAAACGTAAATCTCCGGGTCACCGCTCATACTGGAGCAGAAGGTAATTTTCTGGCCGTCCGGAGACCAAGCCGGCGTGGTATTCAGGCCCTTATAGTGGACAAAGGGCAAGAGGTGGTGAGTGAGAAATGAGTAGATCGAAATTTCAGGATTACCACTGGCATAGTTCGTAAAGGCCAGCTTGGTATCCTTCGGGGACCAGCGGGGTGTAAGGCACAGAGATCCATAACTGGTGATGGGGTGTTGGTTAAACCCGTCATAATCCATGACCCAGATTTCTTCATGGCCGGTGCGCTTGCTGACAAAAGCGACCTGGCTCAGATTGATACCCGGAATGCCGCCTCCCAGGGTCTGGATGATTTCATTGGCAAAAGTATGAGCGGTTTCTCGGGTGGAGATTTCATTGAGGGTGGCGACAAAGCGTTTGGCGAGCACGCTGGGGTTGCCCGGATTCTGCACGTCGTAAAGATAAGCCGTCACCACCAGGTTGCTGTTGATCTCCTCCGTTTTTCCAAAAACCAGCATCTGCGCGGCGACCTGCGTGGAAGTCCAATCGGCGAACACTACCCCCCCTGGATCGGCCGGAGTCTTCAGCGGATAGTAGCTCTTGCTGACCAACTCAAAAATGCCGGAATTGTCCAGATCGTTCCAGAGGACCTGATTGAATTCCGTGGTGAGGCCCGCGAGGTTTGGGTCCGTACCTTGCGCCGGAAAGGCGGGAACGGCAATGCGAATTTTGGGGGCGCCGCGATTGATGCCGGTTTCAAGCCATCCCTGGCCATGGGCCGGTTGAAGAGCAAGCAGCAAGAATGCCGTAGCCATTACTGAAGTCGATAAAATGGGGGGAAAATTTTTCATGTTCACTTTTTCTCCAGGCCGGGAATTCCTTTTGGGCTTAAAACCTGGGCCGCATCCCGGTTTCTTGAATCGCCAATGTTTCGCATTTTCTCCGTGGCCGTTCATCTTTGAAGATCAAAATAAAAAGATACAGTAACGGAATTACCCCGGTAATTCGAAGGCAGCGGCGACAGTGGATTGGAAGCATCAATGGCCCGCAAGGCGGAGCGGTCCACCTCTTGGTAACCGCTCGATTGCGTGAGTCGGACCCGGGTCACAGTACCGTCCCGTAATATTTTGAACTCCACGTAAACCCTTCGCGCCGAGGTAATGTTGGGGCTAACCATGGAGATCAGCCAATTGCTGCGAACGCGGTTCTTGACCGCTTGAACGTACCAGCCATACTGAGTTCCGAAGTTCCCATCCTCTATCGCAATCCCTCCCCGGCTCGAGCCCACTACGAACTGGCCATAATCGATGGCTGCCCGGCCTTGATTCCCGAAGGGAATGGCATTGGGAGGTGGCATGGGCTCTTCTTTCTGGATGCGTTTATTGATGCGAATCGCGGGCTTGAGATGGATTGCGTCCTTGAACTTAGGAATTTCAAGAGAGTTGGGCATGGGCGCTTCCTTGGGCTGAAGTGGCGTTTTATAGAGCCCGGGATTCTCATCTCGCAACGTGCTGTGAGTTTGTTCCATCGGCGCCGGAAGCGGGATTCCGGGCAAAGAGGAAACCACATTCACCCGTGTCGCCGTCCCCTTAGCCCAAGGATTACCCCAGCCGGGACCGTGATGGAAACCCAGCCAGGCATAAATGGCAGCGGACAGAAAGATGCACACGTGAAATGCGATCGAGGCCGCCAGCGAACCTCCTAGCGTATCCCGATGGTTAAATGGCAGCGAAAATGTTTCGGTATTCATCGTTGAATTGCTTTACCGGCGACGGGTTCTTTTCGTTATCTTGTCCGGACCGGTCCGGCTCTTGCGGGATGCTAACTTGTCCCTTTGGTCTCAATGGGCCGCGTCACAATGCTGATATTGGTGATCTTGGATTGTTTCAGGGTGTCAATAACGGTGGCGAATGTCCCGAATGGCACCGCCTGGTCGGCTCGAATATAAACCGGGGAATCCGTGGCCCCATGCATCTTATCGATCACGGTCTGACCGAGGGCGTTGATATTCACGGGATCGTTGCCAATATAGAGGTTCTGCCGTTTGTCAATGGTGATGACCACTCTTTCCTTGCTGATCGTCTTAACGGTCTTGGTTTTCGGCAGGTTAACTTCGATGCCCGATTGAAGGATGGGCGCGGTCAGCATGAAAATGATGAGCAGAACCAGCACCACGTCCACCAACGGCGTGATATTGATTTCGGAGAGTGAGGTTTGTGTTCGTCCTTTCGGAGTGATGAAGGCCATGCTCATTACCTCAAACGGAGAAAAGCTGAGTTCCGGCAATCAGCAAGCTCTTGATTGGCGGAAATTCCTGGCCGCTGAAAAAGGCTCCCATGCCTGCCATCCTGAGCCCTCCGCCTGTCATGCTAAGCGGGGCGAAGGATGCCGCCATTTGGTTCCGGGTAAACCTCTCGAAGGGTCCCTGGTATGTCTTTTTCAATGCCATGCGGGGATGCTTCGCTTCGTTCAGCACGTCAATTTAGCGTTTTTCAGCGGCTTGCTAAGTGAAAAACCGCTCCGTCAAGTTGATGAATTCCAATGAAAATTCATCCATCAGGGCTCCAAATTCTTTGATGCGGCCCAGATAGATATTGTAAGCAATGACCGCCGGAATGGCGGCGAACAATCCCGCGGCAGTTGTAATCAACGCTTCGGAAATACCCGGAGCCACCGTGTGAAGTGAAGCCGTGGTTGCGGTTCCCAAGTCCTGGAAGGCATCCATAATGCCCCAAACGGTTCCGAACAACCCAATGAATGGACTGACCCCGGCAGTGGTGGCCAGCCAACCGAGCCACCGTTCGAGCCGCGTCAACTCCGCAGAAGACGCGATCTGGAGCGCCCGTTGCACACCCTCAAGGCTGCGAATCCGAGGCTTGCCCGGGTTTTCGGAATAGGTTGCTTGAGCTTCGATCTCGCGATAACCGCCCAAGAACACCTCGGATAACGGGCTTGCCGTCAAGGTCTGGCAGGCAGCGTGAATATCAGAAAGCTTTTTGCTTTTGCGGAATATCTTCAAAAATTCCAAGGATTGGAGGCGAGCCGACTTAAAGCTACGGGATTTCTTGAAGATGATCGCCCAGGAAAAAACTGAGAAGAACAGGAGAATCCCCAGAACAATTCTTGCCACCGGCCCCGTATTTGCGAGCAATTGGCTAACTTCCCCTTGCAGCAGGAGAAAACAGGCTAAATCCAACTAACCTCCTCATTGAACCCAGTATCTATTCCTTCCAATACTCGAAGCTAACACAGGCTTAAAATGCCCGTCAATGAACAGCGTGACACACATTACGATTTTTAAGGGCTGGAGAAACGGCCCAGGACTCTCGATTGGCACCGGAACCTTATTCTTTCTTATCCGGGGAACGCCATTTTTCGCTCTTGCCGGGTCCCCAGCGGAAGGCTGGCTCTGACGCAGCATGTTGGCGATCCCGGATGGATTTGGATTCCTGTTTGTACGAGAATGACGGTCCGGGTGGGAATAACAGCTTGCGCGGGAATGACCATTTTCGAGGGGATGAGGTTTCGGCCGCGCGCGGCAATCAGGGTTCTCGCGGCAGAGGACTGCTTATGTCCGCAATCCTGGATAGCCCGACGCACCCGGCCGCTTCTTATGCGCTCTGTTCAATAGAGCGCAACATTTCATAATCCGCTTCGTTGAGCTTGCGGAGCCGTTCAGACCGGGGATGCGGCTCGATGATCTCGCCCGACTTCATCACAAACAGGGGTTTGATCCGTCGCGTTGCCACTTCAACCTTCAAGTGAGTGTCTTCAAGTGGAAATTCGCCGTCTTCGAGCCGAAAGGCGAAAAGGTCTGCGACCGCTCCCACCCGCATCGTTCCCAATCCCAGCGCTTGTCCAATCGCTTTAGCGGGAGCCCAGGTCGATTTCAGAATAACATCCTCGAGGGACATTCCCAGGTGCAGAAACTTGGTCATGGTGGTCGGCATGTCAAAAGCCCAGCGTTCCACCGAATAGCGATGCAGGTCCGTGCTGATGGTATCGGGGTAAAACTCATGTTCAAAGGCGCGGCGCGCAATTTCCCAGCTAAAGCTGCCCGCTCCGTGGCCCACGTCAAACACCACTCCTTCTTTCCGAGCAATTTGAGCTGCCGGAATCAGGCTCCCGTTCTCCACAATGCCATCTCCCCGGCCCTCGAAGCAGTGCGTCACAATGTCACCGGGGCGCAGCCGCCCCAGGATTTCGGGAGTCTGCGCCCCCTTTCCAATGTGTACCATCAGCGGCCGCTTCGCTTGCCGTGCCGCCTCCAGCGCGTCGTCGAACGCTTTCGGATTGTGTCCCTCCTTCATGCGAACTTTCACGCCGATGGCGACGCCGGGGAACTCCTCCAGAACGCTGATCGTTTCCGCGGGCCGCGAGTAACGCAGATCTTCAAGCTCTCCCGCGAACGAAGTGGGAATACCCCAGGCGGCAATATTCACAAAGGCGAGGACCCGGACGCAGGCTGCGGCGATTCCGTGCCGGTTGAACTCGGGAAAATTGATGAACCCCGTCGTACCCGCATCGACGACAGTGGATGCTCCCCTTTGCAGGCAAAGGTCGGGATCGATTCCCCAGGCGCTGCCCTCATACCAATGACCGTGAAGGTCGATCAATCCAGGACATATATAGGCGCCATCCAAATCATTTTCGGCAGTTCCCTCCGGCGCGCGAAGGGAAGGACCTACCTCCGCAATGACGCCACCACCAATGGCAATATCCAACCTCCCATTCAGACCTTGGGAGGGATCAATCACGTGGGCTCGTCGCAGGATTATGTCCGGGGTCATTCGATCTTCCGTCAATCATAGGTTTGGCGGCAGGAGGGCTTCCGGCATGGAGCAGCACGGCCATGAAGACCTGAAGCCCTCATCACCCGCACCATCATCAGAATTGGTAGGTCAGGGAGAATTGGAAAATCCTTTATTCGTGATCGACACACAGCCAGTCACTCGATGGATGGTTTGTGATGAGCGTCAATACTTCCCCGACGGAATAAAGCCAAAACCCAGAAAGTCAGTATTTCATGCAAAGGAAGATTATAAGTTAAGCCAACGTTGAGTCCGCAAAAGAAGTCATCGAAGCCCGGCGATTCCTGGTAGTGGTACATTTTCGCCGCTACAGCAAACTGAACCACTACCCGATTCATACACCCCGTGACCCGGCGGGGCAGTCCGTTGTATGATTTCTTACTCTTGAAACTCAATACGATTCCATCTTTTGAGAAGGGATGTTCATGATCTGCCACATTGTGCTCTATAAGATGAAACCCGAAAACAAGGCGAATCAGGAAACGTGGCTGGTGGAGGAAGCTCGCAAACAATTGGCCGTGCTGCCGGGAGTGAAGAATTTGCGAGTGGGAAAGAATATTGATCCCGCGAAAGGAGGTTACTCCGTGGCGTTGGCGATGGATTTTGAAGATGGCGCGGCTCTCGAAACTTATCGTGTCCATCCCGATCATCAGCGATTCGTAAAAGAGACGGCCGGTCCGTTGGTGGAGGAAATCTTTCGCTACGACTTCGAATGGAAGTGAAGACCGCGAAGCGGACCCGCTGAAACGGTTTCGTTCAAAGCATCTGCCCGATCAAAGGAGTTCCATCCTCATCAAACGGGTCCGAGAGGACCTGGCGGAGGAGAGGAATGAAGGCAGTGTAGAGCGACATGGCTGCGTTTCGCGCTTTCAAGTCCCCAGCTTGGATGAAATCGGCTTCGCGGTTCCTGAGAAGTGGCTTCCCTTCGAGTTGTGGTATGAAGTCTTCCAGAAATGGCCAGAGGAGAATGGCATCAGGCCGCTTCGAGGGCCTCCGGCTGAATTCAAGCCGCCCGCGATCAATCAAAACCGTCCAGGCGAACCCCCAATCCTCGATCTTCCACAGGGTCTCGACCTCGACCGTGCGGATGTGATCTCGCAAGGAGCGGCTTCGCCCCGCCAGCACGAAAGCCCGCTGGATCACGCGCCGCGCCGCGCGGTGCGATAGGTCTTGAAACCTGTAGCTGTTTTCACTTTGTTCCATGTCGATTCAATCTTCATCCCGGACGCCACCCGCAGAGTTTGGGTAGTGGCGCAATTTGCTGTAGCGGCGGTCTCTGACCGCCGGAAACTGTTGAAGAATAAAGTTCGGCGGTCAGAGACCGCCGCTACAGCCGTGAAAACGTACCACTACCAGAGTTTGGCATTTCTTGACAGAATTCAAAAACAAATTCAGAATGTTTTAACTGGCGCCGCGGTAGCTCAGGTGGTAGAGCGCAGCCCTGAAAAGGCTGGCGTCGGCGGTTCAACTCCGTCCCGCGGCACCATCTTTTCAATCACTTAGCATCACTCACTCCACGCTTCTGCTTCCGTTTGCTTCCAATTCAGTTGACCAACTGCGATAGAGTGCTCAGCCGTTCCACGACTCGTTTCTGCGATTCCGGAACGAACTGCTGGTAGATATCGAGGGTGGTGCTCGCCCGGGAGTGCCGCATCTGCGCTTGCGCGTCCTTCACGTCAGCCCCAACCATCTTCAGCCAGGTCGCATGAGATGTGCGCAAGCACCGCCAGTTCACCCATGGCATTCCGAGTGCCCGTCCAGCAGGCTTGAGGAACCGCGACAGAACGTTGTTGTCACGGAGCGCCAACCCCTTCTGGACTGACTGGAAGACCAAATCTTCCGGGCCGTCTGATTTGACCACTTTGTACCTGCGGACCGCCCGGCCGGCTCTGACCTCGACGGTCAGCAGCTTTAGCCGGTGGATTCGCTCGGTGACACAGTGGTTGACCCCAATGGTGGCGTTCGAGGCTTCGCTTTTCGGCGCGCCCCAGTCACCACGGCAGTACCGCTCATCAATGGTGATTGAGTCGGGGTGAATGTCGTTCCACCGCAGTCCGGCCAACTCGCTTACTCGCAGTCCCGTATAGGTCGCAACGTAGACCATCGTGGCATAGGGCTCCGGAATGCGAGCGATTAGCTGGTCAAACTGCCCTGGTGAAACGAACGGTTTAGATTTACGGCGACCGATTCTCTCGGTCGGCAGCTTTACGGCCTCCATCGGATTTTTGACCAGCAGTCCATACTGCACGGCCGAACCGAGAATGCTCGAAAGCACGTCCCGAACCTTGTCCTTGGACTCGTGCGAGAGTTCAGAACCCGCCATATTTGAGAAATACCGCTGAACCGCCAATGTCGTCAGATCCCGCAGACAGAGCCTGCCGAATGTCGGCAGAAGGTAATTCCCAATCACGCCCCGATAGCGATCCTGCGTGCTCTTGGCCATTAGCGGCATCACAACTGGAATGTAAGTTTCATCCACGTACTTGGTGAAATTCGTTGCCGACCCGATGCTTTCAAGTCCTTGGTTAAGTGGCCGAAGCAGTTCGGCCGCGATTTTCCTTACTTCCCGCACTGGCATGGACGTCGGTGCCAGCTTCGCCCAGGCCTTCTTGCGCTTGGGATTGCCCTCACTGAAATCGTCCCGCCAGTACTGAAGACACCACCACTCCCCACGCCTGAAAGGCTTGGGGTCCTGAAATCTCCGGCGTGCCATCCGCTCAAAGTCTCCTTTCAGCGGGGTGCCGGTGTTTGCCTCGGCTCGAACGATACCACAGCCCGCTTCAGGAAGGCGGACTTTCTGGCTTTGCGGGGGTAATCCGGCGGGAACGTTACCTGAACACCCGGCGGGGATTACATCGCTGACAGGTTGAGTGGACTGCGGACCCTTTTCAGATTGCGCAGCCACGGGAGAGGTCGCGTCGTCTTTTTTCAGGAAGCGGCTATTATGGCTGTCATCTCTGGCCATCAGTCGCGATCTCTTTCGGTCTCGGGCAGCCGCTACGAAGGGATGCCTGGGACGTTCCCCGTCTTCAGTATCGTTGTTCAAATTGCCTCGACTCAACGGGAGCACCATCAGGATTTTGTGCCTTTGCGTTGAAGTCGGCTTAGGCGTTTGTTAGTGTCTGCTGGGCGTAATGTGGGTATGAGGTCCCGCCATCCCGATCGAGTGTGCTTATAGACCCACGAAACACGCACTTTGAATATGTGTGCAACATCGATCAGTATTTTTCGTTCGTTAAAACTCATGGCGACCACTTCTCGGTCAGAAAATCTGGCCGCCTAGCGTCAGTAGGACAAAAAAACGTGTTGGTTGCCCTCCGCCAGCATCCCATTTGCCAATTTCCCTTGCCATATCGTGTAAGCACTCTCATGCTTATCCGCTTGTTTCATGTAACCGCAAGGGATAGCGCCGCATCCTCTGTGACGCCCCAACATATGGGGCCGTGCTGAAACAACCGGATAAGCATAAGCACTCTAGCCTCGGCACTGAGGACTTCAGTCCACGATTAATGCTCTGGCGGAAGATGAATCCTGTCAAATTTCGGAGCTGTCGGCGCATACAGGGGCAACACTTGTCTACCCTATTGATTTTTAGCGGGTTATCGGAGATGGGTGCAGCATTCGCCAGGGAGAGCGAGCTCGCCCGGATCCTGGGGACAATCCCAGCAGGCGGTTAATAAGTGGAGCAGGATTCAAGGTAGGACATGGCTATGTGCTGGCCTTGCCCGGGCGCAGTATATTTGACTTGTCATGGGACGTTGCTGGAAGGCAAAGGAATTGTTCCCGATGAAGAGATCGAGTTGTCTCGGAAGATGCTGAGGGGAGGGCGAGACTCCCGCGTTGAAAGAGCGGTTGAAGTCCAGGCTCTTCGAGGTGATCACCGCACGATTGCTGGGTATTCCTCCCAACTTTCGTCATTGCGCTTTATAGCCAGAGTGTATTTGCCCGGATGGAGCTTGCTGCAGTCCATCTGCACGCGCACCGTCGTGATGCCATTCTTGAGCTTTCCCTGGCCCGTTGCCTGCACCAGCACTCTGCTGCCATTTGAAATGGCTACCTGAAATTCCCCTGAATCCGTGCCGATAGGCTGGCGAATCGCAAGATTCAGACGAGCGCGCTTCAATTCAACTGGCGCTTGCACGGGCTGCTCGCCACCGCGCAGAACCAACCAATGGCTGAGGTCGATAGTAAGATTCTGGGGCAGCGCAGCCCTTCTGGCGGTTTGCACGTGGAACCAGACGCCGGCGGCAATTGCAATAACCACCACTGCGGCAGCGGCGGGAGCCAGCTTCCGATATCCCTTCTTAGCGGCGCTTGATTCCTTCAAGGCTCTGGCCTGCAGGTTTTCCATGAACTGGTATTCAGTCTCACCGGCGCGAGCGCGCCAATCCTGATTTATCTTCCCGCCCAGGTCATGCGAAGCCGCAATCAAAGCGCGCGTCTCATCAAGGCGTTTCCGGCAATCGGGACACGCTGCCAGGTGCGCCTCAAAGTCTGCCCGGGCAGGCGGCGAGAGGGCTCCTTCGAGATACTCCGTAATCAGGCCTTCAAGATTTTTGCAAGTCATGAGATTGAGTGCCACCAGACCGGGCGGGCGGCGTCTCGCCGAAGTATCGCTGCAACTCCACTCTCAGCTTTTGGCGCGCGCGGTGCAGCAAAATCCGCTGGTTTGCCGGACTGAGGGCGAGAGCGGCTGAAACTTCCTCCGAGGTCCATTCATATACGTCCCTCATGATCCATACTTCTGCCTGCCGCTTGGGAAGAGCTTGGCCCGCCCGCAAAATCTGTTCCAGGCGCTCCTGCGCAAGAATCGCATGCTCCGGGCTTTCGTTTGCCCTCGACTCTACTATCCCACCATGATGCTCGTCACGCCCCGCTTCGACAACTCCCATTAATGCTTCGCGCGCCCGGCTGAAAATTGCCCGCCGCTGCTCTTTCTTGATGCAGCGCTTCAGGATCTGCACCAACCAAGTCTTTGCCGAGCACCGCCCCTCAAACCGGTGAAGGCTCTTCAGAAAATCCACCCAGGTGTCCTGAACCACCTCCTGAGCGCGATCCCAATCGCGCAGGTGATAGTGGGCCAATTCCAGCAATAAGCCTTGGTGGAGGCTCCACAACTGGCCAATCCAGGCACGGGCGCCATCGTCGCTGAACAGGGCGCGGATTCCCTGCTCACCGGGCTGCTTGGAGGCAAAAGGCAGCTCAAGCTGAATTTCAGACGGAAGGTCGGGATCGGCAGGGGTGGTCACGGATCTTACTCTCGTTGCTTTCCCATGGGGCCAATCGCCCCGGTCGCCGACTCCCATTCTATCCCGGTAATGAGCGCGCGGCGAATTCTTGCAGAAGGAGTGTAACGTTTGGCGGTTTCAGGGAGCTATTACGGTAGCAGCCAGCGGGTCTGGCAAGGAAGCGTGGAGGGCGCTCCGGGAGTAATCATCATGGCGGAAGATGAGGCGGTCCGTCATTCACCCAAGGATGCGCCCATACCTTTGCGGAATCTTCCGAGGATCAACGAGATAGACGAGATTCTCCGCTCGGTTGCCCAAGGGACGCGGCAGGAAGTCCACACGGCCATTGAAGCGATCCTGAAAGGCTGGCCAGGGCGAAGGCGTAGCGAGATTTGGGATCGCCTTCGATGGGTGCGCAATGGCAACCGCGAAGCTCCGTGGAGGCACACCGTCTGGACGGAGGAAGACATCGAGTTTCTACGTGCCCAATATGCCCGGGGACGAGCGGGGGCGCGCCGGGCGGTCAAGGAACTGCTTGCCCGCCACCCGGACTGGAAGCCACGGTCGGTTTGGTACAAGGCCGCCCAACTGGGACTCTTGACGCTGTCTGAAAAGCCAAGACGGTGGTCGGGTGATGAGGAAGGAAAGCTCCTATGGGAGGCAGAAATGAAGCAGGCGCGCAGCATCGCGCGGAAGCTTAAGAGGAGCGAGGCGGCGGTACGCCAGAAATTGTCCAGCAACGGAGTGAAGTCCAAAGTGCGTTTCCCCAATGACTACAGCCTTCATCACATATCCAGGCTGCTGGGCGTGAGCGACAGCATCGTGCGCGCGTGGTTTCGGAAAGGTCTGTTTGGCGAACCAAACGGCCAAGGGAAGCGCAAAGCCGGCGCTCGGTCAGGTGTACGGATCAGTTCGGAAGCGGTAGAGGCGTTTTGTGGAGAGCATCCGGAAAAGATCAACCCGGACGAGTGTGATCCGGAGGTGCTTGATTGGCTCGAGGAAAAGAGGAGGCAGCCGGGGGCTTGGAGTGGACCTCGCCAGCATTTAGCTGAGCGCAAATCGTGTCCGAGCTGCGGGCGCGTGATTCCCGGAAATGGTTATTTCCGCCACGTCAAAAGCTGCATCGCGGCTCCGGCCTCTGCGGAAGCATCGGCCGACAATCCGAACCCGCACGGCGTTTAGCTTTCCCCCGGCTCGAACGTATAGGCGTCGGCAGCAGCCCGCCACTGTTCAAAGGACGGATACCGGGAGCGGGGATGCTTTGACCAGCTCGTCTCCCAATGGTGCCAGTAATCGACCACACGCGCACGCCGCGGATGAAGGCGGGCCTGATAGATAAGCGCACCGAACGAGCCCTGCTTCTTGGCGCGAGCAAACTCGTGATCCTCAATCCAGCGCATCATCCGATTGAAGCGCTGGTACGGTTCTTCATTTGAATGCCGGGCTTGCGCGGCCGCTTCGGTCTCTAAAAAACCAGGGCATCGTTGCCTCAGCTCACGCTCAACCGGGCTGGGCAATAGATGGCCGGATTCGAGAGCCGTGCGTGCCCAGTAAGCAAAGACTTGCCAGTCAACGTAGCGGTCAACCGCCTTGCACAGTACTCCGGGGCTGATCCGAAGACTGGCCTTAATAAGTTCCTGTTCCGTCTCGCGCATTTCACATGCAGCGATAACCCTGTCATCGCAGTGTTCTGAGGCTTTCCGCCATTCCCGAAACGAGGGATAAGCAGCCGGCCTCGCACGCTTCCATTGACGCTCGCAGTATTCCCAATAAGCGTTGTCACGGAGGGAGGCGAGATCGCGCACGGCGTAGTAGCCCACGGCATTCATCCAGCCTTCCCGTCTGGCCCGGCCGAAGATGCGTTCGCTGATCCACCGCTCAAGGTGATACCAGAAGAACGGAGGACTCGTGTGATCGTCCAGCCTTTGCTCCGCCACGAACTGCAGAAAGCCCGGACATCGCTTATCCACGATCTCTGCCAGCCACTCCGGAAAGTCGCCCTCGGTATCCTCAATGGCTCGAACCCAATGGGCGAAGGCTTCCCACTTTACGTATTGTTCGCGGGCTTGAAGCAACTGCGGCCACGGAATTCGCGCACCCTCGTTTCCGGCCAACCGGCGCCCCGCTTGTCCCACACGCTGTTGAAGTTTGCCCGGTCGCCAAGGACGGCGCTGTTTAGCCGGGTTCAATGTCATTGGCTCCAACCTTGGCCGAGAACGGACAGCCCCAAGGAATTACACACCCCACTTTACAGCACGAGATCAAGTCAGCGGGCAGCGGCACACCCTCCGAGTAGACCGTTCGGGCACAATCGCCGAAGGTGACAGGGGTCACGACATCTATGGTTTGCCGACTTATCAGCCAAGAGACCACTGGGGTTCGCAAAGGGGGACCTTTGTGGTGGCGTATGCGCTATTTTTTTACTTCCTTATATTCCACAGGATAGTCCGACACCGAGCGGCGCGCCGGCGGCTCAGGTGGTTGGCCCCCTTCTGAAAGTGAGGTCCGCGCTAACTCCGGTACAGCACTGTTTATTTTGCGTTCGAGTTCTTTTATGTGCACCGAACCAAAATTGGAGACGAGCCCTTCGAGGATTGACTTGAGAACTTTGACTGAGTTTCTTCTGATCTCTGCGCTTTTCGTGGATTGGACTTTCCTCTCCCATCTTTTGGCGGCACGCGTGAGTTCTTCCTCGACTTGACTTCGGCTTTCCGCAATGCTGCGCCCTGGGGTGAGCGTCGAAAAGTGCAGTCCCCAGAAAATGTATATGTTCTTGGAGGCCGTTGTGTCAATCGCCTTTATAGCCTTGTGAACAGCTGAGAGAATGGAGCCAGAAAATAAATTCTCGTAGAAAGTCTTCGCCGCGATGACAGCGGCTTGGTTATCTATGGCCCACAACGTACCTAAGTAGCCTCTCGCTCCGGACGCCAAGAAGCCGGCAGCAATCTCATACCATGACCAACACGAGTTGTTAAATATGAGCGGAGAGCTGTACGATGCCAACGCATCGAACTGCCCTTGATGAATGCTGTCAGTACAAACGATGGCGCATGATAACGCAATGCGATTCTTTTTCTTTCTCTGTCCCTGTGATTCAGTCATGCATTTCCACATGCTCTGAAATACATGGCCGGGGAAGCCATGTTTTTCAAGCTCCGGGCTCCTCCAAGTAAAGCCATCAAGCTTTCTTGGGAACATCTTCCGATGGATCGTTTTGATGTCCGGCTTGTCTGGAACCGGGGTAATACCGATAACCTCGTCGAACTCAACGACGTGAGTTCGTCCGTCCCTGTCGACAAACTGCTCCGACATTCCGTACCCGTCCACCTCTCCGCCGTGGCTGCATATATGGAGTAAGTCGTAGGGAAAATACTCAGCGTGAAAGCCAAAGTTTGCTAGGTTCGCGTTATTCCCAACAAGTGCCCTCACATAGTGATTTTTGCCCTTGAGGAGGCGGCACAGCAAGTCGGTTTCCTCGTCGGGGAAAAACGTGGGCGAAAAGACCACGGAGGAATGAAACGGCTCACCGTCCTTGAACAGCATGTTATTTATTATGAAAAGGTCCGCCCTGAGGGAAAGATGAACATAGCTACACGGGATCACGTTCTCCAGAATCAAGGAGTAAGGAAGACCCTCGGTGAAGAAGGTGACGTACTCACACTGCGTGAATGAAATACCGCCAATCCTCTGCTGAATAGCGTCATTGAGTTTCTCAAACTGCTTGCGATCATCCTTGTCTTTCCACTCTTGAATCCAGACTTGCACATTGCGTCCTTCACGTTTCGGAAGGCATTCAACGACTAAAACGCTTGCCCCAACGGAATTGGCATAATTGATCGCGATGACTGGAGAGGCATCAGGCACGCTTTCGACAACCACCACGGCCTTCTGGAGATGTACCACTTCTGGTAATGGCGGTGCTTGTTCGTCAACGACTAGTTTTTTCTGAACCGTCTGAGCCACAAAGAGCCCGTTGAGGAGATCAGAAGTCTTGCATCTCAACATCCCTCTTTTTTGTATTCCTAATGGTGATAGCTTTACCTCGATTTCGGCCACATCGTGGATTTCTATAATTTTGGACCGACCGCTAAGGTCGAGGTAACTCTTTTGCGCTTCATTCAGCCCAGCGATGATCAAGTAATCAGGCCATCCCATCCTCGCCAAGGCGTTGCAAATAAGAACACCATCCCACCCGGCCATTGCATAAGCCCAGTAACTTTCACTCATGGAAGCAGGATCGTCGGTTCTGGGGATCGACACCCTTCGCATCATCAAAACTGGCAAGTAGGTTGCGGGCAGAAAAAGATGCGACGAGATGACTGCAGCAAGCGCAAATGCTTCTATGTCGACGATGCAGGCGTATTGTGTGTTGATCGTGGGGGCTTGCACACCGCCAATATAACACCGCTTCGTGTCGGCGTTGCTACTGCTTTACATCGCTAATGTAACTATTGCTAGGTCATACTGACCTAAAACGGCGAAACCGTAGAAGTGGCGACCTGCACTCGCTAACCCTCACTCCGCCACGCCTCCGATTCCGGCCGTATCCTCGGCGACTCGAAAATTGACCCACTACCGGCCACTGCGTAGCGGGTTAAACTCCGGCACGGTTTCGAACGGGATCTCGGGAGAAGTGACTGGCGAGGCAAGCTGCTCGATCCGGTCAGACGACATGTTGCCGAGGAATTTTTCCGTCTCTATAATGTGGGGGACACGTTCGGGGACAAGTCCCATAAGTCTCGCGCAGGTTGTATCGGCGGCTACTGGATCGTCCGAAAGGACAATTCGATCCAGCCGCCGGCTGGTTCCGGCAAGTGGTCCATTGCCCTCCATACACACAATTGCGTCCGCAATCACAAAGTGGATGGGTACTGTGGCCGCGAGATCGACGATGCTCTGCTGGATGCCGCGCCAATGGAGCAGATTCTTGGGCCAGCCGTACTTGATGCCCGGCACCACTCCGAACATATTCTTCATGCTCAGCGTCACGCCGGCCCAGTGATGAGTCTTGACCTTCGGCATTGACACGATGAAATCTGCTTCGAGCACAGTATGCGGCAGCCAAAGATATTTGATGCCGCTATAATCAGCCCGCAGGCGGATCTTCACAACGGCATCGCGGTTGAGATCGACAAACGGAATTCCATGCTCTTTGAGTTTTTGGTCAAGGCCCGTTACCCGAAGCAGCAGTTGGGTGTCGCGTTGATGGCCTGGGCCTTCGGCGACGATAACTCGCTTGGCCCCCAGACGCTGGAAGCACTCCGCCGCGGCCGTGATGAGCAAGGGGTGTGTGTTTATTTCAGCGCCGGGGATGTAATCAACCAGATTGGGCTTCAGGAGAACGGACTTTCCCGCGACATTCAGGTTGAATAAATTGAGTCCCTCCCAGAGTAGCCCCGAAAGTCTTTCCGAGTATTCGCAGGCGGGCAGAATGGCCACCCGTGAGCGCGCTGGCCTGCGGTCGCGGTCGTAACGCGGCACAAGAAACGGCGCCGAAGCCGCAACTCGAGTGGCTGCCCAAGGTGATCCTGCGCATACAGTGTGGCGGGTCATAGCAGCACCTTGAATGGATTACCTGAATTCGTTAAATCTAGCGCCAGCACAACAGCGGCCAACGTCGCCGTGTCATCGAAGGGATCCGATTCCGCCAGGCGTGCAAGGAGTTGCTGGAACGATTCCACGGGCTTGCCGTAGAGGTCGAGGGCAAGGATAGACCATGCGAGGCTCCAAGGAGCTTGGCAGGCGCATGCCTCTCGCTCAAGCCATCCGAGGCTGCGAGTGGTGATCTCGGTCGCCGGCAAGCCTTGAAGAGCCAGTAGGGCCAGGGCGGTCGTGTCGATGTGCGCTGCCATCGGGCTTCCGTACACAACGCCATTGCCCGCATTCCACCCGCCGCCCGGGCAGGCGCGGTCCAAGAGCATTTCCGCGCCACGCCGGATGCGAAGGTCTACCTTGCGCTGCCGATGAGAATGGAACGCTTGTTTAAGCGCGAGTACCGCAAACGCCGTCGGGACGACCCAACTACATGTGCCGGGTTGCCACGGCCAGCCGAACTTATCAGGATCAAAGCGCACGCGCGTGTCCCTGGTGCGGAATTTCCACTTCCAAGGCCAGCTTGCCTCTTTGCCTCTGTTATTCAACAGCCAGCGGACCGCGCGACTTCGGGCGGGTTCGAAAGTCCCAAGGGTATTCAGCGTCAGCAATGCCAGCCCGGTAAGTCCCGATGCCTGGTCATCGTCTGCGAAGGCTCCCCATCCTCCATCGGAACGCTGGGCATCATCCAGTATCTTGGCGTCTACGGACCGCTCTGAGCGCAATGTCAACAGAGCCAAGCAGGTTGGCTCAAGCGCCATCTGGAAAGACCCGCGAAGAAACGCCCAGCCGCCCTGGGGCAGCTCGCGGGCATGGAGCGACGCCCGAAGGCGATTGAGAAGTGATTCCACGCCGCCAGTCTGCGTCTGGACGCCTCATACTGTCAAAATTATCGGCTCGTAAAGGAGGCAAGGTCCGACAGACAGCGAAGGCTCAATCAGGAATGGCGGCAGGATAGTCTGAGGAAGGTCCGGTCGGCGGCGAGACGCCGCCAGAAAAAGGCAAATTGTAGCAAGATATTGTTCACACCCGGTTCCCCGCCGCTCGAATGACCCAGCACGGGACCGTTTCATCTCTCCTGCCCGTACGAAACCGTAGCAAGAAGAAGTTCACACCTGGTTCATTCTTGTTGGGCGCGATTGCTCCGGTCACCTCTTCGGAGGACCGAGTCACCAAACCGTAGCAAGAACTTATTCACACCCGGTTCGTTTTCCCTTTGGCTCCGCTGGGCGGTCCTGGGCACTGGATCACAGTAGCCCCAAATCGTAGCAAGAAGATCTTCACACCCGGTTCATTTTTCTTTGCGCGCGATTCCTCTGGTCACCGTTTTGGACGACCGAGTGACTAAACCGTAGCAAGAAGTTATTCACACTCGGTTCGTTTTTTTCGGCAGTCTGTCGGGATGGGGGGACCTACGATCACCTGCGGTGTGGGACACCCGGGGGCAAATCGTTGCAAGAAGATCTTCACATCTAATTCATTTTTCGTTTCGCCTATTTGCCCCGTCCCGGGCTTTGGAGCACCGTGGCGGCAAACCGTAGCAAGATAATCTTCACACCCGATTCTTTCTTTCCTCCCGCGCTCGCCTGCCCGATGCAGCGGAAAGCGGGCAAATCGTAGCAAGAAGAACTTCACGCCTGATTCGTTTTTCTTTGTACGTGATTGCTCTGGTCACCGTTTTGTAGGACTTGGTCACCAAACCGTAGCAAGAACTTGTTCACACCTGGTTCGGAGGGCCGCTGGGGTTGGCTGGGACGGCTTTATTGCTGGCATTGCGATGCAAGAGGGGTCACCGGGTTTGGCGAAAATGCAGTTCTGATTGTAGTGTCAGCGTTGTGATGTTCGCTTCGGTCCAAGAACTCTCGGACAAACTCCGGGCTGCCCGCTACGTGATCGACTCCGTGACCCTCGAAGTGGTCTATCTTGCCACGCGGATTGAAAAGCCGCTCTTGGTCGAAGGCCCGCCCGGCTGCGGCAAGACAGAACTGGCCTATGCAGTGGCCGAAGCCGCGGGCACAGTCGTCGAGCGGCTCCAGTGTTACGAGGGGATCACGGAGGAAAAGGCCATTGGCAGGTTCGACGAGGCCTTACAGCGCCTGTTCCTGGAGACCCAGGGCGAGCGCCTGGGAGAAGACTGGGAAGTCATTCGCAAGCGGCTGCATTCGCTCGACTTCTTCTCCGAAGGGCCACTCATCAGGGCTTTGCGTTATCGGGACAAGCCCTGCGTGCTGCTGATCGATGAGATCGACAAGGTGGATCAGGCGTTCGAGGCGATGCTGCTCGAAATCTTGAGCGCCTGGCAGGTGACCGTGCCGAAGCTCGGAACGATCCAGGCTGGCGCCGCTCCTTTTGTAGTTCTGAGCTCGAACGAAGAGCGCCGGCTGGGCGACCCGTTGCGAAGGCGGTGCTTTTACCTGCGCTTTGACTACCCCACCGTGGAACGCGAGGCGGAGATTCTTTCCATCCGCAGCCCCGGGCGGAGTGAAGCGTTGCGGGCGCAGATGGCAGGCTTGGCGCATGCACTGCGCGGCTGGAACATGGAAAAGCCGCCCTCGATCGCGGAGATGCTCGATCTTGCGAGGGCCCTCGAAATTCTCGGCGTCGAAGAAATCTCCGCCGATCTGCGGGACGTGCTGTTGCCGCTGCTCGCAAAGACGGAATCGGACCGCCGGCGGCTGCTGATGCGAGAGGGTTTTGAAGGTCTTGTATTTGACTCGAAGCGGTACCGCGACGAGATGACGCAGCAAAAGACAGCGCTGACGGAGGCGGCGGTGACGTGAGGGCAATGAAAACTTCACGGCTGCTTGTGCTTGCCTTGATGGAGTTTTCAACGCTGGCGCGGGCGCAATCGCAAGCAGTAACGAGCTACGCGGTGCGCTGGGCGGCCTATTACGCCCGCGCGGACGGCGTGCCGCTGGAACTGGTGGAGGCCATCATCGAGACCGAGTCGGGCTGGCAGCCGCATGCCGTCTCTCCCAAGGGCGCCGTGGGGTTGATGCAGTTAATGCCGGAAACGGCGTATGACTTTGGCGTACGCAACCGCTTTGTGATCTCGGAGAACATTCGTGGTGGTGTGGAGTATCTGGCGTGGCTGATGCATGTGTTTCACGGAGACCTGCGATTGGTGGTGGCCGCTTATTACGTGGGAGCCAGGCCCATCCAGGCGCGGCAGCTCGCATATTCTTCACGTGAAGCTTACAAATACGTGCGCCGGGTGGCTGCGATTTATCGCCGCATCCGGCTTCGGGAGGTGAACGATGAGGTTTCTGGTAAGCATCTGGCTGTGCTGCGCGCTCGGTGCCGCAGCCCAGAACATTAAGCCGCAGATCGTGTCGAAACCGGCAGACGGCAGGGTCACGGTGGTTGAAGTGAGGGCGCACTTCGTGACCGCGATCCGTATGCCGGAGGCGGTGAATGCGGTGGCGGTGGGTGACCCGTCATGGTTCAATGTGGAGCACTCGCAGCATGAACCCAACCTTGTGTTCGTCAAGGCCCTGACCACCAAACCCGTTGAGACGAATCTGCTGGTCTCCACAGTGAGCGGCCAGGAGACGAGCCTGCTGCTGGTCAGCCGTGGCACGGGGGCCAGGAACGTGGACTTTGTGGTGAAATACCGGCCCGCGCGCAGTTTCCTGATCGCACCCGACTATCCGTCGCATCTGGTTGGAGAAACGGTGCCTGTAGCAGAGGAGCGAACGATTTCCGAAAGCGCGGCAACCAGTCAATCGGCAGCAGGTTTGGGGATTTCCCCCGCCTCTCTCCCAGCGGACACACAGCCAGTTAAAAAGTCCGGCCTCAATGTTTTGCTGGCAAAGCAGGAGCGCGCTCCTTTACCGATCCTGTATGGCGAGCATCCGGGGTTAGAAGGTGCGGGCGGCAACCCTGTCAAAGCTGGAGTGAGTGAGGTGATCGACGGAGGGCAGCAGGTCATCGTGCTCTTCAGCGCGGTGAACCCCACCCGACACGCTATCTTGCTGATGCCACCGCAGATTCAGCTTGGGGGTAAGAGCCGGCAGGGGTTGTTGCATCGCGCGCGCTGGACGACGGCAGAGCAGTTGCCGGTTGAAGACTTCCGCCTCAGCAAGCGCCGCCTTGGACCCGGAGAACGTGCCGACGGGGTTGTGCTGTTTGAGAGGCCACCGTACAAGCAGTCGAACGAGACGCTGTTTTTGCAAATGGCGGAGGCTGGAGCGGTGGACCGGCCTGCGCTCGCACCGATTGGGTTTGGGGTAAACACATTACCGGAGGACGAAGATGGCCGAGGAAAATAAGCCGCTGGATAACATCGAATTCGATCACAAACATGGCGTCGATGAGCCTGAGCCGGAAAAGCCCGAGACACCTTTGGACCGAATCAAGAAAGCCTTGGCCGAGGTAGGGCGATCTTCCACAGCCAGGACGCCGGCGCGGCGGGAGATGGGCAAAGACCGCACGAAGTCGCTGGTGCTGTTGGCAGGAGCGGCGGTAGGGATGGTGCTGATGTTTCTGGGTGTGTTCTCTTCACCCGAGAGCCCGCGGAAAGTGGCGTTGCGACGGATGACGCCGGATCTGGAGCGAAGGGTGACGCCCGGGCAGCCGACGCCCGGCACTCAGAGGGGTTCCGTGACCCCATTGATGAATGCAACCGGGACAGGGAGCGGGGCCGAGGCTGGCGGGAATCAACTCACCGCAGCGGATATCGACCGCACCGGCCGCATCGAGCCAGGGCGCGGGAACCCCAAGGCTCCGGCACGAAGTTCGCACTCTCTGGGCCGCATCGACTTTTCGGATCTGGCTCTCCAGCGCCAGTACGCCCTGCATGGTTATGTTCCCGCACCTCCCCCGCCCGCGGCCGAAACACCGAAGGCGGCAGCGCCTGTTTCCGAAGGCGATGATCTCAAAAAACCTTCGCTGGTTTTTGTGCGCGCCACCGTGACGCATCCATCATGGAGCTTACAAGCACAGTCGGTGATTGAGACCGACACGGCTGCCGGCCTTCTGCCCGCTGGGACTCGCCTGGTGGCCCGTCTCGAAGCTCCGGTGAGTACCGCTGTCAAAGCCCCGGTGGTAGCCGTTGTTGAATACAACTACGAGGATGACGGCGAGATCATTCTGCCCGCGGGGTCGCTTGCTCTGGGCGAGCTTGAGAACGCGAATGCCGAGGGGTATATGGCGCTCCATTTCGACCGGTTCGAGTTGCCGGATGGCACCGTCCAGAAAGCCGATGCAGGCGCGATGGGACTTGATTACAAGCCCCTCAAGGGCTACGTTACGGGAAGGAAGCTCGGGTTGCGGTTCCTGGTCGAATCGCTAACGGGCATTGGGACGGTCGCGGCCTACACGGTGGGGAACGCCGGGACGGGCTTCAACGCGCCTTTCTCTTCAAGCGCACTGTTGAGAGAGCAGTTGGCAACCAATATGGGCATGGCCGGACAGAACCAGTTAAATGAGATGGCGATGAGCCAAAACATTGTAGTGACCGTGCCAGGGAATACGCGGTTTTACCTGGTGCTTGAGAAGGGGAGCCGAGCGACGTCACGGCCAGCCAAGGAAAACTCTGCCTCATCATCAGTGACTGAGAATGGGGTCCCGAGCCTTGAGGAGCTACGACAGTTGCTCGAACTCAAGCGGGAAATGAGCCAGATGGCCGAACCGGCTGCCTCCTCTTCCAGCGGCGCGCCCCAGCAGTAAAATCCCCTTACGACTGGCGCGCTTCGGAATCTTGCCTTAGACTCAGGCCAGGAGGCCGCCCAAGTGGACTTGCTGGCCTATTTCTTCCTCGCCATCCTCAGGGCTTATTTTGCGGCGCTGAAGTGGGCTGTGCGCAGTCTGGCGCACATCCTGCTTGGCCTGCCCGATTCTCTTCTCTGGGTCTGGGATTCAATTCGCGAAAAACCCTCCCGGCTGCTTGGCATTCTCGCTATCTTCATTCCGCTTGCCATGCTTATCCTGATCGGACCGTCTGCGTGGTTTTACAACTGGCCAGCGATGTTCGGAGTGGCGCTGGCGCTCTATGGCGCGCTTAAGTCACCGCTTGCGGCAGCGCCACCGTTTCTCAGAAATCTCGTAAAGCTTGGCATCGCTGTGTGTCTACTTGTGGGCTGGAGCCTGTTGCTGCGTTGGGAGCCAATGCTTCAGGGTCTCGGGGTCTCGCGAAGAGAGACCTTCTACCCCTGGCTGGCAGGTCTCGCGATTTTTTGCGGCGCCGTGGCATGGGTTCTGTTTCCGGAGGCGATCGTCGCAATGGCTGGACATCGGTCGCAGGCCCTCATTCCGCGGGCGGGAGGGTCAAGGAAGTTGCGCTACACGGATGTGGGTGGAATGGAAGAGGCGAAGCAGCAGATCCGGGAATTGGTTGAAAGCCGGTTGAACGCCGGCAAGTACCGGAAATACGGCATGGTTCGCAACGGGATTCTGCTCTATGGCCCGCAAGGGAGCGGCAAAACGTTCCTCGCCGAAGCGACGGCGGGAGAGTTCCGGCTAAGGTATCACTACGTTTCCACGCCGACGTTGGTCAGCATGTGGCAAGGAATGACAGAAAGCAATGTTCGTGACCTTTTCAGAGAGGCAACAGTAAGAAAGCCTGCGCTTCTTTTCCTGGATGAATTCGACTCTCTCGGGACGGCTCGGCAGATTGCTGGAAACAAGGGTGATCCAGGAGGTGCGGGCAGGTCGAGTAACAGCACGGTGGTCCAACTCATGCAGTGCATCGACCAATACCGCTCGATGGATGGGTTCGTGCTGATGGCCGCCACCAACCTCCTGGACGGCCTGGACCCCGCGCTTATTCGTGAGGGCCGGTTCGACCTGAAAATCCGCGTGGACCTTCCCGACGAAGCCGCTCGCCTGAAGATTCTCGAATCGCAGCTCGCCAACAGGCCCTGCGAGCGGTTCGGCTTGCAGGAATTCGCGCGGCGCACACCAGGCGCAAGCGCAGCGAAGCTCAAGGCGCTGGCCGACCGGGCCGCTGCTCTGGCCGCTCGTGAAAGGCGTAAGATCGGACGAAGAGACTTCGACCGGGCGCTCAATGAGATGGGCTGCAAAGACCGCCCGCTGGTGCAGCCGGTTCAATGGGAAGACCTCGTTCTCGAAGGAGAGGTCGAACGCGATCTGCGGACATTGGCTCGCCTGCTTGATGACCCCGATGGCGCACGCCGGATAAATCTGCCGACCCCTACCGGGTTACTGCTCTTGGGACCGCCCGGAACCGGCAAAACTATGCTTGCCCGGCTCCTCGCCACCCGGACGCGTCGAAGTTTTTACCCGCTCACGGCGGCGGATATTCTGGGCGGTCATGTGGGTGATTCCGTAAAACGGGTGTCGCAGATCTTCGCCCGAGCCCGGGAGAATAGTCCTTCGCTGATCTTTATTGACGAGATGGATGGTCTCCTTCCCCGCTCGACCGGCCGTGTAGGCCAGCACGACATTCAGGTCACCGAGCAATTCATGATTGAAATCAGCAACCTTCAGGCTGAACAGAACGTGTTTCTGGTGGGCACGACGAACCATCCCGAGCGCATCGACCCGCGAGTGCTTAGGGGCGGGCGATTTTCGGAGAAGATTGCAATCGGCCTGCCCAGCCGCGCCTCACGGGAACGGTTGTTGCGGAAGTACCTTGACAACGTGGTCTTGGGCTCGGATGCGGCGATTCCGGTCCTGGCAGAACGTCTCCATGACCTTTCACCTGCCGATCTTGAGGCTATTTCGAATGCCGCCAGGCGCTTCGCGTTCAACCGTGCGCCCGATGGCTCTGAGCTTCCACCTCTTATTTGGGCGGATTTTGAGAAAGCCGTCCAGCGTGTAAGAGGAACCGTCCTGAATCGCTGATCAACTTTCTTTCGAACCCACTTCCCACCCCCGCCTCTCCTCCCCCCGCAATTCGCCTCGCACGGATTTTTGACAGAAATTCGCTTCGGGTTTATTAACAATCTCAGCCGGGTTGCGCGTCCGCTAAATTTTCGGGCGGGCAGCCTGGCAGAAAGGAGAATTGCATGCGAATCAAGCTTGAGGCGAGATCGAAACGAGCTCTGGCGTTTCTCGGGATCGCGCTACTCATGGGTGGGACACACGCCTGGGCGCAGAACCTCGGCGGATCGCCCCAGACCAACGTAGCCGTTCAGGGTGAAACGGGCGCGCAACCCGAGGGCGCGTTTCTAAACTTCGTCAACTGGATCGGCAACGTCATCGCCCCAGTCGGCGCCGGCGGGGCGGTGGTCGGAGCCATTATCGCGTGGCTGACCGGCCGGGGGTTCGGGCGGTGGCTGTTTGCAGCCGGGGCGCTCTTGGGCGTCTCCGGCCTGACACGGCTGCTCGAATTCTGGATTGCCAACGGAACAGGAGGTGTGACCTAGAGAAAAACAAGGCGGGTGGAAGGAACCCCGGCAGGCAGCGGGCGTTGATTCCGGCTGCCTGCCGGACGAAAAACCAAGCTTCGAGGAACGAATGCAGACCCCACAACTTCTGAACGACATTATCAACGTCCTCTTGCTGCTCGCCCCCGCGGCGGCGGTGATCTGTTTGGTGCTCGGCGGGATCAGCCTGCGGCGCGAGGGCGGGGGGATCACGTTTGTGCTGGGCGGTGGCTTTTCGAAGTGGATGTTCTGGTGCGTGGTGTTTCTCACCCTCCAGCCGCTCTTGACCTGGTTCAGTTCGTTCGGGGTGGGCGTGCCGCTGCCGGGCGGCGGAATCAACGCCTCATGGCTCGCTTCGTTTGAGTCCGACATCACAAGTTTCGTCAACAACTTTATCCTGGGCAAATTGGTCACGACGCTCGCCGCATATTTTGTCCTGCGGGCGATTCTGGATGCGGCGGCGGGCGACGCCTTTCTTCCTTCCGTGGTTGCGGCGCTGTTTCTGCTCGGAGCACAGACCACGCTCAATCTGCTTTCAAGCTGGAACACAGGAACGCAATACGCGACGGTGGATGTGCTCGATAGCGCCTGGACCTACCTCGCGACAACGGTCATGCCCATTGCGGCAGGACTGGCTATCGTTGGGGCGATCTTCAATTTCGTGGCACAACGGCCCATGATGCGCCTGGTCGCGGTGGCGCTGGCGCTGTTGTCGGTGTCAGGCATCTGGTACTTGGTCGTAGCCATGGCATCGTAGGCGTCTTGGAGGAGAAGGATCGTGTCATTCTACAACGGCTTCTTGAACTTCACCAACTGGTCAGGGAACGTCATTTTGCCGACACTAGCCGGGCTGTTCTTTGCCCTGGGGATTCTCCGCTTCTCGAAGGGCTATCCGTACTCGCACGCGCTCTACGGCGGCATGATGGCGCTTGCGGCCTCGGGCCTCTTACGAGCGCTTGAGCACTTTGCCGCACAGCGGGCGTGGAACGATCCGGACGTTTATTGGATATCCATTGTAAGTTTTGTTGACTGGGTGACGAACGTCCTGATGCCGGTCTATGCGGCCGTTGAGGTGACGGCGGGCGGTCTCGCGCTGGCGACGGATCAGCGATTTCAACACACGGGCGGCTGGATGCGGCATTTTATGACGGCCGGCCTCTGCCTGTTGCTATCGGGCTTTGCGCGCCTGGCGGAATACTTCGTCCAGCAAGGCGTGGGAGGAGTGACATAGAGGAGGATGCTTATGTCGCTGGATGTGACGCCGGTTTACCGTAACCTCGGAACGCGAGTAACATTTCTGGGCCTTGAGGCCGAAGACCTGTTTGCCATTCTCGCACTGGCAGTAGTGACCAACATCCTCGGCCGTTTTCTCAACCGCGAGATGTTCGGCCTGCCCATGAACCTGGTCCTGCAATACCTCGTGCCGCTCGCCAGCATTCCAGCGCTGATGCTGTTCAAATACGGCAAGCAGCGGGGATATCTCGAAGACTGGGTGATGTTTCACGCGAAGCCCCACGTCTACTCGGCGCTCGAACGGGATTCGGAACTCACTGCAGGCACGATCCGCGAAGGAGAAGCGTAATGCCGGTCACCTGCGAACAGTACCAGCGGTCGCTGAGGGAGCCCGCCCTGTGCGATCAACTGAAGATCCGGGACCTCATGGACAACGTCGCGATTCAGACGAACGGTTCGTTTGTAGCCGGCTATGAGCTCAGCGGCCTGCACAGCACTTACGGCTCGGACGAGGAACGGAATCGCGCCAAGGGACAGCTCGAAGCGCTGGTGCGGTCGCTGCCCGAGCGTTCGATGCGCATGCAGATGCGGTTTGAGATCACAGAAGGGACAGGGGACCTGCTTACACGCTATAACGCTCAGCAGCGAAACCCGAGCGGCGTGCTACAGGCTATTGACCGGGTGCGCGCCGAAGTCTGGCGGGCGCGCGAGGCGGGGGGATACTTTCTGCGGCATTTTCTCCATGCCTACTTCATCTGGGACCCGAGAGTTCATCATCAGCCGTCCGGCTTCGAGTGGAAGCGAAAGATGAAAGGAACGGGAGGCGGGGGATGGAGCTTGTCGGCAACAAAGTGCATCGAGCGGACGCGCCGGGAGCATGAAGACTTGCTGGCCGAATTCGAGAGTCTGCTGAGTGGAGTCGTGGCGACTCTGGAGGCGGCCGGGATGCACGTCCGGCGAATGACGCACCAGGAGATGTTTCGTGAAATCAAGCGCGCCCTGAATCCGGTCGCGAACGATACGCTGCCTTACCGGCCGCCTGGAGGGTCGCTTTTCCCGGACAGCGCCCGCAGCCAGATGGCGAACGTCAACCTGGAAGACGAACTGGATGATTATCTGAAAATTGGCGGGCTGCTCTATTCCTGGGTCACCGTCAAGGACCTGCCCGACGCAACCTTCCCGGGAATCTTGCGGGAACTTCTGCGCACGGACTTTCCGCTGGTGGTCAACACCGAAGTGAGCCTGCCCGACCAGGCGAAAGTGGTGAAAAAATACAAAAGCCGGCTGCGCAAGATGATGGCAGCCCAGCGGGACATTCACGGCGGCTTCAGGATGAACGTGGACGCGCAAGTGGCCGAGCGGCAATTGGTGAAGGTGCTGGAGGATGTGATTTCGAGCTCGCTCAAGACCTGCCACTTAAGCCTCATCATCACCGTCAGAACATCCAGGCCTGTCTGCAACCGCCAGGAGCGCGAAGAAGCAGAACGCATTCTCGCGAGCCGCCGCCAGCAGGTGTTGCACGCGCTCGCCCGGATGAACGGGGCGCGCGGCATGCCGGAGATGCTGGCGCAGAAGCGGATGTTCTTTGGCGGCTTGCCCGCCATGGCGGGAGAGAACAAGCGTGAGATCGACATGTTGACGCTCAACGCGGCAGACCTCCTGCCGGTTGAGCTTCCCTGGCAGGGCACGCCGAACTCGCCGCTCGCGCTCGTCGAAACTCCCACGCGCCAACTCATCCCATTTTCGCTCTTCGATTCATCGCTTGGCGACGCGAACCTCTTATTGATAGCCAAATCGGGCGGCGGGAAGACCTTCATGGCGCACCTGCTTCTACTGATGATGGCCCGGGCGAATCCGCTGATCTCGATTCTTGAGCGCGGTGATTCGTATCGTCCGCTGGTGGAACTCATGGGCGGGCGGGTGATTGAAGTGAATCTCGAAGGCGCTGAGACGCTTAACCCCTGGGACCTCGCCCCCGGCGAGACTGTTCCGACGAAGGAAAAGATCGCCTTCCTCAAGAACCTGACATTGCACATGACCGGTGATAGCCTGGCTTCCGATCACACCTTGCTCGACAACCTTCTCTCCGAGGCCATCGCCCGCACCTACAAGCGCTGCCGCATCCGCTACTCGAACCCCATTCCAACCTTTAATGACCTGCGGGAGGAGCTTGCTAACTGGCGGGACGAGGAGCGCCTCGAGCGGACGATGGATGAGGCGAAGCTGGCTTCGGCCAAGCTTCGATTGTGGACCGGCGAGAAAGGTATCTACAGCAAGCTGTTCGATTCCCCAACGACGATGCGCCTCGATGCGAGCTGGCTGTTTTTCAACATCGAAGGGCTGAGTTCCGATCCGGCGCTCGAGACCGCCATGAGCATGGTGATCGCCAACGCCGTGGCCGGGCGGGCTTCGGGCCGGACGGGCCAGCCATCGATCACGGTGCTCGATGAGTGCTGGGCGCTGCTCGATTCACCGGCCCTGGCGCCAGAGGTGGTGCAATTGTTTCGCACGGCGCGGAAGCGTTACGGGAGCGTGTGGGGAATCTCGCAGACGGTGGAGGATTTCGTGGGGACGGAGTCCGAGCCGCGCGTGCACGGACCGGGAATCCTGAAGAACGCGACCACCAAGATCGTGGGCCAGCAACCGGGCGACACCTTGCCACTCGCCCGTCACCTCGCTCTGAACCCGGTTGCGATCAACGAGATCAAGCAGTTCGGCGCGCCGCGCAAGGGACGGGGAGCGGATGCGTTGCTGGTGCTGGGAGAGAAGGCGGAGACGACGCAGGTGATTCGCATGGTCCCGACACCGCTCGACTACTGGATTGCAACCACGTTCCCACGCGAGCGCCGCTACCGGAGCTGGTTCTTGAGGAAGAACAGGGGACGGCCGTTGCTTGAATCTTACCAGGAATTGGCGGGGAAGTTTCCGCAAGGGCTGGGGGATCTCGCGGAGCTTCCTGAAGAGATTTCCGGCGCGGTATTGCAAGGAGAAATCGGGTGAGGAGGCGCAAATGACGGCAGTGTTTTTGATTCTCTTTTCCTGGGGCATGGTCGCGGCCAAGAGCCGCCGGCAGGCAATTTCTTTGGCCGCGGCGGGAGCGGTCGCGGTGATGCTGATCTCGCCGCCGCGAGTCTTGGCTCAAGGGAGTCTCGTTGGGGCTATACAAGCAGTCCTGAACGTGATTCACGGCGTTATAAAAACCTCCTTAAATAGCATCAATGCCGTGAGGAGCGCCATCAGCCAGTTCTACCAGTTAACAGTCTGGCCACAGCAGCTCATCAGCCAGGCAAGGTCGCTGATCACCCAGACGATCGGCCGGTATCGGAGCCAACTCGCCTCGATTTTCAATCTCAATCTCAAAAGCGCCTCTCTGCCTGCGACACAAAGGCTTGAGACAGTGATCAGGGACGCGCAGACGGGAGACTTTGGGACGCTCGCGTCGAACTACAGCGCGGTTTACGGGCCGTTGCCCACGGCCACCACTGCAAGCCCCGCCACGCGCACGCTGACCGATATGGACGATGCGCTGGCCGAGGATACGCTGAAGACGCTCAAGGAGTCAGACGATGCGGACAACCTGACGCTCGGCACGGCGGACCAGATCGAGAACGCGGCGAGCCAAGCGGCGCCCGGCTCGGCGCCGTTTCTAACCGCAGCGTCGATGGCGGCGGCCATCGAGAGCCAGGCGCTGACCCAGAAGCTGCTGGCCGCTGAGCTCCGCGAGGAGGCGGCGCATTTGGCGCATCGGAACGCGCTTCGTAAGCAGGCAGCGGCCTTCGCCAGCCAGGTCAGCGGGTCGATCCAGAACAGTCTGCAACCACAACAGTAGGGGAGGCTCGATGAAGGAAGCGATTAAAAGAGTGAAGGCAGGTTTGAAATTGGCCATAGGCTGGGCGTGTGACCACCGGCTGCGGGCTGCGGCATTGGTGCTGGTATTTTTGCTGGCCCTGCCACGACCGGTCAAAAGCCAGTTCCTCGACCCCTGCTGCGTCATCCTCGCCGCTGGCCTTTCGACAATCTCCAGTACCCTGAGCGGCGTGATCGGGGGAGGGCTCAACTCGGTCCTTTCCGTTGACCGGACAATTCAGAACTTCGAGCAGAGCGTCGTCTGGCCACAGCAACTGATCGCCCAGGCTCAGGCGCTAGTCGGGACACTACGCGGCGTCTCGACTCAGATCCAATCGGTGATGAGGCTTCCGGTGGCGAGCGCCACACTGCCCGCGAGCCAGCAACTCGAACAGAACCTGCTTTCCGCCAATGCCGGCCAGATTCCAAACACCGATTCGGCATACACCGCCGTCTACGGCCAGCTCCCCGCTACGGCCCAGGCTTCGCCCCAGTCGCGCAACATCATGGACATGACGGACGCGATCGCCCAGGACGCGATGAAGCGGGCGATTGAGATCGACAACCTGGCGAATCTGGAGATCCAGGCAGCCGACCAAATCAACCAGAGCATCCAGACGGCGGCGCCCGGCAGCGCCCCCATCCTCGAAGCTGAAGCGGATGCCTGGCTGGTACGGGCAAACGCCTACACGCAGGCGGCGACTGCCGACCTGATCCGGGTGCGGGCTGCGGCGCTGGCAGGCCGGGGCGCGGATTTGAAGCTCGGAGCAACCAACACGCAGGGTCTCGATCAGAAACTCCAGAACATGCTTCAGCCCAAGCAGTGAAGGACAGACGATGTTTTATTTCCAGACGATGTTCCTGCAGGCGCTCGGCTCGATCGACAGCTTCAATATCACTTCCGGCGTGGTAGGGATCGCCGGGACTATCTTATTGTTAAGTTTTCTCTACAGCGCCTACCAGGCTTTTGCCATTGGCGGCGACGTGCGGGCGCTCGCCATTTCGGGAGCAAAGTACCTGGCGCTCGGGCTGGTGTTTGCCGCCTATGGAACCGTCTTCCGGGACGTCAACAGCGCGTTCAACTCGGTGGCCATGTCGATTTCAAATTCCGTAGGGGTGGGCGATTTGTTTTCAAACTGGATGACCCAACTCGGGCAATATTGGAGCCAGAACGGCAACCCGTCACTGTGGTCGCTGGTGGGCGGAGGCATCTCCGGGCTGCTTGATTCGTTGCTGATCATTGTCGCCTACCTCATTTTCCCGATCACCTATGCCGTCTTCGCCGTGTTCTACTCGCTCTATGGTTCGATTCTTTACGTGACCGGCCCGCTGGTTTTGGCGTTATTGCCAGCCTATGGCATGGGCGATCTGGCGCGCACTTATCTTGTGAACCTGCTGATCTTCCAAGCCTGGGGTCTGGTGTACGCAATCATCGGGGCGCTGACTGTGGCTATTAACATGAACAGCGTCCAGGCGGTGCTCAGCTCGGGCGGAGTCGGTGGTTTTTTCCAGAACGCCAGCGCGGACCTGCTGCTGGCGCTCGCGAGCATCATCTTTTCGGTGGCGATTGCGTTCATTCCGCATCTCGCCAGCCGAATTGTGAGGGGAGAAGTTGGAAGCACGATGCTCATGATGATGAGGATTCCAAGGATGAGCGCGGAGAAAAAGTGAACATGGATGGAAAAAGTCAAAGCGCAAACATAGAGATGGCTTGTCACACGAAATATTACGAGCATGACGGCATGCTTCGCGCTTATGCCAATCGTGCCATGGTGCTGGCGTTCCTCTTCGGATTCATCGCCCTCGGGTCACTGGCCTTTGCAATTTACGTCCGCCTGCAGCCGCCCACCGTGATTCGCGTCGATAAAGACGGTAACGCAACGGTGGTCGGGGCGGCACGGATGGGATCACCCAGACTCTTCTCGCTTTCGGCGCAGGCGGCAAGCGAAGCGGCACCCAGCCAACTCGAAGGGCGTGCAGTGGTGCGGCAGTTCCTCGACGATTACCTGATCTATACGCCCGACTCAGCGGGCCAAAACTTCGCCGCCGCGCTCAACATGATGACGGCCAACCTGCGGAGCTACATTCTTGCCAAACTCCGCGACCAGGACACGGTGGGCAAGATCCAGGAAGACCACATCATCTCGGACTTCGAGATTCGCTCCATCGAGCACGTCAAGAATACGCCGTGGACCTACGTGGTGTTCGGGGTCAAGGAAGTGCACCGGCTGAAGAACGGCTCGGAGGTGACGGACCGGATTGTGGGGCAGTACAACATTCGGCTGGTCGAGGGGCGGCGGTCGGAACTCGACCCGAGTGGGTTGCTGGTGGCGGAATATTCCGAGCAGGAGATGGTCGGCGACCGCAATACGGGTCTCGTGCAGCACAATGATCTGGATGCGGCGCCCGGCACCCAGCCGTAGACATCTCTTGCTGCCGCAATGGGGCGGCAGGGCCGGCCAGAGGCATTTTGGCAAACGCACTGCGGCCTTGATGGAGGCCGCCGAAAGGAGGTTTTCAATGGCGGGAGCAACTGAAGCAATACCCGAGGGAAAAGTCGGGCAGCCGGTAAGCCGGCGGCGCCGTCCGCCAGCGGTGGAGACGGATGGCGTCCGGGCCCGGTTCTTTCTCGCCCGGGAAGGCAGTCACGGGCGCGAGCCGGCGCTCGACCGCGAGCTTCAAAGCGAGGCGGAAGCCTTGGTCGAGTCGCTTAAGACCGGACGGAGCTTTTATTCAGTATGCGAATACCGGGGCGTGGCGGACTGCTCTTCGGGCAAGCCGCAGATTCGCAAGGAGGCAGTCTGATTTTCATCCGGCTTTATTTGATAAGCGTTCCACAAGCTCTGATTGTGGATGAGTGCGGGCGGGCTCTTTCATAGCGCCTGTCTGAAACTCCGTCCTCCCGTCGCGGAGGCGGAGAAACAAAAACTGGCCAGGTCCCGGACGGACCTGTGCCGGAAACCATGTTTTCGGCACAGGGCGGAAGGGACAGCCTCCTTTCTGTCGTGTGGCGAAACAGGAAGGAGGAATGGCTATGAAGCGCATCTTGGTTGCGCTATTCATCATCGGTTGCTTGCTTTTAGGACCAGGCAATCTGCTGAAACGAGCCGTTACGCCGGAGAAGTCCTCGAAGGCGCAGGCGGCAAAACTTTTGCGGGATCGAAAACTTCGGACCCGCAAAAAGCAACCCGTTGAGGACCCGGAGTACCAACGGCTCCTCAAACGGGCACGGCGATGGGGCAAGCAGCGGCAGCAGCGGTTGAAACCGCAGCTCCGCAGCCTCAACCGCGCAAGCTCAGATTTATTGGTTGCTTGAGCGGCAGGACCCATCGTGTAATCAACCCGGCCGCGCTTCTTAAGCACGGCCTTTGACCCTGACAACCTGGCCCGGTTCCTCGCTGGACCGGCCGAGAAATCACCTTTTTTCGGTAACGGAACAGCGATGGGCGAGGCTCCAGGGCCGCGTCTCCACGCTGTTCTGTCGCCGCTTAACAGAACAGGAGAAGACGATGCAAAAAGCAAAGAGAAACAGCGCCATGCCAGTCGTGGCGCTCGAACTTGATCGTACCGGCGAGTTAACCAAGAAGATGCTCCGCTTTGACCGCGACGGCCAACTCGAAAACACGCTGATCCAGGCGCTCTATCCTGAGATGCGGCTCGCCACGGTGGACATCCCGCAGGAGCCGCTCGATTCCTTCGAGCAGGGCCAGGTTGAGCAGTCCCTGGCCAAGCTCGAAATGGACGGGGTGCGTTACGCGCTCATCGGGGCCAGCGGGTCGGCCAAAAACGGCAAGTATTACGCCGTTGAGGCTGGCTACGAGCGCGCCCTCGCCGAGCGTTTCCAGCATTGGCCCGAAGCCGCCATGACCTACTTCGGGATTCTGGTCTCACCCTGCCAGGTGCGGATCGAGATTCCCGAATGCCGTGTCATGGTGGTTGAGGATCGCGAGCTTGGCACAAACGATTGCCGGGGCTGGATCGCGCGCTCGGTCTTCAATCGCCTGAAGCTTCCCGATCACCGTTTCTACCAGTTTCGTCTGGCGTTTGAGAAAACCCAGGCGAAGGGCAGCTTCAAGGTGATGGAGGATGCCTGCGCGGAGCGGCTGGAGGCGGAGATCATCCTGCCCCAGTCTTCCGTCAAACCTGAGTACAAAGCCGCGCCCAAACTCTTGCGCTGGCTGGTTGGTGGCGCGAGAACGTTTCGCGGGCCGGTAGTGCTTGGGATCAGGGAAATCTCCCGGCCCCTCACCTTCGAGTCAAGCTACACGCTCATCGAGCATGCGGGCAAAGACTCGATCGAGATGGAAATCAAGCCCCACGCCCTTGAGCAGGCGCGAAAGCTCCGGGCTGTGGTTGAGGAGCGAAACTTCGAGGAACTCTTCCGGTTGCTCGGTACTTCCGAATCGCAGCGCGTCTATCGTGCTGACGAGGAGGGAGATCCGGCAGACGGAGAGTATACCAGTGTTGAGAATACCATCCTTGAAGCGGTGCTCAAGGCCGACCCAACGGGGTTCCTGGTGAGCCATCCCTGGGTCAACGCGCAACTTGCGCGAAGGCTCGGGCACTGGGCGTTCAAGGTGGCGACGGCGGGCGGGCTGGAATTCGCGGCCTTCGCCCTGGCAGATGACGGATATCTTTTCTGTCATCAAGGCGAAGTCTTTTCCGGGTCGGACTGGATGCCGAAAGAAGCGGCGGCAACAAATCTCGCCTGCCGCGAGCTGCTGGTCGTCCGGTATCCGATCCGCATGAAGCAGGACCTCTTGCCGTTGTTCAATCTGGGGACGCGCGAGACCGTCGCGCTAATCATGGAGGAGCTGCGGCGGGTGGGATGCGGAATGACAGACGCGGAGGCGCTTGACCGGGTGGTCGAGCGGCAACTGCGTCTCGAAGGTACGCTCATGCTCCATTCCGAAACCGCCAAACGTAACGGCGGAGATTACGACTTCGACTGGGTGTGCGTGGTCGAAGGCGATAAGTTTCCGCGCTTCGTTCGCGACCGTTTTGCGCATCAGGAAACGGCCGCGAACCAGAAGAACAAACTGAAGAAAAAGCTGAGCCCCTGGTGGAACCTGCCGCAGGTGGCCGTGAAGGCCAAGGGGAATCAGATCGGGGTGATTACCGATCTGAAAACCTCGTGCCTGGCGGCAGGCCGCGAAGACTTGGCGGGGCAATTGGCGCTCGAACTCCAGGCGGCCCTCGATCAGTTAAAGCATGGCACCGAACCGAACCGGGAAGTGATCCAGGCGATTCGGGCCCAGGTGCCGAAGGCGCCCTGGCTCAGCTTCAAGGAGGTGGAGCGGGTGCGAGACTTGCCGCTACACCTTGAAATCGCGCCCACGGACGTCGTGGGTGAACTCTATAACTTCGTCCGGAAAGAGATTGAGGAATTCTTTTCGGACGAGATGGTGCGGCCGGTCGAAGACTTTCGCGGGCTGATTGCCGCCGGGCGATTCAGCCGCGAAATGGAACAGGAGGCCGCGCAGGTAAACCGCATCTATGCCGCGAACATCGGCATGATCATAGCGAGGAAGGAAGCTTACCTCGAAACGCTTAAGAAGGCGCAGGCGGAGTTTGAGGCGGTGAAAGATGACACCACGGCTCGCAAGCAGGCGCTCTTCAAACGCAACCAGGCGGCTTCCGCGCTCCGCTTCTATCAACGCGAGCGGTCACGCCAGGAGTTGAAGGCCATGATCACGTTCGTCGAGAAGTGGGCGCAAGGGAAGACAGAGAACCGCGACGGCTGGCTGCAGGCGCTCTACAACCGGACAACCCGCGGCAAAGGTCACGGCTCCATCGTCTTCTACGCCTTTCCACAGGAGATCGTCGATCACATCGTCGCGCGTACCGGAGGCCGCCCCATTGCGGTGCGGATTCCGGACCTGTGCGATGGCGAGGTCCGAATCGACACGGAAGGGCGCATCTTCCTCATCAACCGCTGCCCGGGCTCGAACGGCGAAGCCACGAAACGCGAAGTCTTCGAGGTCGAAGTAAGCCCGAAGGGTGAAGTGTTCCGCGACTACGGCCGCAAGGGCCAGCCGGTAGTGGTCGAACGTATCCGGCCTTTCCCGATTCAACCTGGCGAAAGCGTAGTCCGTGACGGGATGGTGGTATTTCCCGGGACGGTGCAACGCCCCAAGATTCAGGTGGGAAGGCCAAACCATTAACCCAGCGTCCGGGAGGTCCCTTTTCCGGGGCCTCCTGGGCCCAGCCTCTCGGTCAGGAAAAGGAGCAGGGAGTATGAGAAAACAAGCCATCCTCGTTTTGATTGCCTCACTCGCGCTCGCATGGCCGCTGGCAGGACAAAAGATAGAGGTCCAACCGCGTAGCGAAACGACGATCACGCGCGTCGAGACAGCGCTGAATCATCTCACCGTGATTCAACTGGCCGAGCCGGTCCTCGCCGTTGCCGCGGGCAGTCAGGCGTTCAAGGTCGAGTGGCGCGGCAACAAGGTCTTCATCGAGCCTACCGAGGCGAATGCGTCCACCAACCTCTTTATATGGACGAAGTCGGGCCGGCTTATCTACGAGCTTGAGCCCGCAGGCCGTGTCGCGCAGATGGATTTCGCGGTTGACCAGCGCAAGATCGATCCTCCGGTCCCGAAGCCGGTGCCAGCGACCCATTCAGCCGCGCAGGCTGCGGTGGATAACGCCTTTTTATTGGGCGGCCAGCCGGTGCGGATCACGAGCTTCAAGACGGAGAAGAACCGCGTTCAATTGCTCATTAAGGATCTGTTTCAGTATCACGACCGGCTGTACATCCGCTACGTGATTGTGAACTCGACGAAGAGGGTATATGAGACCGGCAAACCCGAGGTTTTCTGCCTTACGGCGCCGCGCGGGCCGATGCAGATCCTCGATCGCCGAGGCTCGCAGTTGACCCGAGGAGAAGCGAAGCAGATCGCCAGCACCGGGCAGACGCCGGTCGAGGTCATGGATCAGGACATGCGCGCTCGCAAGGTTGGGCCGGATCAACAAGCCGTGGGCGTGGTGGGATTGAAGATGCCACATGCGAGCGATACCCCCCGTGTGTTTCGCATAGTTCTACCAGCCAACGGCCATGAACAGGTTGAGACGCTGCTGGTGCTGTGAGCTATTGGTTTCAAATGATGGATAGGACGAAGGACGAATCCCGGCCCGAAGCCGGCGGACAAACTACGCGTGATGCTTACCGGGCGCTTACTGGCTACCTTGAACGCCGCCCGGATTTCGGCCTCCAAAAAATGCTCCTCAACCTGGCATTGGAACCAGCAAGTCCATTCGATCCGAAGCAGAGCAGAAGACTGAAGAAAAGCTTTGTCCTGGCCGTGTTCCTGGCGCTGGCCCTCGCCACCACGTTTATTTACTTCAACTTTTGGAGTGCCTGATGCCAGAGACCAATGCGCAAGCGATCTCAACGGGCCGCTGGCCCGAAGAGGCAGAAAAAATAGCAGCGCGGCCAGATGGACTGGCGCGCAAGCTACGCGTTGCTTGGTGTTATCTCTTACGCGTGACGTTTGCAGGTGCAGTTTTCTATCCCTTTTATTCCACACCCCAGCAACTTCTTCGGTGGGTCCCGTTGCCATGCGGCGGGAACTTTTTCTTCTTCCTCATTGGCGTTGCAGGGTTTGTTGTTTACGCCCTGCTTTGGTGGGTCACTTCCGACCAGGACGGCTGGTTGATCAGTGTCGGGATTCCCGTCGGCTTGAGCCTCATTGCCGGGCTGGTCCGCGCTTGGATTTCTGTCTAAGAGGTAGCTATGCGAAGCGAGCAGCATCACGAACATCCCCCATTGCTTCAGGATGCCGGAGTCATTGTGGGTTTTATCGTAACCGGTCTCGTGGGGTTCGCCTGGTACGTCGTTCACTCACGGTATCTCGTCACCAACCGCCAGTGTGCGGAGTTTCTCTGTTACTTTGCGATTGTTTCTCTCGGCCTCGGCTGCGGAATCTGGCTCGTAGCCACGGCGCGGTCACGCCGGGAGCAGGAATGGCCTCATCCGTACCTTCCCATCCCGCCACGCCGCGATGGCCGCTTCTGCCGCGAGGCCTGGAGCCAGAACGCCGTCGTCCTTGGCTACGACATCCATGGCCATCCCTGGCTCTGGCCGGACCGTGTTCGGGTCATGCAAGGAATCGTGGTGGGAATGACCGGGATGGGGAAGACGACGCTTCTCCAGAACATCATCACCCAGGATATCGCGCGTGTTGTCGGTGCGCCGGAAGATCCCCACCATATTCCGATGGTCATCTTCGACGGCAAAGGCGACCTCGAGTTCTTTAACGATCTGCTGCCGCACATCCATCACGCCGGGCGGCTCAATGACCTGCGCGTACTGAACCCCGCCCGGCCCGATATCTCCGTCCGCTATAACCCGTTTCATTGCACCGACGAGGACTACATGTCCGTCGTCAACATGGTCTTTGGCTCCTTTAACCTGCACGATGAGTTCTTTGCCAAGCACCAGTTGAATTACCTGGCGGATATCGTCCGCGTGCTGGTCTATACGGGAACGAAGTTCAATTTCTACGATGTCATCGTTATGGCCCTGGATGAAGGGGTGCTGCTGGAGCAGGTTGATAAGGCCCGGAAGCACTTGGAACAACAACCTGAGATCAGCACCCAGCGCCGCCTGAACTTCGAAATGTCCGTGAAGAACCTGCATCAGTCCTTTCACGACCGCGAGCGCGTGCCAAAGATTCAGGGGCTGCTCAACGAGTGCATGACGTTCCTCGATGACGAGCTTTCGGTCATCACCGGGCCGTATGAGGAGTTGCTGTCGATTGACGAGGTTATCGAGCAGGAACTAATCCTATTTGTCAGCCTGAATGTGAACAAGAATACGGAGCCGGTGCGCGCGCTCGGCAAGATGCTGCTGCAGAACTTGCAGCTTGTGGTCGGCAAGCGTTACGAGAACGAGGTCGAGCGGCGTCGAGTGAACCGCCCGATCTTCAGTGTAGTGCTCGATGAGTTTGCGCCGTTCGGCTACCAGAACTTCGCCCAGATCCTGCAGACGGCGCGCGGCACCAACACCGCTTTTCTTTTCTCCATGCAGTCGATTTCACAACTGCTGCGCGTCGGGCGCGGCTTCCGCGAGGACGTCACGTCAGCACCCAACAGCATCATGTTGCTCAAGACCCTGAACGAAGAGACGGCGCGGTACTTTTTGCAGGCCTCGGCCGAAACCAGGGTCACGCGGCGCAGCCGTTCGGTCGAGCGGCTCAAGCTCTTTGGCTACGAAAAGTACCAGGACACCGGCCGGGCGACCGAACGGGAAGAGCGCGAGACCCGGGCGCTCGACTACCACATCAAGAACCTGCCCAAAGGCCAGATGCAGATTTTAATGACGGACGAGGTGCAGGGGACCTTGCACACGCTGTTGCACGTCCGCCCGCCCTCGGATGTCACCGTGCCCGGCTTTGAGCCAGAGCTCTTTCCACGCTTGCGCCATTCGCGGGCCGATTCCGTAGGCGCAAACCTGCGCTTTAAGACCGAGGAGTTGAACACCCGGTATCACCGGCGAGGCGCAGCATGGCGAATGTAAAGCCCCTCATACTTGGCCTGGCGGTAATCTTCTGTTGCGCGTCCCTGAGTGGGCAGACGCTGGGACGGAGACTGCCAATGCGCGGCAACCCACCTGCTTCGCAAACGCAGGCTTCCGCTTCCTCACCTCATCTCTACCAAAACACTTGGTACGACTCTCTCCTGCGGCAGTTCAACCCGGAGCGTTTCGATTATGGCGGCTGGCTCGACGACCGCCGCCAGATGTTGCTTGACGCCACGGCACGCAATCGGTATTTCAAATACAGCTTCCTCACCACCCTCCTGCTGCTCCTTGGCATGGCGGCTTATGCAAAGCTCTGGTACGACCTGCGCAAGACCCGCTGGCTGGCGGCGGAGAAGCTGGCCGATGCTCTGAGCCACGACCGGCTCTCGCGCGAGGCGGCCCGCGCGGCCGTCGCCCGCTATAACGAGCACATCGAGAAGTGCAACCGCGCCATTGAAGCGCAGGAGTCAGGGCTGACATTTGCCGGGTCAGGGGCGAGTGACACAGATAGCCTGAGAAGAGAATTGGAAGAAGCGCGGAGCCAAAAGCAAGCTGCCATCCAGGAGCGGGACAAGCTGCAGACGGAACTCCACCAGACCTCGGCGGCGATGGCGGATCTGTCGCTGCGGCTGGCAGGTTCGGCTGGCAAGGGCAGCGGAAATGGCGGGGGCACTGTCGCAGCGGGCGACGCGACCCACGCTGACCTCATGCAACACATCAACCGGTTGCAGCAACAGTTGCACGCCGAGCGGGAGAAGAACAAGCGGCTCAAAGGTGGGACTTAGTAATGATGCGCGTGGCAGTTACCGGTTTCGGCAGCTTGTGGCGGCGGCGAGTGGACGGCAGTGCATCCGGCCCGAGGCGGTTTCGGAATGCAGCGTATTTCAACACCACCGGGGTCATGGTAAACGGCAGGATCGTGCGCCATCGCAAGATTGCCGGCCATGTCCGGTTCAATGCGGCGGGCGGTTTCAACCCCAATTACCCACACCGGATGATTGGCAAGGTCTTCGAGTGCGACGAGCCGTGTGTGTGCAACGGACAGAACAAGGTGTTCTTCCGCAACCTGGCACGCGCACCGGCTACGCTGGATTGCTTCCTGGTGGTCGCTCGGTCCTGCGAGTTTGGCTGGGTCGATGTCGCAGAACCAGACTGGAAATCGGATGACAGTTTCCTGATCTCGTTCAGCGCATGGCAGGACCAACAAGAAGCCATGTTGCTGATGAAGCCATTGTCCTGGCTGCGCAGTCGCGTCGGGAAGTTCGTCCTTGTTCCTGATCCAGCCCGTCCAGGGATGGCATGTCTTGAACTTGCCAGTTGAACGGGAGGCATGGCGATGAGGTACGCGAAGCGAACCATCCAATTGAACCAGGCGCACGATTACCCCCTGCTGCGGCAGGTGCTGCGCTCGGACTTCGTTCTGCACCGCCAGCTCTTTGAGTTTCTCGAAATCGGCCATTATGAGCGCAGCCGGCAATCGTTTGCCTGGCGCGTACGGCGTTTGCTCCGTCACGGCCTGCTGCGCGCGCAAAATGTGGCAATCTTCGGTGGCGACCTGGTTTACTCCGTGGCGCCACTCGCGGCGAACCATCTGCAAGGAACCGGTGAGGCGTGTCTGGTTTCGCTCAGCCGGCCAAGGCCCAGCCCGGTCAGTTTGCTGCACGCGGTTGAGTTGAACGAAATCCATCTGAGCGCCCTGCGTTCCGGCCTGCCGCTGTACTGGACCTATGCCATTGAGGTCCGATGTCAGAACGAGCTGACTCAATTCCACTACGCAAAGGACTACGACGCCGTGATTCGAATCGGATCGAACGGCAATGAATCGCGCTTCGGGCTGGAGTACGAACGGACGCCGAAGGCATCTGGCTATTACGCGGAACTCTCGAAGACTCTGGCGGAAGAGACGGCAGTCTCGTGCATCCTGTACCTGGTTCCTGGTTGCCATATGCTGAATTACGTGAGCCGGCACTTCAGCAAATCGGCCGGGCGAGTGTGCTTTGGCTTGGTGCGGGACTGGCACGCCACCCACCTCAACATGCCGGTCACGAAACCCGGTTCCTACGCCAGCCACCGGCTTCAGGAACTCCTCGCCTGACGCCCTTCCTGCCCATTTTTGACTCTTCTTTGGCTCCGCTTTGAATCGGATTGCCCTTCGCAGTCGTTCAATAAGTGTCCCGCCCTCAATTGGATGGCTCTTGAGTATGGTACGTGCGCTGGCTGCGTTTTGCCTGGAACGACGCATGCTGCACGGTGAGAGTTGTGTGTGGCTGTTCCTCGATCGCTGGCCAGGACGGTGCCTCTACTCGCCGTTAGCTCCCTCGCGAACAAAACCCCGCAAGCGTCCGCGAGTGCTCCGAGATAATTCACCTGACACAAAATTGGTACCATGCGGCGAACCACTGCCGTGGCTTTCGCTTCTTTGGTTTCCCACCATACTATGTGAGACAAGCCAAGGGATGGCCGATTCGACTATTTGGATGAGCCAATCCATGCCCGCATCGTCACACCGCTCTTAAGTTGAGTCAAATGCATCATCCCGGAGTGCGCTTGACATTCGCTTTTTATTCGCCTATGGTGTCGGTGGGGAAGGAAAATGGATTTATGAGCCCGGATGCCATGCCCATGACGACCTTGCGCAAGCCCTGGTCCTTGCCGGCACGGGGACTGGCGCTGTTTGAAGGCGACCGGGAAGCGCCTCGGCTGAGCCACTACTTTTTGCCGGGTTTGATTCGAAAGAGACAGCGCATTCTGTTTCTGGATGGCGCGAACTCTGCCAGTCCGCATCTGATGGCGAGGTTGGGCCGCCAGTCTTGCATCCCCTTTGTGCAGTTCAACCGCTCCATTCAGATTGCGCGAGCGTTCACCTGCTTTCAGCTTACCGAACTCATAGCCCGAGTTCCGCAATTTTTGGCTGATTTCCCGGCGCAGGTGCTGATGGTGACTGCCTTCCCGGAACTCTATCTCGATCAGGACGTCCGAGACTGGGACGCGCGGGTTGCCTTTGAGCGCGCGCTACGGGATCTCCGCAAGTGGTCTGCGCTCGGTGAGCCGCCGCTGGCCGTTGCTGTTTTTGCCTCATCCGCCGGCTTCACACCGGGTAACTCACGGAGGAATTTTATCGGGCGAACGCGGATGGCGGCAACTGAGGTCTGGAGGTTCGATCACGACGAGCAAGGGAAGCTCACGTTGTCACTTCAACCTCCATTCCGGGAACGGCACGGTATCTCAATGCACACGATGGAAGATGGGCGAGCGCCACAGCGGATGACGCAGGACGCCAGTCCTGGACAGAACACCTTGACGCGGACACAGACGGTCGATCAATAAAACGAGGTAAGCGATGGGACGCACGGTAGCAACTTTCCGAGACTTGATTGAGCAGGAGCTTCAGTCCTGGGAGCGCGTCTTCGGTCGCGCGCTACGCCGGGAAGAGCGCAGGTATCTCGAATCCATGTTCAATCGCGTTCGCCTCTACGCGCAGGCCTGTACGTATCAATTTCCTGTGAACCCGATGGATGCGATCAACGTGGCCATCGGCCTGGACCACGAAATCCGATTGCGCGCGATGGAGACGCGCCTGGGGATTAATCTTGACACTCAATGGATGGATTCTTGACCTTTACCCGTGCCGCGAGGGGATGGCGCTGTGGCTGATCGAAACGAGCGGAAAGCGCCTTCGTCTGATTGACCGGTCATTTCAGCCCTGCTTCTACGTGCAGGGGCCGGATAACCGGCTTTCACACTTGACGCAAGCGATTGAAGCAAGATTCCCAGCTCGTTGTGCGCTGACCGAAAGAGCCAGCATTTGGGACGGGCGGCCGCTGCGAGTGCTGCAGGTGGCCGTTCATCACCTGCCGCTGTTTTCGACTCTCTCTCGCTTTGTGCGCCGATTTGACGCCGGCCT
>Ga0307373_10000417_pt1 | contig 80800 bp, 60 predicted proteins | sample OX2MG_FD_202534 | JGI IMG/M metagenome (GOLD analysis project Ga0307373, IMG submission 202534) | Soil microbial communities from Risofladan, Vaasa, Finland - OX-2 | ecosystem: Environmental > Terrestrial > Soil > Coastal area > Acid sulfate soil | place: Finland: Risofladan, Vaasa | collected...
GCCGCGTTCCGTCTCCTGGCCATTCCCTAAACACCGTGAAACATCCGCCATGAAGCACCCGCCGCAAGGCGAAACAATCACCCTTGACTGGTCCAACCATATCGGGAACGCCCTCCGTGGCGTTCCGGGAACTCCGTAAGCATCGAGGATTAAATAACCTCCTAATTCAAAAGACGGGTGCCTGGCGGCTGAGCCTAGGCGAAGCCCCAGCTCGCTGGGGCATCGCTTCGCTCTGCCGCCAGGCACCCCGCTCCAGTATAGGGAATTTATTTAATCCTCGGTGCTAACCGCGTCGATTCGCGCTTCCCGGAACGCCACGGAGGGCGTTCCCTACAGGTATTGCACCGAACATCCACTTACGCCCAATTGAGATTCCGCCTTGGGGCGCGCCATGCGACGGCGGGCCGTGGTCAGTTTATCCCTCCTGCGATTGCTTGCAACGGTTTGCTATGTCCCGCCGCGTTGCTTTCCTGGTTTGGATGCTCGCCATCGGCGCCGAAACGGCCGTTGCCGCGCCGCCCGAAGGCGCGGCGAGCTTGCGCTAGCCGGCATCGGCCGAAGAAACCGCGTTTTTCGAAAACCGCGTGCGGCCGCTCTTGGCCAAGCATTGCTGGAACTGTCACGGGGCGAAAAAGCAAGAGGCCTCGCTACGGCTCGATTCGGCCGAGTTCATCGTTCGCGGCAGCGATAATGGGGCCGTGGTCGTCGCCGGCGAGCCCGACCAAAGCCCGCTCGTCGCCGCGGTGCTTTACGAGGGCGACGTCCGAATGCCGCCCGCGGGCCGCTTGCCGCAGGCGGAAATCGAAGCGTTCGTGACTTGGGTCAAAAGCGGGGCGCCCTGGCCGGCCGAGCCGCACGTCCCACAGGCGAAAGGCCCGCGGCAAGCCGATCCGCAATCGCTCTGGTCGCTCAAGCCGGTGGTCGAGCCGCCGCTGCCGGCGGTGGCCGATCGCGCGTGGCCGCTGACGGCGATCGATTACTTCGTGCTGGAAAAACTCGCAGCCCGCGGCCTGACGCCGGCGCCGCCGGCCGACAAGTGCACGCTCGTTCGCCGGGCCACGTTCGATCTGACCGGCCTGCCGCCGACGCCCGCCGAAGTGAACGAATTTCTGGCCGACGACAGCGACGGCGCCTACGCAAGGCTTGTCGAACGGTTGCTCGCCTCGCCCCACTATGGCGAGCGTTGGGGACGGCACTGGCTCGACGTGGTGCGCTACGCCGACACGGCGGGCGAAACGGCCGACTACCCGGTGCCCGAGGCGTACCGCTATCGCGACTATGTGATCCGCGCGTTCAACGCCGACAAGCCTTACGACGAGTTTCTCCGCGAGCAGATCGCCGGCGACGTGTTCGCCGCCGAGATGCTCGCCGGCGGTCCGCTCGAAGGATCGCAGGCTCACGAGCGATACGCCGAGCGATTGACGGCGACTGGCTACCTGGCGATTTCGCGGCGTTTCGGATTCGACCCGCAAAACTACCACCATCTGACCTTGGCCGACACGATCGATACGCTCGGCCGGTCGGTGCTCGGGTTGTCGCTCGGCTGCGCTCGTTGCCATGACCACAAATACGATCCGGTGTCGATGGGCGACTATTATGCGATTTACGGCATCTTCGACAGCGCGCGGTTTCCGTTCCCCGGTTCCGAAGAGCAGAAGCGGCCGCACGACTTCGTGCCGGAGTTGCCGCCCGGCGAAGTCGAGGCGCTCGTCAAGCCGCACCAGCAGCGTCTGGCGGAATTGAAGGCCGAAGTCGAGCGGCTCGAACCCGAGCGGGCCAAGGCCGAGGCGGAACTGCAAGCGCTGGTCGGCGCCGACGGCGATTTCGAAAGCCAGTTCGCCGACGCTCCGCCCGGCAAACCGTGGGGCATGCAGAGCGGGGCGAAGATGTCGGACGCGGCGCAAAGCCCCTATGCAAACTGCTATCCGCCCGGCAAGCAAGGCGTGAGCTTCCCCAGCGAAGCGGGCAACACCTACGTGGCCCAGACGTTGGCGGCGCCGCGCACGCCGAAGACGCACGACGTCGTCTATTTCAACATCGACTTCCGCAACATCGTTTCGCCCGCCGGCGGCGACGGCTCGTATCGCTTCTACCTGGGGCACGGACCAGGGGCGTCAGCCGCGGTCGAACTGTTCGCAAGTCGTGACGCGTTTGCGGTTCGCAACGGCAACGGCCACGAAGTGATTCGACCGCTCGTTGAAAAGAGGTGGTACAACGTGCAGCTTGCCGTCGATCTCGACGCCAAAACTTACTCGGGCAGCGTGGGCACGCCCGAAGAGTCGGTGCGCTTTTCCGGCAAGGCCTTCGCACCCAACTGGGACGGCGTGCTCGATACGTTCTTTGTCGACGGCTACGGCCACTTGCCCGGCGTCAAGCCGGCGCACGAGGTGGACAACATGGCGCTGCGCGACGAGCCGATCGCCGAGTTGGCGGCTGGCGGCCAGGCGAGCCCCGAGCTTACGCCGCGCGACGAGGCGAGCCAGCGGCGAATTGGCGAGCTGAAGGCCGCGATCGACGCGGCAGCCCGGGCCGCTCGCGAGCGCGACGCCTGGGCGGCGCAAGCCCCGGTAATTCGCACGCTGTATGCGATGGCCGAAGGGGCGCCGCACAACGCAAAAATCCAGAAGCGGGGCGAGCCGTTGCAGCCCGGCGCCGAGGCGCCGCGCGGCTTTCTGGCCATCCTGGGCGGCGATCGCTTGCCCGAGGGCGCCGCCGGCAGCGGCCGGCGCGAACTGGCCGAGTGGCTCTCGCGCCCGACGAATCCGCTCGCCCCCCGCGTGATGGTCAACCGCATCTGGCAGCAGCATTTCGGCCGGGGAATCGTGCCGACGCCCAGCGATTTCGGCGCTCGCGGCCAACCGCCCAGCCATCCGCAATTGCTCGATTATCTGGCGGCAAGGTTCATGGCCGAAGGCTGGTCGATCAAGGCCGTACACCGTGCGATCATGCTCTCGCGGACGTATCAACTGTCGAGCGCCATCGCCGCGGGCCAGGCCGAACTCGATCCGCCGAACGAATTACTAGGCCGCTTTCCGCGGCGCCGGCTCGATGCCGAGTCGATTCGCGACAGCGTGCTCGCGGTTTGCGGCGGGCTCGACCGCAGCCCCGGCGGGCCGCACCCGTTTCCGGCAGTCGGCAGTTGGGGCTTCACGCAGCATGCGCCGTTCAAGGCCGTGTACGAAACGAACCATCGCAGCGCGTACCTGATGATGCAGCGGATCGCCCGGCATCCGTTTCTGGCGCTGTTCGACGGGCCGGATCCGAATTCGAGCACGGCCGAACGTTCGCTGACCACGACGCCGACGCAGGCGCTGTTCATGCTGAACGACCCGCTCGTACACGCTCAGGCCGACCGGCTCGCCCGCAAGCTGCTGGCTGAAACGGGCGACGACGCGGGGCGGATCGACGCAGCGCACCAATTGCTCTTCGGCCGGCCGGCGAGCGAAGCGGAGCAGCAAGCCTCGCGGCAATGGTTGAGCCGCTATCTCGGCCAAATCGGCGGCGCCGCGCCGGAGGGCGAACGCTTGATTGCGGCTTGGGCCGGATACGTGCGAACGCTCTTGGCCAGCAACGAATTCATTTACGTGGATTGAGAGGATGCCGATGATGAATCCATCGCGCTCGAATGACGATCGAGACGCAGGCGGCTGCGATTGCGGCTCTTCATCGTTTTCGCGCCGGCAATGGTTGCAAGGCGCCGGCGCGCTGCTCTGGGCGGGCGTGTTGGCCGATGTGGCCGCCGCGAGCGAGACGCCGGCGCCGGCCGATTCATTATTGCCGCGGCCGGCGCACTTTGCCCCGCGGGCCAAGCGGGCGATCATGCTCTACATGACCGGCGGCGTCTCGCACGTCGAATCGTTCGACCCCAAGCCCAAGCTGTTCGCCGACCACAACAAGACCGTCACGATCAACGAATGGCAGGGCCGCCCCGGCGAGTTCAAGCGTTATCTCAAGCAGCCGCATTGGAAGTTTTCGCCGCACGGCCAGAGCGGCCTGGAGGTTAGCGAGCTGTTTCCGCGCGTGGCCGAGTGCGTCGACGATTTGTGCGTGATCCGTTCGCTCAAGTCGGATCATACGAACCATTACGAGGCGACGCTCGGGCTACACACCGGCAGCTTCAATTTCGCCCGGCCGAGCATCGGCTCGTGGGTCAGTTACGGGCTGGGGACCGAGAATCAGAACCTGCCGTCGTTCGTGGTCATCGCGCCGCACTCGCCGTACGCCGGCGCGCAGACCTGGGCCTCCGACTTTCTGCCCGGCTGCCACCAGGCCACGCACGTCACGCCGGGGCCGGAGCCGATCGCCAACATCCGGCGCCTCAGCCCTTCGGCCGAACTGCAATCGCTGGAGCTGGAGTTGCTCGCCGCGCGAAACGGCGAGCATCTGCGGCAGCGCGGCGCCGACGCGGCCCTGGCCGCGCGCATCCAGTCGTTCGAGACGGCGTTCGGCATGCAGATGGAGGCGCCCGAGGCCTTCGATCTGTCGCGCGAGACCGACGCTACATTGGCCATGTACGGTTTGGAACGCGGCAGCACGAGCGGCTTCGCCTGGCAGTGTCTGGCGGCGCGGCGCCTGGCCGAGCGGGGCGTGCGGTTCATCGAATTGATCGATGTCGGCTCGTCGAACAATTGGGACGCCCACGGCGACATGGAGACGCACCGCCCGCTGGCCAAGAACGTCGACCAGGCCATCGCCGGCTTGCTGACCGATCTAAAGCTGCGCGGCATGCTCGACGACACGCTCGTGGTCTGGACCACCGAATTCGGCCGCACGCCCTACAACGCCGAGCCGAACCACAAGGGTCGCGAGCACCATCACTGGGCGTTCTCGTCATGGCTGGCCGGCGGCGGCGTGCAGCCCGGCATCGCCTACGGCGCCACCGACGAGTACGGCATCCACGTCGCCGACCGCCCGGTCCACTTGCACGATTTCCACGCCACGATCTTGCACCTGTTGGGCCTCGACCACGAGCGGCTCACTTTCCGCTACGCGGGCCGCGATTACCGATTGACCGACGTACACGGGAATGTGGTGCGCGAGATTTTGGCGTGAGACGCGTTCGCGCCTGCGGCTTCAAGCGGCTTGGGTGTTGAGGGCGCCCGAAGCGTAGAGCCGCCGGGCCGCTTCCTCGACGTGAAACAGCAGCCACTCGCTGCGCGCGTAAACGGCGTGCCCGGCCAGATGCTGGGACAGCTCGCCGGCGGGCGGACCGTAATCGACCAGCAGCGTCATGCCCGTTTCTGCGGCTCGCATGCCCAGCTTGAGCCGTTCGACCAGCGAGCCGGACGGGAGATCGCACTGGAACAAAGCTTCCAGTTTGCGATCGGCCAGCCTCGCTCTCCAGGCCGTGCGGCTGGGCGGAGTGTCGGAGCCTGCGATGCCGAGCTGTTGCAAGTAGTCGCCGCCGGCGGCTTGCAGCACGTCGGCTAGCGTCGGCGGAAACAGCGTGCGATGCGGCGGCAGTCCGTCGAGCGGTCGATGGTTGACGAAGTGCAGCAAGGCGTCGCCGCCGCGCAGGCGCCAGCCGTAGCGGATCGGCGTGCCGAAGGTGACGAAATCGAGCGGCCGTTCGGCCAGCGTTTGCGGCAAGTCGACCAGCAGGCGATGCACGCGCTGCCAGATCGGCACGTCGACCACGCCGGTCATGGGGAAGCGATAGTAGATCGCCGCCGCCGCAAAAAATTGTTCGACCGCCTGCGGGTCGCCGGCCAGCAGGTTGCTCGCCAGCGCGAAAGCGTTGCCGGCGTGCCCGTGCCCCCAGAGCAGCACTCGCTTTTGCGGCGGCAATTCAAGGGCGGCCAATTCATCGATCAGCCGCACGGCCGCATCAGCCCGGCCCAGGTGATGGTTCTCGCACGACCAATCGAGCATTCGCACCGGAATCGGCTCGCCGCCGGCAGCCAGCAGCGTTTCGAGCGCGTCGGCGTAGCGAGCCGTAAAACGGCCCGGGTCGCCGGCCGCAGGGTCGAACATCTGTCGCACGAGTTGAGCGATGGCCGGGCGGCCTTCAGGATATTGGCGCGCCAATTCGGCCAACGCGTCGACGGTATCGAGCGCGGCGAACGTGCCTTGCACAACGTAGATCGCGCCCACGTCGGCGGCCCGCAAGACCTCGCCCGCACGACGAAGGCGGAACCGCGTCTCGCCGGAACCGAGCGCCGGGCCAGGCGTCGGCCTCAACCGGATGCAGGCCGAAGTCGGGGGGCCGTCGGTATAGACTTGGTGCCGAAAACGGCTGTCCCTCGGTGCGGGCTGCTCCTCAAAGCATGCCGCATGCCGAGGGCCCAATCGAGCGCGCTCAAAGCCGATTTTCATGGCCTGATCCTTTCGCTCACCGTGTATCGGCCCGAAACCGGGGCAAGTTTAAGGATTATCGCGTCAGCATCGACAATTGGCGAAGTTTGGCGGCTTCCGACGGGATCCGGCCACGGATGAAACCCAGCGCGGCCTTCGGCCGCAACCAATTGAGCCACGGATGAAACACGGATAAAACACGGATGAAATGCAGAATGAGGCTCTTGCGCAGAATCTATGAGTGGTTTTATCGCTGGTTAGCAGGGTTGGGGTTGCGTTTTCCAAGGCATTGCCGGGCAAATAAACGCGGCGTTGGTAAGTGAGACGCCGGTGAGGAGCCGAATTGGAAAACATCATGTCCGATCCGTGTTCGATCCGTGTTTCATCCGTGGCTTGCCCCCGGCCAACTCGCCCCATAAATCTTCGCGAGACGCGGAGAAATAGAACGTTTGTAGTACGGATCGAGCACGGATAAGAAATCAAAAACTATGCGTCTGAACTTCACTTTCGTCCAGCCGAAGGTGAAAACCCATGTGGTTTTATCCGTGTTGCATCCGTGTTTCATCCGTGACTCGCTCCGCCCGCTTTCCCCCTTGCGGGCCCGCTGCAATCGAAGAAAATGCTGGCAACGACGGGCCGGGCGAGCCAAGATAGAGGCGACACGCAAGGCGCCGACCGTTTTTTTACCGAGATTGACCCGCACGATGACTGAATCACTTTCGAGACGCGAAGCGATGACCAAGGCAGGAATCACGGCGGCGACGGCGCTGGGGGCGGCAACGACTCTTGGGGCTGCGACGCTCGCCGCCGCGACCGAGGCCCAGGCCGCTGCTGATCGGCCGGCCGACGAGCCGTTCGGCTATTGCTTCAACACCAGCACGATCCGCGAGCAGAAGCTGGGCTTGGAGAAGGTCGTCGAGATCGCGGCCCAGGCCGGTTATCAGGGCATCGAGCCGTGGATCAACGAGATCGACGAGTACGTCAAACAGGGCGGCTCGCTCAAGGAGATGGCCAAGAAAATCGCCGATCTCGGGCTCTCGGTCGAAAGCGCGATCGGCTTCGCCCGCTGGATCGTCGACGACGAGACCGAGCGGGCCGCGGGGCTGGAAGAGGCCAAGCGCACGATGGACCTGGTCGCCCAGTTGGGCGGCACGCGCATCGCCGCGCCGCCCGCCGGCGCCACCGACAAGCCGCCGCTCGATCTGCTCGCCGCCGCCGAGCGCTACGGCAAGCTGCTGGAGCTCGGCGCCTCGCTCGGCGTCACGCCGCAACTCGAAGTCTGGGGGTTTTCGAAGAATCTCAGCCGGCTGGGCGAAACGGTGTTCGTGGCCATCGAGAGCGGCCGTTCGGAGGCCTGCCTGCTGTTGGACGTCTATCATCTTTATAAGGGCGGCTCCGGCTTCAGCGGGCTGAAGCTGTTGGGCGGCGCCGGCATGCACGTGTTCCACGTCAACGACTATCCGGCCGAGCCGCCGCGCGACAAGATCTCCGACGCCGAACGCGTCTATCCTGGCGACGGCGTGGCGCCCCTTTCGCAAATCTTCCGCGACTTGCGCGACGCCGGCTTCCGCGGCATGCTCTCGCTGGAACTCTTCAATCGGACCTATTGGAAGCAGGATCCGCTCACGGTAGCTCGCACGGGCCTGGAAAAGACCCGGGCGGCGGTCCGCAAAGGGCTGAGTTCGAAGGGATAAAGGCTGAAGGGCCAAGCAAGGCGTCGGCGTGGAACTCCAGGGTGACGGGCCTCGGGCGGCTGCCGCCGTCCGGGGCCTTGGCGTTGAGGGACGCCTGCATGACGAATTGACGCATTGCCGGCTGCGGCAGGCCGTTGTCAGCCCGCGGGGCGGGTGCTACGATTCCCATCATGCGCAAGGGCATTGGCGTTTCTCCGGGCGTGGCGGTGGGCAAAGCGTATTGCATTCACGAAGTCTTCGTGAAGCCCGACGGCAAGAGACTCAACGGCAATGAGGTCGCCGCCGAATTGACGCGCTTTGAGCGAGCCCTCAAAAAAACGTCGGCCGAACTGCGGTCTCTCGCGCGCAAAGTATCGAGCCAGGTCGGATCGCAGCAGGCCGAAGTCTTCCGCGCGCACCAGGCGATCGTTCGCGATCCGGCGTTCGGCACGAAGATCCGCAATTGGATCGGCGAAGAACGCCAGCCGGCCGAGGCGGCGCTGCACCAGGTGCTCAACGACTATTCGTCGCTGTTCGCCCGGACCAAGGACGCGTATCTCAAAGATCGATTGAACGACGTTCGCGAAGTGATCCTGCGGCTGAGCCAGCATCTTTCGCCGATGCTCTCGACCGAGGCGCCCGTCGATGGCCCGATCGTGCTGGTGGCTCAGGAACTGTTGCCTTCGCAGGTTTCGGTGATCGGCCGCCGCGAGTTGGCGGGCATCGTCACCCAAGGCGGCGGCGCCACCAGCCACGCCGCCATCCTCGCGCGAAGCCGCGGCATTCCGGCCGTGGCGGGCGTGGCCGGCATGCTGAAGCAGGTGAAAAACGGCGACACCGTCGTGGTCGACGGCCGCGACGGACACGTAATCGTGAATCCCGATGCCGAAACCGAGAGCGCTTATCGCAAGCTGCAACGCGAGTTCTTCGACCTGAAGGATTCGCTGGCCGAAAATCGCGACCAACCGGCCGTGACCGCCGACGGTCAGCCGGTCGAACTGCTGGCCAACATCAACGGCCTGGAAGACGCTCGCGCGGCCGTTGCGATGGGCGCCGCGGGCGTGGGCTTGTTTCGCACCGAGTATCTGTTTCTGGCGCACCCCAGCGTGCCCGACGAGGAAGAACAGTTCGAAGCCTATCGCCAGATCGTCGCCGCCAGTCCGCCGGGGCAAGTCACGATCCGCACGCTCGATCTCGGCGGCGACAAGACGATTCCCTACTTGGGACGCGAGCGCGAGGCCAACCCGTTCATGGGCTGGCGCTCGATCCGCTTGTCGTTCGAGCACCCCGGCTTCTTCATGACCCAGATCAGCGCCATCTTGCGCGCCGCCGCCGACCAGCGCGACCGGCGCCAGGTGCGGATGATGTTTCCGATGATCGCCACGCTGGAAGAAATTCGCCGCGTCCGCTCGATGGTCCACCGCGCGCGGCGCCGGCTGGAGGCCGCGGGCTGCGAGGTCGGCGACGTGCCGATCGGCTTGATGCTCGAAGTGCCGGCCGCCGCGATCTCGATCCGTTCGCTGCTCAAGGTGGTCGATTTCGTCTCGATCGGCTCCAACGATCTGGTGCAGTACCTGATGGCCGCCGATCGCGACAACCCGAAGGTGAGTCATCTTTGCCAGCCCTTAAGCCCGGCAGTGCTGCGGCTGCTGGCCAAGGTGATCGAGGCATGCGGCGAGGCCAAGAAACCGGTGACGCTGTGCGGCGAAATGGCCGGCCAGCCGCGGGCTTTCGTGCTGCTGTATGCGATGGGCCTGCGCAGTTTCAGCATGAGCCCGGCCTTCATTCCGATGATCAAGGAACTGGCCAGCCACCTGACCGCCGAGCGCACCGACAGGATTTACCGCCATGCGATGAAGCTGAAGAGCACGGCCCAGGTGCTGCACTACATGAGCCAGCAGCTCGATCAACTGGCGCCGAATTTGAAGCTGATGAATTCGGCATGAGCCGGCGACGGATAAGCTCGGCACGATTTCATTCATTCCAAACTTGCATTTCAGGCGCCGGCGTCTGAAAATGCCGAGCGGTTTCCTTTCATTTCCTTTTTCTTGAATTCTCCGATGAATCCCTCTCGAACCGTCGCCATCGGCCTGTTGGCGATCCCCATCTTGCTCTCAGTGCAGGCCCGAGGGCAGTTTCCAGAGCTGGCCGCGCGCGTGCCGGAGACGGCTAACGCACTGGCGCTATTCAACGTCGCTCAAGTAGGCGAGCGCAACCAGGCGCTGCGCGCGAACTGGAGATCCGAGTACGAGAAATCCTTTCGCGCCGGCCGCGTTTTCCTGCCGCCAGGAGCGAGCCGTTGCGTGGCATCGGCGCAACTCGATATCGGCTCGCTGCAACCGCTCTGGGAAATCACGCTCGTCGACTACGAGCAAGAGCCTGATCTGGCGCAGATCGCCGCGCAGCATCACAGCCAAATCGAAAGCGTGGCAGGCGCGCCGATCGTCTCCCTTCGCGACGATCTCAGCCTGGTGCAATTAGGCGCCAATCGGTTGGCCGCCCTCTCGCCCGGCAGGCGCCAGGAAGCCTCGCGGTGGATCAAACGAACTGCGAACAAGAAGAACGTAACGCTCTCGCCCTATCTGCAAAGCGCCCTGCATTACGAAGAGCAAGGGTCCGATATCATCCTTGCGATCGATCTCGAAGACGCCGTCGATACGGAGCAGATTCGCCAGGGCCTCGTCGATTCGCCGACGATCAAAGAGCACCGCCTCGACGTCAAACAGGTCGTTGAACTGCTGAAGGGCGTGCGGGGACTCATGCTCGGCGTTCGCATGGGCGACGAGACGCACGGCAAGCTGCGCATCGATTTCCGCGGCGATCCAACATTCTTGGGCGATGCGGCCAAACCGCTGCTCTTGGAATTGCTGTCAAAGACCGGCGCCAAGGTCGCCGACCTCGGCAACTGGACGGCGGTCGTCGAGAAGCAACGCGTGTCGCTCAAGGGCACGCTCTCGCCAAACGGTTTGCGGCGCATCACCAGCCTCGTGGAACCGCGGTCCATGGCCATGAATGCGGCCGGCCCCCCTGCGGCGGATACGGCGGCGAATTCCGCCAAACCTTCGAGCGAGACCAAACTTGACAAGCCGGTCAGCAGTTCGGAAACGGTCCAAAGCTCGAAACAATACTTCCGCTCGATTCAGACGTTGCTCGACGACTTGAACGCCGACGTCAAAAGCTCCGTCACGATCGGGCAGGCCGGCGTCTGGCTTCAGAAGTACGCGAAGCGAATCGACTGCTTGCCGTCGTTGAATGTCGACCCCGATGCCTTGAACTACGGCGCCTACGTCAGTCAGGAACTGCGGGAGGCCTCCGCGGCGGTCAAAGGCGTCGGCATCACGTCGGGGGCGCGCCGCTCGGCGATCTACGATTCGGGCAATCGATATTTCGACCGCTATAATTCCGATGCAGTTCGACGCCAGGTCAACGCGGAAGCTCGGGCTGCCGGCGCGACTTCGGCGGTCGACATCATGAACGAAATCCATAAAGCCTCGGGCGACGTTCGCCGCACGATGTCAGAGCGCTACAAGATTGAGTTTTGACTGAACGCAGGTTCGGCGCCGCGGTCGCCGATACTGATTTATGCCTCTCCGGCGGCGTCTTTCGTTGGCGCCTGCCGCTTTAACCCAGGTGACGCACCACAATGATTCCGACTTACTTTCGTTCCGAGGCTCGGCCCGGTTCACGAGGCGCCACGACTTGGCTGCTGCTTGCGGCGTTAAACGTCATATTCGTCGTCGAACCCGCCGTTGCGGCTCAAGCAGCAAACGCCCCCAAGCGCAGCGCCGCTAAACAACCTGCCGCCAGGGCCCGATCGAAAACCGCCCCTCGTCAAGGAGCCGCCGTGTCCGCCGCCGAGCCTGTTCGCCTGGAATATCCGCAAGCCCGCCGCGGCGAGCAGGTCGATGACTATCACGGCGTCGAGGTGGCCGATCCGTATCGCTGGCTCGAAGACCCCGACAGCCAAGAAACGCGAGCTTGGATCGAAGCCGAGAACAAGTTGACCTTCTCTTACCTGGAACAGATTCCCCAGCGCGAGCCGATCCGCCGGCGGCTGACGAAGCTTTGGAACTACGAGCGCTACGGCACGCCGACGAAACGCGGCGGGCGGTACTTTTACACGCGCAACGACGGCTTGCAGAACCAGAGCGTGCTGTACTGGGCGGCGTCGCTCGACGCCGAGCCGAAGCTGCTGTTGGACCCCAATTCGCTTTCGGCGGAAGGCACGGTGGCGCTGTCGGGCACGGCCATCAGCGACGACGGCAAGCTGTTGGCGTACGGACTGGCTTCGGCCGGCTCCGACTGGCAAGAGTGGCGAGTGCGCGACGTCGAGAGCGGCAAGGATTTGGAGGACCATTTGCGCTGGGTCAAGTTTTCCGGCGCCTCGTGGACGCCCGACAGCAAAGGCTTTTTTTACAGCCGCTACGATGAGCCGGCGGCCGACGAACAACTCACCGCGCAAAACTATTTCCAAAAGCTCTACTATCATCGCGTGGGAACGCCGCAAACCGACGACCCGTTGATTTACGACCGGCCCGACGAAAAGGAGTGGGGCTTCAGCGGCCAGGTTACGGAAGACGGCCGCTACCTGACGATCACAGTCTGGCGCGGCACGGAGCGAAAGAACAACCTGTTCTATCTCGATCTCAAACAGCCCGACGCCAAGGTGGTCGAACTGTTGACCGGCTTCGAGGCGCGATACGAGTTCCTGGGCAACGACGATGACGAGATCTGGCTGCGCACCGACCTGGACGCTGCGCGAAATCGGATCGTGGCCATCGACCTGGCCCAACCCGATCGCGAGCACTGGACCGAAATCGTTCCCGAGGCCGAAGAGGTGTTGGAGGAGGCGCACGTGGTCGGCGATCGGTTCTTCGCCGCCTACCTCAGCGACGCGCACAGCCGCATTCGCATCTTCGATCTCAAGGGCGTGGCCCTGGGCGACGTTGAACTTCCCGGCCTCGGCACGGCCGTGGGCTTCGACGGTCGGCGCGACGATCGAGAAACGTTCTATGCCTTCACCAGTTTCACCGTGCCGACGACCATCTATCGCTTCGACCTCGATCGGAATGAAAGCGAAGTATTCCGCCGGCCGAAAGTCGATTTCGACCCCGACCGCTACGAAACCAAACAGGTCTTCTACGCCAGCAAAGACGGCACGAAGATTCCGATGTTCATCACGGCCCGCAAAGGGCTCAAGCTCGATGGCCGCAACCCGACCTTTCTTTACGGTTACGGGGGCTTCGATATCTCGATGACTCCCGCCTTCGCCGTCGGCGGCGTGGCGTGGCTGGAATTGGGCGGCGTGTTCGCCATGCCCAACTTGCGAGGCGGCGACGAGTATGGCCGCGAGTGGCACGAAGCCGGCATGAAAGAGCGGAAGCAAAACGTGTTCGACGATTTCATCGCTGCAGCCGAGTGGCTGATCGATCAAGGCTACACGTCGCGCGAGAAGCTGGCCATCAGCGGACGCAGCAACGGCGGCTTGTTGGTTGGCGCCTGTTTGACGCAGCGGCCCGATCTCTACGGCGCGGCGCTGCCGGCGGTCGGCGTGATGGACATGCTCCGCTTCCACAAGTTCACGATCGGCTGGGCCTGGGTTTCGGACTACGGCTCGTCGGAGAACCCCGACGAGTTCAAGGCGCTGTACGCCTATTCGCCGCTGCACAACCTCAAGCCGGGCGTGGCCTATCCGCCCACGCTGGTGACGACGGCCGACCACGACGACCGCGTGGTGCCGGCGCACAGCTTCAAGTTCGCCGCGACGCTGCAAGCAGCCCAAGCCGGGCCGGCGCCGATCTTGATTCGCATCGAAACCAGCGCCGGCCACGGCGCGGGCAAGCCGACCTCGAAGACCATCGAAGAACTGGCCGACGGTTACGCGTTTCTCGTCAAGGCCCTGGGTATGAAAACGCCCGAGGGCTTTGGCGGCGACGAGCAATGATGGCGGCTAGTCGCCAAGCTTAGAGGCCCGCGCCGCTGCCGCGGACCCGATGCAAGCTATCGACGCAGCCGACCGAGACGGCGTCCACTCCGGTCACCCAGCCGGCCCTTCTTCCATTTCTTTTCGCATTTGTTCCGGATTGCGCAAGATCACGCGGTTGCTTTTCTTGGAGCTTTCTGCGACCGGGCGCTTTCAATACGCCCTATTGGGGGGTAAAATAGTGACTTGGGCTGATTGCGCTGGGCGGCAGCCAGCCGAGTTTCGCACGAGTGTGATTGTCGCCGTGGATCAATCAGCGAAAAACGTCGGCCAACGATTGTGGTGCTCTCGCGGCATGATCGTGACGGTGTGCGGTCCGGGCGACGCACAAGTTTCCGTCCATGTTCCGAGGCCCTTTGCCAGGATCGGGAGCGATCGCTACGCAGAGGTGAGTCTGCCGCAAGGAGATCTGCTGCCGTGCAACTTGTACTTGCACGCTACGGCGAACGGCATCTATTGCTTGGGGCTTTCGGAGTCGGCGCCAAACGGCTGGTTGACGCCCCATACCAGGGCTGAAATCGGGCCTTATCGCATCAAGGCCGTCTTCGACGACGAGGGAGCGCCGCCCTTGGCCGGAGACGCAGATCCGCGCAAGAAAGGCGCCTCGCCAGGTCCAGCGCCGTTGTTGAGCATCCGCGAACGCAACGGCAAGCGCAACCCCGTCGAGTTGGCGGTGGATCGGCCGCTGACGGTCATCGGCCGCCGTTCGCCCAGCGTTTTCCGGATGGCGCACCGCACCGTTTCGCGCGTGCATTGCGTCTTGTATTGGAACGGCCGGTCGCTGTGGGCGATCGACTTGCTCAGCGCCAATCGAACGCTGCTCGCACAGGCGCCAATCGAAGCCGCGCCGTGGAATGCCGGACAAAAGCTCTCGCTCGGAGATTTCCGTATCCGCTATCTCGGCCTGAACGATCAGGCCCCCACGCCGCGACTTTCCCAAAAGGCGGCGCCCGAAAACGAATCGGCCCCCTCGCAATCGACTCGTCCTCGCCCGCGGCGCCGCTTGCCCAAGTGGCGCCAAGCAGTTTCCGGCTCGCCGGGGCAGAACGCGCCAATTCCGAAGGCACTCGCCGAAGAGCAGGCGTCCGCCGAAGAGCTTGCCGAGTCGCCCGGTCATGGCAAAGGCGCCAAAGTCGAAAGCGAAGGTCGAAATCATTTTCCCTTGTCGATGGCGTTTCCGCCGCGCTCTGCGGGCGAGCCGAGCCCCACATCGAGCGTACCGACGGCCGTCGATCGTGGCGAGGGCTCTATCGCGAGCCGCGAACAGGGTTCACTCGCGCCGAAAGGATTGGTTTCGCCGACGAACGTTGACTCGGGCGAGGAAACAACCGAGAGCGAGCGTCAATTGCTGCACGCGCTGCGCATGCTGGCGGCCAGCGCCACAGGGTCGGACTGTGGCGACGGGGAATTGCCGCCGCAACTCTTCCAGGCTTTGTTGGCGATGGTCCAACAAGCCCTTTCGCAAGCGAATCGAGCGGAGGAATCGCCTGGCGAAATCGCCGGTTTGCTCCGCGCGGAACAGCAGTTGGCGATCGAAGCCGACAGGCCAGGCGCTCCTGCGAGGCTGCTCGAGCAGGAACTTACGATGGTCTCCCTGACCCTGGTGAAGGCCAGACAAATCGCCGAAACCAGTTTGGCTCCTGCCAAGGCGGACATCGATCGGTTAATTGATGCGATGCGCGGCCTCGAAGGGCGCCTGGCTCAACTCGTCGATGCGAGTCGGGACCAACGCTTCCCGGCAATTGAAAGCCCAGAGCAACTCGGCTCGGACGGCCCCACGACAGCGGCGCTCATCGAGCGCCGATCGTCGGAGATTTACAACCTCGCCGAGCGGGCGCCCAATTACGGTCAAACCGTTTTGCACCCGCGCCTCGCGCTGACCACAATGCAGCCAGCCGACGCCGCCGAGCAAACGGAACCGCGAATTACCGCGGCGGAGCCGGCTGCCAAGGAGGACCATTCGTCGATCGCCGGGGCGTCGTCACGAGTTTCCGTTGCGGCCCGCGCAGCCGGCCATGCCGAAGTTCCGGAGCAGGCCGCGGGCGAATTCGAGCCGGAGGCGCCGGCCAAAGATGCACGAGCCGCCGGTCGGATCGCCGGGTCGCAGCCGGCCGGTATGCCCGAGCCGCTGATGGATGACGAAATGCTTTCTCGGCTGGTGAACTTCAAAGCGAAGCAGGACGATGTCATTCGCCGGCGCAAAGTCGTCTGGACGGCCACGGCGGCCGTCGCGTTTTTTCTGGTCGTCGCCGCAACCGGCGCGGCGAAGTTTTTTTTGAGCGGGCCCAAGAGCGACGTCCGCGCCGGCGAGTATTCGTCGCAAGATTACGCCAAGATCACGCAATAGCGCTGCGATCTTGCCGAACCCGTGCGTTGGGCCCCGATATACTCTGCAGAACGCAACTTTGCAGCAGCCTCTTCTTGAAGCAGCGCGTGGCCGATGTATTCGCTCGTTAAAACCCTCTTGCAGCCGTATACGCTGTTGATGCTCGTTGCCTCGGCGGCGCTAGTCAACCTCTGGTTCCGCCGCCGCGAAACTCGGCGCAGGCTGTTGTTGCTCACCGCGCCTTTTGCGCTGTTGCTGATGCTCTCGATTCCCGCGGTCAGCCACCTGGCGTTCGGCAGTTTGGAATGGAGCTTCGTTCCGCTGGAACGATTGCCTCGCGACTCGCAAGCTATGGTGGTGCTCTCGGGCGGGCTGATTCCCGCCAATCGGTATCAACCGCAACCAATCCTGGCGGAAGATTCGCTCATGCGCTGCCTGCACGCCGCCGAGTTATATCGCGCCAGCGGCCCTCGTCCGGTCGTGCTTTCCGGCGGCATCGTCCGCAAGCAAGACGGCCCCGCATCGCTGGCCGAGTTGATGAAGACATTCCTGATCGAGCAGGGCGTTGCGCCCGGAGACTTGATCGTTGAAGACCGCTCGACGACGACTTACGAAAATGCCGTCGAGTGCCGCAAACTGCTCGAAGTTCGCGGCATCACGCGCATCGTGCTGGTGACTGAAGCGGCCCACATGCGCCGTGCCGTCGGCTGCTTCTGCAAGCAGGGCTTCGACGTGACGCCGGCGCCTTGCCATTATCGGGCCGGACGATATGAGCATGAACTGCAGACTTATTTACCCAGCCCCGGCGCCGCGCGAGGCATTCAAGCGGTCGCTCACGAGTGGCTGGGCCTGGCTTGGTACTGGTGGCAGAACCGGATCTGAATCGCTCGCCTCCAAGACGCCCGCTGCAAGGCAAGCTCGGCGCAGCCGCACTGGCTTGAATTCCGATCCCCCGACTTTCGCCTTCGGCCCGCCCCCATCGCTGGCGCCGAGCCTGCCGCTCACTATAATCAAGTGTTTATCTTTCCCCCGTTTTCGTCGCTGTCTTCGCCTTGCCATGATTGCTTCCACGTTTCCCGCTCTCGTTGAACGATTCAGGGAACTGCTGGGCGTCGATGGAGTGCTCTCGGCGCACGGCGAATTGCTGGTCTATGAGTGCGACGGGTTCGTGATCGAAAAGAAATCGCCCGACGTGGCGGTGTTTCCGCGAACGACCGCCGAAGTACAGCAGATCGTGCGGTGGTGCAACGAGTATGAGGTGCCGTTTCTGCCGCGAGGCGCCGGCACGAGCCTGGCGGGCGGTTGCCTGCCGGTCGGCGGCGGCGTGATGATCGTGCTCACGCGGATGAAGCGGATTCTGGAGATCAATCTTCGCGACCGCTACGCCGTCGTCGAGCCGGGCGTAGTCAACGTCTGGCTGACGCAGGCTCTGAAGGGAACCGGCTACCACTATGCCCCCGACCCCTCGAGCCAAGGCGCCTGCACGATCGGCGGCAACGTGGCTACCAACTCCGGCGGCCCGCACACGCTCAAGTACGGAGTGACCGTGAATCACGTGCTCGGCGTCGAGGCCGTGCTGGCCGACGGCAGCCGCGTACAGTTCGGCGGGCCGGCCGAAGATTCGCCCGGGCTCGATCTGACGGGCGCCGTGGTCGGCAGCGAAGGGACGCTGGCCATCGTCACCAAAGCCTGGGTCCGCCTGACGCGCGACCCTCAAGGCGTGCGCACGATGCTCGGCATCTTCGAGTCGTGCGACGACGCCACCAACGCCATCAGCGAGATCATCGGCGCGGGGATCGTGCCGGCGGCGCTGGAGATGATGGACCAAGGCATTCTGGTCGCGCTCGAAGAAGCGTTTCATTTTGGCTTCCCGCTCGACGCTCAGGCGATCTTGCTGATCGAGGTCGACGGGCTGGAAGCGGGGCTCGACGCCCAACGCGATCGGATCGCTGAAATTTGCACCGCAGCCGGCGCCCGCGAAGTGCGGCAGGCCAAAACGGCCCAGGAACGACTGTTGCTGTGGAAGTGCCGCAAGCAGGCCTTCGGCGCCGTGGGCCGGCTGAGCCCGAGCTACTGCACGCAAGACGGCGTCGTGCCGCGCACGAAGCTGCCGCACATTCTGCGGCGGATCACCGAGATCGGCCAGAAATACCAGATCCGCACCGTCAACGTGTTTCACGCCGGCGACGGCAACATCCATCCGATTCTGCTGTTCGACGAGCGCGACGCCGAGCAAATCCGCCGCGTATTGGCCGCCAGCGAAGAGATCTTGGAAGAGTGCATCGCTTGCGGCGGCAGCGTGACGGGCGAGCACGGCATCGGCGTGGAGAAGATCGGTTTCATGGAAAAGCTGTTTACGCACGACGATTTGGACGTCATGCAGCGGCTGCGGCTGGCGTTCAACCCCAAGGGCAATCTCAGCCCCGGCAAGATGCTGCCGACCGCCGGCGCCTGCGGGCTGGAGCAGCGGCATCCGGGGCGACGGGCGGCGCTTTAACCAGGCGGGCAGAACCGAGCCAACGAAGGGAGGCAGTGCGAACCGTGAGAATCCTCGACAAACTGGAACGCAAGCTCCGCCCGTTTGCCATTCCACGGCTGGCATTGATTCTCGTCGTGGTGCAAGCCGTCGGCTTTGCGCTGACCTACACCGGCCGCATCGACGAGTTCCAAGTGAGCCTGATCATGAACCAGGCGGCCCAAGGCGAATACTATCGCCTGGCGTCGTTCCTGCTGGTTCCGGCGTGCAGCAACGGCATCTGCCTGTTTTTCACGTTGTGGCTGTTTTATCTGATGGGCACGGTGCTGGAGGCCAACTGGGGCGAATTTCGTTTCAACCTGTATTGCCTGATCGCCTATCTGGGCACGCTCGTGGCCGCCGCGCTCGTGCCCGCCATGCCGGCCAGCAACCGCTACATCGGTTTGTCGGTTTTTCTGGCCTTCGCAAAGCTCTACCCCGATTTCGTGATCCGCCTGGAATTCATCCTGCCGGTGAAGATCAAATACCTGGCGATGGCGACCTGGATCGTGCTGCTCGCCGAATTTGCGCTCGGCGATTGGGTCGATAGCGCATTGGTCGTGGCCTCGGTCGGCAATTATCTGTTGTTTTTCGGCAAAGACCTGTTCCGCGGTTTTGCGCACCGCAAGCGGCAAATGGAGTGGCAGGCCAAGGTGCGCATGACGAGCCACCAGCCGTTTCACAACTGCACGATTTGCGGCGCCACCGAGAAGTCGCACCCGCGGATGGATTTCCGTTACTGCTCGAAGTGCGCCGGTAGTTACGAGTATTGCGCCGAACATTTGCAAACGCACGAGCACGTAGCCCTGGGCGATACGGCGTCCGCTAAACCAAACTAGTCTTACTTTTTCTGCTTTCGAACCCCATCCGCTTTGATGAGCATCACCAGCGACCAGCTTCCTTTGACAGACACCGCCGCGCCGAGCGACCAGGCCGAATTGGCTGCCGTCGTCCGTCAGGCTTACGAGGATGGCACGCCGCTCTATCCGCTCGGCGGCGGCACGTGCCTCGAATATGGTCTGTCCGCCAAGCTGCCGGGCTGGGGCCTGTCGCTCGCCGGGCTCGATCGCGTGGTCGATTACCCTTCGCGCGATATGACCATCACGGTCGAAGCCGGCATCACGATGGCGGACTTGGCGGCCGAGTTGGCTCGCGAGGGACAGCGGCTGCCGATCGACGCGGCACAAGCCAACGCAGCTACGCTGGGCGGCGTGGTCGCCGTGAACTTCAGCGGCCCGCGACGCTACGGTCACGGCACGGTGCGCGATTACGTGATCGGCATCAGTGCGGTCGACGGACGCGGCACGCCCTTCAAAGGGGGCGGGCGAGTCGTCAAGAACGTCGCTGGCTACGACTTCTGCAAATTGCTCACCGGTTCGTTCGGCACGCTGGCGGTCATCACTCAGTTGACGCTCAAGGTGAAGCCATTGGCCGAGGCCTCGGCCATTCTCGCTTGCCAGCCGCGCGATCTGGCCCAGGCCGAATCGCTGCTGGCCGAGTTGGCAGCCTCGCCATCAACGCCCGCCGCGATCGAACTGCTGGCCGGCCCCGAATGGAACGATTCGCCGGAGCTAGCCGTCGAAGTCGCCGCCGCGGCGAAGTTGCTGGTCGGCCTGGAAGGCACGCGCGGCGAAGTCGATTGGACGGTCGACGAGATCAACCGCAGTTGGCGCGCCGCGGGCGTCGCCTCGTGCGACGTGCATCGCAACGAAGCGGCCGAGCCAATTTGGCGTCGCTTGACCGAGTTCGGCGCCAGGCCCGACGCCCCTTTGACGATGAAGCTCAGCGTGCGGCCCAGCGCCGTAACTCGGATGGTGGCGCTGTGCCAAGAACTCGATCCCGGCTGCTCGCTCGTTTCGCACGCCGGCAACGGCATCGTGCTGGCGCGATTCCGCGAGTTTTCCGCGGCCGACACGTCGCGCGTGATCGTGCAGCACTTGCAGCCCGCCGCGGCGGCGGCTGGCGGCAGCGCGGTCGTCTGGTCGTGCGCGGCCGGCGAATTGACGAGGCAAGCTATCTGGGGCGGCGCCCGCGACGACGCCGAAATGATGCGTTCCGTCAAGCGGCAATTCGATCCCAAGGGCCTGCTCAATCCCGGCCGCTTCGTGTATGGTACACCGTGAGCGTCTGTTGCGTTTTTTCGAAAGGGATGGGGGGATGCAGAGGAGATGAGGGAGATGAAAGAACAGGGCTTTCTCTCCAATAAAAATCGTATCTCCATTTCTCCTCCTTATCCCCATATCCCCTTTTAAGAAGGTTTGCCCGGAGTTTCGGCGCCGCATCTCGCCGCGGCGCCCATTCCAGCGACATCCGTCGTAAGAGTTGTCATGGCCGTTAGTCTTGAAACCAACGAAGCCGCGCCGCCGGCAGAACGGGAGCACGCATTGCCGATCGTCGGCCAGGCGGCGAACCCGGGCGCCGGGATCGACTACGAGCTGTTTCTCGATTGCGTCCACTGCGGACTGTGTACCGCGTCGTGCCCGACGTATGTGGAGTTGGGCAACGAGAACGACAGCCCGCGGGGTCGGATCTATCTGATGCGGGCGGTGACCGACGGGCGGTTGGAACTGAACGACGACGTGCGGCGCCACCTGGAATTGTGCCTCGATTGCCGGGCCTGCGAGACGGCCTGCCCGTCGGGCGTGCAGTACGGCAAGCTGATCGAGCCGTTTCGCGTGGCGATGGAGCAGGCGGCCGAGGGCCCGAAAAAATCCGCCGACTGGTTCCACCGCTTTGTGCTGTTTGGCGTGTTCCCTTATCCCGAGCGGATGCGCACGCTGCTGGCCCCGGCGCGAATCGCGCAGCGACTCGGGCTGATGAAACTGGCCGAAACGCTCGGCCTCGTGCGACTGCTGCCGCCGCGGTTGCGGCAACTGGTCAACATGCTGCCGCCGCCGGCCAAGAGCGAGCCGGAGTTGCCGGAGTTTTTGCCGGCGAAAGGAACTCGCCGTGCGAAGGTGGCGCTGTTCACCGGCTGCGTGGCCGACGTGATGTTCCGCCCGACGCACTGGGCGACGGCTCGCGTGCTGCAAGAGAATGGCTGCGACGTATTCGTGCCGCGCTCGCAAGCCTGCTGCGGGGCGATTCATTTTCACGCTGGCGCCAGCGAGCCGGCCCGCGAGTTGGCCGACGCCAACCTGGCGGCGTTCAAGCTCGACGAGATCGACGCGGTGATCGTCAACGTCGCCGGCTGCGGGGCGATGCTCAAGGACTACGGCCATCACTGGCACGACTCGCGGCAGAGCGAGCGGCAAAATTTCGCCGCGAAGGTCAAAGACGTCAGCGAGTTTCTCGACGCGCTTGGCTTCATTCCGCCCAAGGGCGAGATCCGTGCCACAGCCACCTATCACGACGCCTGCCACCTGGGGCACGCCCAGAAGATTCGCGAGGCGCCGCGGCGGCTGCTGGCTCAAGTGCCCGGCTTGCAACTGCGCGACTTGCCCGAGACCGAACTTTGCTGCGGCGCCGCCGGCACGTACAACCTGACCGAGCCCGAGATGGCCGGCCGGCTGAGCCGCCGCAAGCTGGAGAACATCAAAAAGACCCAGGCCCAGATCGTGCTCACCGCCAACGCCGGCTGCCTGCTGCAGATCGGCCGCGAAGCTCGCCAGCAAGGCTATCCGCTCTGGATCGCCCATCCGATCGATTTGCTCGACCTGAGCTACCGCGGCGAACAGCCGCCGGTTTGATTGGAAATGCCGGAAAAGCGGTCGCCGCTGGGTGATTTCGTGTGCTTCTTCAAGTCTTAGTTGACGGGAGGATGGCTGGCGGCAGAGCGAAGCGATGCCCCAGGGAACTGGGGCTTCGCCCAGGCTCAGCCGCCAGGCACCCAACGGCTGAGTTACTTAAAATAAGCATGCCCGGCCGAGCGATTCGCCAGACCGGGCAGGCGTTGAAAATCGCGTGCGGCGATTACGCCACTTTCTCGGGCACGACGAACGGCGCCCGGTATTGCCGCGTGAGCAGCCCGTTGGCCGCCTCGTCGCCGACGATCTTCTCGCGTTCGCAGTCGACCACGAGCTTGCGGCCCAGCATGTACTGGATTTGCTCCAACTTCAGGCCGTTGGTCTTCGACAGGTGCTCTTCCATCCGGGCCAGCGTCTCGTAGGCTTCCTTGTTGTCGCCGAAAGCCTTGGTCTGCGGGCTGAAAGGAACCTGCTCGCCCAGGCGGTACGACATATTGGCCAAGTGGCACAGGGCGCTGGAATAATGCCCTTCCAGGATGTCGGCGTTGAGGTCCGACTGCTGGCGGCTGCGCACCGCGGCAATAAAATTGCCGAAATGGCCGCCTCCTGGGCCGCGCGCGGCGCCCGGTATTGGCTGGCCTTCGTCGCTCCCCTTGGGATAAAACTTGCCGCCGACGACAATGCCGTTTTCGCAGTGGAAGACGTTGCCGACCTTCTGCCCGTGGAAGTCGGCTGTGTCGAGCCCACGGACTTCGAAGATCAACTGCGTATCGCCGTAATCGAAAATGGCGATTTGCGTATTGGCCGTCTGGCCCTGGTCTTCATAGCCGAAGCGGCCGCCGAGGCTGAGCACGCTCTTGGGCAATTTGGCCCCCTCGATCGCCCAGCGGGCCTTGTCCATCTCGTGAACGCCCTGGTTGCCGATGTCGCCGTTGCCGGTGTCCCAGAACCAGTGCCAGTTATACGGCACCAAGTTCGCGTGATACGATTGCTCGGGCGCGGGGCCGAGCCAGAGGTCGAAATCGAGTTCCGATGGCGGAGAACTGGTCTGCTTGAAGCCGATGCTCTTGCGAGTCTTGTAGCACAGGCCGCGGGAGACGAGCAGCTTGCCGGCCTGGCCGCTCTTGATGAATTCGACCATGCCGGCCATCGTCGAGTCGGAGCGGCTTTGCGTGCCGTGCTGGACGATGCGGTTCTTCTTGCGCGCCATTTCGACGGCGATGCGGCCTTCGTGAATATTGTGGCTGCACGGCTTTTCGACATACACGTCTTTGCCGGCGTCGCAGGCCCAGATCGAGATCAGCGAGTGCCAATGGTTCGGCGTGGCGACCGTGACCACGTCGAGGTCCTTGTCGTCGAGCGCCTTGCGGATGTCGGTGATGGTTTGCGGCTTGGCGGCGCCGGCGGAAGCGATGCGGTCGAGGCTTTTCTTGTAGGTCCGCTGGTCGGGGTCGATCAGGTAGGTAATCTCGACCCCTTTGATGGCAAGCATCTCAGCCAGATGCGACTGGCCGCGGCCATTCAGGCCGGCGATGCCTACGCGAATCACGTCGTTGGCGCCGATGACTTTGCCCGACGACTTCGTGCCGGCAATGGTGAACGCTGCTCCGGCCCCCGCGGCTGCCAGCGAACGCTTGAGAAAAGTACGGCGGTTGGGTTTGTGCGACACGGGCAAGGCTCCTGATTGAGGGGACCGGACCAGCGACCCGAAACTCCGGGGGCGCCGACGCATCAACATTTTACGATGAATCGGCGCCGCTGCAAGATTTTGCCCCATTCGGCCTTTGCTTTGCAAGGCGTTGACGCAAGATATAAAAGAGGTTTCAAGTTGGCGTCGCGAAATTCGCCTAGTTTTTGCCGCCGAGGAATCACACCATGCGAGTCTGGCCAGGATTTCCCTATCCCTTGGGCGCCACCTGGGACGGTAGCGGGGTCAATTTCACGCTCTATTCGGAGAATGCGACCAAAGTCGAACTCTGTTTGTTCGACCACGCCGATTCGCAGCAGGAATCGCAACGGATCGTCATGCCCGAACAGACCGACATGCTCTGGCACGTCTACCTGCCTGACGCGCGGCCGGGCCAGCTCTACGGCTTTCGCGTTTATGGTCCTTACGAGCCGGCGCAAGGACACCGCTTCAATCCCAACAAAGTCTTGCTCGATCCTTACGCCAAGGTCGTGGCCCGCGACGTGCGCTGGAACGACGCGCTGTGGGGATATCGTCTGGACGACGAACAGGCCGATCTGTCGTTCGACGATCGCGACAATGCGGCCTACGCGCCGCTGGCGGCGGTGATCGACCCGGCCTTCACCTGGGGCGACGATCGGCCGCCGAAAGTGCCCTGGCACAAGACGCTGATCTATGAAATGCACGCCAAGGGCTTTACCAAGCTCAACCAGGCAGTCCCCGAACCGCTCCGCGGCACGTACTCAGGTTTGACCAGCGAAGCGGCGATCACCTACCTGCAAAATCTGGGAGTCACGGCGGTCGAACTGTTGCCAGTTCACTACTTCCTGGACGACCGGCATTTGATCGACAAGCAGCTTTCGAACTACTGGGGTTACAATTCGCTCGGTTACTTCGCGTTGGCAGGCCGCTATTCGGCGGCCGAAACGCCGCTGGACACGGTGCGCGAGTTCAAGACGATGGTCCGCAACCTGCACGCGGCGGGCATCGAGTTGATTCTCGATGTGGTCTATAACCACACGGCCGAGGGCAACCAGCTTGGCCCGACGCTCTCGTTCCGCGGCATCGACAACGCGAATTACTACCGCCTCGGCCCGGAAGACCCGCGCTACTACACGGACTTCACCGGCTGCGGCAACACGTTCAACATGCGCAATCCGCGGGTGCTGCAACTGATCATGGACAGCCTGCGCTACTGGATTACCGAGATGCACGTCGACGGGTTCCGCTTCGACCTGGCCAGCACGCTGGCCCGCGAACTGCACGAAGTCGACAAGCTGGGCGCGTTCTTCGACATCATTCACCAAGACCCGGTGATCTCGCAGGTCAAGCTGATCGCCGAGCCGTGGGACTTGGGCGCCGGCGGCTACCAGGTGGGCAATTTTCCGAATCTGTGGTCGGAGTGGAACGGCAGGTACCGCGACTGCGTGCGCAAGTTCTGGAAGGGCGACAGCGGCATGGTGTCGGAATTCGCCACGCGGTTTTGCGGTTCGAGCGATCTTTACGAGTGGAGCAGCCGCCGGCCGCACGCCAGCATCAATTTCGTCACCTGCCACGACGGCTTCACGCTCGCCGACTTAGTCTCGTACAACGAGAAGCACAACGAGGCCAACGGCGAAGACAATCGCGACGGCGCCGACGAGAACAACAGTTGGAATTGCGGCGTCGAAGGCCCCGCCGACGACCCTCGGATTCTCGCCCTGCGCGAGCGCAAGAAGCGCAACTTTCTGGCCACGCTGTTGTTCTCGCACGGCGTTTCGATGCTGCTGGCCGGCGATGAAATCGGCCACACGCAACGGGGCAACAACAACGCCTATTGCCAGGACAACGAGTTGAGCTGGCTCGATTGGAATTTGACCGAAGAACGGCAAGCGCTGTTGACGTTCGCGCAAAAGTGCATCGCCGTCGTCAACGAGGAGCCTGTCTTGCAGCGGCGCCGCTTCTTTCACGGCCATGCCATTCATGGCGGCGAGGCGCCCGATATCGCCTGGCTTGACACCTCGGGCAACGAAATGTCGGACGAAGATTGGAGCACCAGCTTCGTCCGTTCATTCGGCGTCGAGCTGTTCGGCGAGCAGGTCGACGTCGATGAGCACGGCGAGCACATCAACGGCGACACGCTGCTGTTGTTATTCAACGCCGACCACGCCACCCAGATCGACTTCGTGCTGCCCGCGCTCGAGGCTGCAGAACGTTGGCAATTGGTGCTCGATACCGCTCGGCCGGAGGACGAATCGCAGCGGCAGATCGAGGCGCCTCATTACCCGCTCGAGCCTTCTTCGCTGGCGCTGTTGCGGCTGGTCGTCGGCGAGGCGCCGCCGGCCGCGCCGGTCGGAACCAAACAAGCGTCCAAGCCGCATAAACAAGGAGCGACGTCTTTCCCCACGCCCCCCATAAGCCGCTGAATCGGGCTTTTTGCGGCGGCCGAGGGCGTGATAAAGTAAAAGTAGAGGGCAGAGACGCAAGGGGCGCGCCAGACGGCCAACGAGAGCAATTCCCACCCGACGATGCGGCTACTGAGTTACAACATCCATAAAGGCATCGGCGGCCGCGATCGGCGTTACCGCCTCGAACGCATCATCGAGGTCGTCGAGCTGGAAAACCCCGATCTGATCTGCCTGCAAGAAGTCGATCAACACATGCCTCGCTCTCGGCACGACGACCAACCGCGGCTGCTGGCCGAATACTTTCGCGCCGCGGCGCACCTCTACCAGCGCAACGTTCATCGGCGCTCGGGCGGCTACGGCAACTTGATCCTCTCGCGCTGGCCGCTGGTCAAGCGGCATCAGATTTCGTTGCGTTTGAACAGCAAGAAGCCGCGCGGCGCTCAATTGGCGGTGGTCGATACGCCGGAAGGCCCGCTGCACCTGGTGAACTGGCATCTCGGATTAGCCGAAAGGGAACGCCACTGGCAAGTCGGCCGCTTGTTGGCGCATCCTCTATTTCGCGAATCGCATGACCTGCCCACGCTCATCGTCGGCGACACGAACGACTGGCGCAACACGCTCGCCGGCGGTCCGTTCGCCTCGCACGGCTTTCATTCGGCGACGGCGCCCCCTTCGCGTTTTCGCACGTTTCCGGCGTACCTGGCGATCGGTTCGCTGGACAAGGTCTTCCATCGGGGGCAAGTCGTCATTCGGCACGCCCGCGCCGTCTCCACGCGACTCGCCCGCCGCGCCAGCGACCATTTGCCGCTGTTGATCGACTTTCATTTGCCGAATGCAGTGACGGCAGGCGGATGAGGCCAATTAAAGCGGTTGGGTCGGGCGAAGCGTGAATGCAAACATTTTTCAAGGGGATAAGGGGATGCGGAGGAGATCAGGGGATAAGGTCATTGAAAAAGCTCCAAGAATTCTTATCCCCATATCTCCACCGCATCCCCATATCCCCTTTTTAAAAAATGCTTGTTCCGCGCGCCGCCTTGGCGCAGCGCGAGCAATCCAGTAGCTTTCCTGGCATAGGAGGCCGGCATGCAATCTTTCGCCGAGATTTTGGCTCGCGACATTATGCACCGCGATTTGATCACGGCCCAGCCGGAACAATCGCTGGCCGAGTTGCGGCATTTGCTGATCGAGTCGCACATCTCCGGCGCGCCGGTGCTCGACGAACAAGGCCGGCTCGCGGGCATCGTGAGCCGGAGCGACCTGGTTCGCGTGGCAGAACTAGCCGAAGCGCTCGACGAACAGGTGTCGGGCTCGGAAATCTGGCTCGACGACCAGGCCGACGGCTTCAAACACCCGCAGCCGCAAGGGTTTAACGGCTTTCTCAAGCGGCTAGGCGAGTTTCGCGTCAAGGACGCCATGCGCGGGCAAGTGCTGACCTGTTCGCCCGACACGCCCGTCACCGAGTTGGCCGCCGAGATGGTCCGGCACCACGTACACCGCATCATCGTGGTCGAAGACAACCGGCCGGTGGGCATCGTCAGCACGCTCGACATGACCGCCTTGATCGCCGGAACCGCCGCCAAGTAAGCCGCCGTTCGGCCGCGCTGCGGCATCGGCAAGGCGGGCCTTTTTCGCCCCTCGAACTGGCGCGGCGGCGATTGCGCCGTAATGTTATAAGGAACATCAGGCCGCTGACCGTTCGGCGGCCGCGATGGTTCTCGTTCCAGCCCAGGAGTCGTTCCATGAAACGCATTCTGCTTTCTTGCTTGGCGGCAAGTCTAATCCCCGCGGGAGTCGTTCTCGCGGAAGAAACGGAATCCGAATCGACCGCGCTCAGCGGGCTGAAATCGGCCTTCTATCACGCCGTTGAAAAAGAGGTCCGGCGCAACCGCGAGCGCGAAGCCGGCGACGACGAGGAAGAAGAATCACACGTCGTGCGGGCCATGCGTGAAGAAGAAGAGGAAGATAATCACAAAGAGCATGGCGGCTGCCATTGCGAGAAGTGTTGCCAGATGTGCGAAGCCTGCCGCGAGCACCATCGCCGCGGTCACGAAGGCCCGCATGCGGGCCTTCCGCATCCCGGACCTGGCCCCTACGCCGGTCGCCCGCCGCACGCTCCGGCGCCGTTCGATCACCAATTCCTCCCCTTGCCTGGGCACGCGATCGCGCATCCAGGGGCGGTACAGATGATGCCCCCGGCCGGGCACGGCGCGCCGCAGATCGTCTACGTGATCGTCGGCGGGCATGAGTTCGTCGGCGGCCCTTGGTCGCACCTTCATCACGGCCATCCGGGCCGGCGCCCCGGCGCCGAGTTCGAGCGACGCCGGCCGAAGCACGAAGAAGAGGAGCACGAAGAAGAGGAACACGAATATCGCCGGCCGGATCGCAACGCGGCCGAGCTGCACGAGCAAATGGAATTACTGCACCGGCAAATGCGAGAAAACGAGGCCCGAGCCCGAGAAGTACACGAACTTCGCGAGCAGCTCGAACGGCTGCACGGCGAAGTTCGAGAGCTCGCCGAAATCCTGCGCGACATGCGTCGCGAGAGGTGATTTAGCGTGATTCGTCCGAGCGAGTCGGCGGCGGCTGACTGGCCAATTGCACGAGCGCTTCGCGCACGCGCATCCGTTGCTCGGCGTCGAGCGTCAAGTAGCGATGCCGGCCGGCCGCGTCGGGCGCGAAATGCGTCAACGAGTTATCGTCGACGCGAATCGTACCGGGCGCCGAAAGGCCGAAATAGCCTCGATCGGGCCGCACGGCGTAGAGCACGCTGGTCAGATCCCAAGTCGCCCGATCGTGTGCGCCCTCGACGTAGAGACGATAAGCCTCGCTGAGCGGATGGTGCTCGACGTAGGCGAAGTCGCGCTCGATGCTCTCGAACGGGTAGGTCACGGCCTCGCCCACTTCGAAGCCGCTGGCGACGATCGGCGTGGGCCAGCGCTCGAACACCTTGGCCGCCGCCGGCCTGTCGATGAAAATGTTGTATTCCTTTTGCCCTTTTTTGTCGCCGAAGTTGCCGGCCATTGCCGAGAGCAAGCGGCACTTTTGGGCTACAAGTTGTTCGCCCGCCAGCGGCGAATACTCGTCGCCGGGCGAATCGAGCAGCCGGGCCAGGTTGGTCGAGAAGCCGACCGAGACGATCGTCGTCGAACCGTCGGGCTGTGCGGCGAGCGTTTTTCGCAGCAGATCGACCGCCTCGGGCGCCTCGGCCCCGCTCTTGAGCTTGTGCGGATATCGCGGCCGCCCGCCGTCGCGCAGTTCGCAAACCTGCCGCACGAACCGCCCGTCTTCCGGCGTTTTGCCGTCGCGCACCACGCCGATGGGAATCTCGCTGCGGCCGTAAAACGCATTCACCAGATCGACGAACGGAGCGGCGAAGGCGTTGTCCTTGTTGATCGTGACCGCCAGCAGCTTGCACTCGCCCCGGCTTTCCAGCGCGTGGATCACGCCGAGCGCCAGCGCATCGTCGATATCGTTGCCCATGTCGGTTTCGAAGACGAGCGGCATGGGTCGCGTTGGCTCCTCAGAAAACAATGGCGCATTGGCCACTAAGAAGATTGTCAGCCAACTCAAAGACAGACGCCTCATTCAACGTTCTCCTCGACGATTCGTTAAAGACTTGCTGGCGCATTCAGGCCGCGAGTTGACGGTTGGCGCTCGCCGCGCTAAAGTTCGACTCCGAGCAGCATGTGCAGAACGGCTTTTCCGCGTTGCCAAGCGTCGAATGGATCTGAGTTTCGCAACCCGCTTTTCTGCACCCAATAGCGGCCGTGAGCGAGCCAGTGCCGAAACTGAATCAACTGTTTGAGATTGCCGATAGCTCGAACGTGTCCTTCGTGTTTGCCCCAGACTTCGAGGATTTGCTTGAATGCAACGCGCTTGGCGCCTTGTCGTCGTCCTCTCTGGTCGCCGAGAATGCGGCGAAATTCGCGCGACACGCGGTCTTTCCTCTTGCGCGAAACGCGATCGTGGAAGTCGGCTTGAAACTCCGCTTCGAAGCTCGCAGTCAGCAACAACACAACCTCTTGGTCCAGTTCCAAGCTCATTTTAGTAATTGCACTGTCGATTTCTTCCTGAGTCATCAGATAGAATCGACTCTCGGAAGTCGCCGAAACGCGGAGGCTTTTCGAGAGCGCTGAAAGCGCCTCCAACGATCGCTGATAATGCTCCAAGATGGTTCGTGGTTTAGGCCAGCGAGCTGCAAGCGTCACGAACTGCGCTCCTACGCGAGCAGGTCATTGAGAGCTTCCCAAAAAGACTCCTCGTTAAAGTCCTTGAAGGTCCACCGCCCCTGAGCGGCAGCAAGCTGGGCAAACTGCCAGGCGCCCGGCTCGACTTGGACCAAAACGGCCTTCTTGGGACCGCATTCGATGTCAACTCTTCCGCTCGCTCCCACGACGAATCGCCCCTTGGGTATTACGTGAATGACCTTGCCATGCGGCGTCGTGAGCTGCAACCCCATCGCCGTGTATGCGCCCAACCCTGGCTCGCGCAGCTCAAGTTGAACCTCCTCGACGGTCAGCAACGTTTCCACTTCCGCAGATTCAAGCCACTTGCGAACTTGCGCCATTAACTTGCCGAGGGCGGCTATCCATTCCTGCTTTTGGCGGTACGAATCCCCCGCTTCTTCGTCCGCCTTCTCTCGTTTTAGCAGGCTAAATACGGATTCCTTTGCTGTCACGGCATTCTCCGTTTCTTTCGATTCAGCAAACCATCCAAATGCTATGATCGCTGATTATTATACTCCCACGTCGTGCCACGAGCGAAATGGGGATTGCTCATGCGCGGCCTCTCATCGCTCCCGAGACCTTTGTCATTCGGCGTTCTTTATCAATCGCGATGGTTCTCGCTCGTTGCTTGACCGGCCGGATCTTTGGCGCGCGACAAGTCGCCAATGCCCGTCCTCGGCCTGAGTTTGACTTCGAACACGATATCGAGTGGTTGCCACTCGGCGCCGGACGTGCCGCCCTGATCGATGCCGTCGGGGCCTCACCGCGGCGCGGCCAGCCGCTCCAAAACCTCTTTCACCTTCAGCCCCGTCTTGAAAAAGATCGTCCCCTCGGGCCACGCGATCGGCGCGGATCGGTCTGTGCTCTTCGTCAGCATCTCGGCGACGGCCAGCAAGATCGGCTCGCCGGCGAACAGGGCCAGCGTCTTGAGCTTAGCCTCGATGTATTCGGGCGTCCAGAAACCGACGATCTCCAGCGGCACGCGGCGCCCGTCGGCGTGCGCGAACACGAAGTCGGGCACGAACACCTGCTGGCCGCGGTGCAGGATTTCCGTCTCGCGCTCAAGCGTCCAGCCGTCGCGCGGCTCGGCGCCCCAGCGGCGGGCGAAGGCCTCTTCGACGCTCGAATCGAACTCCTCGGGCGGCGGCAGATGGCTCGTCAGGCCGTCCTCGGAAGTCAGTTCGAGGCGGTTTTTCCAATTTCGCCCGGCCGAGCGCAGCAAGGCGTGCATCCGCCAGTTGCGGCAGGCCAAGAGCGCCGGCAGGAATCGGGCCATCGCGGCGCCGTAACGCCGCGTCTCGCGCAGTACCGAGGCCGGCCCGTCGAACCGCAGCACGTAGCGGCCGTCGTCCGCGCGGCGGATCGTGTGCATCAGCCGCGCGAGCTTGGCGTACCGCAAGATCGTCTTGAAATCCTCGGCCGCCCAGACGGTCATCTCCTCGGCGTCGAACAGCGCCGCCTGCGTCTGCGCCAAGTTGTAGCGGGCCAGAAGCGCCGCCGCGTCGGCGTAGCCCTCGAAGTCGCGCAGGCGGTGGAACTCGATCACGTCGGCGAACAGCCGCGCGTCGATCTCGTCCCAGGTCGCGTTCAGTTTGGCGGCGATTTCGGCTTTGACCTTCGCCTCTTCGTGCTCGAACATCCGATCGGCCGAGACGACCAGCGGATGAAAGGCGGCAGCCCGGCGAAAGACCTCGCGGCGGAGCTTCGCGGCATGGCCGCGCGTGTCGCGGTCGTAGCGGCTGGCGTCGTCGAGCAGTTTGCAGAAGGCGCCGATCCGCCGCGCCGGGCAGTCGGGCTCGTCGGCCAGCGCCGCCTGCACGCCGCGGTGCAACTCGCGCCGCGTGCGGCCGGCGCCGTTGCGGTAGATCGCCAGCATCCGCTCGGCATAGGCCAGGTAGCCGGCGTGCTGCTTGCGGCTCAGCCGGTCGGGCAGCGCCCGGCCGCCCCTATATTCGACGATGGCGAGTTCCCTGGTAAGCATCGCTTTCTCTTCGCCGCCGCGAGCGGCGTTCTTCGTTGGTGTCGGCGCAGACGATCTCGTAGAGCGTGGCCCGGGCGTTGCCGCTTTTTCGCAGAATGCGGCCCAACCGCTGCTTGGCCTGCTTCGTCGAGGCCGTGCCGCCGATCACGATCGCCACTTTGACCGCCGGCAAATCGACCCCTTCGTCGAGCACCTGGTTGGCCGCCAGCGCCGGATAGACGCCCGACTCGAGCCCGGCGAGCACCTCGGCCCGCTCGCGCTTGCCGCAGTGATTCAAGAGGCACGGAACGAGAAACCGCCGCGAGACATCGCGGGCCATGGCGTTCGAGCCGGCGAAAATGATGATCGGGCTGCCGGCGTGCAGCCGAAACAAGTCTTCCAGCACGCGCAGCTTCTCTTCGGCCCGGTCTTCGATCGATTGCTTGGCGTGGTAAGCCCTCAGCGTCCGCCGAGCGGCCGGATCCTGGCCCGAGTCGCCGCAGAGTTCCTCCCACGAGAACCGGGGCTCGGTTTTTCGCCGTTCGATCATGTACGAGCGCACCTGGCGCGAGAGCGAATCGTAACGGGCCTGCTCCTCGGGCGAGAGATGGATCGGAATCCGCACGACTTCGTAATCGGCCAACGTCGCGCCGCGGGCGGCGGCCATCGGCATTTCATAGGCCGTCGGGCCGATGAGCGTCGCCAGATCGACGTGCCGCCCGTCCGATCGCTCGGGCGTCGCGGTCAAACCCAGCCGCCACGGCGCCGCGCACATCCGGGAGGCGTCGCGGCGAATCGGACCCGGCAGATGATGGCATTCGTCGAACACAATCAAGCCGAACCGATCGCCCAGCCGCTCCATGTGAATGCAGGCGCTGTCGTAGGTCGTGACCGAGACAGGCCGCACGCGAAACACGTTGTCGCCGATGATGCCCGCGTCGTAGCCCAGTCGCTCGTGAATTCGCCGCTGCCACTGATACATCAGGTCTCGCACAGGCGCCACGATCAGCGTCGAGACGGCCGTCTGGTGCATGATTGCCAAGGCGACTTCGGTCTTGCCCGTGCCGGTGGGCATCACGATCAAGGCCCGCCGCGTCTGGTTCCAGGCCGCCACGGCGTCTTGCTGCTCGGGCCGCAGCGCGTGCAGATCGACCTTCGGCCAGGCGATCGCGTGCCACTGCGGTACGCCATCTTCGATCGCTAGCCGGCATCGCTCGGCCCGCTCTCGCACGGCCGTATATTCCAGGGCATCGATGCGCCAGCCGCTGGCCCGCCGATCCCAGACCCACGGCAATTCGCCGAACGCCTTGCGCACCGCCGCCGCGTGCGCCTGCTCCAAGAGCAGCGTTCCGGCGGCAAAAGACAATCGCGGCGTAGGGGCGTGCATTGAGACGACCAGGCAAACCGCAAACAGGCGGCCAAACCTTCAGAATAGCCGCGCGGGTCGGCATGCACTACTTTGGGACGCAAGAACGGCAATCAGTCGGCGAAACGCAAATCACAAACGACCGCCCGGCGATCGGAATCGACCGAGAGATCCGGCGTGCGGCGTAAAGCAAGGCGGAGATCGAAAACCTGGCTGGCCAGCCCGAGGCGGCAACGTGCAACATTCCGCCGATTCTAACTTGCGAAACGCCCTGCCGCGCTATTTCGGCTGGTCAGAGCCGCGTGTTTCAGATTGAGGCGCAGCAGCGGGCGGCTTCGGGCGTTCGCGCGAGTCAACGCCGAACAGCGTTTCCACGCCCGCGGGCGAAGGAGCTGGCTCGCGTTGCGGCTCATCCTGCGGCTCGTCGCCGACCATCGGCGGTTCGGCTTCTCGCCGGGCCGTTTTGGCCTTTCGCTCGCGGGCCTCGACAAGCGCCTTGCGCCGGGCGGCGAAATTTTGACGTCGCTGCATCCGAGAAGATAAACGCCGCGGAGGCGGAGGGGGATGCAGTACGAGATTCAGTTCCAAGTCGGCACTGGGTGCGCCAAGGATCGGAGGAACGTCGAGTAGCGGGCTCGGTTCTTCCTCATCGACCGCTGGCGCTGCTTCCGGGCTTTGAGGGGCTGCCAGGTCCGGTTTCCGCCTGGCTGCCGGCGGCAAAGGCGGCGCCCCGCCTTGCGAAACGGTCGGCCGTGGCTCGGCCTGTGGGCTTGTCCCGTCCTTCTCGGGCGGCGCGTCGGCGCCTTGCGAATTCGCCGGCTCGACGCGGCCTTCAGCTTGGGCGGAAGTTCGAACGCTCGCGGCGCCTTCGCTCGACGAGACAGTCTGATTTCCAACCGACCCAGGCGCTGCCAGCGGGGCCACGCGATCGGCCAAAGAGCGTTGCCCGGCGAACTCCGGCTCGACGATTGCCGGGCGTTCGTCCGGCCCCGCCCTGTGGTCTTCCGTCAGGGCCTGCGTGCTTCTTTGCTCGATCATCGTCCGAGCGATGGAGCGATGCGGCGCCGCGGCGGGCGAATCGAGCTTGGCTGCGGCGACCAATCCTGCCGGCGCTCGATCCGCGGGCGCTTGCTCTGCCGGCGGCCGATGCGCGGCAAATTGCCAGCCGGCGAGTGCGCCGATGCCGGTCAAGGCGGCGGCGGCGATTTTGAATTTGCCGGCGGTCGCCAACCGGGCGAAGCCGGTGGGCGCGGCGGCGGCAAGTTTTTTCGCGGCGGCGGCCTTCAGCAATTCGCCCGCAGCGGGCAGAGCATCGGGCGCCGCCGCCGACGCGACATTTTCGATGAGCGCGGCGAAGACGGCCGCAGAAAGCACGAAGCCGCGCCGGGCCAGCCGGCTGTGCAACAGCGATCGGCCTCGCTCCAGCCGGCGGCGAATGGTGGCATGGCTCAGCCCTAGCAGTCTGGCCGCCTCTTGCTGCGTCTTGCCTTCCAAATGGCAGAGCACCAACGGCGACTGAAACTCTTCGGGCAGCGCGGCCAACTCCTGGTCGAGTGCTTTCAGGATTTCGGTCTGGCTCGTTCGCTCGCGTTCAGCTTCCAGCCGATTGGCGGCGAAGGTTTGCTCCGTGCGTCGCCGCGACTGCTGTCGGCGGCACGATTCAATCGCTTTGTTGAAAGCCACGCGATAGAGCCAGCTTCCGAGCGTTGCGCTGCGCCAACGGCGACGGCTCAGTTTGGGCGCCTTGACGGCCAGCATTACGAATGTGGCCTGGCAAGCATCGTCGGCGCCGGCCGGGTCGCCCATCACGCGCTCGCAAATCCCCCGCACCATCGCCCCGTGCCGGCAGACGACGGTCGAAAACGCCGCCTCATCCCCTTCGGCCACGAAGCTTTGCAATAGCTCGAAGTCGGTTTTGTCCATCCGCACCGCGCTGCTCCTGAACCTGACGCCAAGTCCCCGTCGGCTTAGGCAATCATCCTATAGCTAGACGCGCCGCGGGGTCAAATTTGCGCAGTTTTTTTGGATGGCGTGGATGAGGATTACTGGAAAACGAGGAGTAGCGCCAGACTTGGCCGGTGGGATTGACCGACGAGCCGCTCCGAGGGGCGTGCTATACCTGGCGCGCGGGCGCGCCCAACCGCACTGGCTGGAGGCGCCGACAAAGCCCGCGGCCGAAGCGATGTAAATTCTCTGGCAGGAAAGCCTTCGATTCGACCTCCAAACTGCGTATCGCAGGAAGGCACGCCATTTGCCGCGGGTGGCAGTATTGACGAACCTGTTCCCCCTGCCAGGCGGGAACGCGTTCAAGGATTTTGGCTTGGGGCGAAAGACCGCGAATGGAGCGTTTCCCGCGGCGCCCCGTGCAAAATCACCTGCCAAAAAAGGAGGCGTAACATGGCCTTTTCGTTGATGCCGCGACGCGCGAGAACATTGCCTCGGCCGTTCGAACGAGTCGTCGAAGAAATGGAAGATTTGATGGAGCGTTTCTGGGAAGAAGGCGACGGTCGCCGGATGAAGCTGGAGGCATTCCATCCGCGAGTCAATCTGGCGGAAAAGGAGGGCGGCTTCGAGCTGACCGCCGATCTGCCAGGCATCAAGCCCGAAGACATCAAGGTCGAAATGCAAAACGGCAACTTGATGATTTCGGGCGAGCGCAAGGAAGAGAAAGAAGAGAAAGGCAAAACGTTCCACCTGGTGGAAAGCAGCTACGGCTCGTTTTACCGCTCGATTCCGCTTCCGACCCCCGTCGAAGAAGGCAAGATTGCAGCGAAATTCACCGACGGCGTGCTGCACGTCACGCTGCCGAAGAGCGAGAAGGCAAAGCCCAAGCAGATCGCCGTCAAGAGCTGAGCGGCGGCTCGCAGGCTGCCTGGCGTCCGGGCTTGTGCTGTCCGCGGGCGCCCACGAGACCTTGATGGAGCTTTGTGGGGCGGCCTTCCAGGCCGTCCATTGCCGACGGCCTGGAAAGCCGCCCCACGACCAAACAAGCACGCCGTCGAGTCGCGGCCGAAAGTTGCGACTCGACGGCGTCTTGCCGTTTCGACGGTTCGAACGGCCCCGCGAATTACCACGGGCCTCGAACGGAGTAGATGCCCAGTTGGTCGGTGCCGTGCGGCCAGACCGGGGCCGGCAGAAATCCGCGGCCGCCGGCAACATAAGGGCCGGGATAAGCGCGCTGGAATTGATGCCAGATCGGCGTGACGCTGGTCTGTGCAACGCCCCAGTTGTAATGCGTCTGCAACTCGGCGGTCGGCGGAACGACCAGGGCCGCCGGTTCGCCCCACATCACGTCGTAGTAGCCGCCGTCCCAAGGCGTATAGGCCGACTCTCGCCGGGCGATGCGATCGGCCCGGCCTCCGTGGGCGCAATGTACCGGGTGCTGGCGGCAGCCGTGTTTGCCGCAGACGCCGCAGGCGTGAGCGCCGCAGCTTCCGTTTTCGCAACGTTTCTTGGCGAGCAAACCGCCCGCATCAGCCTCGCTGCACAAGAGCGCCGCCGCGCAGGCCATCACCGCCGCGGCGCTTACGAATCGTGCTTGCATGTTGGATGTTCCTTCCTGTTGTTCGCTGCCTGATCGCCTGCGACGCCGCATGCCGCTGCCACGAGACTCAGCGACGTCGAAATCGCGTTGGGCTCGGCTTAGTGGACGTTCATGAGATCGATTTGCGGGGTGGGATAGCGATACCAAACCCGCCCCGGAAACCTCGCTCCGCCCCAACGCACCGTGGTCTTGTTCACCGGCAAGCGGTGCGCGCTGTCGTAGCGGCGGTACGTGCGTTTGTGCGGGTAGAGCATCTCGTGGGGCATCAGCGGCTGGTAGGTGATGTACGTATGCCCGACCAGAGGCGGCGTGGGCCGCGGGCTGATGTAGAGCTGCGCCGGCGGGCCGCCGTTGGCGCCGGGCACGTAGTAGTTGTAGAACAGATCGGCGGCGTGGGCGGCCTGGCTGCCGGCCCAACCGAGGGCCAGGGCCATCCCCAGGGCCGCCGCAGCCCATCGTATTGACGTCCGTGTAAACGACATTGATCGCTCCTTGCTGCGCGGGATCTCTGGCTCGGCGAGGCATGTTTGCCCCTAAAAATGTCTCGGCAAGGGGCGGCGGAACGAGTCAATCTTTATTTACCGGCCGTTGCGATCGTACCCAGTTTGCCGCACGCGTCCGCCAAAAGCCGCCTGGGAAGGGCTTTCGAAAGACGTTACAATCGGCGCAATCGAAAACTCTTTCGCCGGCCGCCCGGCTCGCCCTCTTTCAGCCCTGCGGCACGCCTTCGCCGCGTGAATAATATCCACGGGCGAAAGAGCGCCTGGGAACGGACACTCTCGCCACGGAAACGATACGGAGTTCATCTTTTGGCAAGCTTGAAAGACAGGAAGACTTTGACGGACGAAGCTCCGGTCGCCGATGCTTCCGCGAACGGCTCGTCGGAACATTTGGATTCTTCGGCAGAGTCTCATGCCGGCAACGGCGCCGCGAACGGCAACGGCGCCGCGAACGGCAACGGCGCCGCGGCAGGCGGCGCCGCGAGCCCCCGCCGCCGGGCTACGGCCGAGTCGATGGCCGCCAGCCAGCGCGATATTTCGGTCAGCGAGTTCTTCGCCAAGAATCGGCACCTGCTCGGCTTCGACAACCCGCGAAAAGCCCTGTTGACCACGATCAAGGAGGCGGTCGACAATTCGCTCGATGCCTGCGAGGAGGCCGGCATTCTGCCCGAGGTCTGGGTGCATATCGAACAGACCTCGCCGAACCGCTTCAAGGTCGGCGTGCAGGACAACGGGCCGGGCATTCTCAAGGCGCAAATTCCCAACATCTTCGGCAAGCTGCTCTACGGCTCGAAATTCCACCGGCTGCGAATGAGCCGCGGCCAGCAGGGCATCGGCATCAGCGCGGCCGGCATGTATGGCGTGCTCACGACCGGCAAGCCGGTGAAGATCATTTCGAAGGTTTCGCCGCGCAAGCCGGCCCACTACTACGAAATCCAGATCGACACCAAGAAGAACAAGCCCGAGATTCTCAACAATCGGGGGGAAGGCATCGACGTCCCCCCCGGCGAGGCGGGCCGGAAGGCGATCGAAAAGCACGGCATCGAGTGGATCGAGCAAGACCACGGCACGCGCGTGACCATCGAGTTGGAAGCCCGCTACACGCGCGGCCGCGGCAGCGTCGATGAGTATCTGGAACAGACGGCGATCGCCAACCCGCACGTCACGATCCGCTACAAGGACCCCGACGGCAACGAAACAAACTACGAGCGGGCCGCCGAGAAGCTGCCGGCCGAGCCCAAAGAGATCAAGCCGCACCCCTACGGCGTCGAACTGGGCATGCTGCTGACGATGCTCAAAGACACGAAGGCGAGCACGCTTTCGCAGTTTTTGACGCAGAGCTTTTCGCGCGTCAGCCCGGCCGTCGCCAGCAAGATTTGCGAAACGGCCAAGCTGGGCGTGCGGGCTTCGCCGACGCGGATCGGGCGGCACGAGGCCGACTCGCTGTACCAGGCGATCCAGCAAACCAAGATCGGCGCGCCGACCACCGACTGCGTCGTGCCGATCGGCGAAGAACTGCTGCTCAAGGGCTTGCACAAGGTCGTGCCGGGCGAGTTTTACGTGGCCGCCACGCGTCCGCCGGCCGTGTATCGCGGCAACCCGTTCGTGATCGAGGCGGCGCTGGCCTATGGCGGCGTCTCGTCGGCCCAAAAGGTCTCGCTCGAAGCGCTCACCGAACTGCTCGGCGAAAGCGACGCCCGCACGCTGCGGCAGTTTCTGATCGGCACGTTCAACGGGGTCGGCCCCGACGCGGCGGAGAAAATTCTCACCGAAGCCAACCTGGGGCCGCGCGCCACGCCGGCCAAGTTGAAGGCCGCCGAGATCGCCAAGCTGCACACGGCGATGCGCTCGGTGAGCCTGGAAGAAGGCCAGACGATGAACGTGCTGCGCTACGCCAACCGCGTGCCCTTGCAGTTCCAGCAGGGCGCCTGCGCGATCACGCAGACGATCACCAGCACCAACTGGCGGGCCTACGGGCTGAGCCAATCGCGCGGCGGGCTGCCCAGCGGGCCCGTCACGGTGATGGTCCACATCGCCAGCGTCTGGGTGCCGTTCACCAGCGAATCGAAAGAGGCGGTGGCTTCGTACCCGGAGATTCAAAAGGAACTGCGGCTCGCGCTGCAGGCGGTCGGACGCAAGTTGAACATGTACTTGCGGCGGCGGCTGAAGGTGAAGCAAGAAGGCGAGCGGCGGAGCCTGTTCCTGCGCTACCTGGGCGAGGTCGCCGGCGCTGTCAGCGAGATCAACCAGACCGACCGCAAGGCGCTTTACGACCGGCTGATGGACGTCGCCAAACGGAAGACGGCCGAGGCCGACGCCCGTTTCGACGACCGCGGCCGCAAAGTAGTCGAAGACGAGGAGGAGGATTTCGGCGACAACGTGTTGATCATCAAGCAGCCCGAAGAAGAACCGCCGGCGCCCGGCGCAGAAGCGAAGCCCGCCTAGAAGCAGACCGCGGGCTCGAAACCTAAAGGTTGAGCCGACAATGGGGGCGGGGCGGCATGGCTGAGAAGCGGCGTAAGGCGGGCGGGCGTTATACTGAGCCCGATTTACCCGACCGAGTAATAGGTCGGCAAGGTGCAGTAACCATCGAGCATTTTTATCGCAGCGGAGATCATGGGCCGCCCCATCTGCACGTGAGCGGCGGCGGAGCATCGACTCGCATCGGCCAAAATGGACGGATCCTGAAAGGCGGCTCGTCGCTCACTGCCGTCCAACAGCAAGCCGTTGACGAATATCGAACGGCGATGCGCAAGGCTTTGAGAAAAATTGGGCGATGGCACTGGTTCGACCGCCTGCCATAATAAATTGAAACCGTGGGGATCATGCAGTGGCGATTGCCAACCCGAACAACGAGCCGATCACCGTCACCCCCGAGCCGGCGCCCGCGGCTTCGTTGATTCACGACTCGACGCACATTATCCTGCGGGGAACGACTGGCGGAAAGCATCAAGCGATTGCGGCCGCGTTGATTCGCAACGCGGTGCATCAGCGGCTTGCCGCCGACGACCGCGAAGCCGTGCGCTGGTTCTGCCAGCACCCTGAAGCCCCTGAAGATCTGTTGGTGGAGCTTTGCGATCGAGGCGTATGCCTGGATGAACTCGGCCATCGCCAAGGTCCGCGAAAGCTGTTGGAAAAAATGGCCGACGAGCATCGCTATCCCGAGGCGATTCTTTCGTTGGCAATTTGCTTGTTCGAAGACTCCGGCGAGCCTGCCGAGCGGTTTGCCGAGTTCTTGAACCGCCATATCAAAAATGAATGGTTGCTCGAAACGCTGGCGCGTCGAGGCACGGCTTCGTCCGCCGAAAAGGAGGCGGCTTTCCGTATGGCGATCGCCGGCCATCCTCGCGAGAAGGAGTTCATGGACCTGCGCGAGATCGGCGCGTTCGCCCGGCGGGCGGCGGAAACGCGAGATGCGGCGGAAATGGAACGGCTATTCGCCGCGGACGATCCGCAGGTCTGGCGCGCGCTGGCGTCGAATCGCGCCGCGCCGCGCGAATTGCTGGAAAAGCTGGCCTCGGTCGAAGGCGTAAAGAACGCGCGCGAGATCCGCAACCTGGCGCGAGAGAGACTGAGGGGCCGCTAAGCCGATCGTAGGCTCGAAGTATGCTGACCATCAGAAAACAAAAAACCGAAACGGGGTTTTATTACGAAGTCGAAGATTTCCCCGCCTATGCTCACGCGCTCGCCGAACGAGGACTAAAAGCTCCCGCAGCGCGCTATCGAGTCTTCATTTCGTTCGACGACGAGCGAGAATTTCGCGCCGCGGCGTGCGATTGGGAAGAACAAATCAAATCGTTTTTTACGCTCGGGACGGCGACGAACATTCCCTGCGAAATCGTCGGTCCCTGAGCGGGTTCGGTCGGCGACGCCGCTCGAACGTTCGGCATTCATCAAAAAAACAGAGAACGGAATCCTATGGCCAAAAAATCACGCTCGACCGACAAAACAACCGCGGCGCCCAGCGCCCGCGATAAGAAAACGCTCAACGACTTGCGAGAACTCGCCGACGGCGTCGTCACGGCGGCCGAACGCAAGAAGGAGCCGCATCTCGATATTCCGGCCCGGGCGCTGTCGAACGTCAAATACAACAAGACCAAGCGGTTCATCGAGATGGGCTCGAACAAGAACCGCCGGCAGTTGTTCAACGTCTCGCAGGCCAAGGCCTATATGCAAACGCTGCTGGTGGCCAGCGGCTGCAAAAAGCTGATCGATCAGCAAAAATCGACCAGCATCCGAGGTCTGTATTACCTGCTCAAGCACACGATCGAAGGCGCGAAGGAAGAAACGTTCGCCGATCAGGACGAGTGCGATCCGGTGATCGAAGACGTCGAAGTGACGCTCGGCAGTCTGCGCGAAGAGCTGCACGTCTTCGCTTCGAACCGCGGCAACCTGGTCGGGCCGCTCACGCTGGTCGACAGCGGCGACGAGATCGATTGCATGCGGATGGGCTCGGCCGGCTACAGCATCCCGTCGATCGTCGAGCCGGACGTGATCCAATTCCGCAAGTGCGACGCCAAGTTCATCCTGCACGTCGAAAAGGACACGGTCTGGCGCCGCTTCAACGAAGACAAGTTCTGGCGCGAGCACAACTGCCTGCTGACGCACGGCGCCGGGCAGCCGCCGCGCGGGGTGCGGCGGCTATTGCACCGGATGCACAACGAGCTGAAGCTGCCGGTCTATTGCCTGCTCGACAACGATCCCTGGGGGTACTACATCTACAGCGTGCTCAAGCAGGGTTCGATCAACCTGGCCTTCGAAAGCACGCGGATGGCAATCCCCGACGCCAAATACTTGGGCCTGCGTTCGATCGACTTCGAACGCTGCAAGCTTTCCAACAGCGTCAAGATTCAGCTCAACGACACCGACGTGAAACGGGCCAAGCAGATCGCCGGCTATCCCTGGTTCGCCCATCACAAGGGCTGGCAGAAAGAAATCGAGCGGATGATCGCCAACGGCTTCAAGCTCGAAGTCGAATCGCTGGTCAGCAAGGACATCAGCTATGTCACCGAGGAGTACGTGCCCGAGCGGCTGAGGCTGAGGGACTGGCTGGATTGAGCGCGGAGGTCGGAAAAAAAACAGGGCTTCCGACCCCACCTCCGGCTGACGCCAGTGGCGGAACTACCTCGCGACCGCCTTTGGACGGCCAACGACGATGCGAGACATCTTTCGCCCTGGATCGGCTTGCCAGGCTACCGCGTTAGCGTCGGCATGACGCGGCATTGGCATTTTCTTAGCGCACTCGCGTGGGTCGTCAATGGCGCCCTCTTCGTGATCCTGTTGTTCTCCACGAGCCATTGGAAACGGCTTGTGCCCCAATCATGGCAGATCGTACCCGACGCCTGGGCGGTCTTCGTACACATTGAATCTCGGCGCTGTCGTCCGCCGGGCGATAAAAGGGCGCCTGCGAGACGGCGTCGTCCGGGATCGGAATGCCGAAGCGGCTGCGGAACTCGCGATATTCTTGTTCATTGAGCTGCTTCTGCTGGTAGGCGACGTTGCGGCCTTCTCCCGCCTCGCCAAGGCCATAACCCTTGATCGTGTGGGCCAGAACGACGGTAGGTTGCCCGACCGTCTCGACGGCTGCTTTGTACGCGGCGTAGACTTTCGCCGGGTCGTGTCCGCCGCGGAGCAGGCCGTGAAGTTCGTCGTCGGAAAGATGAGCGACCAGCTCGAGCAGTTCTGGATAGCCGCCGAAAAAATGCTCGCGCATGTAGGCGCCCGGCGAGACGCTGTACTTCTGAAATTCGCCATCGACGACTTCGCCCATCCGCTGGACGAGCAAGCCCGATTCGCCTTTGCCCCGGAAGAAGTGGTTCAACCCGACTTCGAACAACGTTGCGGTCGAAGCATAGGTGGAGATGTGCCCGCCGAGTCCATGATGGCCGTGGTCAGCGCTTGGCGCGAGCTTCTCGACGCCCGCCGGCGCGAGGTTGAGGCTTGCCTTGTTTGAGAAACTCCACGAGCGCCAGCGCGCCGCTGTGTTCCTGGTCGCGGGCCGCGTAGACGAGCGTGACTTTGCCTCCGCGCTCCTTGGCGCGCAGTTCGTCGACCGCTTGGCGATTCGATCGCAACTCTGCCCAGTAGCGCCGGCGGAACTCGTCCCAGCGAGCCGGATCGTGGCCGTACCATTTTCGCAACTCGCTGCTGGGCGCCACGTCTTTGAGCCAGGCGTCGATCGCCGCTCGCGATTTACTCACGCCGCGCGGCCAGAGCCGTTCGACCAACACGCGACAGCCGTCCGCCGGCGAAGCGGGTTCGTAAGCGCGTTTGAGTTGAAACATGCTCTCACCCCAGCAAGATCGTGACCAAAATGGAAGCATCCTCGATGCCGCGCAGCGCGTGCGTCGCGCCGCCCGCCAAGTACAGCATCTCTCCTTGAGTCAGTTCGCGCTCGGCGCCGTCCGCGTCGAAAGCGATACGGCCTTCCAGGCACTGCACGGTGATTTCTCCCTCCACTCGGTGTGGGGGCAATTGCTTGCCGGCCGGAATGACGATGCGGATCACTTCCAGCGCGTCGGTTTTCACCACGACAGCGGTTTTCGACCCTTTCAACTTCGCGCCCAACGGCCGAATGTCGATGATCTCCGTAGGGGCGGCATGATGGATAGCCATGATGTGTTCCTCCTTTAAAGCAGATGATTAAATCCTATTGCATCAAAAAGTGCCGGGCGCAACTCATCTGGCCTCGCAAGAACGATGCCTGGGCGGATAATTGCACCGAGTCGACATCTCAATCTCCCGCCAGCCCAGTGGTGCTGGTCCAACTCGGCGATAGATGCTGGTCGTGCGAGACCGATACCCAGATTGGGGCGCCTGAGGCGCCGCAATAATGCAGTTCTTTATCGGCTGGACCAGCCAGTACCTCTGCATAGGCAGGGGCGCGCGATAAATCTCGATGCCCATGAATCAGGCAATCCAATCGCTCTCGCGGACGCTCACAGCGGCGGCTTATTGTGCCTGCTCCTGGCAAGTTGCTGTCGCCCCGAATCCTTGGCTGGCGAAATTATGGTTCTTAGATTCCAAGCAAACAGGTCGGTAGTCGCACTTCGCGTGCCACAGTGCAAAGCTGGAAGCGGCGAACCTTAGCTGTATCGTTTTATAGGCGATGGTGAATGGGCGCATGAAATCCGCTCGCTGAGTGCGTCTTGGCACGGTTTTGCGCCGCGTCCAATTCCGCTTAAGAGCCGTCCGCCGCGCAACTGCTGGCCGACGGCTACGACATTCCCACCCACGAGCAACTCCTGGGCCACAAGAACGTTCCACGGCGATGATTTACACCCATGTCCCAAACCGAGGCGGATGCGGAAACCGCAATCGCGCCGACAGAAGGGCTCCTGACCCCGACTGGGGACCAACTCCGACGTACCCAGGCATTGCTTGAGGAGGCTCACGGAATCGCCGTTCGGCGGCAAGAACGCAAGGAAAAGGCAAAGCAGCCAGAAGATGCAACAAGCCGCAAGTCGGGCGAAGCTCCACCGTTCTTTGCCAGCTTCAGGACGCTGCCACGACCGCTTGGTCCTCGATGCTCTCGAGTTCCCCTTCCACGTCCAACTCGGCGGGCGAGCGTTCGGCGATCTCGCGAATCTCGTCTTCGCTGGCCAGAAAGGCCGCGACGACTTCGGGGTCGAATTGGCTGCCCGAGCCGGCGAGAATGATCGACTTCGCCTCGAAATGGCTCAACGCCGGCTTGTAAACGCGTTTGGACGTCAGCGCGTCGTAAACGTCGGCCAAGGCGACGATCCTGGCTGCCAGCGGGATATCATCTTCTTTCAAGCCGTGCGGGTAACCGCGTCCGTTGAAATGCTCGTGGTGCGAGTAGGCGATGGTCTTGGCCATTTCCAGGAAGTCGTCTTCGCCCAGCCGCCGGGCGATCGCCGTCAGGCAGTCGCCGCCGATTTCGGCGTGCCGCTGCATGATCTGCCGTTCATCCTGGGTCAAAGGGCCGGGTTTGAGCAGAATCGAGTCGGGAATGCCGACCTTGCCGATGTCGTGCAGCGAAGAGGCCAGGCCCAGATTGGCGATGTAGGCAGGCATGATTTCGGGGTGGGTTTGCGCCAACTTGCCAACCAACAGCGTGACGTACGAGCGGATGCGCTCCAGATGGGCGCCCGTTTCGTTGTCGCGGGATTCGGCCAGCTTGGCCAGGCCGAAGATCACCGCATTGCGCGTCTTCATCAGGGCCTGCGTGCGCTTGTCGACCAATTGCTTGAGCAACAAGTTGACGTTGGCCACTTTGTTTTCGTAACGATACGCGATCAGCCCCGCCAGCGAGGCCGAGACCAAGACCATCATCGTCGCGGCCCAGGCCCCGATGCTCTGGACGGGATCGACGATGCTCGCAATTTCGGCTTCGACGCGGTGCGCGTGCTGGTGCGCGACGACCTTGGCGCCCAACGGCGGCAGATCGTAAACTGCGACCAGGTGCGTGCCGTCGGGCATTTGCAGCCAGCCGCTGGCCCCGCTGCTAGCGTCGACTTCGACAATCGGCTTCCTGCCGGTTCCGTTGACCATGGGGGACAGTCCGAGCCGCTGCCGGCCGAGCGCTGTGTTCTTGCGCAAATCGGGGTGGCAGAGCACCAACCCGGTCTCTCCGTCGATGACGTTCACGTAGCCATCGTTCGGCAGACGAATCTCTTCGACCGCCGTTTGCAACCGTTGCCAACCGTCGGAGCCGGGCTGCAACGTGTCGAGCTTCATGTGGCCGATCAGCGTGGCCATCTGCCGGGCCAATAATTGGTTGTCGGCCAGCACCTGTTGGCGCAGCGTCGCCATCATGTTTCCGCGCAGCCAGCCGCTAAACCAGGCAACGCCGGGAAACAAGCATGCCGCCTGGCTAGCCACCAGCAACAGGATCAGCAGCCAACGTTTGCTGATTCTCATACGAAGCGAGATTCCCAGCCGATTTCGCGCCCCCGTGAGCCCGCCACAACGCCGCGCCCAAGCACACCGCCATCCCCCTTATCAACTAACTTTAGTTCACGACGGGAGTAAGCGCGCTCCGTCGCGGCGAAATTGCACCGGCCGCTTTGTAGGGATTCGAGGGACCGAATGGATAAAACAGGCGCAACCTAATGCGCCGCGGAGTGTACTAATGGCCTGATGAAGATCCGCTCGACTTGGTGCTGGCGATAATCGAAAATCTTGTCCAGCGTGCGGCGGACGAACAGAGAATGGGCCAGCGCGCCGAGCGGTCCCAGAGGCATCTCGTAATCGACGCGATCAATCATCTGCGTGCCGCCCGGGACGTCGCCAAACTCGTGCAGGTGTCGCCAGCGGCGATAGGGACCGCGAATCTGCACGTCGACGAACTGCTTGCCCGGCTCGAACGATTCGATCAGCGACTGCCAGTGCAAGGGAATGCCGAACAGCCTCAGTCGGTAATCGACCCGCATTCCCTCGTGCATGGCGGTCGAGCCGGCGTTGAGCACGTGAAAGTGCAGGAACTCGGGCGTGATCCGTTGCAGGTTTCTGGCGTCGGAAAAAAACGCGAACACTGCGTCGCGAGACCGCGGCACGAATTGCTTCCGCTCGAGACGATAGCTGCGGTTCATCGAGACCCGGCCGGTTCGGGTTGCGGGCGTTCGACGGGGGCCGTCGGCGGCTGTTCGAGGATGGCCCGCAAAGCGCCGCCCAACTCGGGATATCGATAGTGGTATCCGGTTTGTTCTGCGACGTGCGGAACGACGCGCTGTGAAGCCAATAACACCTCGGCGAACTCGCCGATGGCTAGCTTCAACAGCAGCCCCGGCGCCGGCAGAAATGCCGGCCGGTGCAGGGCAGCCGCCAAGGTGCGCGTGAATTCGCGATTGGTCACGGGGTTCGGCGCCACGGCGTTCAGCGGGCCGCTCAGTTCCGAATGGCTTGCGGCGTGCAGGAACAAGCCGGTCAGATCGTCGAGGTGAATCCAGGGCATCCATTGATTGCCGCTGGCCAGCCGACCGCCCAGCCCCAGCTTGAACGGCAGCAGCATCTTGGCCAAGGCCCCGCCGCCGCGGCCGAGCACGATGCCGATGCGCGGATTGACGACGCGGATGCCAAGCGAGGCCGCTTGTTGGGCCGCTTGTTCCCACTCAAGGCAAACCTGCGCCAGAAAGTCGCCGGCCGGCGCCGCCCGCTCGTCGAGGGTTTCCTCGCCTCGGTCGCCGTAATAGCCGACTGCTGAAGCTGAAACCAATACGGCTGGGCGTTCGGAAAGTTGTTCCAACCCCTTCACCAAGTTCGCCGTACCAACTCGGCGGCTGTCCATGATTCGCCGCTTCTTGTCGGCCGTCCAGCGTCCTTCGGCGACCGGTTCGCCCGCCAGATGAAACACCGCTTCGACTCCCAGAATCGCCTCGGCCGGCGGCGGGCCGGACATCGGATCCCAGGCATGAGCTTCTGCCCCGGCAATCTGCCGCCGGGCGCGCTCGGGATTGCGCGACAGCACGACCGGCTCGTCGATCTGCTGTAATAATCGCTGGCCGATAAAGCCGGTAGCGCCGGTGATTAAGGCTCGCATGACGGTACCTCGTGAGTGCGGTTGAGGCTGATTGCGGCCGCCCTCAGTATCTTATTGCGTTTTGTCTTGTTTGGGGATCCGCCGCCTGGGGCGTTCGTGCGGTCGAAGAGTCGGGGAGCGCAAAAGCTTACGCCAAGCTGTCGTGCGATTGCGTTTTTTGCAACACCCCCGGGGGCCGCCTACGGGCCTCTCCGGCTCGAAATTGCGTGCCCCTTCGTTTCCAGGCTACAATAGCGGCTTCCCTACCTGCCTAACCGCTCTTTCCTGCTGGGATTAACGTATGCCGTCTCGATCTTTCCTCCCCTGTTTGCTGGCCTTCGGTTTTTGGGCGGTCTTGGGGCTTCCGGCCCAGGCCAAAAAATCGCCCGAAGAGGAACTGAAAAGCTTGAAAGTTCCGCAGGGGATCGAGATTTCGCTCTTCGCCAGCGAGCCGCTGATCACCAACCCTGCGGCAATTGACGTCGATACGCACGGCCGCGTGTGGGTCGCCGAGATTCAGAATTATCGCAAGGCCAAGGAGCCGACCGAGAAGATCAAGGTGCTGGAAGACACCGACGGCGACGGCAAGGCCGATAAGGTCACCGTGTTCGCCGACGACCTGTTCGCCCCGATGAGCATCTGCGTGGCCGGCGACAAGGTTTACGTCGCCACCAGTCCCGATTTGTGGGTTTATGAAGACAAGAACGGGGACTTGAAGGCCGACGGCCCGCCGAAGAAACTACTGACCGGCTTCGGCGGCAAAAATCACGACCACGGCGCCCATAGCTTGGTGCTTGGGCCGGACCATAAATGGTGGATGAGCCACGGCGATACCGGCTTTGACGTGACCGGCACGGACGGCTCGCAGATCAAGTTCCGCTGGGGCGCGGTGCTCCGCGGCGAGCTCGACGGCGGCAAGCTGGAGACGGCGGCGGTCAACTTCCGCAACCCGTATGAAGTTTGCGTCAGTTCGTTCGGCGAGCCGTATTGCAGCGACAACGACAACGACGGCAACTTCAGCGTCCGCATTTGCTGGATCATGGAAGGCGGCGACTACGGCTGGTTCGGCGGCCCGCCGCCGAAAGTTCCGCCCGGCACGCCGTTCGGCGAGCATTGGCACTTCCGCGGGCACATCCCCGGCTATGTGCCGGCGACGCTGGTGACCGGCTTCGGCTCGCCCTGCGGCATCTGTTATTACGAAGGGGACGCCTTCGGCGCGGCGTTCAAGAACATGCCGCTGCACGCCGATGCCGGCCCGCGCGAAGTGCGGATGTACCCGCACCAAAATGCCGGCTACGGACAGAAAGCCGCCAGCCGGGTCTGGATCTCGAGTAAGGACGACAACTATTTCCGGCCCGACGATATTTGTGCGGCGCCCGATGGCAGCCTGTTCGTCTCCGACTGGTACGACGGGGGCGTGGGCGGTCACGCTTACAACAATCCCGATCAAGGCCGCATCTTCCTCGTCCGGCCGAGCGGCAAGAAGCTCGCTCGAGTCGGCAAGCCGGGGCCTTATGCAAACACTGCCGACGCCATCGAGGGGCTGAAGAGCCCGAACCTGGCGACGCAGTATCTGGCTCGCGAGCGTCTGTTGGCTGAAGGCCAGGCGAGCGTGCGGGCCTTGAAGGCGTTGCTGATGGCCGAGGATCCCAATTTTGGCGCCCGGGCGATGTGGGTGCTCGACCGCATCGGCGGCGAGGCACGGAAGTTGGTCGTCGAAGCGCTCAAGAGCCCCGACGCGGCGTTTCGCGCCTTGGCCGTGCGGATTCTGCGGCGGCACGGCGCCGAGCATGGCGAAGCCTTGCTGGCGATGGCCGACGACGCTTCGCCCGAGGTCCGCCGCGAAGTGCTGTTGGCCTTGCCCAAGCTCGCCGGTTCGCAGGCCGAAGGCGTGCTCGTCAAACTGGCCTCGACCTACGACGGCTCGGACCGTTATCAGCTCGAAGCGATCAACATCGCCGCCGGCGAGCGAAAGGCGGAGTTATATGCCGACTTGGAAAAAGCGGGCCGGCTTTCGATCGACAAAATCCAACTGATGCAAGTCTTGAACCCCAAGGCTGCGGCGGAGTTCGTCGTCAAGAGTCTCTCGGCGCCAAGCGTGGACGACGCGCAGCGAATCAGATTGCTCACGCATCTGGCAGGAATCCCTTCCGTTGAGGCTGCGCAGGCCGTGCTCAAGCTGGCGGCGGACGGTAAAGCCAACGACGAGATTCGTCAGTTGGCGCTCAAGATGCTCTCTGCGAACCTGGCCGGCGCCTGGAAAGATCTTAAGGGCCATCCCGAGTTGGCGGCCGGCATCAAAACCTTGTTAGGCGACAACAGCATGCAGAGGGCTGCGCTGGCGGCGATCGGCGAGAACCAACTCGGCAACCTCGGCCAGGAAGTGTTGGCGTTGGCTACGTCGGATAAAAATGCCTCGGCGGCTCGCCGCAAGGCGATCGAGATCGCGGCGCAATTGCGTTTCGGCGGCGCGGCGGCGGCGCTCGAAAAGTTGTCTTCCGACCCGAACGCCGAAGTGCGCAAAGCGGCCGTCGCGGGACTCGTCGATCTGCAAGACTGGCCGGCGATCAAGAAACTGCTGGCCCAAGACGCCGTGCCGCCCGACGTGCAAAGCGACGTGGTCAGCCGCTCGATGGCCACGAGCGCCGGCGCGCTGGTGCTGCTCAAGGCGATCGACGACAAATCGCTGGCGGAGCCGCTGACGAAAGCGGCGATCGCCCTGGCGACCAAACATCCCGACTCGAACGTCCGCGTGCTCTACGAAAAGTTCATTCCCGAAGCTGAACGCCCGCAACGGCTGGGCGAGGCGATCAAGCCGGCCGAGTTGCTGGCGATGAAGGCCGACGAAAAGCGCGGCGAGCAGATCTTTTTTCGAAGCTCGGCGGCCCAGTGCAAGAACTGCCACCGCGTGCGCGGCAATGGCAATACGGTCGGCCCCGACCTGAGCCAGATCGGCAAGAAGTACGAACGCGGCACGCTGCTCGAGACGATCCTCGATCCGTCGAAAGCCATCGCGCCGGAATATGTCCCGTACTTGCTCGAAACCGAGAGCGGGCAGGTTTACGTCGGCTACGTGGCCGAGAAGACCGACGAGCGAGTCGTGCTCAAAGACGCCCAGGGCAAGCTCGTCAGCGTGGCGGCAGCCGAAATCGAAACGCTCGAACCGCAGCAGAAATCGCTGATGCCCGAGTTGGTGCTGCGCGACGTAACGGCCCAGGACGCCGCCGACTTGCTGGCGTTTCTCGTTTCGCTCAAGGAAGCGGTGCAGCCCGTGACGCAGTTCCGCGTGCTCGGGCCCTTCGCCAGCCCCGACCTGAAGGGCGTTGATAAGGATTACGGCATCGAAAGCCAACTTGCCGCGCCCGACCTGAACTTGAAGCGCACGGGCGCCGACGGCAAGCCGGTGCGCTGGGAGCTAGTCGAGATCGATCCGTCGCTCGGTTTTCCCGGCGTCGATCAGGTGAAATACGCTCGCCAACGCCGCGTGCGAGGCGAGGCCGTAACGAACTATTTTCTGGTCTTCGCCGACAGCGCGGCGGATCAAGACGTTTCGCTGTTGTTGGGCAGCGACGATAGTTGCAAGGTCTGGGTCAACGGCCGACAGGTCCACGAGTATCGCGGCAATCGGGCGCTCGCGCCCGGCGCCGATCAGGTCAAGGCGCCGCTCAAGAGCGGTCGCAACGCGATCGTCGTCAAGGTCGAGAACCACCAAGGCCCCGGCGGCGTAAGCCTGTCGATCGGCAGTCAGGCGAACGTGCAATTGCGGACGGAATAATTACCAGAAAAACCGCCATGAAAAACCGCTCGCGATATCGCTTGTATCTGGCAGGCGTTTTAGGCGCAATTTTTTTGCCGCTAGGCGGCTGCGGCGCCGCCGCTTCGCCCGAGCAGCCGGTGATCGCGGCCATCGAACAGCTCGGCGGCAGCGTCCGCCGCGACAAGGGCCATGTGGTCAAAGTCGATCTGCACAAGGGCCGAGCGACGGAGTCCGACCTGGAACAGCTCGAAAAACTGGCCCATCTCGACCGGCTCTATCTGCCCCCGGCGGCCAACGATGCCTGGCTGGCCCATTTGCAAGGCCTGAACGAGCTGACCAAGCTCGATTTGCAATACACCCAAGTCACCGATGCCGGGCTGGCCCAGTTAGCGAGCCTGCCGAAGCTCGTGCAACTCTACACCTACGGCAGCCAGGTCACCGCCGCTGGCATCGAGCAACTGCAGAAAGCCCGGCCTCAGTTGACGGTCGAGGTTTTCCCGATCGAACGACCGTGAACCTAAACTCTTCTTCATCTTGAATTGACCGTCGGCGGCGCAGCGACTAGGCTCTGGAAGAACGAAGGCGGAAAAGCCGAGGGGAGCGATCTTGTTACAATGACTGCCGAATTGATGTCAAATCTGTTGCGCCGGCCTCTCCTGCCTGCCACCAGCTTTAGCGGGTGGTTTTTGGCGGACGAGGCAATTCGCCAAGCCGGGGCAATTACGGGTTCCTCTTCTCTGTTGCGGCTGCCGCAGGCGCCGTTGGCGGCAAGCAGAGCTGCGTCGAGAACGATAACATGCGACCGAAGTGCGCAACTGAGAACCGCCTGGAACAGAGAAGAGGAACCCGTAATCCAATGCGGCGGCAAGGACAGGGAGATCCCGGCGATGATTTCTCGCATCAAAAAGAGCGAGATGGAGCGTAGGAAAGCAGGACGTTCTCTAAAGCTGGCGGCGATCAGGTCGAGCATGAATTCTTCGCCGCGCCGGCTCTTCGCGGCGTCGCTATTGATGTTGGCGGCCGCGACCGGCTGCCAGCGTCCGGCTCATAGCGCGACCAAGGCGGAACCGCCGGCCAAAGTCGCGCAAACGGCCAACGAAACGAAACTCAACACCGTCGAACTCACGCCGGAAGCCGAGACGCGGCTGGGGCTCGAGACGGCGGCGGTCGAATCGCGGCGCGTTGCGCGGCAGCGGACTTACGGCGGCGAAATCACGCTGCCCACGGGCGCTTCGCTGGTCGTATTGGCGCCGATCAACGGCACGCTGAAGCCGGCCAAGACCGACAAACCGCTGGCTGTCGGCGAGAAAGTCGCCCGCGGGCAGTCGGTGTTCGTGCTTTCGCCGCTGTTGTCGCCCGAGCGCGACGTGCTGACGCCCGCAGAGAGGGTGGCCTACGCCCAGGCCCAGATGCAGCTTTCGCAGGCCCAGGTCGATGCCGAGGGACAATTGCAGCAGGCCAAGGTGCAAGTCGACGCGGCGCAAATCGCGCTCGATCGCGCCGAGCGCTTGCTCCGCGAGCAGTCCGGCACTGCCCGGGTGGTCGACGAAGGCCGGGCGCAGCTCGAATTGGCGCAGAAGACGCACGAGGCCGCCAGCGCCCGCAAGCAGTTGGTCGACAGCGTCAAGCTCGACGCCGAGAGCGGCCAGGCCGAGCCGCTGGCGATTCCTTCGCCGCGCGAGGGCATCATCCGCGCCGAGTTCGCGGCGCCCGGCGAGGTCGTGCCGGCCGGGGCGCCACTGTTCGAAGTGGTGGATCTCGACCGCGTCTGGGTTCGCGTGCCGGTCTACGCGGGCGAGGTGGCCGAGGTTTCGCAGTCGGCGCCGGCGCAAGTGAAAGGCCTGTCCGAGCCGCCTGGATCGCCGGGATTAACGGCACGGCCGGTTAGCGCTCCGCCGACGGCCGTGCCGCAAGCGGCCGCCGTCGACTTGTATTACGAACTGGAGAACCGCGACGGCAAGTTCCGCCCCGGTCAGCGCGTGAGCGCAACCCTGACGCTCGAAGCCCAGCAAGACAGCCTGGGCATCCCTTGGTCGGCGGTCGTGCAAGATATTTACGGCGGCACGTGGGTCTACGAGCAAACGGCCGAACACACCTTCGTCCGCCGCCGCGTCGAAGTTCCCTACGTCGTCGACAACTGGGCCGTGCTCTCGGCCGGGCCTGCCGAGGGCGCCAAGATCGTCACCGCCGGCGTGGCGGAATTGTTCGGGGCGGAATTTGGGTTTGGAAAGTAAGTAGATTGGCGGGGCGCCTGGCGGCAGAGCGCAGCGATGCCCCAGCAACCTGGGGCTTCGCCTAGGCTCGGCCCCAGCCACCCGCTTGCCCTTTGGAACAAAGCATGACCTGGCTCGTCTCCACTTCGCTGCGGCTTCGCGTGCTGGTGCTCGCCGTCTCGGCGCTGTTGATCGTGTTCGGCGTTCAGACGCTCAAGACCAGCCCGCTCGACGTGTTTCCGGAGTTCGCGCCGCCGATGGTCGAAATTCAGACCGAGGCGCCGGGCTTATCGACCGTCGAAGTCGAGAGCATGATCAGCATGCCGCTGGAAAACGCGCTGAACGGCACGCCGTTCTTGCAGACGATCCGCTCGAAATCGGTGCTGGGGCTGTCGAGCGTGAAGCTGGTCTTCGAGGAAGGGACCGACCTGATCCGCGCGCGGCAGTTGGTGCAAGAGCGGCTGTCGGTCGAAGCCGCGCGGCTGCCGGTGGTCGCCAGGCCGCCGGTGATGATGTCGCCCCATTCGTCGACCGCCCGCGTGCTGAAAATCGGCGTGACGTCGAAGAAGCTGTCGCAGATGGACCTGACGATCCTGGCCCGCTGGACGATCCGCCCGCACCTGATGGCCATTCCCGGCGTGGCCAACGTGGCGATCTGGGGGCAGCGCGACCGGCAATTCCAGGTGCTGGTCGATCCCGACCGTCTGCGGGCCCACCAGGTGACGCTGGCCGACGTCGAACGGGCGGCGGCCGATGCGGCCACGCTCAGCGGCGGCGGCTTCGTTGATACGCCCAACCAGCGCTTGCCGGTGCGGCAGCTCACCGGCATCCGCGACCCCGAAGACATCGCCGACACGATCGTCGGCTTCCGCGGGGGGGCCCCGCTCAGGATCGGCGACGTGGCCGACGTGGTCGAAGGCTTTCCGGCCCCGATCGGCGACGCCGTGATCGACGACGGCCCCGGTTTATTGTTGATCGTCGAGAAGCAGCCCTGGGGCAACACGCTCGACATCACGCGCAACGTCGAACAGACGATCGACCTGTTGCGGCCCGGGCTGGCCGACGTGAAGCTCGATACGACGATCTTTCGTCCGGCCACGTTCATCGAACGCTCGCTCGACAATCTCTCGCACGCGATGCTCGTCGGTTGCGTGCTGGTGATCGTGGTGCTGGTCGCGTTTCTGTTCGATTGGCGAACCTCGATCATCAGCGTCACGGCGATTCCGCTCTCGCTGGTCGCCGCCGCGCTGGTGCTGCACTACTGGGGCGGCACGACGATCAACACGATGGTCATCGCAGGGCTGGTCATCGCCCTGGGCGAAGTGGTCGACGACGCGATCATCGACGTCGAAAACATCTTGCGGCGGCTGAAGCTGAACCAGCAGGCCGCCGAGCCGCTGCCGGCCTATCAAGTCGTGCTGGCCGCCTCGCTCGAAGTCCGCAGCGCCGTCGTTTACGCCAGCCTGATCGTGACCTTGGTCTTCGTGCCGGTGCTGTTTTTGGAAGGGCTTCCTGGCTCGTTCTTCCGCCCCCTGGCCATTTCTTACATGCTGGCGATCCTGGCCTCGCTGTTGGTCGCGCTGACCGTCACGCCCGCCATGTCGCTGCTGTTGCTGCCTGGCGCCGCCCACCGCCGGCACGAGGCGCCGCTGACCGTCTGGCTCAAAAACGCCTATCGCCGCATGCTGCCGTTTTTCGTCGTGCGGCCGAGGTCGGCCGTGGCCGCGATCACCGGGCTGTTTGCGCTCAGCCTGTTCGCCGTCTCGACGCTGGGCGAGGAGTTCCTGCCCGACTTCAAAGAGACCGATTTTCTGATGCACTGGATCGAAAAGCCCGGCACTTCGCTGGAGGCCATGACGCGGATCACGACTCGCGTCAGCAAGGACCTGCGGAAGATCGACGGCGTGCGGAATTTCGGTTCGCACATCGGCCGGGCCGAAGTGGCCGACGAGGTCGTCGGGCCGAACTTCACCGAGTTGTGGATCAGCGTCGAACCGACCGCCGATCTCGATGCCACCGTCGCCAAGATTCAACGGACCGTCGACAGCTATCCGGGCCTGTATCGCGACGTGTTGACTTATCTCAAGGAGAGCATCAAGGAGGTGCTGACCGGCGCCAAGGCCACGATCGTGGTTCGCATCTTCGGCCCCGATCTGGCCACGTTACGCGCCAAGGCCGAAGAAGTGTTTGGCCAGATCGAGAATATCGAAGGCGTCCACACGCCGAAGGTCGAGCCGCAAACGCTGGTGCCTCAGTTACAAGTTCGCCTGCGGCCCGAAGCGGCGGCCCAGTACGGTTTCACGCCCGGTCACGTCCGCCGGGCGGTCGAAACGCTGGTCCGCGGCACACAGGTGGGCGAGGTGTACTACGACCAAAAAAGCTTCGCCGTGGTGGTCTGGGGCAAGCCTGAGTTGCGCAGCGACTTGTCGGCCTTGCGGCGGCTGCCGATCGATCTGCCCGCCGGCGGCGCCCCGACGCCGAACCCGCCGCGAGCGGGCGCGGCGCCCGGGCCCAACGGAGCCGCAGGCGCGGCGGCCAATCCCGGCAGTTTGGGCCTGGCGGCCGGCACGATGAACGGCTACGTGCCGCTAGGCGACATTGCCGACGTCGAAACCGTGCCCACGCCGAACGAAGTCTTGCGAGAATCGGTCTCGCGCCGCATCGACGTGACCTGTAACGTGCAAGGCCGCGACTTGGGCTCCGTCGCGCGGGAAATCGAAGACCGCGTCAAGCAACTCTCGTTCGAGCGCGGCTATCACCCGGAGTTTCTCGGCGAGTACGCGGCCCGGCAGGAATCGCGGCGCCGTCTGTTCGCCTTGGCCGCCCTGTCGCTGGTCGGCATTTTGCTGTTGCTGCACGTCGACTTTCAATCGTGGCGCCTGACGCTGTTGGTGGCGCTGACGATTCCTTTTGCCCTGGTTGGCGGCGTGTTCGCCGCGGCGCTGGCCGGCGGCGTGTTGTCGCTCGGTTCGCTGGTCGGCTTCGTCACCGTACTGGGCATCGCCGCCCGCAATGGAATCATGCTCGTCAGCCATTACCGGCACCTGGAAGAAATTGAAGGCGAAAGCTTCGGGCTCGGCCTGGTGATGCGCGGCAGCGAAGAGCGGTTGGCGCCAATCTTGATGACCGTGCTGACCACCAGCCTGGCGCTTGCGCCGCTGGTGGTCGGCGGCAATCTGCCAGGGCACGAGATCGAATACCCGATGGCAGTCGTCATTCTCGGCGGCCTGGCGACTTCGACGGTATTGAATCTCTTTTTACTGCCGCCGATCTATCTGGCTTTCGGCCGCAACACCGATGCTGCCTGAGCATACTGGCGAGCCGGAGGCGTGAGCCTCCGTGTCGTCGCGAGGCGCCATAGCGTCGCACAACCGGAGGCTTACGCCTCCGGCTCGCCGTTTCATTTCCGGCTCGCCGTTTTATGGCGAGCTTTCGCACACCAAGCGCGCCATCGGGCTCGGGCGACGGTTCGCGATGGCCGTATCATGCGGTCTGCAGCTTTGGCACGTTTTCTGCGGTTTGCGAGATAGGCGTACAAAACGCGCCGTAACCTTGGAAGGGTTGAAGCCTTGGCCACAGGAGAACCGCCATGCGAGTCCTGACGCTCTCGATGCTTTTGGCTTTGTTCGCCTGGCAGATGAGGCCGGCCGTGGCTCAAAATCCGGCGGGCGCTCGATCCGCGGCGGTCGCGAGTGCGCGGCAGTCCATGCCGATGGTCCTGCCTAGTCTCGACGGAACCAACAATCCCGGCAACCCGAATCTTCCACCCGTTTTGCCTCAATCGCGCTACCGTTATCAATCTGGCCACTGGTGGTATCGCAGTCCGAGCGGGCTTACCTCGGCTGGGAGAGGCCGCGAAATGGAAGAGTACGAGCCGCCCGTCTACGGACAGTGGTCTAGAAATGGGCTCCGCCCGTCGGCGTTCAGCCACTATTCGTTCGGGTATCGTCCGCAGTGGAATCCGTATAGCGGCTATAGCTACGGGTATAACGGAGGCTTCGGCAGGAGCTTGTACGGGCGCGGAAACGGCTATTATGGCTTGAAGAACGGGTACCTCGGCTTCGGCGGAAACGGGTACTTCAGCAACGGCGCTTACAGCACCGGCAACTAGGCGGCAGCCGATCCAGGGCCTGCATCCTAGATAAGTTCGGCCTAATCGGCGCTTCGCGACTCATCGTAAGCGGCGTCTTGCGCCGACAATCTCGTAGGGTGCCGTATCGGCTGGAATGTTCAGAAATCGCGCCAGGTTTTGAGCATTTCACGCAGCCGGCAAGTTGCTCCTAATCGCTAAATCTTACCGCGGCCATAGAACCTTCATGCGGGGCGAGGCAACTGCGCCACGCTGACGAGGACGATTATCGTGAACAAGCTACGCAACATCCTGGCGGTTTTCATTGCGACCGCGCCGCTGTTCGCCCAGCGCGGCAGCGGCCAGGAGCGCGCCGGGCCGCTCCTTCCGCGACTGCCGGTCATTTCGCCGACCAACAACGTACGCTTGCGGGCGCCGGTGGCGGTGGTCGATCGAGCGCGCGGCCCCGAACGCGCCCGGCAATACCAGGCGTCGCCTCGCGACCGCGTCGCCTCCTCGCAGCCCGCTCTTTCTCCTCCTCCTCCGCCGGGCCAGGCGCCAACGTCGTCAAGGGCCTACCGCCTGCCCGGCTCGCCCTCGGCGCCGCCGCTCGATGGAGGGCCGGGCGCCCCCGCCCGGCAACAAGCGCGGGTCGATTCGCAAGCGTATCTGCTGACGCTTCCGCGGGCCTTCGAACTGGCCTTGACGCAAAACCCCGACGTGGTGGCGCAACGCGCCGCGGAAGGGGTCGGCGCGGCGGCAATCGGCGTCGCTCGCCGCTATCCGTTCAATCCGTTCTTTCAGTTCCAAGCCACGCCTTACCAGCAGGCGCCTGCGTCGGCCATCGCGGTCGAACCGAACGCGGCGAGCAAGACTTTTCAATATTACCTGGTGATGGTTAACTTCGAACTGGCGCACCAACGGCGTTACCGCGAACGCAACGCGACGGCCTCGCTCTCCGGAGTGCGCTGGACGATCCAGCAGGTAGAACTGCAAAGCCTGGCGCTGACCGAGCAATTGTTCTTTACCGCGCTCTACCGCCGCGGCCTGCGCGATCTGGCTCGGGCGAACGCCGAGTTGAACGACTCGCTGCTGTCGATCCTCCAGAGCCAGTTGGCCGCCGGTCAGGCGTCGGCCGCCGACGTGGCGATGGTCCGGCTCGATACGCGTTCGACCTTGCAGCAACAGCGGCTGGCCGAGACGAACTATCAGACGGCGCTGTTGGACCTGGGCCGGCAACTCAACATCTCGCCGCGCGTGCCGATGCAGTTGGTCGGCGAGATGCAGGACTGGCAATGGATGCCCGCCAGCGGCGCCCACCTGTCGCGGGTGGTCGGATTGCGCAGCGCGATCCCCAATACGGCCGACGTGGAAACCATCGCCGAGGAACTGGCCCGCGGCCGGCCCGACGTGCTCGCCGCGCAAGCCAACATCACGGCCGCTCGGGCGAACATCAGTCTCGCTCAGGCGAACCGGCTGCCGACGTTGCAAGTCGGTCCTTACTATCAATCCGACGATTTCGGCATCAAGTATTTCGGCTTTCGCGGCCATATTCAGACGCCGGCGATCAACGGCGGGCTGCCGCTGGTCCGCCAGCGCAACGCTGAAATGCGGCAGCAGCGGATCACCCACGAGCAACTGCAGGCTCGCGCCAAGCTGGAGGCCCTGAGCGCCATCGACCGCTACGAGCGGGCCCGCCGGCTAGTGGAAGAAACCGGCGCCGAGTCGCAGTTCGACGTGCCGATCGAATTGAAAAAGCTCGAAGAGCAGTTCCTTGCCGGGGAAGTCGATGCGATGCTGATCTTCAATGCGCGAACGAGCCTGATTCGTTTCCAGCAAGCCAATCTCGACATGCTCAACGAGGCGGCGCAAGCCGCCGCGGTCGTGACCCTCGCGACCGGCCTGCCGCCCGACGCCTTGGTGCAAGCCGTCGCGCGCGATGCTCGCGAGCCCATGCCTCCGCCTCCTCTGCCGCCGCTCGAGCAGCCGCAACCGCGCAGATCGCGGTAGCTTTGGATCGCGTTCGGCTCGGCGATGGCGCGAAATTGCGTATGGGCGGAGAATTGAAACAGAAGGCAACGCAGGGAACCAAGGATTGAGAAAGGGGAGAGAGAGCAAGTAGAAACGTTGGCAATCCCCTGCATTCCCTGTTTCTTGGTTTGCTTCGTTTGCTTCTGTTCGGTTTGTCAAGCCGCGCAGGACTAAGGTTAAGTTGCCGACTAGGCGGTTGAAGCGGCCCCCGACCGCTGCCGCCGGGCAAACAGTCCGCCGGCCAGGCCGATGTAGAACGCAAGCAGCCAGTGGGCGATCTTCTGGAATTGGTTCTTGTCGGGAAGCGTCGTCGGCCCACGGCCAAAGCTGTAGCTTATCCCACGGGTCATGCCCGCCATGCCGCTCATGCCGCCCATGCCCGTCGCGCTTGGCGCTGACGGCGCCGAGCTGGCCGCAGGACTTGCCGCGGGACTTGCCGCCGGCGCTTCGTGCTTGATTAGATCGTAAAACTTGTCGACGATGCGAAACGTCAACAGGTCGCGCTCGTCCAAGAGCACCCGACGTTGCATGGAGGACGCCTGCCACAGCAAGAGATAGCCCAGCGCGCCGATCAGGAACCCAACGGCAAACGCACGGCGGCGGCCTTCGCCGGCCGCCGCCACGACGGCGGCCGCGAACAGCGAAATGCAGATCGCGGTAATGATCGCCATCGCCCATGCCGGCGAAGCGCCCGCCAAGGCGGCGGCCGAGATCGCCGCCAGCGCCACGCCGCCCATCAGCCATTTCAGCGAGAAGCGGATTGCAGTCATGATCGCGCATTATACGCCCCGTGCGACCGGCTGCGAGAGTTCGAGCGGTTTCAGCCGCTTTTTGGGGTGCTTAGGGAATGAGTTCGATTTCAAACGCGCGGAAAAGAAATGGTCCTCGCGTACTTTCCACCCGAGACCGATTGCGCGGGCTGCGCCGATTCTGCGATCCGCCCAAGGCGGCGAACAGCCAGCCGAGGGCGATGCAAAGCGTTTGCGATGCGAGAGCGACGTATATTTCCACTATGTCGCCGCAAAAGATACCCGCCATCTTGCTGGTCGATGAGCACCTGGTCGTGGGCGAAGTGCAGACCCGCGGCCAGCGGCTGCTCGAAGTGCTGAACGACCATCTGACCGACTGGCTGCACGTTTACGACGTTCATCTTGCGCGCCGCGAGGCGAAGACGAGTAGCGTCGAAGCCTTGAACGAGGTGGCGATTCGCAAGTCGGAGCTGAAGCTCGCGCTGTTGGGCGGCGGCAAGCACGAGTCGCCCGAGAAGCGGCGGTTTTCCTTCGTCGACAAAAGACTGCACTTCGCCGTGGCGCTGGTCGGCGGATATGAAGTTCGCGGGCGGCTGCACCTGAAAGGCAGTTCCGACGTCGACCGCGTGCTGGTGGAAATGAGCAACTTCGTGCCGCTGACGGAGGCCACGGTGGCGCACGCCGGAATGGCCGGCGAAAAGCTCGACGCTTCGGTCGTGCTGATCAACAAGGCGGCGATTTCCATGTTTCACGTGGGCGACAGTCTTCCCTTGGCGCCGGCCGCCGAGCCCTCGGCCGGGCCCGAGTTAGCGGAAAATCTCTCGCGTTAGGCGGTCGGGCCGCGACGGCGCCGAGCGCATGCTGCGAATCCGGTTGCCCGAGTCTCGCGTCCAGGCTACCTTGCAAGAAGCTCGACCGACGCTCCGTTCATCCCACTTCCAACGCCGCCCCCTCCCCCCGTGCTGCTCGAAGACTTGAACCTCGAATCGCTGTTGGCCTCGGGACTGCTGGCGCGCGTGGAACACCACCCCAGGTTGACCTCGACGAACGACCATGCACGGTTGGCCGCGACCGAAGCGGGCGAGTTGCCGCTGCTGGTAATCGCCGACGAGCAGACCGCTGGGCGAGGCCGGGGAGCGAATCGCTGGTGGACCGGCCGGGGAAGCTTGGCCTGCAGCCTGCTCTTCGAGCCGGCAGCCAGCGGCATCGAGCGGCGATATTTTTCGATGATTTCGCTGGCTGCGGCCGTGGCGATCGTCGAGACGGCGGCGCCGCTCGTGGCTCAGCGGCCGATCGGCGTGCACTGGCCTAATGACGTATTCGTATCGGACCGCAAGCTGGCCGGCATCCTGGTCGAGGCGTTGCCCGACGGCAAGCACATCGTCGGCATCGGCTGCAACGTGAACAACTCGCTGGCCGAGGCGCCGGCCGAGCTACAGAAGATCGTCACATCATTGGCCGATCTGACCGGACGATCGCAGCATCGCGCGGCCTTTTTGCTGGAGCTGCTGGAAAGGTTGCAGGCGAATCTGGGCACGCTGGCCGCGGCGCCCGAGTCGCTTGGCGAGCGCGCAAATGAATTGTGCTTGCAACGCGGCCGGCGTTTGACGTTGCAAACCGGGCAATGCGCCGGGCGAGGGCGCCCGGCCCTCCATCGCAATGCGCCGGGCGAGGGCGCCCGGCCCTCCATGAGAATCTTGGCCAGCGGCGTTTGCGCGGGGATCGCACCCGATGGGGCGCTGCTCCTGGAGACGCCGACGGGCCTCCAGACGCACTACTCGGGCGTGCTCGTTCACGACGCGTAGTCGAAGCCGGCGATTCCTATGGAGGTCCGGGCGCCCTCGCCCGCATCGCCGAGTGCAATCTTGCAGAGGATGCACCGCGCCGGGCGAGGGCGCCCGAACCTCCAGGATAACGCGCCGGGCGAGGGCGCCCGGCCCTCCAGGTAATTGAATTCCGATCAGCTTGGTCGCTAAGGTTTCGCAACCGCCCAGAAAATGCCGTTGCGCAATAGGCGGCGGAAGAACGGCAGTTCGAAATCGTCGGGGTGGCCGAGCGACGTGTAAAATACGCGGCCGCCTTTCGCCGTGCGGTTCGTCCAAGCCGTCGGTTCGCCGCGCTCTTGACCTTCGACGCGGCCCATCGCCAGAGCTACGGCTGACGGCGCCAAGGGGCTGGTTTTGTAGAGCGAAGAACCGACAGCAATTTCGCCACCGGGAATGCCGGCCAAGAGTGGATCGAGCGACTCTAGACTGGCAACGAACGTCCGCGGCTTGCCGGGAGCGGGTTCGGCGTGATGTCCGGTGTAGTGGCCGCCGAGCACCTCGGCGTCGAATTCGGTCCAGGCCGCGTGACCTGGCGGCGGCGGTTGGTTGTTGCGCAGCGAAAAAGCGTGGCTCGCCGTGCGAATGCCGACCACCGGCTTGCCCGCGGCGACGAACGCCCGGATCCGCTCAAGCTGTTCCACAGGCGGCGTGCGGCGGCGGACGCTGACCACGAGCAAATCGGCCGTATCGAGCGCCTCCAAGCCGGGAAAATCGTTGGGGTCGCGCGGATTGGCGTGGATTACCGTGATGCGCAAGCCGCGGTCGGCCAGTTCGGCGTCGGCGAAAGCCGGCAGCGTGAGGTCAGTCTGGTATTCATCCTCGCCGATCAACAGCACGACGTGCGGCCGAGGATCGCCGCGGAACTCGAACGCCGCACCGCCCAAAAAGTCCTGGCTGGTGATCGTCGGGCGCCAATACTTCTCGATGTGCTCGATCACCCGCTCGGTGGCCCGAAAATGATCGAGCCCCGCAGGCGGCGAGCCCGAGTCGTGCATGCTGTCGGTCATGTCGCGCATCACCACGACCTGCAGTCCTTGGGCGCAAAGCTGTCGCACGGCGAACGGCCGCCGCAGCACGCAAATATTGGCGTGCACGCCCATCACGATCACGCGATCGATGCCGCGCTGCCGCATCAGATAGATCGCCTCGGCGTTGTCGGTAATCGCGTCGCCGTCGGCGATCTCCAGCGTTTCGATCTGCCGCTTCCACGGATGTCCGTGCGGGCATTGCGGCGTGCAGTCGCAGCGATCCTTGCGGTTCTCGAACGGCAGCGGCGGCTCTTTGCCGCCGGCGAGCGGACACCAGCCGACAGCGAGCGGCTTGAGTTCCAGCGGCGGCGCCTGTTGGGCCAGCTTCCGCCCAGGCGCGCCTTCATAAAACTTCATCGTGTCGCTGGGGCAATGGATGATAAGCACGCCGCGGCGACGGGCGGCCTTGAGCACCTCGTTCATCCGCGGCGCCATTTCAGCCACGCGCTCGGTCGCTCCGCGGCACCAATGCTGATCCCACATATCGCAAACGATGATCGCCGTCTTGGCCGGGTCCCACTCGGCCTCGCCGACGGCGACTTGAAACTTGCCGCTGCCGGCGGCCGTTTCCGCGCGGCTCCGCAAGTGCAGCCGTAGCGGCTCGGCGCCGCGAACCGGCGCCGCGATTGTCAGCACGGGAAACGCGCTCGTCAGGAACGCAACGACAAGGATCGAAAAGCTGCGAAGTTTCATGGCAATCGGTCTCGGCGTTGCAGTCGGGCGCCAGTGTCGTTCTGCCTCGCAATCACTTTAACGCAGCCGCTGGCGCGAAGCTACCATCAGCAAGCGACGTTCACCACCGCCGCTCGACGCCCACTTCGTCAATATTCGACGCGCAAAAAGAACCCGGCGGCGGTCCACTCGCGGAACCAGCGCTGGAGATCGGCCGCCAGCGCCTCGATTCCGTCGGGCGAGACGCGAGCCGCGCGTTCGATCGCCTCGCTCAGCGTCTGCCCTGTCGCGAGAGCGCCGAGCAACTCGAACTGCGGCCGCTGGAGCGCATGCCGGCGCACGACGTATTCCCGGCGCGTCAACGCCAGGCAGCTCTCGGCCGGCTCGGGAATCTCGGGCGATTCGTCGTTGCGCACCGCCGTGAAGTAATCGTTGAGCGGAAACTTGAGCGCCAACAGCCGCAGGCACGGCGCCGTGACGAGCCGCGCCTGCGGCCAACGTTCGACGGGAACGGCGTTCAAGTCGTCGGCCGAGAGCAGCGGCCGGCCTTCGACGCCGGGCCCGTCGAAGACTTCGCCGATCGCCCGTTCGAGCCCGGCCAACTCGATCAAAAAGTCGGGCCAAGTCTCGGTCGATCGCCCTTGGTCGTCGCGGTCGGGCCGCGTTTCTTCCAAGTACCTCGCAAACTCGGCGCCCAGGCGGTCGAGCGTGTAGCTGCGCGACGGATACCGTTCGAGATACCCCAGGGCCAATTCGTCGAACGCGTCCTCGCCGATCGTCTTGAGCGTGCAGGGAAAAACCGACTGCATGCACTCCAGCAACCGAGCGAAATAGGCGTTGGCGTAAATCGCCAGGCGCTCCTCGCCCGACAGTCGCCGAGAAGGAGCAATGACCTGTTCGATCTCGTCGGGCGAAACGGAAAGATGCCGCTGGGCCTCGTCCGACTCGACGCCGGGGCCAATGCCGCCAGGGTGCGAAATGACGGCCTGCATCCAGCGTTGCACGCGAGCAAGAGGGCTGTCGCCGTCCGGCGTCATTGGACTTCTCGCGGCACGAAGTGGATCGGATGAGGGGTCGTCTCCGCGGCGGCCCCGACCTCGAGCCGGTGCGGCCTTCTCGCCTCGGCGAACACCTCCTCCGGCGAGCGGGGGGCGTAAGCCCCCCGGTCTTTCGGCGCCGCGGCAGCATTTGCCCACCCGGAGGCTGACGCCTCCGGCTCGCCTTCGGCCGACGTCATATACTGCCGCGCCTTCAGCACCTCGGCATGCACCACGGGAAACGGCGGAATGCGGGCGTCCCATTCCAGCAGCGTCGCCATGCCGCCGGTCAACGCGTGGGCGCGGCGATACAGCCGCCAAACCGCGTCGATCACGTGGTTGTCGTGCGTGTCGATCAAATGCGTTTCGCAGTTCGTGTGCCCGGCCAGGTGGCATTGCACGATCCGCTCGTGCGGCACGCGTTCGATGTATTCCAGCGGATCGAAGTCGTGATTCACGCTTGAAACGTAGACGTTGTTCACGTCCAGCAACAATCCGCAATCGGCCTCGTCCGCCATCCGCGACAGAAATTCCCACTCGCTGATGGTCGAACTGGCGAACGTCACGTAGCTGCTCGGGTTCTCCAGCACCAGCGGGCGCTCGAGATAGTCTTGCACCGTGCGAATCCGCCGGACGACGTGAGCCAGCGTCTCTTCGTTGAGCGGCAAAGGCAACAAGTCGTGAGCGTTGAGCCCCAGGACGCCCGTCCAGCAGAGATGGTCGGAAATCCAGTGCGGGCGGATCGCGTCGGCCAGGCGCTTGAGCCGCGACAGGTAATCGAAGTCGAGCGGATCGGTGCTGCCGATCGACAGCGAAACGCCGTGCATGACGACCGGATAACGCTCGACGATCTGGTCGAGCACGTATCGCGGCCGTCCCTGCGAGTCCATGAAGTTCTCGGAAATGATCTCGAACCAATCGACTTGGGGCGCATGCTCGAGGAGATAGGCGAAGTGAGCCGTGCGCAACCCTACGCCCAAACCGAGATTGGCGTGTCCAAGCCGAGGAGCGGTCATCGCGTGAGAACTCGAGTCATTGACCCGGTGCAGAGCGTGGTTATCAAGCGGCAAGGGCGCCGCTTCTACTTCTTTTCCTTCGGCGCCGGTCCGACCTTCTTGCCGTCTTTCTTCATCAACTCTTCGAACCGCTTGCGGGCTTTGTCCCACGCCTTGCCGTGCAAAGGCACCGCGCACTCGCCCTTGCCTTTGCAGGCGTTCTCGCCCGGATGGGCGCCGCAGCCGCCTTGGCCCTTGCACTGGTTGTCGGTGTGGCAGCTATGCTCCTTGGCCGTGGCGCAGGCGCCTTGCCCGGCGCAGGCGTTTTTCTTGCCGGCGCCCTTGCCCTTGCAGGTGTTCAAGCCGCGGCAAACGTGCGGATCGCTCAGCAGCGGATTCTTTTCTTTGCCTTTGCCCTTGCCTTCATCCTTGCCTTTGTCCTCAGCGGCCCCGGCGGCGCTGATGCCGACGAGCATCCCGCCAAAAGCGGCCATCGAAAGCCGCTGAAAGTCGCGGCGGTTCAGTTCCGAGTTGTCCATTTAACTCTCCTTTGTTAGCAGGCGGGTCGACAAGGTTTGCTTGATTGGCGCAATTAACCACCCCATATCATACCTCGCCGGCGCGGGCCATGTCGAAAAAAGCGGCTGGCCTCTCGTCATGGGCGGAAAGCAGCGGTTGAGGAGATGAGGCATTGGCTCTTCTCGCAAACTTCCTCTAGCCCTCGGCGGGCCTTTTTGCGAAACTTGCCGCCTTACCCAGCTTAGCGGATCAGTTTTTTCGCAAACGCTTGACGAATGCTGGAAGAATTTGCATGGATGCATCTATCTTGCCGCCGGACGGCCGACGCCGCTGGTTTTTCGAGCCGCAAATTGGGCTGCTCGCGTTGTTGGTCTTCGGGATTTATTTCACCCGGCTGGCCGATTTGACGCTGCGCGGCGAAGAAACGCGCCGGGCCCGGGTGGCGATCGAGATGCTCGAAACGGGCGATTTCATTGTCCCTCGCGAGCAAGGCCGGCTGTTCCCCGATCGGCCGCCGCTGGGCAATTGGGTGATCGCGCTGAGCATGCTGGCCTGCGGCAATCACGACGTCGTCGCCGTGCGGCTGCCGACCGTGCTGGCCACGCTCTTGACGACGATCTTGATCTACGGCTACTCGCGCAGGTTTTTGTCCGCCCTGGGCTCGATGGCGGCCGGCGCCGCCTACGCCACGATGGGGCAGGTGCTGCAACTCGGCTTTCTGGCCGAGACCGAGGCCACGCTCACGCTGTTCGTCGGAGCGTCGCTGTTGGTCTGGCACGGGGGCTATGCGAGCGGCTGGCCGAAGCTTGTCACATGGACCGCCGGCTATGCCTTGGTTGGTCTGGCGGCGCTGGCCAAAGGGCCGCAGGGGCCGATTTATTTTGGCGGCGCCGTCGCGGTCTACCTGGCGCTCAAGCGTGATTGGCGAATGTTGTTTTCCTGGTCGCACCTCGCCGGGCTAGCCGTGTTCGCGGCGGTCGTCGGCGTCTGGCAGATTCCCTATTCGTCGCAAGTCGAATGGGAAAAAGTCTTGCAGACCTGGGGCCACACTTCCGCCGCGCGGTTCGATTACTCCAATCTATGGCCGGTCGTGAAGCATCTGCTGACTTATCCTTGGGAGATTCTCGGCTGCCTGTTGCCCTGGTCGCCTTGGCTGGCCGCGTTTTCGAATCGCGACTTTCGCCGCTCGCTCGGCGCCGCGCGCGACCCGGCGATCTTTCTGACGGTCGCCATTCTCGTGGCCTTTCCGACCTGCTGGCTGGCCCCGCAGGCCCGCGGCCGGTACTTCATGCCGCTCTATCCGTGCTTTGCTCCGCTGGTCGGCTTGGCGATCGAGCGGGCGCTGGCGGCGTCGCGCGTTGTCTCTCGGGCGGCAACTGGAAATGTCGGGTGGCTGGGGCTGAGCCAAGGCGAAGCCCCAGTTCGCTGGGGCATCGCTTCGCTCTGCCGCCAGCCACCCTCGACAAGTCAAAAACTGGCGCGAATGTGGCGCGTGTACTTCACCGCGGCGGCGAGCCTGCTCGTGCTGGCGGGCGCCGCCGTACCGGCGATCAGCGTCGCCGGCCTGGCTCAAGAAGCGCCCTTTTCGCAGCCGCTCGGTTTCGCCGCAGCCTATGCGGCACTGGCCTGGCTGGCGGCCGCGGTTGTCTGGAAGGCAAGCAGCGGCGAGCGGCCGCGGCAAGCCGCGGCCGGCCTGCTGGCCCTGGCCGGCTTTTTGGGGCTGACCTTTAGCGGCTTGATGATGAACGATTGGATCCGCCGCAGCGAAGACATCGCGGGACACGTGGCGGCGCTCAAGACGCGGCTGCCGCCGGATGTGCGGCTGGTCAGCTTCGGCCGCGCACATCACCCGTTCGTCTACTATTACGGCGAGACGATCCCCTGGCTCGATTGGCCGACGAAGGCCGACGCAAGCGCGCCGGAAGCGGTCGGCCCGGGCGACTATTTCTGCTTTCACTCGGTGCGCGGCCGCCGCAAGCCGCTGCCGTTCGACTGGGTCGAGGTCGCAGAGATTTCTTGCGACCGTTATCGCCGCGAGCAGCCGGTCGACGCAATGGTCATCGGCCGGCGAGTCGCATCAAGCGAGCACGACCTGGCCAAGGTCGACGACGAAAAACAGTCGCGAAAATAGCCCCTGAAGAAAAGCAGTGGGCTTAAGAGATCACGAAAGCGCGAGAACACGAAAGTTAAGTTAGGACTTATGACGCCCGGACGATCTCGTTGATGGCTTTGCCGTCCTTTCGCGTTTTCGTGATTTGCCTTCGTCTGCCAGCGCCTAATTGCGCTCGGTTCGCTGGGGCATCGCTTCGCTCTGCCGCCAGCCACCCCTGCCGCCGAAGTTGGCAGCGCACTTAAGAGATCACGAAAAGGCCATGCACAGCGCTGCCTAGTCCATGCTGCCTAGTCCATGTGCATGGCCTTGGCGCCGCTGATCAGGTTGATGAAGTCGCGGTTGCACTTGAACCGCGAGAGCTGCTTGGTGAGCTGCTCCATCGCGTCGACGTGGTGCATGCTCGACAGCGTCCGCCGCAGCATGGTCACCGCGTGCAGCGTGTCGGGATCGAGCAGCTTTTCTTCGCGCCGCGTACCCGACTGGCTGATGTCGATGGCGGGCCAGACGCGGCGGTCGGCCAGCTTGCGGTCGAGCACCAGTTCCATGTTGCCGGTGCCCTTGAACTCCTGGAAGATCAGTTCGTCCATGCGGCTGCCGGTGTCGACCAGGGCCGTAGCGACGATCGTCAGCGAGCCCCCTTCCTCGAACACGCGGGCCGTGGCGAACAGCTTCTTGGGGATGTCGAGCGCCTTGATGTCGACGCCGCCCGACATCGTGCGGCCCGTATTGCCGACCCACTTGTTGAAGGCTCGGGCCATGCGAGTGATGGAATCCATCAGCAAGAACACGTCGTGGCCCATCTCCACGAGCCGCTTGCAACGCTCGATCGCCAGTTGCGAGAGTCGCACGTGGCTTTCCACGTCGCGGTCGAGGCTGCTGGCGATCACCTCGCCGTTGACGTTGCGGCGCATGTCGGTGACTTCTTCGGGCCGCTCGTCGACCAGCAGCACGAACAGCTTGACCTCGGGATAGTTGGTCGAGATCGACTGGCTGATCTGCTGCAAGAGGATCGTCTTGCCGGTCCGCGGCGGGGCGACGATCAACGCCCGCTGGCCCTTGCCTAGCGGCGTGAGCAAGTCCATCACGCGCGGGCTAAGCGGCGTGGCGCCGGTTTCCAGTTGCAGCCAGCTTTCGGGGTTGATTGGCGTCATCGCGTCGAAGCTTTTGACGTTGACGTATTCCTCCGGCTTCATGCCGTCGATATCGAGGATTTCGCGGAGCCGCGGGCCTTGCTGCTTGCGGCTGGGCTGCACCATGCCGTTGATCAGCAAGCCCTCGCGCAAACCGAACTTGTCGATCATCGTGCCGGGCACGAAGGGGTCGGTGCGCTCGCGTTGATAGTTGTTCGTCGTGTCGCGAAGAAAGCCGTAGCCGTTGGGGTGCAGTTCCAACACGCCGGAGGCCGGTACGGTGGGGACCGGTTCGCCATTTTCCAGGACCTCCGGCTCGTTCTGCGGGGGACGATCGCCCTGCGGGCGTTGTCGCCGGCCGCGTCCACGTTGCTGGTGGCCGTTTTGATGATGGAACCCGCCATGCCCACCGGCGGGACCTCGCCCGCCGCGACTACGTTTCTTCTTCGCCATTTCTCACCACAAAAAGAATGTTCACGCTCTGCGAATCGTTCGCGAGTTCGACATAGGCGCAATCAATCGCCGAAGTTTGGGGGCGAACCCAAAATAGATTCGGATGAACCTTCGGCGCCTAGCCTCAGGCCCTAACTAAAAGAAGTCAATTCTCGCCCGACGACGAAAACTGGATCGAAACTAGGTCGACTCGGAAGTTCGCATCCGAAAATGCTTCGCTCTCGCTGCCAACGAGAACCCCCTGCCGATCGAGCACCAGGGTATCCCAACGAGCACGGCCCGCCGAAATAGCGACTACCGCCCAGAGTCGTCAAAAAGCAGGAGACTCAAGGCCAGAAGCGGCTCATGCCCCCCCGAACTCATCGGCCTCATTCAAGGCGGCGGCCTCAATCAAGGCGTCTGTCCAGGGGCACCCCTACGATTACCTCATCGTCTGGGCAACATGCCTATCTGTCAGGCAAGACGTAAAACTAAGCAAATCTTACCCGGCTGCTCGGCTGTGTCAAGCGATCTATCGGCGATTCCCGCTAAAATTCCGCTTCGGGGGCCGTGTTTCTTCCCTGGATTCTCGGCGAAACCTCTGTACCGAAGCGGCAGATCGGTTCCCAATTAGGCAGGGCCGTCAAGATTGTTGCAACCCGTTCTATCCCGCCGACCGATACAAACATCGGTTCCGCGAATTTCGCGGGAAATGCCCGGACTTTTTTTCGAGATACTATCGATGAAACCGGTACTAAGCTGGGGGGTATACGCGGCGCTGGCAGCTTTGGCCGGCGCTGTTCCTGCAATCGCTGCCGATGGATTTCGTTGGGAGAGGGATCTGGCGAGCGCTCAGCTTGAAGCGCGCCAGTCGGGCCGCCTGGTCTGGATCCATTTCGGCGGCCCGTGGTGCGGGCCTTGCCAGTTCTTGGAACGCAATGTCTTCAGCCAGCCGGGATTTGGCCGCGAGCTGGCGGCGGACTACGTGGCCGTGAAGATCGACCCGCGCAGCTCCCCGGAAGCCAAAGAGATTGCCGCAAAGTACGGGGTCGAGCGCGTGCCGTTCGACGTGATTGCGCGGCCTAGCGGCCAACTGGTGTTGCCCGTCCAGAGCCCGACTACGGCGGCGGCTTATGCGAGCATCTGGTCGAATGTCGCCCGTCAGGAGCGTCTTGATGCACCGCCCGCGTCTGGCCCTGCAACGACTCCCTCGAATCCGCCGCCCCAGGTTGCGAGCCAAGGCGCCCGCGGCGATCGATTGGCTGCGCGGCCTGCCGACAACCGCTACGCCGACTACTACAACGGGGGGCAAGGCGTCGAGCGCGAGCCTTACCAACCGCCCGTAGGCAATCGGCCCCCGCAAACGGCATCCCAGCCGCCAGTTCAAACCGCTTCGGCGCCGGCGGATCGCTATGCGGATCGTTCCGCCAACCGTTATCAAAATCAGTCAGTCGACCCGTCGCGTCCAATTTCCGAGGACCGCTATTCTACCGAGAATCGATACCCCCCGTCGCAAGATCGCTACGCGCCGCAGCCGGCGAATTCGAGCTTCCCGAGCCGCGCCGATGCGGCGAATCAAGCGCAAGCGAACGCGGACGCGCGCTATGGCGCCGCCGCGCAAACGCAGAGTGCGGCCCAATCGCAGCCGCAGCAGCAACCGTCCGACGAGCCGCCGGCCGACGAGCAGTTGGCCAACGAGACGCCCTCGCTCGAATCAAAGCTGCCGCCGGGCAGCCCGCCGCTGGCGTTAGACGGGTACTGCGTGGTCTCGCTGTTCGAGAATAGAAAGCAATGGCAACAAGGCGACGTCAAGTGGGGCGTCATTCATCGCGGGCAGTTGTACCTGTTCGTCAGCCAAGAGGCACAGCAGAAATTCATGGCCAATCCCGACAATTACTGCCCGGTTTGTCGGGGTCACGATCCGGTGCTCGTCTTGGATCAAAATCAGGCCGTGCCGGGACGCCGCCAATACGGCGTTTTCTATGGAGAGCGGATTTTCCTGTTTGCCAACGAATCCACGCTCGAGCAATTCTCGCAAAATCCGAAGCGTTACAGCGCGGAGATTTTGCAGGCCATGCGCCAATAACGCGGCGGGCCGATTCAAACGGGCTCGTCCAAACGCCGCGAACTAAGCATAGAGGATTAAATAACCTCCCAATTTACCGTGGGTGCCTGGCGGCTGAGCCTAGGCGAAGCCCCAGATCGCTGGGGCATCGCTTCGCTCTGCCACCAGGCGCCCGTTGCAGCGTAGGGAAATTATTTAATCCTCGATGCTAACCGGAGGCTGACGCCTCCGGCTCGCCTGGTGAAGCATCGCTGTTGTCGTGCGTCACGCGCAGGAAGAATTGCTCCAAGTCTTCCTCGTCGGGCTTAAGGTGCTTGAGCGTCACGCCGCTGTCGGCAGCCAAGCGAAAGAATTCGAGCGTGCTCCACCCCGGCGGCACGGCGGCGATCGCTCGCGCCCCGTTGCGTCCGCTCAATTCGGCGCCCGCCGCGGCGAGTGCGGCCAAGAATCGCTCGCTCGGCCCTTCCCAGCCCAACTCATAGCGGTTGCCGCCGCTGGCTCGCAAGTCTTCCATTGTGCCGCAGCGCACGATCGTGCCGCGGTCGAGCACGACGATTTGCCGGCAGAGCCGCTCAACGTCGCCCAGCAAATGCGTGCAGAGGATCACGCTCTTGCCGGTCTCGGCGATCAAGTCGTCGAGCAGTTCGAGCATCGCCGCGCGACCCGCGGGGTCGAGTCCGTTGGTCGGCTCATCCAGCAAGAGCAGTTCGGGATCGTGAACCAGCGCGGCGGCCAGCTTGAGCCGCTGCAGATTGCCGGTCGAGTATTCTTCCAGCCGGCGATAGCGTAACTCGCCGAGGCCGACGTAATTGAGCACTTCGTGCGCGCGGCGCTTGGCGTCGCGATGCGGCATGCCGTACAGGTCGCCGGCCAGGGCTACGAACTCGACGCCGCGAAGCACGGGCACGATGGCGGCCGATTCCGACATGTAGCCGATACGGCCGCGCAATTCGGTGCTGGAGCGGAGCAGGTCGCAACCCAAAATCTCGCCCTGGCCGGCGTCGGGCTTGAGCAGACCGAGCAAAATCTTGAGCAACGTCGACTTGCCTGCCCCATTGTTGCCGACCAGGCCGATCGTGCCGGGCTCGAGCGAGAGCGTCACGTCGTGCAAGGCACGTACAGGGCCGTAGCTGCGGCTGAGTTGGCGGACGTCGACCAGCGGCATGCGGTCAGGATTTGGCGAGCAGTTCTTCGAGCAATTTGGCCACCAGCGACGGATTATCGCTCTCGATAATGTGTGTTACCCGCGATGCCGGAATCTTGAGCTTTTCGAGCGAAGCTTTCACTCGCTCCCATTGCTTGGCTCGGGCTTTGCCTTCGGCCAGGTAAAGCTCGGTCACCTGTTCGCCGAGTCGCTGCAGCAGGATGGCATCGTGGTTCTGGTAATAGTTGCGGATGATCTTTGCTTGGTATTTGGTCCGTTCCGCCATAGGTTGGGCGCTTTCGAAAAACTTTGAGTGTTGAGTGCCGGCGGGCGATTGAGCGAACTCGGCCGGCGATCATAGCCCTGCCGGCATCCTGTTTCAGTTTACCGGCGAGCCCGCCACGCTGGCAAATCGGCTGGCGGCTTCCGCCGACTTGACAAAAGCCGCTCGGCGCCGTTCGCCCTCGCCGAATGGCCGCCAGAACTCTAAGATGGGCCGCTCATGGCCAGCGCGGAACGAAGTCAATTATTCGCCGGTTTACGCGTCACCAGCTTCGGCACGCTGGCCAGCCGCGTGCTGGGCATGCTCCGCGACGTGGCGACGGCGGCTTTGCTGGGCCTCTCGGGCGATGGCGTGATGGACGCCTTCGTGATCGCATTTCGCATTCCCAACCTGTTCCGCCGGCTGTTTGGCGAAGGCGCCTTGGCCGCCAGCTACCTGCCCGTCCTGTCGACCAAGCTCGAGCACGACCGCCGGGCGGCCTGGCAACTGGCCAGCGTCACGCTGGTCTGGCTGGCCATGATCCTGGCCGCCGTCGTGCTGGCAGCCGAAGGCGTTTGCGCCGGCGTTTGGCTGTTTTACGGCGATGTGCCGGGCATGAAGCTGCTCGTCGGCTTGTCGGCCGTGATGCTGCCCTATCTGTTTTTCATTTGCCTGGCGGCGCAGGTGTCGGGCACACTGCACGCTCTGGCCCATTTCAGCACTCCAGCCCTGGCGCCTACGCTGTTGAACATCTGCTGGCTGGCGGCGATTTGGCTCTTTGCGCCGCGCTGGAGCGACGATAAGCACGTTCAAGCCTATGTGTTGGCCTTGGCGGTGCTCGTCGCCGGAGTGCTGCAACTGGCCGCGCAACTTCCGGTGCTGCGCCGGTTGGGCTTCCGTTTCGATTACAATTGGCCGGCCAGCCGCGAGGCAGTCGGTCAGATCGTCCGCTCGATGGGCCCGATGGTAGTCGGACTGGCGGTCACGCAGATCAATTCCTTTTTCGACAGTATCCTTGCCTGGGGGCTGGCCGCCCCCGCCGACGGGGCAGCGCAAATTGCTTGGTTGGGAGGCGCCATTGAATATCCGCTGAAACAAGGCGCGGCGGCTGCAATTTACTACGGCGAACGGTTGTATCAATTCCCGCTGGGCTTGCTCGGCATGGCGGTGGCCACGGTGATCTTTCCCGCCCTCAGCCGCCACGCCGCCCGCGGCCAGTTCGATCGCCTGGGCGAGGATCTGACACTGGGCGTGCGGCTAGTATTGTTTCTGGCAGTTCCGGCCGGCGCGGGTTTGATGCTCATCAGCGAACCGCTAGCACGACTGCTGTTCCAGCACGGCGCCTTTACCGCACAGGACGCGGCTCGGGTGGCGCGGATGATCGCCTGCTATGGTCTGGGCGTGTGGGCTTTTTGTGCTGCGCCGGTGGTCGTGCGCGGCTATTACGCCTTGGGCGATCGAACCACGCCGCTGAGAGTAGGAATGGTCTCGATGCTGGTCAATCTGGCGTTGAATCTGGCGCTGGTTTGGCCGCTGGCAGAGGCCGGGTTGGCCCTTGCCACCTCGCTGTCCGCCATGCTGCAAGTGGCGTTGCTCTTAAGCCGGTTCTCGCGACACGGCGGTTGTCTGGGTTGGGCCGAAATCGGCCGGACCACGATCCTGACGCTGGCGGCGACCGCCTGCATGCTGGCCGCCGGGTACGCCGCGATGGCCTGGGCGCCGCACGATTTCGGCCTCGGCAAAGAATTTGCCCGCGTCGCGGCGCCAATCGTCGCCGGCTCGGCCGCGTTTCTGGCCGTCAGCCGGTTGCTCAAGGCCGAGGAATTGCGGTTGTTGCTCGTCTCCCGCGGTAGGAGATAGGCAGTAGGCGGTAGGAGGCAGATTGTAAACGGCACGCGGGAGACGCTTGGGGACGGGCCTTCGCGCCAGGCTCTCTCGGCGCCTTTCGCCGCCCGATTTTCCGCGGCATTCTTCGCGCGGACGGCCAAACGGATTAAAATTCGGGCTTTGACACTGTTCGCATTTTTCCAGCACGCAGGGACTTCGATGCCGATCGTCAACTTTGTCAATGAAAAGAAGCAGGTGCAGGTCGCCGAAGGGGCGAATCTGCGGCAGGAGGCCCTGAAGGCGGGCATCAAGCTCTACAACGGCATCAACGGCTACGGCGCCAAGCTCAACGAGATTCTCAACTGCCATGGCCTCGGCCACTGCGGCACCTGCCGGGTGTTGATCGCCAAGGGCATGGAACATGCCAGCAGCCCGAGCCTGATGGAGCGGTTCACCTTCTGTTGCAATCCGGGCGCCATGTTCGCGCGGATTGGCAACGAAGAAAAGATGCGGCTGGCCTGCTGCACGAAGGTGATGGGCGACATGGACGTGGTCACCTGCCCGCCGATGAACCTGACCGGCGAAAGCTTTTTCAGCTAATCTTTTTGTCGGCAGTGGATCGTTGGCAAGATTGGAGCGTTTTGGCAAGCTGTCAGACCGACGCAACTACGGGTTCCTCTTCTCTGTTCGCGTACGACCGCAACCGGTCGACGAATCGGCCGATCATCCCTGGCCAACAACGCGTCCTCTAAACCAGGATCCCCGAACAGAGAAGAGGAACCCGTAAACCGACGCGGCAGCGCGGCGGTTGTCCCGCTGCATGGCAGCCAGCCGGGCATGCGAACCGTTGTCGGGGATCATGCCCGCGCCGTTTGCGGTCGGCAAAGGCGCGCCATGCAACCCCTGAAATCCGCGCCGCTCCTTTCAAACCGAAGCTATCTTGTGAAACAAATCGTCGCCATCGTCAAACCGTTTCTGGCCGAGAAGGTGCTCGAAGGTCTCAAGCGGGCGCCGCTGGAGGCCGTGAGCATTCGCGAAGTAAAAGGCTACGGGCGGCAGAAGAACTATCTCGACCAGTATCAAGGCAGCGAGTACTCGCTGGCCTTTCTGCCCAAGGTCGAGATCAATCTCTGGGTCGACGACGCCCGCGTCGAAGAAATCATCCGCAAGATCGTCGAAGTCGCCCGCACCGGCCGCATGGGCGACGGCAAGATTTTCGTGTTGCCGGCCGAGGTTTGCGAGCGGGAAGTGGAAATCTAATTCGGAAGTCGGAAGCAGGAGGCGTGATTGCCGACGCTCCGGCTTTTGATCGTCGCGCTTCAGACGGGCAGCCGCGAGTTAAGATCGACTCGCCGCCGCAGAAGACTGTCTGGCGCGCGAGAGCAGGCGAATTAGCGGGAAGACTCATGCGTCTGACTATTTTCGACTTGCTTCATGGCATGGCGATCGTCGCCGGCGGCACGATCGGCGCTCGGGCCGGCTTTAAATGGTTCGGCTATCCCGGCGGAGCCGTCGGTTGCGTTCTTGGCGCCACACTCGGCTTTCTGGTGGGATATGCCTCTTATCGTCTTCTCGACCTCTTGATGGTGCGTCGCATCAGGAGCAAATCGACTGCCGAGCTGAGAGCCAAGTTAGTCGACGACGACATCCCTGGGACCTATGTTTCGAGGCTGATCATTTCCGTGCTCCTTGAGCGCGGCGAACCGGTCGAGAGCTTTCGCGAATACGTCTTCCGGCAACTTCGTTCCGAGGACGTGACCTGGAGGAGGGCGGGGTTGTGCAACCTGGGGCTCTGCTACCCAGACTTGGCGGCGAAACTCGAAGCTTTCGATGCTTTCCAACCGACCAAGGAAGATCTGCAAAGATTGAAGGAAATCGAGCCGGCGCCCGACGACGGCTAATTGCCCCGCCCGCCGGTCAGTGTTGCGAGCGTTGCAGCTTCAAAAGCGCGGCCTCATACTGGCAAGTATCCGGCCCTGGGGCATGGATAGGGCTCCGTAGTGTTGTACAGCAGTGGACCGCCCGCTCGGCCTCCCTTGTTCGGCAGGTCGTCTTGATGCTGATCTTATTCAACATGCACTGTCAAGCAGATCTCGGCATGTCAGGCGTCGTCCGTCAACTCAACGCAGTTTGTGAGCCGGGATATTGATGAGGTCCGCCATTTGTCCTAGCCCGTTGAAATTAGCTTCGCTTCGCCCCTCAAGCGGCTCACTCCTTCGAGCATGACCCGCCGACGCTGCAAAATCGTTTGCTGGCAGTTCAATCCGATCGCACGGAGATCGTATTTCCAACAAGAACTGCACCCCGCGCGTCGCACTTTCGGGGTTGGCATTGTTACCGCCCGTCTGGCTTGTCAAGTGCCGTGCGGGGTAATAGGCAAGTCATCCGGTCGAGCAATTCCGCTTGCGTGAGAAGTGGCGCCATGCCCCCCCTTCTCGCGGCGTGTTGCTCTACGAAGTCGCCGTAACCGCCGCCTGCGGCTGGCTCGCCTCGCAATCGATCCACCAGCGGTCGCCTGCCGATTGGACGACAGTTCCGAATTCCATCGACAAGGCGGCGATGCGGCGTGCAATCGCCTGGCGCTCTTCGCCTTCGGCGAGATTCACCTGACAATCGTCGATGATCGTCGGCGAAAGGCCGATGCGCCGCACTCCGTGCCGTCCCAGTGAAAGCTCGAACAGCAGCCCGCGATCGTTGCGCAGCTCGGGGTCGACCGCGTAGTCGTCGACGAAGTCTCCCGCGTCGTAGATGATCGGGCGGCCGCGGTAGAGTTCGACGCCCTGAAACAGATGCGAGCTGTGGCCAAAGTAGATGTCCGCTCCGGCATCGATGACCGCATGCGCAAACTGCCGAAACAGCGCCGAGGGACGCTCGACCATGTTCGGCCCCCAATGGTTGGAAACGAGCACGGCGTCGGCGCCGCCTTGCCGCGCGGCTGCAATGCTTTGCCGCACGATGGCCAGCGATTCTTCGCCCAGCGAAACTTCCAGCCAGTTCGTACCGGGGCTCGTCGCCGTGGCGGCCCAGCCCGGTTCGTTGTCGGTGAACGCGACGATCGCCAGCCGCAGCCCGCGAGCTTCGAGGAAAGCAGGCCGCCTGGCTTCCTCCAGATTGCGACCTGCTCCTGCGAAGGCGATGTCTGCGCGGCTCAAGCTCGTCAACATCTCGAGCAAGGCCGGCTCCTCGTAATCGAGCACGTGATTGTTGGCCAACGTCACGGCGTCGATGCCCGCCAGGCGGAGAGCGTGAATTGCGTGGGGCGCAGCGCGAAAATGAAACGTCTTCGACCAGCGCGACCAAGGGCGCCCGCTGCGACTGACCACGCACTCGAGGTTGACCACCGTCAAATCGGCGGCCTTCAATCGCGGCAGCACGTTGCCCCAAGGATAGTTCAGGCCGCGTTGGCGTAACGCGTGGTCGGTCAAACGCCCGAGCATCACATCGCCCGCCAGCGCCAACCGAATTGACTCCATCGGCGTTCTCCCGTCAGGCGGCGGAGCCTCGCAGGCAGAGGGGATTTCGCTCTGCTCACCGGGGACGGCGAGGGACCGATCTCAATTCGGCTTCGGCCGCCAGCCAATCGTGAAACGCCGTTCCCGCGGGGCGACCGTGGCGCAGCCAAATCTCATAAGCCCGCCGCGCGATCAACTCCCGGTCGGGCAGGCGATACTCGGTCGGTTGACCATGACCCGGCAAAACGGTCTCCTGGCGAGCAACCGCAGCTTCACGCTCGCCGTTGCGAATTGCTTTCATCGTCTTTCTCCTCGCGCTGACTCTGACATCTGCCTACATGAGCAGTTTTTGCGCCGCGGGTAAAAAATTGGCCGGGGCCGTCCGTTGCCAATCGAGCCGGTTTACGGACGGTCCCGGCGCAAAATCGCGATCGCACTCGCCGTTTAGGGGGCCTTTCGCAAGGCAACGGGCTTGGCATCGGAGCGCGGCGCGGCCGCGGAGGGGGGCGGGGCGGGCGGAGCAGGGGGCGGTTCGGCGGGGGCGGCTTTCGCGCCGTCGCACCCGCAGCACCCATTGCAATTATGGCGCCCGCGGCAGCCCTGACAGCCGTAGCATCCATGGCAGCGACGCCGTCCGCGGCATCCATAGCAACCGCTGCAATAGCTACCCGAGCAGTCGCAACCGTCGCAGCCCGAACAAGCGCAATCCCGGCGCCCGTGACCTGCTTGAGCGACGTTGTCGGTCGAGATCAGTGAGATGCCGACGACCGCAAAAAAGAGAGCCACGGCCAATCCAAGCATACGATTCATAGCAACACCCTTTCGCAAAAGATCCCCAGAGAGAGAAACGAC